>RCMY010009076.1_pt1 | contig 13280 bp, 12 predicted proteins | sample 2041341 | NCBI WGS metagenome assembly RCMY01 (sample SAMN09708234, study PRJNA481090) | Marine sediment metagenome, whole genome shotgun sequencing project. | reverse complement strand
GGCGCCTGCCCCGACCCACCGACCGGTCGGCGCCGACCCCACCACGGCGATGCCGCGGCCGAACGCCCCGAGCCCCGACGTGCCCTCGCTCGGCAGGCCTCCTCGCTGGGAGCCCGGCGTCGGATACATCGACGACGAGAGCTGACGCTCAGGTTCGAGTTCGACGACGCCGATCGGCGTCGATCTGACGAGCTCGATGAATCACGGTCTTCGCACGGTCGTCTTCGTCGAGAACACCGAGATTGGATGCAAGTGCCTCGAGAATGGCGCTCACACTGACGCCCTGCTCGGCGGCGAACTCGTGCCACTGTGAATGCGCACGCTCACTGAGATAGGCGTGAAGCGCACGTCGTTCTGGGGTGGTCGCCATAGGTGGAATGTACTTTCATGCCGCTGCCAAGCGGCAGCCTACTCGGCACCCACCTGGCAGGCCAGTGAGCAGTGACGGTTGACCATCAGCATCGCGTCGGCGACCGCTGGCTCCTCGTGATACCCTACCCCCCTATGGCATCACCGGCGTCGTCGACGAACACAGTCTCCCCCACCACCGTCCCCGGCTATCAAGACACCAAGCCGAAGCAACTCGCTCATCTCAAACGGATCGAGGGTCAGGTTCGCGGCCTCCACCGGATGGTCGACGAAGACACTTACTGCATCGACGTCCTCACCCAACTGGCGTCGGTCACCAAGTCGCTGCAGAGCCTCGGGCTCAATCTTCTCGATGAGCACCTGCGCCATTGCGTCCGGGCGTCGATCACCGAATCAGACGACCACGGCGACGCCAAACTCGACGAAGCGATGGCCGCCATCGCCCGACTGCTGAAGAGCTGACATGGCCACCACCGGAACATCCAGCATCAAGATCAAGAAGCCCGCCACCGGGAACGATGAACTCCCCCTCATCGAGCTCCCCGTCGAAGGCATGACCTGCGCTTCGTGCGCCTCACGCATCACTCGAGCCCTCAACAAGATCGACGGCGTCGACATGGCCGAGGTCAATCTGGCCTCGTCCAAGGCCTCGATTCGTTTCGACCCGGCCCAGACCGACGTCGCCGCCTTCACCGAGCGCATCGAGCGGCTCGGCTACCAGGTACCCGAGGTCATCGACTTCGAAGGTGAGGAACGATCCCTGCGGTGGCGCTCACTCATCGGGCTCGCACTCGCCATCCCGGCGATGGCCATCCACATGGCCATGTCCTCACACTCGTCGACCATCATGTGGACGATGGCAGCCCTCTCGGCTCCCGTGGTGTGGGGAATCGGCTGGCCCTACCACCGCAAGGCATTTGCCGGAGCGAAGAGCGGCACGCTCGGCATGGATGCCCTCGTGTCGCTCGGTAGCGGCACGGCCTGGACCTGGTCGTTCGCCGTCCTGGTCGTCGGCTGGCACAGCGACGTGCACTTCGGCACCGCCGGAGTCATCGTCGCCCTGATCACGGTCGGCAAGTGGATGGAAGCTCGAGCCAAGGGTCGAGCCAGAAGCGCCATCGAGGCCCTCGCCGATCTCGGCACCCCCACCGCCGAACTCGTCGACGGCTCGACGATTCCGAGCGCCGACCTGCGAGTCGGCCAGCAGTTCGTGGTCCGAACCGGCGCACGAATCGCCACCGACGGCACCGTCGTCGAGGGAACCGGCGCCGTCGACACCTCGATGCTGACCGGTGAACCCGTGCCCGTCGCCGTCGAGCCGGGCTCGTCCGTGGCCGGTGCCACCGTCAACACCTCGGGCTACCTGGTCGTCGAGGCAACACGCGTCGGCGCCGACACCACCCTCGCCCAGATCGGGCGACTGGTCGCCCGTGCCCAAGCTTCCCAGGCCCCGATCCAGCGTCTCGCCGACCGAGTCGCCGGCGTCTTCGTGCCCATCATCCTGGTGATCGCGATCGGCACACTGATCGGCTGGTTGGCAACCGGCCACAGTCTCGCCGACTCGATGGTGCCCACCGTTGCCGTGCTTGTCATCGCGTGTCCCTGTGCTCTCGGGCTCGCCACCCCCATGGCGATCATGGTCGGGACCGGTCGTGGTGCCCAGCTCGGCGTGTTGATTCGCGGAGGCGAAGTCCTCGAGGCCACCAACGCGATCGACACGATCGTCCTCGACAAGACCGGGACCATCACCGAAGGCCGCATGACCCTCACCGCTCAGCACTGGGCCACCGACACCGCCGATCACGAACGCACTGCGGCACGCCTTGCCGCCGCAGCGATCGAGCAGCGATCCGATCATCCGATCGCTCGCGCCATCGCCACCTCACTGGTGGAACGAACAACAGGTGCTCCCAGCGAATCCCAGGTGCCTGAGGTGCTCGAGGTGCTCGACTTCGAAGAGCTGCCCGGCCGTGGCGTCTCCGGTCGAGTCGCCGGCATCGACTACCGACTCGGTCGACCTTCCGACCTCGAGACCAGCGACACCGGCCTCCAGTCGGTCATCACCGCCGCCGAGACCGCAGGCAACACCGTGGTCGTGTTGGCCTCTGGATCCGGGAACCGGACCCTCGCCGTGTTCGAGGTCGCCGATGCCATCAAACCCTCGAGTGCCGAAGCGGTCCGACACCTGGTCTCGCTCGGGTTGTCCACCACACTGCTCACCGGTGACAACGAGCGAACCGCTCGGGCGGTCGCCGACTCGGTCGGCATCGATCAGGTGATCGCCGGCGTCCTCCCCGAGGGCAAAGACGACGCCATCGCCGAACTGCAGTCGGCCGGACGCCGCGTCGCCATGGTCGGCGATGGCATCAACGATGCACCGGCGCTCGCCCGAGCCGATCTCGGGATCGCCATGGGAACCGGAACCGCCGTCGCTCGAGAGGCAGCAGATCTGACGCTGGTCTCGGGCGACCTGCTCGCTGCGGTCGACGCCATCCGCCTGGCCCGAAAGACGTTCGCCACCATCAAGGGGAACCTCTTCTGGGCCTTCGCCTACAACATCGCCGCCGTCCCACTCGCCGTGTCGGGCAAGCTCGGACCGGCAGTCGCCGCCGGCGCCATGGCCATGTCATCGCTCTTCGTCGTCACCAACTCGTTGCGGCTCCGCCGCTTCCGGTCGGTGCGCACCACCACGAACCCCACCGATACAAACCACACCGTCAGTCCCTCGACACCTCAAGGAACCCCATGACCACCTACCTCGTCCCCGAGATCTCCTGCGACCACTGCAAGGAGTCCATCACCAAGGAAGTCTCCGCCGTCAGCGGCGTTGCCAGTGTCGATGTCGACGTCGAGACCAAGATGGTCACCGTCGAAGGTGGAGACGACGCCGCGATCCGCGCCGCAATCGACGAAGCGGGTTACGACGTCGCCAGCTGAGCAGCGATCCAGTCGCTCAACTCGGCGAGCACCTGATCTTGCTCGGGCTCGTTCATGCACTCGTGGCGCAGGCCGTCCCAGACCCGACGCTCGACGTTGGGGAGGGCGGCCAGACCGTCGCTCGCGCTGAGCGGCACGAGGTGATCTTCAGACCCATGCAGGCAGTAGACCGGCACCGAGATCGACGCCAGATTCTGTGAGGTCGAGGCCATCGCTTCGAAGGTGGCCGCACCCATCCTCGCCGTCGCCCCGCCGAAGACGAGCGGGTCGTCGAGGTACGCCTGTTGGACGCTCACATCTCGGCTCAGCAGCTCCACATCGATCTTCGACTTGATGAACGCCTTCGGGAGAATCTTGCCGAGCACCGGAGCGAGTCGTCGCTGCCAGCGGGGCACGATGGCTTCGATCGCCGGAGCACTGAGCACGCCGAAGTCGGGCTGGGGGCGGTCGGACGCCAGATAGGTGGCGACCATCAGTCCGCCGAGTGAGTGCCCGATCAATACCGTCGGGAGCTCGAGACCCCGCTGGATCTCGAGCACATCTTCGATGTCGTCGAGGTAGTGGTCGAACGAATCGACGTGCGCTCGCTTGCCGCCGGACTGACCGAACCCTCGGTTGTCGAATGCCAGAACGTCGAACCCCCGAGCGGCCAGGTGCGCACCGACGCGCTCGTACCGGCCGCTGTGTTCACCGATGCCGTGCACCAACACGATCGCTGCTGCCGGATCGACAGCGGCCCAGTGCCGCTGGAGGCGGGTCAACCCGTCTCGGCCCGCCTCGAGCGAGGTGGTCGAGGTGATGGCTGGCCCCGATGCGGTGGCATCCTGGGCGGGACTGGCGTTGTCAGGAACTGGCGGTGGGGTCACCGGGGCAAGCGTAGCGGCTGTGCTACAACGACTCCGGCGTGCGTCAGCCCCAACGAGCCGGTCGACACCGATGATGTCTGGACTCCGATGACCGCAGAAACACCCCCCAACCCAGACCCGGCCAACCCAGACCCGGCGCCCTCGCTCTATGGCTCGATTCGGACGCTGGGGCGTTTCGATGTCGGCGAACAATGGCAACTGCTTCGACACCTGGGCATGTGGATCCCGCTCGGCATCATCGTCGGCATCCTGGCCGGGGTTTCGTCGGCGGCGTTCCTCACGATGCTCGAGTGGGCGACCGACACCCGAGTCGACAACGGCTGGCTGCTCTACCTCCTCCCGATCGGTGGCCTCGCCATCGGCTGGAGCTACCACGCCCACGCCGGCACTGCCGTCCGAGGGAACAACCTCCTCCTCGACGAGATCCACGAACCCACCGCCTGGCTCCCCCGCCGGATGGCGCCCATGGTCTTGCTCACCACGGTCGCCACGCATCTCTTCGGCGGCTCGGCCGGACGAGAGGGAACCGCCATCCAGATGTCGGGGAGCTTGAGCGACGCCGTCGTCGGACGCCTCGCAAAGCTGACCGGATCCGATCGACGGATCATGCTGATCGCTGCCATCTCGGGCGGGTTCGGAGCGGTCTTCGGTGTGCCGATCGCCGGGTTCGTCTTCGGGCTCGAGGTCCAGTCGCTCGGACGGATCCGCCACGACGCCATCGTGCCCGCCCTCACCGCATCGATCATCGGCAACCGCGTGGTCGACCTCCTCGGCGTGGAGCACACCCCGGTGCCGGTCTTCGGTGCGATCGAGATGACTCCCCTGCTCGGCATCCAACTCGTCGCCGCCGGGGTCGCATTCGGCCTGGCGGCGATCGCGTTCATCGAGCTGACACACGGCATCAAGTCCCTGTTCGCCAGCGTCGACCTCTGGCCACCGCTCCGGCCGTTCATCGGCGGCGTGGCGGTCATCGGCCTCACGTTCGCCGCAGGAACCCGTGACTATCTCGGCCTTTCTGTTCCGCTCATCGTCGACGCCGTCTCGGTCGACCCGGTGACCGGCCTCGTCGGTGTCGCCACCTTCGCCTTCGCCTGGAAGATCCTGTTCACCGCCGTCACCCTCGGATCGGGTTTTCAGGGCGGCGAGGTCACGCCGCTGTTCGTCATCGGGGCCACGCTCGGGGCCACGCTCGGCCACCTGTTCGGCGCTCCGGTCGGCGTCTTCGCCGCCGTCGGGTTCGTGGCGGTCTTCGCCGGAGCGACCAACACCCCGATTGCCTGCACGATCATGGGCATCGAACTCTTCGGGGCCGCCATCATCGTGCCTCTCGCCATCGGCTGTGTGACCTCGTACGTGTTCAGCTCGAACCGAGGCATCTACAGCTCCCAGCGAATCGACCAGTCGAAACTGGGTCCGTCCGACCAGCATGCGCCCGGCGACACCCTGGCCGACTCATCGGCCCGTCGTCGCCACTGGCTCCCCGATCGCTGAACCCAGAATTCCTGAACCCGGTTCAGTCGCTCTCGGCGCGGACCTCGTCGCAGTCGACCCGGTACTCGCTGGCCACCTCGCCAGTCGCTTCCAACACGATCCGCACCACGCCCTCGTCGAGCTCTGGGTCGTCGAGGCACTGTTGCCGGGCGGCGTCGATCACCATCTGCTGGGACTCGGCGTTCGGATCGTCGGGGTCGACGTCGTCGGGCAAGGGCGGCGCCGTGACCGTCGACTCGTCGGTCGAACCACTCGAATCGGCAGCCGTGGTGGTCGGCGCATCGAGGTCGATCACGGTGGCCGGTTCGCTCGTGCAGGCAGCGAGCAGAACTCCAGCCGATGTCAGCGCAACGAGCAGGTGAACAGACCGAGCTACCACGACGGCAACCTATCGGTTGGTCGTTACCGTTCACGCCCGTGACGACACCTGACGCGATGGCGGCTCACCCTCGCCGAGTCATCATCGGGCTCAGCCTCGGCCATGGCGGCATGTCGGTGTTGATCAACCTGATCGCCATCCTGCTCGTCTACTTCTACCTACCGCCGGAATCGGCAGGTCTGCCGCCGCTCGTCACCGACGCCACGTTCTTCTTCGTGCTGAATGCCATCGTGATGATCGCCGCCGCCGGACGGCTCCTCGACGCGATCACCGACCCGTTGATCGCGGTGAGCTCAGATCGCTCCTCCCACCGTCTCGGCCGACGGATTCCCTTCATGCGTGTCGGGGCCATCCCGGCGGCGCTGGCCACGATCCTGCTGTTCGTGCCCCCGGTCGGAGAGGTCAGCGGCTGGAACATCGTGTGGCTGCTGGGCGTGCAGGCCGTGCTGTTCGTCGCGCTGACGGCGTACGTCACCCCCGCCTTCAGCCTCGTCGCCGACCTCGGCCGGACCCCGTCCGAGCGGCTCGACCTGGCCACCTGGACGTCGGCTGCCTGGGCGGCGGGCATCATGGTCGCCGCCATGACCCCGTTCATCTCGGCCATGTACCAGCGGCTCGGGCTCGAACCGATTCGGGCCTGGCAGGGGTCGGTCATCACGGTCGTGGCCATCGCTCTTGCCTGTATGTGGGCGCCGATTCGCATGATCGACGAGCCCTCCCTGGTGCGATCCGAGCCATCTGCCGTCCCGATGCGCGACGCCCTGCGTCTCGTGCTCGGCAATCCGTACTTCCGCTACTACCTCGCGGCCGACTTCGCCTTCTTCTGCGGCCTCACGATCATCCAGACCGGGCTGCTCTACTACGTGACCGTGCTCCTCGAGCTCGACGAGACGATCACGGCCCCGCTCCTGCTCCTGATGGTCGTCATCGCCACGTTCCTCTACCCGGTCGTCAATCGTGTCGCGAAACAACGCAGCGGCAAACAACTCGTGGTCGTTGCGTTCGTCTTGTCCTCGATCGACTTCGTCGGCGTGATCTTCCTCGGGCTCTCACCACTCCCCAACTGGCTCGAAGCCGTGATGCTGATCGTGCTGTTCTCGGTCCCGTTCGCCATCCTCAGCGTGATCCCCCAGTGGATCCTGTCCGACATCGCCGAGCACGCCGCCGTGACCACGGGAACGGCGACCGCCGCCACCTTCTTCGCCGCCCGCACCTTCATGCAGAAGCTCGGCCAGACCATCGGCGTGATGATGTTTGCCCTGTTGGCAGCGTTCGGACGAGACGTCGGCGACGACCTCGGCATCAGGCTGTCAGGCTTCGCCGGAGTCGGCCTGTACCTGGTGGCAGCGATGCTGTTTCGGCACTACGACGAGACATCGCTGCAGGCCGAACTCGCCGCAGGGCCCGGGCAAGGCGACCCGGTGGCACACGGCCAGGCGATCGACAGCTGATTTCTTCACCAAACAGCGTCATACCGCCTGATACCACACCGAAGCTTCTCCGCATGAGCAGCTCAGGCCAAGACCAGGTAGTCCGACCTCTCACCGACGCTCCGGCCGTCGTGGTGGAAGCGACGGTTCGCCTCGACCTGGACGACATCGGCTCCGACGTCCTCGCCGACGACTTCGCCCGCATCGCCGGGTCGTCGTCTGCCTACCTCCCCCGCCAGGTCGGCCTCGTCAGCGTTGCCCGTGGTGATGTTCGCTCCACGCTGGTCATCGACGGATCCTGGCTCGAACTCGCCGTCGAGATGAACGAGCACGATCGCTCGTTGGTCGAAGGTGTCGATCTCCCCCGTGACGTCGTCCTCGCCGTGCTCCCCCTGTGGCCGAGGCGACTGGCAGGAGATCGACGTGAGCGTACTGCAGCGACGCATCTACGACGGCGTCTGCTACATCGCTGCCTGATCTGGGCCCGTAAGACTGATCTCGAAAAGCTCGAAAGCCGACCTCGTGGAGGTCGGCTTTCGTGTTGCACCCCGTACGGGATTTGAACCCGTGCTACCGGCATGAGAAGCCGGCGTCCTAGGCCGCTAGACGAACGGGGCAGGACATGTGAACCCTCGACTGAGAGCTCAGCCACAGGTGAACACAGCGAGCGGATCCTAGCGACTGGGCAGAACGCACCCAACCTTGCTTGTTTCCACCACGCTCGTTTACCTGTCTGGTTCGGGGAGGAGGACTCGAACCCCCAATGAATGCACCAGAAGCATTAGTGTTACCAATTACACCATCCCCGAAGGAAGCCGCCAGGTTATCGGCCCAACTCGCCGGAGACGACCACATTCTCCGAGCAACTTTTGCGGCCAGGCAGAACTCCCGTCGTTCAGCCGGTTCCAGGGGTGAAATCGCTCACCGATTGTCGAGCCGTCGGAAGCCGACGATGCGCCCCGCTGCCACGGCCAATGTCTCCTTGGCGAGGCGTTCGAAGCTCGCCCCCGACGTCGTCGGCGAGACCTCGGCTTCGAGTCCGACCTCTTCTGCGATCAGCAGCGACCGCCGAGCGTGATAGGGGTCGGTCACCAAGATCACCCGATTGACCGCCCGGTCGTCGAGGAAGCGAGCGGTCGCTCGGAGTGATTCATAGGTGGATTTTCCATCGACCTCGAGCAAGAGGGCCTCGTCGGGAATCCCCTGGGTGATTCGCAGGTAGTCGTACCCGGCCTTGGCCTCGGTGGTGACGTCGCCCTCTTGGTTGCCCCCGGTGACGACGACGAGGTCGACACGCCCGGCCACATAGAGCTCGGCGGCATGGTCGAGTCGGGCCCGAAGCACCGGCGACGGAGTGCCGTTGTACTGAGCGGCACCGAGGACCACGACGGCGTCGGCCGAGCCGTCGTAGTTCTGGCGTGATGCCAGCCAGACGTCGACGAAGGTCGTCAACAGATACAGCGCCACGAGACCGACCACCAGAACGGACCCGATCAGTCGGCGACTGGCCCGCCGTTTGAGCGCGGCGTTGCCGGTCGTCGCCCCTGATCCGCCTCTGGATCCGCCTTCGCTCGCCCCCCAGGTTCTGCCCAAAGACTTACAGCTTGGCTCGGGCAGCCCGGAGGCGGTCGAGGATGACGTCACGATCCATCTCGGCCATCGGCTCGAACAGCGGGATACCCGAGCGAGAGCCGGTGAGAGCGAGACGAACGGGCAGCTGGGTCTTGGTGTCGAGCTCGGTTCCGACGCCGAACACGACCTCGCCGATCGCCTCGGGAGTCCACGCCGACTCGGCCAGGCGCTCGATGACGAGGTCGAGCACGGCGGGCACGTCGGGCTTGCCCATCACCTTGCGCCAGTCCTTCTCGGCAGGCTCCGGCGGGTCACCGACGACCCACTCGAGGAACGACGGTGCTTCTTCGAGCCGCTTGACCCGCTCTTGCACGAACGGGGCCAGCGTCGCGAACAGGGCCGGGTCGATCGATCCGAGGAACGGCGTTGCGGCCTCGACGAACGACTCGATGCTCATCGCCCGGATGTACTCGGCGTTGAAGTGCTCGAGCTTCTTGATGTCGAAGAAGGCCGGAGCCTTGTTGATGTCGGCGAGCTCGAACTCGGCGACGAACTTCTCGATCGGAGCGATCTCGACGTCGTCTTTCGGACCCCAACCGAGGGTGAGGAGGTAGTTCCGCATGGCCTCGGGAAGGAAGCCCTTGTCTTTGAAGTCGCCGACCGAGACGTCATCTCGGCGCTTCGACAGTTTCTGCCGCTTCTCGTTGACGATCAGCGGGAGGTGGGCGTACTCGGGTTGCGGCGGGTGCGGTTCACCGGGTCGAGCAGCGATGATCGCCTCACGGAGCAGGAGCACCCGTGGTGTGGTGTTGACCAGATCTTCACCGCGGACGACATGGGTGATCCCCATCTCGAGATCGTCGAGGGCATTGGCAACATGGAACATCGGGACGCCACTCGAGCGAACGATGATGAAGTCTTCGAGTACGGCGCAGTCGAACTCGACTCGCCCTCGGACCAGGTCGTTCCAGCCGATGATGCCCTCGTCAGGGGTGCGGAATCGGATGACCACGCCCGCTCCGGGCTGCACGTCTCGATCACGACAGAACCCGTCGTAGCCAGCACTGTTGGCAGCTTCGGCCCGCTCCTTGACCGCCTCTTGGGTACAGTCACACCGGTAGGCATGGCCGCTCTCGAGGAAGCCTTCGGCGGTGGCGACGTACCGGTCGAAGCGGTCGGATTGCCGGTACTCCTCGTCCCAGTCGACTCCCAACCATCGGAGGCTGTCGTGAATTGCATCAACCAGTTCGGGACGGCTGCGGTCGGCGTCGGTGTCTTCGATCCGCAACACCATGACCCCACCGGTATGTCGGGCATAGAGCCAGTTGAACAGCGCCGAGCGGGCACCACCAACGTGGAGATAGCCGGTTGGAGCAGGAGAGAATCGCACGCGCACGGTCACAGCAGGCAAGGCTAGCTTCCACCCATGGCATCTCTGCCTTCAGCATCTCTGCCTTCATCATTCCTGCCTTCATCACCGGTCATCACCGGCGGTCAGGGGAAAACCCCTCGATTTGGGAACCAAACCGGTCGGTTGGGGCTTAGAAGGACGTGCTCACGTTGACCCACGAAGCGATCGGTGTCGAAAACCTCACCGATCTCGACGACGATGAGCGCGCCATCGATTCGGTACCGATCGATTCGGTGAGGGCCGACGCCGAGCTGACGGTCGAGGAAATCACCGTGCAGCCTGTCGTGTCGGCGACGGCTCGGTTCGAACGGTTCTGCAACCAGGAACATGCCTCGATCTCGAACGCCCTCGGCTGGGCGCTCGGCAGCCACGACCTCGGCCGCGAGGCGACCGACGAGGCGTTCGCTCGGGCCTTCGAACGATGGGACACCGTCGACGCCATGGCCAACCCGGCAGGCTGGGTCTACCGGGTCGGGCTGAACTGGGGTCGTCGCCGGATCTGGCGACGAAACAAGGAACGCCAGCTCCTGTCGTCGATCGATCTGAACGATCACCAAGACATCTACATCGATCAAGATCTCGCCGACGCACTCGGCAAGCTCCCGCTCAAGTTTCGTTCGGTCGTGGTCCTACGACACCTGCTCGGCTACTCCGAACGAGACACCGCCGACGCCCTCGGAATCTCGCCCGGCACGGCGAAAAGCCGTATGAGCCGCGGTCTGGAACGTCTGCGCACCCACCTCGAGGAGCCCTCATGACCTCGTCAGGAAACAGCATCGTCGAACGCCTCCGACGCGCCGGCAACGCTGCTGCCACCTCGCCCGACCTCGAAGCCATCATGGCTCGTTCGGCTCAGCGCAAGCGTCGGCGCCAGATCGGTGTCACGGCTGCCTCGGTGGTCGTGGTCGGCGGTCTCGGGCTCGGTTCGGCCCGCCTGCTCACCCAGGGGCAGGTCGCCAACACTTCCATCGCCGCCGGCGCCCCCATCGACGACTCGACGGTGTCACCGGCATCCACGATCGTTGCTGCGGATGCCGGCCAGACCGGGGCCCGAATCGACGTCGAGACGGCCTCCGCCCCGACGACCACCACCGTGCCTCGAACCACCACCGTGAACGATTCTGGTTCCACCGAGCCCGTCAAGGCGCTCCTGCGAGCACCCCTCGGCGACGGCGAGGGCGGCTCCATCGTCGTCGATGGCGACGCCCTGGTACATCTGTGGGCCGACGGCACGGTCGTACCGATCGACCTTCCGGCGGCTTCTGCCACCACACAGCGGCGCGTCACCGACGTCGCGATGCTCGACGAGCGACCGTTCCTTCTGGTCAGCGATTTCACCGATCGCCCCGACCTCGTCGCCGAGATGACCGCCGAACTGGGTGCCGGTGCCACGCAAGACGAGCTGGCCGATCTGATGTACCAGGAGCTGGCCATCTACGCCGTCGATCTCACCACCGACGACGTCCATACCGTCGAGGAACGCACCATCGACGACCGGACCTCGCCCGAGTGGGTCTACAACGGCCATGTCACCGCCCGAAACGGCCACCTGATGGTGGTTCGTGAGTTGTGGCAGTCGATGTGTGTCTATGTCGAGAGCATCGAACTCGATGGCACCCGGATCGACACCCCCGAGAACCCGCTTCCGGAACCTCGGATCGACGATCTCAGCGACGCCACCATGCGCTCGATGCAGGCCGGCACGCTCGACCTGCCCGAGGGGTGCACAGGGATCGACGACCTCCCCGACGGCGCCATGTCGGTGCTCGGCCTGCACGCAGATGCGTCGGCGATCGAGGCGATCAACGCCCAGCTGGAGCCGGCGACGGCGAAATCACCCGACGGAATCGGCGAGTAACTACTTGAAGTTGCGGTGCCAGTCGGCGGCGTAGTCGGCCACGATGGCGGTGTGGGGACGGCGCAAGGCTGCGTCGGGGACGAGGTCGATGACCTGCTGACGCTCGACGTAGTGGTGGTGGCTCGAGACTTCGGCGAAGGCCTGTTCGCGGAGCCGCACGAGCTCGGGATCGGGCTCGGGATCGAGGAATCCGAAGATGGTGAAGGCGGCAGTGAGATCGTGGATCATCGGACCACGCCCGAACAGCGCCGAACGCTTCATGGCCACACCGACACAACCGGCGACGGCGTCGGCCTCGTGGACCTCGCCGAGCTCGAGGCGGTCGTCGAACGAGCGGACCAGTTTGTAGGCATATCCCTGGTCGGGACCGGTGGTACCGAGACGGATCCCTCGGGGCATACCGGGCACGTCGAGGTCGCCGGGGCGGTCGGCGACCCAGGAATCGGGCCGACGAGGGGGCGAGCTGTAGCGACGAACTCGCTGGATGGGATCGGTCGGCACGAAGTCAGGAGCAGCCACGTCAACAGACTACCGACACGGCGGTATGTTGGCCTCATGGGAACGACCTCAGCGATCTATCGCATCATCCTGCTCCTCCACATCCTCACCGCCATCGTCGGCTTCGGTGGACTGATCGCGCACGGCGCCTACAACGCAAAGGCCTTCCGATCGAAGGCCGCCGACGCTGCGGTGCTGCTCCGCACCACGGCGGCCATCACCAACATCGCGCACTACGCCATCTACGCCCTCTTCGTCTTGGGCATCGTGCTCATCTCGCTGTCCGACAGCGCCATCGGCTTCGGCGAAGCCTGGATCTCGGCGTCGTTCGTCGTGGTCTTCGCCGTGGTCGGACTGGCCCACGGCATGGTCCGACCGGCCGTTCGTGGTCTCACCGAGCGGGCCGAGGCCCTGCCGGGCGAGACACCGATGGAGTCCGATCCTGAGGCCAAGGCCCTGGCCGGCAAGC
>RCMY010003777.1_pt1 | contig 13280 bp, 10 predicted proteins | sample 2041341 | NCBI WGS metagenome assembly RCMY01 (sample SAMN09708234, study PRJNA481090) | Marine sediment metagenome, whole genome shotgun sequencing project. | reverse complement strand
CTTACTCTTGTCTGTTAGCACTTGCTGATAAAGGCGCTCAAGTCGCTCCTCAAATCCACGGCGATTGGTCAACCCTGTCAGACTATCGATACGCGCTGCTGCCGCTAGTTGTTTATCGATATCAGCGCTACTACGGCGGCTTTGTTGAATAATAATTTGGGTGACCGGCTCACCTTCTAAAGTCGCTGTGGCCAGTTGCAACTTGACTTCAAAAGTCTTACCGTCTTTGGTTTTGCTATTAGAATTGAACTCCACTTGCTCACGATTGCCTTTATCAAATTGGCGCAAAAAGTCTTTAAAGTCTTTTACATTATCCGCGCCAGCAATGAGGTCAATAACTGGCATACCAATGATGTCATTCATCGACTCAAAATTGAACATTTTGAGATAAGAATCATTAGCAAAGATATGAATACCTTGATCGATATAAGCGACGGCACTCTTAGAGTTTTTTATCAATAGATTGGCACGCTGCTCTGACTCAGTGACCACCTGCTGTAAAGTACTGATTTGTCGTCGATTACGTAAATTATCATGTAATAAGCGTATCGCCATCACGACTTGCGTTTCGCGTTCAGCGACTAGCGCCTTGACCATAGTGCCATCGATCACTACGGGTAATCCATCGCTATTACGACCTTTTTCGGCAAGCTCGTCACTCATGAGGCCGACTATGGGAAGATCGATATTATGCTCTTGAACGATACTGACGACGTCGGTAAAACTCAAATCATAAGCTTTACCAAATACTAAAACATCCCAACTATAGCGTAATGATTTTAGTAGCTCTTTTTTATCGTCCAAAAATCCTAAATTCACCTCGCTATAATAAGCTTTTAATAGAGTTATCAAACCCTCAGCATAGCGCTGATCATCGTCTATGACTAACAAATTCAGAATGGTATTGGTTCGCATAAACATCCTCATAACTCTTATTAAGGCAATCGGTATATTCGTTATTACTAAACATCACATCAGTCGTCAGTTGATAATACTAGCATAACTAAATATTAATAAGCACAAATTCATATTGGCTCAAGCGTTCACTGGCAAAGCCTCTACAAGTGTTTATAGATATCAATAGGGACTTTAAAAGGTCGATCTGGCAGCTCGCGTACGAGCTTAGGCACTAAGTATCCCGGAAGCTGTGCTAAAAGTGCCCAATATAGCTCGATCGCTGAGCGCTCACTACTATCAAAGTGAGCACCGCCAGCCACTTTGTCTAATAAGTGCAAATAATAAGGCAGTACTCCGGCGCTAAAAAGACGCTTACTCAGAGCGACTTGTGACTCAACCTCATCATTGATATCGCTTAATAGTACCGTCTGATTGAGCAAGGTAATACCGACTGAGCGAGCACGTTGTAGATATTGTGCGGTGATCTCATCGATCTCGTTGGCATGATTACAATGAATGACCATAACGATCTCGCAGCGACTACGGGATAGTCGATCTAACAAAGCTTCATCTAAGCGCTCAGGAATGACTAAAGGCAAACGCGTATGTAACCGTATAGTGCTCAGCTTCGGTATCGCCTCTAAAATATCAAGCCACATAAATAATCTACGGTTCGAGATGCTCAAGGGATCACCGCCACTAAGTATCACCTCATCGATCTCAGGATGCTCATGAATATAGCTAATAATGGCGTCTTGTGCTGAGCGGATCGGCTGATTGGCCTGATAATCAAAATGCTGACGGAAGCAGTAACGGCAATGAATAGCACAAGCTCCCGTTACCGTTAACAATACTCTAGACTGATATTTGTGCAGTAGACCTTTGATCGGATTATGCGCATTTTCAGCTAAAGGATCAGCGACATAACCAGTCACTGCTATCTGCTCACGCTTGTCAGGCAATACTTGTCTTAGCAGAGGGTCGTTTGCATCGCCCACTCGCATTTTGGCTACGAATGCACGAGGCACTCTAAGCTCAAAATGCGTCGGTACGTATATCTCAGAGTGTAAATGCTCAAGCTGCAACAGTGCCAATAGCTCATCAACGGAAGTGATGGCATCGGATAATTGCGTTTGCCAGTTTTTTTGTATGATTAAATGGTTTATCATGACAGCCTAATACTTTGCGCCTAAAAACCGCCATTATACGCTTATCAATAGACCGTGCTAGTAACGCCTTGAAATATTGCTACGCCCACTTGTTTTTTATTACTACCCTTTTTATTACTACTTTTATGTTATTAATCGTCCCTACTTGGAGTTTCTTCTTATGGCAAGTTTTTCTACTAACGAATTTAAAGCCGGTCTAAAGGTCATGCTTGATGGCAACCCTTGTGCCATTATGGAAAATGAATTTGTAAAGCCTGGTAAAGGTCAAGCATTTAACCGTGTCAAATTACGTAACCTACGTAGTGGCAAAGTGCTTGAGCAGACTTTTAAATCAGGAGATAGCCTAGAAGCTGCTGATGTCGTCGATACCGAAATGGACTATCTATACAATGACGGTGAGTTTTGGCATTTTATGGATTCTGAAAGCTTCGAGCAAATCCAAGCTGACAAAACAGCGCTAGGCGATACTACGAAATGGCTGAAAGAAAATAGCAACGCCACTTGTGTGATTACTTTATTTAACGGTGTCCCTTTAACGATTACGCCACCGAATTTTGTCGAGCTACAGATCACTGAAACTGATCCAGGCGTTCGCGGTGATACTTCAGGCGGCGGTGGTAAGCCAGCTACTTTAGAGACAGGCGCAGTGGTACGTGTGCCTTTATTTGTGCAACAAGGTGAAGTAGTCCGTGTCGATACTCGTACTGGCGACTACCAAACTCGCGTGGGGTAAGCCCCTTAGTGCTACTCATCTGATAAGTACCAAAATGATCATAAAAAAAGCTTAATCGGTAGCCGATTAAGCTTTTTTTGTTTGAGCTGTCCTACATAGATACGTTCTTTATATCAAGAATGTATCGATTGTTTATACATCAGCCAATATTGTACAAGGGCGCTAAGCTGCTCTTTTTTGAAGGGTTTACTACAATAATCTTGCATACCAACTTGTAGATACTTTTCGCGTTCTCCGTTCATAGCATTGGCCGTCAAGGCGATAATGGGCGGTAAAATTTCTGCACCAAACATTTCGTGCAATTTAATAGTCGCTTGTATCCCATCCATAATTGGCATGTGATGATCCATCAAAATAATATCGTAGCGCTTTGGATCTTTAGTAAACTCATCAATAGCTTTTTGACCATCAGTGACGTGGGTAACTATGTGCCCACTACTGCGCAGCGCTTTTTTGGCGATCATTGCATTGACATTATCATCTTCAACCAAGAGTACCTGACCACTATAATGCCATTCTGGTTCAATTTCCATATGGCTAGGCTGCTGCCAAGCGGTATACTCTTTTTTATCTATTGTTTTGAGTGGTAATAATACGTTGAAGGTCGTTCCTTCTCCGACGACACTATTCGCCCAAATATGACCACCCATCATCATCACTAACGACTTACAAACGGATAATCCGAGTCCCGTACCGCCATATAACCGATGTGTAGACTTGTCAGCTTGATTATAAGCGTCGAATATAGCATTAAGCGACTCCGACTTGATCCCGACTCCAGTATCAGTAACCGTAATACAAAAAGTCATATCATCATAATTAGTCTTATTGTTTTGAGCACTATTATCCATAGCCTCTAGAGTGTGACTACGGGCTAATAGTTCTGCACAATCGCAATTTTTGGGCTGTCGCACATCAATGCCGATATGACCGCCTTCGCGCGTAAACTTGATGGCATTGCTGACTAAGTTAGAAAAAATTTGCTTGAGTCGTACGGGATCACCCTCAACATAAGAGTTGAGCGTTTCATCATAGTGATACTCTAAGGTGAGTCCGCGCTGACTGGCTTTGGTTGTAAATAGATTGATGACGTCATTACAAACAGTCGCTAAGCTCATCGGTACTTTATCTATCGTCATTTTGCCTGCTTCAACTTTAGATAAATCCAAAATACCGTTAATAATGACTAATAAATGCTCTGTTGATAGTTTTATATTATCGACATAATTCTTTTGTTCATGGCTCAAAGACGTTTCATCGAGCATATCAACCATACCGATAATACCGTTCATCGGCGTACGAATTTCATGACTCATATTGGCCAAAAAATCAGACTTCATATCATTGGCATGCTTGGCAGAACGTTGCTCTTTTTGTAATTGTAAAGCATCTGCTGCCATTGAGGCAAACTGTGATAATCGTTGGCCCTGCTCTTCGGTAAAGTCATAATGTGGTTTGGTATCCATTAAGCATAGTGAGCCTAGACGGTAGCTCTTATTACCTTCTTCCAAAATAATAGGCGCGCCAGCATAAAAGCGCAAATTAGGGTCAGTAGTGACTAAACTGTTATCGATAAATCGTTCATCCACCGATAAATCAGGAACCACGAACACCTCATTGGATAGTACCGTATAGTTGCAAATCGCGACACCACGGGTAGTCGTACATACCTCCCCTAGTCCACGCGCCGACTTTAGAAACTGAGTGTCTTCATCCATAAAGGTGATAGCCACAATGGGTATGCCAAAGAAAGTCTTAACCAAATCAGACAAGCGCTCAAAGGTAGGCTCAATATTGTTGTTAAGTACCTGATACTGATGCAGCTTAGCGATACGTGCTGTTTCGTCTTGTGCTTGCGGATAATTTGGCAATGCATTCTCCAGAACTATTATGAAGTGATCCGTTTATCAGTCTACCTTTTACTCAGCATGTGCAGAGCCTCACTCACCATAATCATAGCAATCACCGAGGTCACTGCCACTGCCGAACCGTAACCTCCACAGTTCAAACCAGAAGATTGGCTGCTTTTTTCGACACGAGGCGGTTCTGTTGAGTAGACACATTTGATCCCGAACTTTTCTTTTAGTTGGCTATTGATACCTTTGTCATGTCGAAGCTTGTTACGCAATCTTGCCAGTAATGGATCTTGGTAGCTGTCTTTGAGGTCACTAACCCTAATTTGACGTGGATCTATCTTACCACCAGCCCCGCCTGCGCAAATAAGCTTCAACTTATTAAACCGACAATGCAGAGCAATAGCAAGCTTAGCACTCATATCATCCACACAGTCCAAAATAATAATCGAACGATTCTGAGCCAAAGCTTGTTTGGCCTCATCACGGCTTGGCAACAGCTGAGAGACATTTTCTACTGTCAAAAAGTCATCGACTAAATGCAGTTTTATTTTTGGATTGATCTCACGCATACGCGTGCCCATAGTCTCAATTTTACTGTGACCAAAATTACTATCGAGAGCTGGTAGTTGACGATTGACATTTGAGGCGACTAACACATCTAAGTCTACCAAAGTCACACTGCCGATAGCGGTACGCGCTAATGCTTCAGCGACCCAAGAGCCGACACCACCAACACCGATGACATAGACGTGCGCTCGCTCAAAGCTCGTAAAGGCACTGGCTCCATATAGTTTCTGAGTACCTTGAAAGCGCCGCTGGTATTGGCCTGTATCAGCAACATCATCGAGCACATCATCAGATACAATATCGGTTAAATCAGATAACTCGCTATCTGTCACCTTTATAATAGATTGATTATTCATTTATACAAACTCTATTTGTCGAAGCTAAAGTTAACGAAACTTATTTTATTAACAGTCATGTCGTGAAACGCTATCTTTATTTTTGTGACCCTTGCTAGCCCTCTAGACTCAACCAAATAAAATAATGGGTACGACTCATTTGACTCAAGTCGTTATTGTACGACCAACGTCTACCAAGGGACTGGACCAAGACTGACCTAAACTATCTCTGCTATTTTTCCAGAGCTGATGTGCAAGTAACGCTTGGTCAGTGCTCAATAACTCACTCAAACTTTCTAGTACCCAAGGTAGATTGGCAGGTACATTACGATCATAACTACTGTCCTGTTTTTGCCATTCATCATCTGAGCTCTGACTCATATTATGAGCCAAATCAAACTGGTTTTCATAATTATTTTGACAGCTTATCGGGGTCATATCTGGGCAGTCCGTCTCTATGACTAAGCAGCCTATACCGTACTCAGCAACGACGGCTTGAATGGCGCGGCGTAGTTTTTTGGCATTGGGGTTAGTGACCTGTCCGGTGACCCCAAGTTTGAACCCAAGCTTCACAAAAGCCTTTGCTTCTTGTTCACCGCCGCTGAAACTATGAGCGATACCGCCAAGTTTTTTGGCATCATAATCATGCTTTTTTAGTATTGCCAACGCATCAGCATGCGCTTTTCGTATATGCAGCATGACTGGCAATTGATGAGTGACTGCCATATCTAGCTGTACCATAAAAAAGCGCTGTTGTTTAATAAAATTCTCAGGCTCTCTCATCTCTGGCGTAAAAGTATCCAGTCCAATCTCACCTATCGCGATAGGACGCGTCTCATTGAGCCTTTTTGCTAATAATGTCAAATGCTCGTCGGTATGCTGCTGAATATAAAAGGGGTGTAGACCAAGAGCGACATGCGCTTTTGGTATCTGATCTGCTTGTGTTTTTCTAGTTGATTCTGCTGCTGTGTTTGCGGTTAATGAGTGAGCATCAGGCAATGCTGATTGTGGCTGAGTATGAGACTCAAGCCAATTGCTAACGTCATAGAGTCGGTCAAAGTGTCGATAAAGATAGCCGACTAATACCAAGTGCTCAACCCCATTTCTATAAGCGCTCTGTGCTTGCAACAATCTATCATGATCGAATACGGGCGCATCAAAATGAGTGTGAGTATCGATCAAGGAGTAACGTACCTCCTCTTTTGCCACTTCGCTATGAGCTAGAAAATGAGTGAAATCTGACATAAATAGTCTCTCAAAAAAAGAGTGGTGCTATTGAAATTAAGTCATGCCTACTGAAGAACTCACGATATAGCTAGGCTTGATGATGCCTTGTAGCTGATCAAAAGGTACGACCAAATCTAATACATTGAGCTCGGTGTTGGGAAACTCTCCTAACTGGTAGACCATATGTAGGCCTTCTTGATCGATATACCACTGCTTAGATAATGATAGTGGCCATTTTGTTAAGTATGGCGGCGCAGCAGCCTGAGTGCTCAGCCACTCATTTTTAGCCGCCTGAAAAGCGGGCAATAATGCCTTAACACTTATCTCTGGCAATAAAACATCTTCTAAAGTCAGTTGCAGTTTCTTTTGCATATCTAGCATGACATAGTCTAGATGCCATTGCTGGCGGCTATCACTATGAGTCTCATTGCGATGTTGGGTTGACTCCACCAATATATAACCTGTGATAACGTTACTAACCGTCTTACCCTCAACTTCAGCGACATGTTCATTGAGAATGAGCTGAGTATCGAGACGCTGGTATAAAGGCTGCGAGCTCACGCCTGCACTACTGAATTCAATCTGTTTTAATAAGGCTGACACGGAGTCTTTAGCAACTTGTTTTTGACTGGTAAAAGGCGTCTCTGGCGACAATACTCTAGTAACGGTTTGCCACATAATAGTAGCCAGCCAAGGCTGTGCTGGCGTAAAAATTAAAGTATTGAGCTCTAGGTACTGACAAGTCGTTTGCTGTGGATTACATTCTGATTGACGAGCAATCGCTTGATTCTTGCTAATATTGATAGAGAGTGCTTGCAGGTTCTCTACACCATCAGCAGCCGTAGCCGTTACGATCTGTTTGGTCTCGTCTAGTTCTATGGTTTGATTAATACCAATTTCGCTCGCCGCTTCTGCTTCTGCTTGCTGCTCAAACATAGATTCTGGTTGCGGTGCACAGCCTAATAACGCGCTGATTATCGCTGTTACTATTACTCCCGTAGAGAAAAGCTTACAAGATTGGGTCAAATAGTTTGAGTGCTTTGACGGCTCTTTATGGCGGTTCATGATGTTATCTACGATAAAAGACTGGCTAAAATACTAACATAGTGTAGGTTTACATTACGTAGCGCTCGTTTTGATCATTATTCAGGCAAGACAGTACTCAATGACTAGCATCTACTTTAGCGCTATTGTCTGAAGCGGCGTTTTGATCTTTATTGTGCTCGCCATGCTCGTTTTGTACAGGCGGTAAAGTTTGCCGACTACTACGCCTAGGTATTAATAACAACGCGGTCCCTATCAAACTTAGGGTCAACCACTTTTTCTTCGTCATAATATCCCCCTATTTCCCTGTGCTACACACGACCATAATAGTCCTTATAAAAAGGCTAATGTAGTCCATTACACCTCGATCCACTATAAAGTAAACTCAGTACTACTATAAGGGTACTCTCTTTATTTAGGATTTGTTATAACTGCTCACAAAATAAGCGCTTAGCGGTTCAATGGATAAGTAGTCATACCAGCATTTGGAGCATCAACTCTAGTGAAGCCTTGCGGAGATGTCAGCGCTCTTGGCGTCTGATCTCGTTTAGGAATGAGTGGGTTAAGTGGCATTAGCTCGTAGTCTTGACTCACGTCTCCATCCCAACCTTCAGCGCCGCTAAGGGGTAGCTGTTTGATCGTACCGTTCTTATCGATGACTAACTGCAAGACACGCATTTGGTTAAACTTGCGCTCCGTGACACTAGCCACTGCGCCGCCATCACGTAAGATAGTCGGCTGCAAAAATATGATGAGATTACTCTTTTGTGTACTATCGTTGTCCGAGCGAAACAGACGCCCAATTACCGGAACATTACCTAAACCGGGGACTTTTTGTTGAGTCGTCGTCGAGTTGTCGCGCATCAGACCACCAAGCGCAATGGTTTGCTGATCATCGGCCAATATAGTGGTATTGATCAGGCTCTTATTTGTAATAATACCGCTAGAATTACCGACGCTTCCTGGCACAACCGAGGACACTTCTTGAGAAACCTCCAAACGTACCGTACCATTTTCGCCAATATGCGGAATAACATTGAGATTGATCCCGATATCTTGACGCTCGATCGTTTGGAATGGATTATTAGAATCATTGCCACTAGTAGTAAAAGATCCGGTCACAAAAGGAACATTTTGACCAACCAAGATACTGGCTTTTTCATTATCCAAAGTGAGAATCGAGGGCATAGATAATAGGTTGGCGCTCGTTGAAGAGTCTAGCGCTTGCAAGATTGCCCCATAAAATTCAGTATTGCCTTGGCTGTCTTTGCGGCTATCACCAATGCCTATGAGAGCACCAACGATTGAGTTGGCAGCCGCGCTAAGACCTGCTGTACTGCCACCAGCTAACGCAGCGGCAGCTAAGGAAGTCGCACTCGCACCAACGTTATTGAAATTCACCACTCCCAAACCGCTGTTGGCATTGCCAAGCGCCCACTGCACTCCTAACTGGGTAGCATCATCCCCTGACACCTCGACGATAGCAGCTTGAATCAGTACCTGTGCGCGGCGATTATCCAACTGATTAACTGCCTCTTCGATCTCAAACATCAGCTCAGGTGCTGCATTAACGATAACCGCATTTTGCGTCTCATCGGCGATAATACTAAAAGGTCGACCTGTAGCACTCACAGCGCTACCTGTGCTATTAGTCGCAGAGGTAGTAGTCGCGCTATTGCCTGACAGCTCGCCAGCGCTACTATTAATGGCAGCACCAGCGCTACTGGCATCTGTCAAAGAGGCGGACTCTAATGTTGATTTAGCCCCTGAGCTATTGATAGATTGATTGGCGAGCAGGCCGCGTAGCATCTCGGCGATATGAGTAGCACTCGCATATTTTAGACGGAAAACACGCAATCCACTAAGCCTACGAGTCGGTACAGTATCTAATTGATTGACCATCTCTTGTACTTTAGCAATCATCTCAGGACTGCCTTTCACTAGCAGTCTATCGCTTGCAGCGTCCGCTATCACCTTGAGCTGATCACCACCTGCCGTCTGACCACCACCCCTACTGACTAAAGTACTGATCAGATCCATCATACGCTCAGAATCGACATGACGTAGAGGAATGACTCGCAGCGTATCATTAATATTATTATCTAGATCACGGATGAGTTCCGTAAGCTGATTGAGACTATCAGCTCGATCAGAGAGTACTAACGCATTGACACCAGGAACGGCAGCGGCATGAGCGGACTGCGGCATCAAAGGTCGAATGACACCCAAGATCTCAGCTGCTTGGGTGTTGGTTAGATAAATCACTCGCGTGGCTAGCGACTCACCAACACTCTCACCACGCAGATCGACAGCGACACCTGACTGCTTTGCGACATTATCCGGTACGAGCTTGACGGTAGTTCCTGAATCAATAGCGGCTATGCCATTGACTTGCATCACGCTCAAAAATAGCTGATAAATCTCATCCCGTGATAAGGCGCGGTTAGAGATTACCGTGACATTACCATTGATACGCGGGTCAAGCACAAAGTTCTGATCGGTAATAGTAGCGACTTCATTGATAAAAGCTTTTATGTCAGCATCTTGCAAATTGACTTTCCAGCTCTCAGCACTCGCCAGACCGCAGGAGGCCGCCCATAATGGTAGTGCCAAATATAGAGGGCGACAGAAGCGTAATAAATGCTGTATAGAAAGGCGTAAAGGTGTCATTAAAAACTTATCCAAACTTACCATGATTATGATTACTCATTAAAAACGCTAACGAACCCATATGAATGAACGCAATAATATGAATTTGAGGTAACACTAAAGTACGATAAAACTGACAATACTTAATAATAAATTGGAACTTATTGAAAATCAAAACTGTTGGCGAATAATAATGACTTGATCGCCACGTTGCACCTCAATCTGAGCCTGACCTGATTGCTGCGCTTGCTGCAAGATGCTAGCGTCTTGAGTCGGACTGCTACCCACGCTTTGACCATTGACCGATAATACCTTATCACCGGCCTCAAGCCCTAAACGATTACGTAATCCTGAAGGCATAGCGGCCGTTACTTGATAACCCTCACCTGACGCCATCACACCCATACGGCTCAAATAGCTGGCTGGATTCTCTTGCAACGCCGTTACGGCCTCATCGATAGCTGAGCTAGTATTAACAGGCCTATTAGCGGCTGCCATATCTATTGCCGGATCCTGCGGGCCTAACGGTGCACTTTGTGGCAGTGGTAACGCATTGCTATTAGACAAACGTTGATTGCCAATAGTATTGGCAGTTAAACCGCTTTGATCCAGTGGTAGCGCCTCTACCATGCTGATAACGGTTTGCTTATCATTAGCATCAGCGATAATCACCGCGTTCCAGTCCACACTGATTAACTTAAAACCCGTCTCTTGTAAGCCATCGCCAATACGGTAGTTTTTGACTTCACCATTCACATCTAGCATAGCTGAGGATAGGCTCTCAGGTATGGCAAGTAACACGCCTTTTAATAACACATTAGGCGGCGGTTGTGTCGCTGTTGCTGTGGCCTCAGAATCTGCAAAAATAGCGAATAAATTGCTATTATTAGCAGTATTATCGAAGTTGTTTTGAATGGCTTGTAAAGGCAATGTAGGCGCGACTGGTGGCGCGACTATTAGCCACAATAGTCTTGCTGCGACCCAGCATAACCAGATAATAGCCAGTAGCAATAGCCACACTGAGAAGCGATTGAGAGTATCCATTACAGGCTTAAATCGCGCCATCATACTCATTATCAATTCGTTCCTAAGCTAGTGAGTAGAGGCTGACGAACACTGACTACTGGCGTATCTTGCGGCGCTTGTCCTTGATATTTTGGCATATTCTCAAGTAAGCGTTGCGTCAAGCTGACATCTAACAGGTTATCACCATCTAGATACAAATCGCCTAAGCGCTTGTCCTGATCGTTCAATAAATTAATATGCAGTCGCTGATTATTGTCTTTTTGCTCAACGCTCAGCTGTGCTCGCATCGTTGGTATGTTGATATAGAGTATCTGACCGGCATTGGGATAGCCTACCTCACCGCCAATCCAAGTTAGCTGCCCATCCGCCTCACTGAAGCTTGCTTTGTGATCTTTTGTCGCTGACTGACGCTTTAGCGAGACGCTATTCAGCTGAATAGGAGCATTTGGTAATTGCCAATTGACGACACTAGACAACGTTTCAGGAGCAATTTTACCGCTCATATCATGAACTTGCCAACTCTTCAGTCTCGTAGCGAGCTGTCCATTGAGCCGAGTTTGACCCGTAGTAATATCGATATCTGCAGCCATTTTCCCTAGAAACAAAGACAGAGGCTGCCAAGACCAATCCATAACACCTGTCAGTGGTGTCGTCGCTTGTGGCAACTGCCAAATCACCGACCCCTGCCAGATATTCCCTGAAACTTGCTGAATATAAGGCGACTGTGGCGCATATTTCTCGACTATCCATGCCGCGGGCATTTGTAATAATGCAAATAGCGCGAACAGGACTAGCCCAACGAACCACCAGAGTTTACGAGGACGCTTATTAGATAATGCAGAGGAATTGGGCACTAACGGAGGACTCTTTCAAAAGGATTAAAAGCTAATTATCATAGCAAACAATCGACTGTAGGTGACATAAAAAAGCCAGTATCTTTGCATCAAATACTGGCTTTTGTAGTGATACTGATATTGAAATAAATATCTATTTCAATACTTTACTAAAGAGCAAAGTCACTTATTTGACGACCTGCCGCCAGCGCATCTACTAACCAAGTCGGCTTACGACCACGACCTGTCCAAGTTTCTTCATGATTTTTAGTATTACGATACTTGATGCTACGCTTCTTTTCTAACTTTTCACCCGCCTTTAGGATCTCATCAATACTGCTATTGCTTTCTTCAGCAATTTTTTCGAACTGCATATAAGCATCATAAAGGCGCTGATGCTGCTTTTGCGCGATAAGTTGCTGAGCATTCTCGGTAATCGCCCGAAGCTGATCGACATCTAGGTTTTCTAGATTAATCGTACTGTTGGTATTCATAGTAGCCTCAATATAAAGGTATGAGTGATAGTGAATATATTTATATCATCTATTACTCTTTGGTAAAATCGAATAATAATTATCACTGAACAATAGATTACAAATATGAAATTTTTATTTGGAATAAATAAAAATTTTATTAATCGTTAAACACGGGCATTATAGCAAACTGAGTTTGTGATAATAACATACTTGTAATTTATTATAATTATAATTATCTTTCATAATTATAACTTGAGAATGAGTAATAGGTTGATAGATAACTTCAAAACAAGCGTAATATCATTGTTTTATTTAACAAAATTTATTTATATTTTATAAATAAAAAATTCAATGCGATTTAACGTAAAACCCTCTATATATTGTGGATATTAATTAGTAGTCATGCTTAATAATCACTCTTTAATCAGCAAAAAAATTATCATAAAAAAAGAGCTTATATATAAGCTC
>RCMY010007806.1_pt1 | contig 13282 bp, 13 predicted proteins | sample 2041341 | NCBI WGS metagenome assembly RCMY01 (sample SAMN09708234, study PRJNA481090) | Marine sediment metagenome, whole genome shotgun sequencing project. | reverse complement strand
TGAGCGATTGCACCAAAAGCCGCGAGGCAAGGTTCTTGGGCTCCAGCGTGATGTCAATCGACATGCGGGTGCGCCCGCGCGACAGCGCCACAAGGTCCACCACCATCGCGCCCCCCATTGCGGGCGACATCGACGACAGGGTAATCCCGTTGGGCCGGTCATAATTGCTGACCTGCATGTCGATTTCACGCCGCTTGCCGCGCATCATGAACCCGATATGCCAGGCCATGCCAACGCCCGGCACTACCCGGTCATCAATCCGATGCACCTCGGCGCCACGGCGCAGAGCGGAGCGTTCAAAGCCCTGAAAGTCGGTGATTTCCGCGAAAACCGTCTCGATCGGCGCTTCTATGTCTTCCTTGGTGCTGAACTGCATCGGTTCTGCCCTTATTATTTTGCCAAATGCCCGGCGGCATTGTCGCGTCAATCCAGGCTGTCGGCAAGCCAGTTTTGCAAAAGAAAATGCGCAATTGCACCTTTACGCGCCGGCAACATGAACGGGTGCTGCCCGGCAAAGGCCTGCATGATCTCTTCGCGGCTGCACCACATGGCGGCCTCAATCTCCTTGGGGTCGATGGTGATCTCGTCACTCAGCGCCTCACCACGACAGCCAAACATCAACGAGGCCGGAAACGGCCAGGGCTGACTGGCAAGATAGCTGACCTGTCCAACCTTTATGCCCGCCTCTTCCCAGACCTCGCGGCGCACGGCGGCCTCGATGGTCTCGCCCGGTTCGATAAAACCGGCGAGCAGCGAATACATCCCCTCGGGCCAGGCAGGCGAGCGCCCCATCAACACCTTGTTGCCGCGCGTGATCAGCATGATCACAACCGGGTCGGTGCGTGGGAAATGCTGGCCACCGCAGCTATCGCAGGCGCGTTGCCACCCGGCCTGAATCATCCGGCTCTCAGACCCGCACCGGGCACAGAACCGATGGCTCTGATGCCAGGCAAACACCGCCTTGGCCGTCGCCGCAAGTTCTGCGTCACGCGCATTCAGATGCGTCATCACCCGGCGCAATTCGGCAAAGACCGCGCCCTCCGGCAAATCCGGGTGGTCCTGTTCAGAGGCATCGAGAAAACTGTCAAGCTGATCGGGTTCAAGCCCCGGCGGCACCCAGGCGGATATGTCATGCGCAAAGACAAGGTCGCCGTTTTCCTCGCGCCCAAGCAGGATCGGCGGCACCTTGTAGCGCGCCAGAACCGGGTGATCGACCGGCACCCGGATCAGCCGGTCAAGCGCCTCTGCCGCTACCAGTGGCTTGCCCCGCCACAACACGACGGCGCTTGCGCGCCCTTCGGCCCTTGCGAATGAAATCGCCGCCTCGTCGCCGCGCAGATCGTCCGCCCGGTCAAGACCCGAGCCCCCGAATGTCACCGTTTCTGCCTGTCGCATCGCCACACCCCGAATTTCGTTTCGCCATCTACACGACGCCTGGGGGCTCAGCACAAGAGTTAGGGCCAAAAAACTACACCGCCGAAACAATGTGCAACCTATAGTGTATTGCGCCCGTGTCTCGCCTATGTCAAACGTGGCCAAGCAGTCAGATTTCCCCAAGACCTTGCCAAATACCTTGGTAAAAACTACCTCCATTGAATGGTGATTCACACCCGACCAAGGGCGTTGCACATTTGACCCAAACGACACCGGATAAAACAGAGCCACAGGCGCCCCCCAGTGACATTGCCACAGTCGCGCTCAGAATACTGGCGACGACTGACGTGCATGGGCATATCCTGCCGTTTGACTATTTCACCAACACGCCCGGCCTTCCTTACAGTCTGGCGCGGCTGGCCACGCTGATCGCAAGTGCGCGCTCCGAGGTGGATGACGGCGCCTGTGTCCTGTTTGACAACGGTGACTTTCTGCAAGGCACGCCGATGAGCGACCTGACCCCGCAACCGGGACAAGGCTGGCACGGCAAGCATCCGGTGGTCGAGGCGATGAACCGGCTTGATTACGACGCCGCTTCGCTTGGCAATCACGAATTCAACTTCGGTCTGGACTGGCTGCAAAAGACACTGCCAGAGGCGCGCTTTCCGGTTGTGTGCGCCAATGCTGTTGTTCGGGCCGGGACGACACCGGACGCCGATGAAACGCTGCTGCCCCCCTGGCAGATGCTCATCCGAGAGTTGCGCGACAACACCGGCCAGATCAGGACCCTGCGCATCGGCGTTCTGGGGCTTGTGCCGCCGCAGATTATGACATGGGATCACGCCCATCTCAACGGTCGCCTGATCTGTCGCGACATGGTCGAGAGCGCTTGCGCCTGGGTGCCTGTGATCCGCGCCGCCGGGGCCGATCTGGTGATTGTTCTGGCCCATACCGGCATTGGCGATGGCCCTGACAGCCCGATGATGGAGAACGCCGCGCAAGCGCTTGCGCGCGTGCCCGGTATTGACGCGCTTGTTGGTGGGCACAGCCACCGGATCTATCCCGATCCGGCCAGGAGCGATCATGATACCGACCATGGCTCGCTGCGCGGCACCCCGTTTATCAAGCCGGGTTTTCGCGGCTCGCATCTTGGGGTGCTTGACCTGACCCTGGCGCAAGATGCCAGCGGCAAATGGCAGGTGACGACCCACCACAGCGAAGCGCGCGCCGCCGCCGATATCCCGCCCGACCCGGCCTTTTGTCGCGCCCTTGCCCCGGCGCATGCCCATACGCTCAAGCTCACGGAGCGCGAGATTGGTCAGACAACCACCCCGCTGCACAGCTATCTTACGCTTGTGCGCAACGATCCTTCGACCCAGCTTGTCAATGATGCGCAACGCACGGCCCTTACCAAGGGCCTCAAGGGTGGCGCATATGAGGGCTTGGCGATCCTGTCGGCCTCGGCCCCCTACAAGACCGGCGGGCGCGGCGGCCCAGCCTTCTACACCAATATGCCCGCAGGCCCCCTGCGCCTGCGCAATATTGCGGATCTTTATCCTTTTCCGAACACCCTTTGCGGAATACTTGTGACCGGCGGCGATATCCGTGACTGGCTGGAACGCGCGGCGATCTGCTTTCGCCAGATCACCCCGGGCACTTCGGATCAGATGCTTTTGGACACAAACGTTCCGGGCCATAACTTTGATGTGATTGACGGGCTGAGCTATGCGATCGATCTGTCACAGCCCACGCGCTATGACCTGTCGGGCAGGCTTGTGGCGCCAAAGGCCCACCGCATCCGCGACCTGTGCCATAACGGCGCACCGGTGTCGGACAGCGCCCGGTTCGTGATCGCCACCAACAGCTATCGCGCCTATGGCGGTGGGCCGTTCCGCGCGCTTGCCAAAACCGGCCTGATCCATACCTGCCTGCGCCCGGTGCGCGATATTCTGGCCGAGTATATTGCCGCGCAGCCCCGGATCGCGGCACAGCTGCGCCCCGGCTGGCGCTTTGCCGCAATGCCCGACACCCGAGTGATCTTTGACACCGGGCCGGGCGTGCGCGCGCATCCCGGCGACCTTGCCACGTTGCAGGCTGACGCTCTTGGCACCACGGCGCAGGGCTTTGTCCGGCTTGGTCTGTGGCTGGGCCCAAAACAAACCCAACCGGCGGAGAATTCCGTCTCTTGCGAATCCCCGATCTGATCCTTATGTACCTTGGTGAGAGGTTGGCGCGGGCCGCGGGCAGGCACCTCGCCAACCCGGTCAGATCCGGAAGGAAGCAGCCGTAACGAGCCCCGCTTGGGTCGTTGTCCAGCCTCTCACCTTTCCCCCAAACACCCGTAAACGTTGAATTTACCGCGAGCGTTACGCGTTGCTATGTCATGCGCACGGCCTTATCTTGAGCCTATTACATTTTAGTAAGTTCATAGTACAACGATTGGCAGTGCCGATGAAACAGGCCCTCTATTTTTGCCATGGTGCCCCCGGAAGCCCCTCGGACGCTGATCTTGGCTTTGCAGGCCGCTTTGGCCTCTCCCCGGTTATGACGCCTGATCTCTTTGCAGACGACACCCCCGGCACCGACACCATCAAAAGCGCGCTTGCGCAATTTGATTCCATGACCCGGAAAATCCCCGATGGTCGCATCCATGTGGTGGGGTTTTCAATTGGCGCAATGGTGGCGGCCCATATCGCAGCAGCGCGCCCAGAGCGCCTTATGCGGCTGACACTGATCTCGCCGGCAGCCCCTCTGCAACTGGGTGATTTTCTGCCTCAGATGGCCGGGCAACCGGTGTTCCGGCTCGCCGCACGACACCCTGGCCTGTTTTCGGCACTGACCTATGGGCAGGGTGTTTTGACCCGCGCCGCGCCCGATCTTCTGATCCGGCGCCTGTTTGCAAGTGCCGGTGGGTCTGAACATGCCCTGCTGGAAAACCCCGACGCCGCCGAAGTGATCCGCAAAGGGCTGCGCCATAGTTTCTCGCGCCATCCAAAGGGCTATGCCCGGATGATTGCCGCCTATGTCAGCGATTGGTCGCCGGTGCTTGGCTCGATCCTGTGCCCGGTGGATATCTGGCAGGGCACAGCCGACCGATGGGTGCCGCTTGCCATGGCCCAAGCTCTGGCCGCCCGCCTGCCCGGCAAGGTCAGCCTGCGCCTGCTTGAGGGCGCCGGGCATTATACCACGCTCTCATGAGCGTTTTTGATTTTCTCGACACGGTTATACTACCCCACTGACGCGGAATGGTCAAAATATGTAGCCTGTGCATGGCGCTGGAGACGTCAGCTCGAACCGATGGTTATCATGCTCTCATCCGCGGATTGGTTACCGCCTGACCATATTCGATACGGGCTTGCCTCTCTCTAAGAACGGATATCTATCCCAACGTACGCCGAGGGTTCACCTATCATTGGCTGTCATCTCCAGCGTTCTGCACAGGCAGTCTTTTGTGCCGTGCTCAGGCAGGGAGCGGCGTTTTTCGGGCGATGTCCCAAACGAACCCTGTCAATTCGCGGGCGATTGCTGCGATTACACGTGGTTGGGGTTTTCCCGCGCGGCTCAGATGGCGATACCGTTTACACAGACGGGTCTGTGCCTTCCAACCTATATCTTTGATCGGCTGTGGCAGGTGTTCGGATCGTTTGAGGTAGGGGTGACCTTCCTTTGGTGGGTGCCTGTATGACCATCCTGCTTCGACCAACATTGTTCGGGCCAACGCATTGCCGGTTTTGGTCAATCGCCCGCGCCGGATGGTCGATCCGCTGGAATGCTCGCTTGGCACCAATCCCAACCAGGCCATGAGTTGGCGAGGATTTTCGAAGCGGGTGATATCCCCGATCTCAGCCACAACGGTCGCCGCGATCGTCGTGTTTATGCCGCGCAACGCCCGAAGTGCATCCACGACCGGGGCAAAATGCCAGCTCTTGATGGCCGTTTCTATTGTCTGATCCAGTGTTACGATGCGTGCCTCGATCTGGTCGATGGCACGTTTGAGCTCCTCGAAGGCGATCTGCTGATGCGGATATGGAAACTTGCGCAGCTCAGCCAACCACCGACGGTGACGCTTCGTCCAATAGCTGCCGTTCCTGTATCGAAGGCCATGTCGTAGCAGAAAGCTCAGGAGCTGTTGTTTGGCCACCTTCAAAGCATCCACCGTCTGTTTACGAGTGCGGATCAGATCCCGCATGGCTTCCTGTTCTTCGTTTGGCGTCCAGATTGGCGTAAGTTCTCCCGCACGCCAAAGCCGTGCCAACATCTCTGCATCACGCCGGTCTGTCTTAATCCGGTCGCCCGCCTTGCGCGGTATCATGGCGGGCGCAACCACGGCGCATTCAAATCCGAGCCTCGTCAGATGCCGATGCAAGCCATAACCACAAGGTCCCGCTTCATAGCAAAATGTTGGGACTTGCCCGTCTCGGCTCAACGTTTTTGTCAGCCGCAACACAGTGTCTGCGGAATTGGCAATTGTTCCATAAAACCGCATCTCGCCACTACGCCCCGCATCCGCTAGGGCAACCGCGATCGTATCCGCGTGGACATCCAAACCTACGTAAACTGTCTTTTCCATTTGTTTCCTCCATCAAACTTTCCAGTCCGTCGAGGAAACCGTGTGACACCTCAAATGTCACCGCCGCAAAACGCTCATATGGTCTCATGCGCTATGCCCGAAAGTTGGTGATGGCGTGATCAGGTTTGCCCGGGAGCAGGCGAGAGCAGATTGCCTGTCCGGGTGCGCCGGTTCTGCCGCGCGTTCGGCGCCGTAGACGTCGAGCTTTTCGATCTTGGCAAGCCAGTCCTGCAGTTTCTTGAGATCGACATCGTTCTCTTCGAGTTCGGCATAGGTGAAATGCTGCGCCGTGACCTCCTTGGCGACCTCGCGCTGGTTTGGCCGCAGCGTATGCCCGGTGCGCAGGGGCGTCTAGTGCTCTGGCGGAGCCTCGGCCAGAAGAGCCTTAAGGTCGATAGGATCATTGACCATGGCAAGGTTTCCTTTAGCGTCACGTGGCCATTCGGCCTCGGCGCGGTCGCGGTAAAGCTCTACCCCATTGCCATCGGGATCAGAGACATAGACCGCCTCGCTGACTCCGTGATCAGCGGCGCCCTCAATCGCGATCCCGGCCTTGACCAAGCGGCGCAGGGCATCGGCCAGTTGCGCGCGATCCGGGTAGAGGAACGCAGTGTGATAAAGCCCTGTGTGACCCTTCGGTGCGGGTGTGCCACCAAGACTTTCCCAGGTATTCAGACCAAGGTGGTGATGATAGCCACCAGCCGACAAAAATGCCGCCCTTGTGCCGAATTTCTGCTGAATCTCAAAACCAAGCACGCCTTGGTAAAAGGCGATGGCGCGGTCAAGGTCGGCCACTTTCAGGTGGACATGGCCAATGCGGGTCTGGGGGTGAACGGGGGTCATGATCAGGGGCCTTTCTCTGGTTACCCCTAACCTATGCAATTGCGCGATAAGCGCGCAATTCCCGTTCTTTGCCCATCTTATGTGCAAAAATGGATAGGTGGATTAGATCGCGGCCTTCAGGCTTTCCTCAAGGTAGATCTCGCGCAGACGCGCGGCGCGGTGCCCGGGTATGCCACTGCCAATCTTGGCGCCGTCGATTTCCACCACTGGCATCACAAAGGCGCTGGCCGAGGTGACAAACGCCTCATCCGCCGATTTCGCCTCGTCGATGGTAAAGTTGCGTTCCTCAACCTCCATCTGCGCCTCACGAGCAAAGCGCAGCACGGCGGCGCGGGTGATACCATGCAGGATGTCGCTCGACAGGGCGCGGGTGATGATCTTGTTGCCCTTGACGATATAGGCATTGTTGCTGGTGCCTTCGGTGACAAAGCCATCCTCGACCATCCAGGCATCATCGCAACCGGCCTTTTTCGCCATCATCTTGCCCATCGACGGATAAAGCAGCTGTACCGTCTTGATGTCGCGCCGACCCCAGCGGATATCCTCGATCGACACGATCCGAAGCCCGGTTTTCGCAACAGGGCTATTGGCCAGACCGGGCTTGGACTGCGTAAACAGCACAAGCGTCGGTTCGGTGGTCTCGGGATCAGGAAAGGCAAAATCGCGGTCGCCATCGCTGCCGCGGGTGACTTGCAGATAGATAAGGCCATCTTCGATGTCGTTAACGCGCACCAATTCGCGGTGGATCTCAAGCAGATCATCAAAGGCGGCGGGCTTTTTCATGTCCAACTCGCTGAGCGAGCGTTCAAGCCGGGCCTGATGGCCACCAAAATCAATTAGCTTGCCACCCAGCACGCTGGTCACCTCATAAACCCCGTCTGCCATAAGAAAACCGCGGTCAAAGATCGAAACGGTTGCCTCGGTCTCAGGCAGGTACTGGCCGTTTACATAAACAGTGCGCATGGTTTTATCCCCAAAGCTCGGGCCCGGGCGGGTGCACCCCGGCGGCGTCAAATATCAAAGCGTTCTCACGGTCTTCGGCCAGAAGAAGCGGCCCGTCAAGGTCTGTCACCGCTGCGCCTTGCGCCAGAAGGGTCGCGGGGGCCATCGCCAGGCTTGATCCGACCATACAGCCAACCATGACCTGATAGCCTTGCGCAAGCGCCGCATCGCGCAGGGCCAGAGCCTCGGTCAGGCCGCCGGTTTTGTCGAGCTTGATGTTCACCACATCGTATTTGCCCTTCAACCCGGCAAGGCTGGCGCGGTCATGACAGGATTCGTCGGCGCAGACCGGCACCGGCCGATCCATCCCGATCAGCGCCGCGTCCTCGCCTGCGGGTAAGGGCTGTTCCACCAGCACGACACCAAGACGCACCAGATGCGGCGCAAGATCGGCATACACCTCGGCGCTCCAGCCTTCATTGGCATCAATGATGATCTTCGCCTCTGGTGCGCCGACGCGCACGGCCTCAAGGCGGGGCATATCGTCGGGCGTGCCCAGCTTGATCTTCAACACCGGACGATGGGCGTTTTGCGCGGCCTGCGCCTGCATCTTTTCGGGGGTATCAAGCGACAGGGTATAGGCGGTGATTTCCGGCTCCGGCTGCGCCAATCCGGCCAATTGCCAGACGCGTTGCCCGGTTTGCTTGGCCTCAAGATCCCAAAGCGCGCAATCGACAGCGTTGCGCGCGGCCCCTGCGGGCAAAAGATCATAAAGTGCTGCGCGCGTCACCTGATCGGGCAAGCCCATGATCTCGGCCGTGACGCGCTCAAGGGTTTCGTCGTAGCGCGCATAGGGCACACATTCACCCCAGCCGGTCACGCCACCCTCAGTGATCCGCACAGTCAGGACTTGCGCCTCGGTCCGCGAACCCCGGCTTATGGTAAAGACCTGCGCCAGTTTGAACACATCGCGGGTTACGTCAATCTGCATGGCCCAGCCCTTTCATCGTTCTAAAAATACTCAAATCCTCACCCGCAACTAGGCGTGTACGGTATCAGAGGCCCACAAGCGCATCCACAGAGGGAAAAGCAGCTTGCGATTGACCGCGCAATTTCATAACCACTGACGCGAGAAATACGCAATTTCCTTAACTACGGAGCCGCCCAATATGAGCTTTCGCTTACAACCCCCCGCCCCCGCCCGCCCCAACCGCTGTCAGCTGTTTGGCCCTGGGTCCAACACCAAGTTGTTTGAGAAAATGGCGGCCAGTGCGGCGGATGTGATCAATATTGATCTTGAAGACTCTGTTGCCCCTAGCGACAAGGATATTGCCCGTAAAAACACGATTGAGGCGATCAATACAGTTGATTGGGGCAAAAAATACCTGAGCGTGCGGATCAACGGGCTCGATTCACCGTTCTGGTATCGCGATGTGGTCGATCTTTTGGAACAGACGGGCGACCGGCTGGATCAGATCATGATCCCCAAGGTTGGTTGTGCGGCGGATATCTATGCCGTCGATGCGCTTGTGACCTCGATCGAGGCCGCGAAGGGGCGTAAAAAGCCGATTTCCTTTGAGGTAATCATCGAATCCGCTGCCGGAATTTCCCATGTCGAGGAAATCGCCGCCGCCAGCCCCCGCTTGCAGGCAATGAGCCTTGGCGCCGCAGATTTCGCGGCCTCGATGGGCATGTCGACCACAGGGATCGGTGGCACGCAGGAAAACTATTATATGCTGCATGAAGGGCAGCGGCATTGGTCCGATCCCTGGCATTGGGCCCAGACGGCGATTGTTGCGGCGTGCCGCACCCATGGGCTTTTGCCAGTAGACGGGCCCTTTGGCGACTTTAGCGATGACGAGGGGTTTCGTGCCCAGGCGCGCCGCTCAGCCACCCTTGGCATGGTCGGAAAATGGGCGATCCACCCCAAGCAAATTGCGCTGTCCAATGAAATTTTCACGCCGTCCGACGCGGCGGTGACCGAGGCGCGCGAGATCCTGCAGGCGATGGAAGAGGCCAAGGCGCGCGGCGAAGGGGCGACCACCTACAAGGGGCGCCTTGTTGATATTGCCAGCATCAAACAGGCCGAAGTGATTGTGAAACAGGCCGAGATGATCGCAGCACAATAAGCCACGCGGCCAAGGCAATGAAATACCGAAACGGCGTGTCCCGAGGGGCCCGCCGTTTTTTTGAGTATTTTGAGAACGATGAAAGTAGGTTTTTCGATCTACGGGCGGATTTTTCACCTCAAGTGTCACAAAGCGCGCCTTTGCCTCGTCATAGGAGGGAAAGGAGACGTTCAAATGATAAGACTTGTACTTCTTGCGCTGACGGGCGGGTTCGGCCTTGTGGCGATTTGGTTGCTGATTTCACTATTGGGGTTTTACACGACCGTGCCGGGGGTGGCGGCGTCCGGAGCGCTCAACCCGCATTTTGCCCGAGATGTAGAGCTTGCATTTTTGGTGTCAGCCGTGGCGCTGAGTGTTGGAGCACAGCAGGGGACCGGCGGACAGGATCGCAGCCTGTCTGCGCCGCGACTTTAAGGTGGCGAGGCCGGTTGGTCTTGGCTTGCGTTTTGCCGAGGCGGCGATTTCCGACACGCCCGATGTCGATGACCTGCGCCGCGAGATCCAAAGCACCTTTGGCGAGCGGGTAATGATTGCGGCGGCGTCAGGGCGGGTTTATCCGGTTCTCAAGCGAGGCCTCGGCCATGGTGGCGCCTGTCGACAGATCGTGGTAGGCGGCAGCGCTCATTCGGTTGTAAGAGAAGGCGCATGAGCGTGAACGCCGAATCCCTGCATCCGGCCGAGCGCCCGCGCCTAACCGCGCTTGCCTATCGGATGTTGGCGAGCGGGCCGGGGCCGATGACGGGGTGCAAGAGGCGTGGTTGCGCTGGTCCCGCGCTACGAGCCGGGGCGAGCCAAAGATTGAAACGCCCGCCGCATGGTTACGACAGGTGATTGTGCGGCTAGCGATTGATGCCTTGCGCCGCGCGCGCCGACGCCGGTAAACCTATGTTGGTCCGTGGCTGCCAGGGCCGCTCATTGACGAGAGCAATGATGGCGAGGCGCAGCTTGAGCTGGCGCAGGATTGTGATCTAGCGTTGATGGGGGCGATGGAGCGGTTGACGCCACAAGAGCGCGCGGCGTTTCTTTTGCGTCGCGTGTTTGACGCGGATTATGACGATATCGCCCGCACGCTTGGCAAATCCGAGGCCAGCTGTCGCCAGATGGCCAGCCGCACCGCGCATTGTGTCCGACAGGAGCGGCCCCGCTTTACCCCCGACCCCGAGGCGGCGCGCGCGGCGCTTTTGCAATTTTCCCGTGCTGCGGTGGCGCAGGATCAGGCGGCCGTTCTAAGCCTGCTTGCCCCAGACATCACCGCGATCAGCGACGGAGGCGGCAAGGCGCGCGCCGCATTGCACCCGTACGGGGCCCATGAGGTGGCGTAGGTCTTCTGGTGGTCCCGCAACCAAGCGGGGCCTCGATGGCCCGCTGCCACGTCTGATTTGGGCCAATGGTGCCCCGGCGCTGGCGCTGGCGATTGTGGATGGCTGGCCGGACGATGTGATCTATAGCCTGACGTTGGATAACGCGGATCGGATCGACCGGATCTATGTTATGCGCAACCCGGACAAGATGCCGGGTTCGCAGTGACGGTCTATTCGACGGCAACCTTGATCACCGCTTCTATCTGGTCAAACATTTCCTGCGAGAGGTGGCATTTGATCTGATGGCCTGACGCCAGATCGCGCCCCGGCGGCACCTCTGATTTCCAGCGACAGCGGGTCTGGAACGGACAGCCGGGTGGCGGGTTCATCGCCGAGGGAACGTCGCCCTCAAGCACAATATGCTTTTTCCCGATGCTGGTATCGGCGATGGACATGGCGGACAAAAGCGCGTCGGTATAGGGATGATAGGGCGGGGCAAAGACCTAATCTGTAGTGCCGATTTCCACAACGTGGCCAAGATACATCACCATCACCCGGTCGCTGAGATAGCGCACGATGCTCAGGTCATGGCTTATGAACAAAAGCGTGGTTTTCTGGTTGCGCTGAATCTCCATCAAAAGGTCGGTCACCGCCGCCTGAACGCTGACATCAAGCGCCGAAACGGGTTCATCCGCCATCACGATCCGGGCACCCCCGGCAAAGGCGCGGGCGATACCGACCCACTGTTTCTGGCCGCCCGAAAGTTGGCGTGGCATGCGGTCGCCAAATTCACGCGGCAGTTTGACCAGATCAAGCAGCCGCATCATTTCATCGCGGCGGCCCTGTTCGGTTTTCCCCACCCCAAAGATTTCAAACGCGCACATGATCTGGTGGCCCACCGTCATCGACGGGTTCAGCATATCAGACGGGTTCTGGAACACCATTTGCACATCGGCCAAGGCCTGGGTGTTGCGGTTCTCAACGCGGGTTTGTTTAATGTTGCGGTGGTCCAAAAGGATCGCGCCCTCTGTTGCGGTCTTAAGCCCCATCAAGACCTTGGCAAAGGTGGACTTGCCACAGCCCGATTCACCGACGATGGCCAGCGTTTCAGATTCCCGCACTTCAAAGTTAAGGGTTTCGTTGGCCTTGACCGCGCGCATGCCCCCGCTTTCGTCAAACAGGGCATTGGCCGCCACCTCATAGTATTTCTTGAGATTGTCGACCTTGAGAACCACCTTGCCGGGCGGGGTCGCCTCTATTTCGATGCTTGCCGCCATCGGGGTGGTTGTGCCGTCACATTGACCACCCTGGAAGTAATCACGGCACAGCCCGAAATTGCAGCCGTCGGGGCGGTCATGCGGCAGGGAAAAATTGCCGGGAATGGCCTTGAGCAGGTGGTTGCTTTTATTGGCGCCGGGCAGGGGGGCGGCCGGAAAAGCGCCTGTGTAGGGATGCTGCAACTTGTCGAACACGTCTTTGATGCTGCCGATTTCGACCGCCTCGCCGGAATACATAACGCAAATCCGGTCACAGATTTCAAGAACAAGCCCAAGGTTATGGCAGATGAACAGCATTGAGGTACCGTATGTCTTGCCAAGGTCTTTGACCAGTTCGACAACCGCCGCCTCGACCGTCACATCAAGGGCTGTAGTCAACTCATCCAGAATCAACAGCAATGGTTCGGACATGCGCACCATGGCGATCACGATGCCTGTAGTTGCCTCCCCGATAGCTGGTGAGGACAGGATTTCATAATGCGCGCGGGGGCGGGCAGTTTCACGCCGCGCACCACGTCCAGCGCGCGCCCAGGCGTGATCTTCTGAAATGCCCTCGTGGATCATCGGTACTTCGATAAGCTGTTGACCGATCCGCATCCTGCATCACGCCAAGCGCCATGGTGGATTTGCCACAGCCGGATTCAGCAACAAGGCTGACCGCCTCGCCGGGTTGATCGCTCACTGAAAAACCCATCACGGCAGGAATTTCGCGCAACCGCGTGAAAAAGGAAATAGACAGGCTGCTGATCTCAAGGATCGCCCGTCATATGCGCCCTTTGCCATTTTGATCTCCTATTTCAGCGGGGCGATTTTGGCCGCTTTCATCATTCCCGAAATACTCCGGGG
>RCMY010003775.1_pt1 | contig 13287 bp, 11 predicted proteins | sample 2041341 | NCBI WGS metagenome assembly RCMY01 (sample SAMN09708234, study PRJNA481090) | Marine sediment metagenome, whole genome shotgun sequencing project. | reverse complement strand
TACCGGCAGCCTCCGCACACCGGGACAGGATCGCAGTCGCGTCCTCGTCACCCCAGTCGTGGAGCACGCTGTTGAGCACGTACACATGGCCACCGGCGGGCAAAGCGTCGAAGAAACTCTGTCCCAGGAAGGTGCATCGCCCGTCCAGACCACGTGCGGCAAGACGTTCCCGCCCCCGCTCGACGGTGTCCGGCAGGTCGATCAAAGTCGCTCGCAGTCGCGGGTGGGCCTCCAGGATTTCCGCCAGGAGTGCACCGTTACCTCCTCCGACATCCACCACATGTTCGGCGCCGGACCAGTCGTAGCCGCTTGCATCGTCGGTGACATACTCGGCGCCGGCCGTCATGGTCGCGTCGAAGGAGGCGCTCATTCTCGGATCGGCGGCGAGATGCCGCCAGAACGGTGCGCCGAAGACTGTCTCCCAGGCGGGCTGCCCGGTGCGCACAGTGTGCAGCAGACCGGTGAACGCGAGATCCATCTGTCCGCCGAACCCATTGAGGTCCAACGAGACCTGCATGCCACCCGGATGATCTGAGCGCAGTAGCGTCGCGAGGTCGTTGAGTCCGAACACGCCGGGGTCTGGTTCGATGAACACGCCGTGGCAGACGAGATGGGTGAGCAGCCGTCTCAGGGCGTCCGGGTCACTGCTCGAACGTCTTGCCAGTTCATCGACGGATACGGGCCCATTGGTCATCACGTCGGCCAGTCGGAGGGTGGCGGCTGCCCGGACCGCCATCGGGGTGACCAGGTCTATGACCGGCGCCAGCATCTGCCAAGCAGAGGGCTCTTGTTCGCTGCGGGGTTCAGCCTTGGTTCCCACTGCCATCGCTTCTCCCGTGGGTAGCGTCGATTTTCTGGTCCCTGGATACTATCCAGCCAGGCTCTCCTTCGGCCCAAACACAGGGAATCCCCCACGAAATCCATTGCGGGTGTGGGTCCGAACATCCACGGTGCCCACCAGTGCGGTGGGACTGCATAGTGGGGGACTGCGCAATCTGCCCGACTCGGCAGTCCTTGAATCCCGGCCCGCGGATTGATTGAAGTGCGAGCTGAAACCCTTGACCAACACTTAACTGTATGGTTAACTGTTTCGATGGATTCGGCCGCTTTGGATGAGGTGTTGTTCGCGTTGGCGAACACGCATCGACGTGAGATGGTCCGGTTCCTCGGCCTGCAGCCGAGCACGATCAGCAAGCTCGCTGACCAGCGGGGCCTGTCATTGCCCGCGATCCACAAGCACGTCGCCGTGCTCGAGGACGCGTGTCTGGTTGTTCGTCGCAAAGTGGGCCGCAGCAATGTGCTCACCCTGGACCCGCATCGTCTGCGCGGCCTCCAGGAATGGTTGGGGCAGTTCCATACGTGGTGGGCCGCCGACGGTGCCTCCCTGGAGAACTACGCCGCCCAACTCGACTCGTCCGAGCCGGGTCATTCATCGATGAAGGAGTTGTCGTGAAGAAGTTTCTCTTGCTGCATCAGGGATTCGAAACCCCCACCCCAGAGATTGGAAAGGGGTGGATGGCCTGGTTCGAGAAGGTCGCTCCCCACACAGTCGACACCGGAAACCCCTTCGTCGCCGGCCGTGAGGTCGACAAGAATGGGGACAGTGCCGAACTGGGCTTCTCGGGCGTGCCGATGACCGGATACACCATTGTCAACGCGGAGGACATGGACGCCGCTCAAGCGCTGCTCGACGGACTTCCCATGATCCACAGCACGCGGATCTACGAACTCGGCACCATGTGACCTTTGGTCTCGCTGGCGCCTACGGGGGAGCCAGAGCGACACCCTCCGGTTGAATCTGCGACTGGATCCGACGGCTATCCTCGCGGCGCTCGACTTGCGCCAATAACCTCGGCTCGGCGCGGAAATCGATACGCCGGACCACCCCATGATCGATGGTGAAATCGAAAACAACTTTCGGTTCACCCCTATGGAACCACGCCGCGCCTGCGCGAGGCCCGATGTAAATGGGGAGCGCGGCTCGTGCGGCCCCGTCGAAGAATTGCGCCACGTGGTGAGCGCCGACAAGTCGCTCTGGGGTTCCCAGCGCGACGGCGTCTGTGTCCCCTTCCACGACCACCGCTGGAGCGAGGAGAGCAAGCAGGCGGGTGAAGTCGCCGTTCCGGGCTGCGGCCAGGAATGCGTCCACAGCTTCCCAGTCAGACTCCCTGTCCAGGTCGGGGGGTTGTGGCATGCGCTTTGAGATTTTACCGCGTGCCCTGGACGCCAACTTGCGAGCGGCCGGCGGTGTGCGCCCCAAGATCTCGGCGATCGTGGGGAAGTCAACCCCAAAGTTGTCGTGGAGAACGAAGGCGACCCGCTCAGCAGGGGTCAGCCGGTCCAACACCACATGGAGGGCGGCTCCCACGGTATCCGCGAGAGCCACCTCGTCGGCTGGATCCAGCGCGGCCTCAACCAACTCGACGTCGGCCACGGGCAGCGGAGTTCGGGCCCGCAGCCGATCCAAGCACAAGCGGGTGGTCACCGTCGTCAGCCAGCCGGGAAGGTTGTGAATGACGTCTTTTGTGCCCTCCATCCGAAGCCACGCATTTTGCACCACGTCCTGCGCCTCAGACGGATCACTGAGTACCCGCGTGGCGACCCGCAACAGCCGGGGCCTCTCCTGCTCGAACGCGGCGGTTTGATCCATGCTGACCGCACTCCTCGTCTATGGTCGCTGCCGTGGCGGCGTCGAACCGCAACCCATCCGGGTGGACGGCCGCTGCCGGCTTTAGGCCTCAGGTAGCTCTGCGAATGCTTTCTTCGTTGCGACGTACCAGTTCATCGATTGCTTGGGGTGCCTCCATCGGCCCTTCATGTCACGAAGGGCCTGCTCATGTGTGCCGTCTCCATCCTTGACCGCCTGCTTGAGGTGGCGGTCCTGGTTCTTGATGACCTCGTCGGCGGTCTCCCCTCGGAGTTGGGAGTTGCACGGACCGCCCAGTTGTTGGCACGTCATGATCTTCATGGGTTTGAGTCCTCCCCATTGATGTTGCGGAGCCGGGTTTGGCCCTCCAGTACGCATGACGATTCACACCGCACAAGTGTGACCGCACCGATCCACGGCGGTTCGTTCAGTGGTGTTGTCACGATCTGGTCCTCACGAGTCAGCCTGGGCCGGGAGGGGTCTGCGGGCACTGATGACCAAGAGGAGGTCCTTGGCAGTGAGGCGGACAGGGGTGCCTTCACCGAGGTGCCAGTCGGTGTCGGTCGCTTCAAGCCGGTTTCCGTCGAGGCTGATGCCGAAGAACTTGAGGTTGCGTTGGCTGGAGTTCTCCAGGACGTGGCGGAGGGTTTCCACCGGTGGTGGCTCGAGGCCAAGTGCTTCGGTGATGTCGAGGCCGTGGATGACGTCGTGGCTCAGCGCTCCGGCTTGGCCACCCCCTGGCGGACGCCAGTGGCTCTCGACATGGCGCTCCAGTGAACGCAGCAACTCTTCGTCGGTCATGACGGAGGCATCACGTTTGGCGGCAAGATCGGCGAAGCGGTTGAAGTTGCCGCGCGCCGCGAGGATGCCACGGACCACTGCCCAGCCGGAGTATCGGTAGGCCATTGAGAGGTGAGCCGTGACCTCACGCACCCGCCAGCCATCACACAGGGATGTCTGGTCCCAGTCTGTGGGAGCGAGTTCTTTGAGCACGCCGACGAGGCGACGCCGCTCGGCGACGGTGACTGCATACAGGACCTCGGTGGTGGGCATGCTGCACGTTCCTTCCATCGGCGGTCCTCCAGAGACTTCCACGGTTGTCGGTCCTGAGGTTCATCGGTGCTCCCGCCCATTGTCGGGTAAGGGCGATGGCAGCACGCCGGATGTCCAGAGAAGATCTCATCACGGTTTCTGGGTTGTTGGCACGTGGAAGTACGGATCGCGGATCGTTGTCGGATCGTGATCCCGCGTGCTCTCCTCAATCCCGCATTTGTGGTGTGGTGGGCTAAGTCGATCGTACGAGGACATCACACCCTCGTCTTCATCCAGCAACCAAGGAGGCGCAATGAAGCGGATTGGGAGGTTGAAGTCGCTGATGGTGTTCGTTGCCGTACTTCTCCTGACGGCATTGGTTGCCAGTTGTAGCGCCGCAAGTGACTCGCCGATGCTGACGTCGGGCGAACAGGCGCCTGCACAGGACAATGCCGAGATGGGTCTCCCGCAGGAAGATGGCACGGACGCTGGCGGTGATGGGGAACGGCTCATCATCCGTACCAAGACCCTGCGTCTGGAGGTCGAGAAGACCACCGACGCAATGGATGAGATCCGCAAACTCACCGGCACGCATTCCGGAACCGTCTCGGATCTTCAGGTGGCAACCGACGGCGATGAGCCGCTCTACCGTTACAACGAGAACGGATATCCCGAAGGTGACGGCACTGCGCTGCGCGGCTGGGTCACCGTGCGCGTTCCCACCGACGAGTATGAGGACTTCGTGGTTGCGGTCGCGAAACTCGGCCTCGTGAAGTTCCAGTCCGAGGCGGCCAGCGACGTCACCCAGGAATACGTGGACCTGTCCGCGCGACTGGAGAACCTGCGCGCCCAGGAGGTCCGGCTCAGGGAGTTCTTCGAAGCAGCCAAGGATGTCAAGGACATGCTGGCCGTGGAGACGGAGTTGGGACGGGTACGCGGAGAAATCGAGTCCCTCGATGCACAGGTCACCTACCTGGAGCGGCAGGCAGCCATGGCGACGATCACAGTCGAACTGACAGAGCCACGAGACGTTGTGCGGCCCGGCGGCGGGTCGTGGGGCTTCGTCGAGGCCATTACCACCGGGGTTCGGGGCGCCGCCGCGCTGATGACGGGACTGCTCACGTTCCTGATCGCCTCCGCGCCGCTCTGGATTGTGGGGCTCGTACTGTTCTTCGTGATCCGTGCAGTGTTGCGACGCCGTCGAGTAATGGCGGGGCGAACGCAGGTGCCGACGAATCCCTCTACAGCCGCGGAGTCGTGGCCCCCGGCTGAAGAACAACCGGGATCATCGACCGCCGGAAGCGACGGGACCGCAACCTAGACGTCCATCAGGCCCAGGCGCGGAATCGTCTGGACGGGAGCCCACTTGGCGGGTCGTCCGGTGGAAGCGACACCGACGGTGGTCAGACAAATGGCCGATGCGGAGAGCCGGTGTGAGGCATGATGCGGAGGGGGCGAATCCCTGGTGGATGATCCGGGGCGCCACAACCTCGCCCCTGTGAAGGAAATCTCGCATGAAGCACCTGCCCGTACCGCCGCTGCGCCAGACCCTTGAGCGATACCTGGCTGCTGTCCGTCCACTCCTGGATTCAGGGCAGCAGCGCCGAGCCGAGGAGGTGGTGCAAGAGTTCGCCGCCCACGACGGTCCCGCCTGCCAGGCCGAATTGCTGCGCTTCGCGGCCCGGGAGAATGTCGCTGACCGGAGTTGGTTGTCGCGAGCATGGTTGTCGGGTTACCTCACCAACCGTGCACCATTGCCGCTCAGCAGCAATGTGGGGTTCCGCGTCAGGTCGAGCGCCGAAGCCGTCGGTGTCGGTCGGGCGGCCGATGCGATCCATCGTGTGGCAAGCGTGCATCTGACCTATCTGCGGGGCGAGATCGAGGATGAGGTCAGCCCACGCGGGAACCCCATGGACATGCATCAGTGGCAAGTTCTCGCAGGTGGTGTGCGTCATCCCCGAGCTGAGGAGGATGTTTTTGTTGACGGACGTCCGGGGGCGGGCGCGCGCGAGATCGGTGTGCTGTGGAAGGGCCGCCTGGTGATGATGCCCATCAGCAACGGTTCCGGCCATCCGCTTTCCCGGGAGGTTCTGGCGGAGGCCCTGCACCAATTGCAAGAACTGCCCCTGTCTGACGACGACACCTTTACTCATCTGTCCTACCTCGGCAGTGACAAGGCGTCCGCGTACCTCGACGCTCTTCTGGAGTATCCGGAGAATTCAGAGATCTACGACCGGCTCGTCGATGCGGTGTTCCTCGTCAATCTCATCGATGCTCCGGCCAGTGCAAAAGAGCACCAAGAGCGTGTGACCTTCCAGCCGGGGCAGGCGTGGGCCTACAAGCCATTCACCTACCAGGTCAGCCTTGTGGACCATTTCGTCGGAGTTCACATCGAGCACAGCGTGGTGGACGGAGTCACCCTCAGATCGATGGTCGAAGTGATGCAAGCGGTCCAGCGCGGGGACGGCGACGGCGACGGGCCGCCCGTTCTTCTCGAGGCCTTCACCTGGACAATGCCTGAGAACCTTCGCGCGCAACTGGCCCGCGACATCGCGTCCTACCGGCAGGCAGCCGCGCAGTATCGAGTCCGCATCCTCCAGTTCCCGATGGCTGTGCCATCTGAAATGCCGTTCTCCGTCAGCCATGACGCCATCCAGCAGTTCATCCTCCTGTTCGCCCAGATCACGACATACGGGCGCGCGCGCAGCACCTATGAGGCGGTGGACATGCGAGAGTTCCAAGCAGGACGCACGGAGTGTTTGCGCCCGATCACACCGGATGCGCTCGCTCTCGTCCAGGCGATGATCAGCGACACTGCCACTCCCGATGACCTGTTCGCGGCACTCTCGGCCCACAAGCACCAGGTGGTTGCCTGCAAGACAGGACAGGGATTCGATCGGCATCTGACGGGCCTTCGTCTCATGGCTGAAGGACTGGATCTCCGCCCGAATTTTTTCGACGACGAGTCCTACAACCTCCTGACAACTGACTTCTTGTCCACCACGTCCGTGGGCACTGCACAGCAAATCGTGCGTTTCACTTTTGCTCCCACCAGCGAGGACGGCATCGGCGTCAACTACACCGTCACGGACGGCGTGTACGAGTTCTGCCTCATCCATCGCGCTGATCGGACCGAGCGCCTTGAAGATTTCATCGATGCTCTCGAAGCTGGCGTATCTGCTTTTGGGGAACTTCTGGGCAGGGTGCGAGACAGCTGAATCATGGATTGGCCGAGTGCAGGTGCTTTCTGCTGAGGTCAGATCGGGCTCTTGAGCCGGGTGTCGGTTTGAAGTGCACCTTCGAGAGACCACAAATGGAGCGACTCAGCGCTTGGCGCTGAGCCGCTCCACAGGGACCCCGAAGCTTTCCAACTACTCCTTCGGGGGTGTTTCTTCGTTCGGGGCCTCATCGGTCTCGGCCTCGTCGTCGATCTCGGATGGGGACTGTCCTGAGGTCCAGGGAAGCTTCCAGCGTCCCCGCAGGGCGGTGTCACCGGATGCGAGAAGATCATGGCGTTCTGGACCTCTTGGTTGGATCTGTCCGGGATCAAGCGTCCGGAGCACATCCTCGGCGTCAAGCGCAGTCGGCGGTGTTGTCGTGGCGTCCACGTACCACTCGGACAGGGACGGATCCTCGGAGTCCAGCCACGCGCCGGCTCCGTCTTCAGAGGAAACATGACTTGAACCGAAGACGAAGTTGTCGCCATGGTCGGTGATTCCGAGTCGGACGCCCTGAGCGATGGCTGCGCGAGCGTACTTCTCACGCAGCATGTACGGATCGGTTCTCAGATCCTTCGCCCAGGCGAACATGATCCCGATCACGACGAATGAGAAGGGCAGGGCAGAAACCACCATGATGGATTGGAGTCCCGCTAGGGGGTCGCTTCCTTCCTCGGATCCTGCCAGCAGCAGCGAGGCCGCCACGAGACCGAGGAGGAGACCCCATAAAACGGTCACCCATGGCGATGGGTTGGGTTTGCCCCGCTGACTCATGGACCCCATGACGATGGAGGCGGAGTCGGCGGACGTGACGAAGAAGATGATGATGGAGATCATCGCGACGAACGTGGTGATGACACCGAAGGGCAGGTTCTGCAGGAGCCCGAAAAGGACTTCCTCTCCCGACTCAAGTTCGCTCAGCTTGAGGCCATTGGATTCCATCCACATGGACGTTCCACCGAAAATACCGAACCAGAGCAGACAGACGGCGGAGGGGACGACCATGATGACCGTGACGAACTCACGCAGGGTGCGGCCTCGGGAGATCTTGGCGATGAACAGCCCGACGAAGGGGGTCCAGGACACCCACCAGGCCCAGTAGAACGTGGTCCAGGAAGCCATGAACTTGGCCGTCTCCGGGCCCTGGTTCGGGTTGCGAACAAGCATGGTGCCGAGGTCCTTGAAGAACTCGACGAGGGATGCCGGGACGAAGTTCAGTAGATAAACGGTGGGGCCGACGATGAACACGAAGACTGCGAGCAGCCCGGCCAGCACCATGTTGATGTTGGAGAGCGCACGGATGCCCCGCTTGACGCCCGAAACCGCCGAGAGGATGAACAGTCCCGTGAGGACGCCCATCGCAACGATGAGGAACCCGTTGCCCAGGGTGCCGGTGTTGAACGTCAGCTCAGCTCCCTGGCCAATTTGCTTGACGCCGATTCCCAGGGAAATCGCAGTCCCGAAGAGCGTGACGATGATGGCAAAGATGTCGATGATGGCGCCGAGCGGGCCCGATGCCTTGGAACCGAAGATGGGCTCAAAGATGGCGGAGATCAATGGCGCGCGGCCACGACGGTAGGCGCTGTACGCGATGGCTCCACCCACGAGGGCGTAGAAGGACCAGGCCATGGGCCCCCAGTGCAGCATCACCTGGGCCATGGATGCCAGCATCGCGTCCGGCGAGCCGGGTTCCGCGGTGATCCCCTGCGGGGGGTCCATAAAATAGGTGAGCGGTTCGTAGGGTCCGTAGAACAACAGACCAATGCCCATGCCGGCTGAGAACAGCATGGCAATCCACGACACCGTGGTGAACTCCGGAGCCTCGTCGTCCGCGCCGAGTCTCACGCCACCTGTGCGTCCGTACGCCAGGACCAGCATGAACAATGCGATGACCACAGCGAGTACACCGAAGAGCCACCCGAAGTTCTGGGTCACCCATGCAAGCGATGAATCGCCCACTGTGGTGATGCTGTCAGGGGCCACGATCGCCCACCCGATGACCGAGGCGACGGCGAGGCCAGCGATCGCGAACACGGTCCAGTTCGTCGAGAATTCGCGGCCGGTGCGCTCCACCCCGATCCCGGGAATCAGGGCTGGGTGAACCAGCCCGGGTTGCGTGACCTCGCGAATGACGCGCTTGACCGTCGGTCTGCGCTCCAGGGCGTCTGGAAGCTTGTTGCGGGAAGGGCTCATCAGGGTTCTATCTCCTTGGAGGACTCTTTTGGCCTCACCGTGGCGGCTGGGACTTGGGACACAGTACTGTCAACTCGGAGGCATCTCAGCTTTGGATGCTGGTCCGCACGCGTGACGTGGGCCGCAATTTTGCCCTCTGAAGTGGTTGTTTCAGTCAGAGTTCTCGCAGTGAAATCTCTACTTCCATGACTCTGAGTTCGTGCCCAGTCACAGCGCCAACGGCCATGGTTCCCTTCCCCAAGGATCAGGGACGGTCCCGGTCCCTTGGGTCCGCTCCGCCCGGGTCGTTGCCGAAGGGAGGGAGCGAGGTCCGCTGGTCCTGCTCGTTCGGGAGAGTGCCGGGATGCCTGTACGCCTGAATACCGCTCACCGCGACGCCGATGCCCCACCCCAGGATGGGAAACACCGGCCAAAAGTAGCCTGCCCCCGTCACAGCCCAGAGGATGACGAAGAACACGGCGAAGACAGCCCAGGTGGTCAGCGTTGACCGACGCCATTCGGCGCGCTCCGACAACTGTGCGGGGCTGACTTCTTCGATGACTGCCGGATTCGTGGAGGGTTTCACCGCGACGGGAAGAACGGGTAGGTCGTTCAGGACAAGGTTGAGTTCGCCCCGGGTGCGAGCGCTGAGCGCCTTTTCCGTGCGTTCGGCGAACTCGGAATGATCCAGACGGCCGGCCGCGAAATGTTCTGAGAGTTGAGAGGCTGTTTCGTCCCGTTCGGAGTCACCAACCCGCATCTCATGGTCTGACACGGTTGCCTCCTGCTGCTCGGTCGTGGAGAGTTTCTGTTCATCATCATTCCACGCGGGCTGCATCCGACGAGTCACGACCCCGTTCTCCACCCCTTTGTCGCTGTGCACGGGCGCCCGACACTCAGAATCAGCGTGGCCCCGAGACCCAGCCGCGGCGCTCGCTCAGAGCCGTGCTGCCAGCCAGCAGGAGCAACATCACCCCTACCGTTGCGGCGATGGGTGTGGGCACGCCGAATGCCTGGATGAGGATTCCGGCCGTCGTGCTGCGGCAGCCCCGAAACTATGGCTCACCTTCACCCGTACCACTCGGTGAATGAGCGACCCGGGGTGCGCCCGTGTCTGGTCTCCCGCAGAGTCAGGGTCAATGCGTCGACGCATATTGGCTCCGCCGGACGGAGACCCACGTTCGAGCCTTCAGAATTGCGTCAGAGCGGCACGGGAGACCGCCACCACGGAGTGCATCAAGGCTGGCAGGTGGGTGGAGTGAGTTTCCCATCCCTGAGCAACGACATAGTCCACGATCATGAGTTGCTGTTGATCGCGATCAAGGTCAGAGTGCACGGCGGCAGCGAGCCACTGGCGAGCCATGGCCCGGTCCGCCTGCGTCATGGACTTCTCCGTTGAATCACCGACGGCTCCCACTTGTTCAGCGGTGACGCCGCGGCTCCTCAACACCTGGACGCACCCACCCAAAGTTGCGTGGAGAGGGATGATGCTGAGGAAGGCTGTCCTGAAAATTTCTTGCCACAGGCCGTCATCGTCACGGATGTCCCCCAGCGAGTACGACGCCTTGGCCGACTCTTCCACCACAGCTGCACGGGCAACGGTTTCGGCTCGTTCGTAGAGATCTGTTGGGTTGATGAGTCGAGATTGAGCCATGGGCATGAACTTCTTTCGTGTAGCCCGCAAGTTGCCCACGAGGCTACGACTCACTGGGTGCGCTATCCGGCCTTCAAGCACACGAGGACAACGGATCATGGAAACAGACCCCGCATGGAGACCCGATGGCATTGAATAGTCGACTTCAGGCGTGGCCTGTCTCTGTCAGGAATCTCCCTGACCCTCTTTGGTGAACGGCGCGAACTCATTGATTCGAGCCCAACAAGGGGCGGCCGACCGACTGTCGTCGTCCAGAACCTGGGACTCACGCCAGCGTTTGAAGTGCACTACCGTGTGAGAAACCGGCAGCTCAAGACCGGCAACCGCTTGAAGGAACGAAATGTGCGCCGGTGCTTGATCGATGTCTGGGATCGCGTCTGGTCCGATGGGGATCCTTGGGGCTCTTCGTGGCGGGGGCAGTCCTGCTGACGTTTTTTCATCCAGCAAGATTCCCGACGCCCTACCGCATCGACCTCGATGTGTACCGCACCGGTGCCCAAGTGTTTCTTGATGGCGGAGCTCTGTACGGATTGATACCCGAGCTTGCCAATGGAAAAGAGTTGCCGTTCACCTACCCCCCCATCGCGGCGGCCCTTTTCACAGTCTTCACCCCCATCCCCCTGTGGGTGGGGTCCCTCCTGCTGACGTGCGCGTCCATTGCCTGCGTCGCCATCACTCTGCGGTTGGTGTTGCAGAATGTGAGTGCCCGACCCAAAGCGCAGCTGTGGTGGCTGGTGATTGCGGCCATGGCCATTGGACTCTGGTTCGGGCCCATCAAGGAGACGCTGTCTTTCGGTCAGGTCAACGTGATCCTGATGCTGCTGATCGTCGTTGACGCTCTGTACGGACGCGGCCGCTGGTGGGGTGGGATGCTGATCGGTTTGGCCATCGCCATCAAGCTCACTCCGGCGGTGTTCCTACTGCTGTTTGTCCTTCGACGGGACTGGCGCGGGGCCCTCACCACTGTGGTGTCCTTTCTGGCCTTCACGGGTGTGGGATACCTCCTGATGCCGAGAGACTCCGTTCAGTACTGGACGAGCACGCTGCTGGATCCCGCACGCATCGGGCGTCTTGCCTATGCGTCCAACCAGTCCATCAACGCTGTCCTGGTCCGCGTCGGGCTTGAAGGCAACATGCGTACCGTGGCCTGGTTCGTCGCGGCCCTTGTGATTGGACTGTTCATCGCCTGGGTTGCTGGACGGTTGCTGACGTTCGGCCACGACACGGCCGCGACGATCACCGTCGCGTTCGTCGCGCTGTTCTGCTCGCCAGTGTCCTGGGGACACCACTGGGTGTGGGTCCTGCCCCTTGTGCTGCTGATGCTGGTGTGGGCCACGCGCGCTGAAGTTCGTCCGCTCCCATGGCTGTTGCTCGCCGCAACCGGCACCTTTGTGTTCCTGACAACACCCCAGTGGTGGTTCAACACGAAGAGGAACGCCGAGCTTGAGTGGACGCCCATGCAGCAAATCATCGGGAGCTCCTATCTGGTGTGGGCATTGATTGCGCTGCTGTTCATGGGGCTGTCGGCCCATCGGTTGGGGCGGGCTGACAGTGATATCGCCGAGCCGCCCACGATCCTCTGGCCGGGGCTCTTCTCACGCCCACGCTCCGGTTCGGGGTGAATTGCTGCGTGAGAAGACTGACGTGGATCGAGCGCGATCCAGACGTCAACGGTTGAGAATGTTTCAGGCGCAAGGGGTCGGCCACACGTCATGCTGTGGGAAGTCCCAGTTTTCAGCGGCTTGTCTGGAGTGTTCGGACAACAACTTCTACTTCGTCCAGCAGAACTTGGAAACCCGGCTCCTCAACAGGGAAGTGTCCAGCCCCGGGGAGCTCAACAAAACGTGTGGGGACCGGTAGGCGTTGGAGGTAATCCCGGCTGACCTCGATGGGGGTCCATCGGTCCTCCCCGGGATGGAGCAGTAGAACTGGCGCCCCACGGTAGTCCTCGGCGGCGACCTTCGGTCCGGCACCGGTCACGCCGACGTACCACCCGAGTGGCATCCGTGAGCCGCCCCCTCTTCGGTCCTCCAAGGCTGCTGTTGAAAGATCAGCGTCATTGGAAATCTGGCGCATCGGAGTGACCCAACGCAGCGGCAAGGGGATGGCACGCAGTGGTCCATGCACGAGGGCGAGCAGTTTTGCTGCGCGGCCATTCCAGGGAGGTCGAAGGACCTGTGCGCGGACCGAGGGATCTGTCAGATCCAGCAAGCACGTGACCACGACATGGGCGATACGGTCGGTCTGGGACGCGGTGTCCAGCGCCAACATTCCGCCCATGCTGGCTCCCAGGACAATGAGTGGCCGCGAGTCATGCAGCTCATCCACGAGGTCGACCAACATGTTCTGCCAGTCCGGGTAGGAGAGATCGGGGCGGCTGGCTGGACGTGTGAGGCCGTAGCCGGGCAGGTCCGGCACTGTGACCAGCGCGCCGAGCTTGGAGAGGTGTGCGGCGAACGGCCACAAGGCGGCGGCATTCCCGCCAGCACCGTGGATGAGCAGGATGCGCACCGAGGCGTCGGCCTCGCCGACCGTCTCAAGATGGATGTCCCAATCGACCCAGC
>RCMY010003963.1_pt1 | contig 13289 bp, 5 predicted proteins | sample 2041341 | NCBI WGS metagenome assembly RCMY01 (sample SAMN09708234, study PRJNA481090) | Marine sediment metagenome, whole genome shotgun sequencing project. | reverse complement strand
GGCGATGTCCAGTTCCAATCCGGCCCGATCGATCGTCACGTGCTGATCGCGAAGCGATCGCAGTCGGAGATCGACCCTCGTGTGGTTGGGATCCCACAGGCCGACGTGCTCGAAGCCACTCAGGTCGAAGTCGGCATCCAGCTCACGATTGAGCACCTCGAGCACGTTGAGCGTGAACTCCGCGGTCACCCCGGCGGCGTCGTTGTAGGCCGCCATGATCCGATCGACTGGCTTGACGAGATCGACGCCGAGCAGCAGGTGACCGTCGGCGGGCAACCAGTCGGCGACCGCCCGAAAGAACGCGGCACGTTCATCCGGGTAGAAGTTGCCGATCGTCGACCCGAGGAACGCGAGCAGTGGCACACCCTCGTGCGGCACGACCGACAGGTGCTCGACGAAGTCGCCGATGACACCGTGCACCTGCAGCCCCGGGTACCGCACGGCCAGCTCGACCGCCGCGTCGCGCAAGGTCTGTTCGCTCACATCGAGCGGGACGAAGCGCGCCAAACGGTCGGCTGCTGCGAACGCGTCGAGCAGTGTGGTCGTCTTGTCAGACGTACCCGAACCGAGCTCGACCAGCGTGTCGGCTCCGCTGAGCTCGACGATCGAGGCCGCTGCGCCCTGGAGCAGCCCCCGCTCGGCCTCGGTGAGGTAGTACTCGGGCAGACGGGTGATCCTGCTGTACAGCTCGCTCCCACGGTCGTCGTAGAGCCAGCGGGGAGTCAGGCGGCGCGGCGCGGAGCCGAGACCCGTCACGACGTCGGCGAGCAATGCAGCCTCGCGCCAGTCGTCACTGAGGTGGCGTTCGAACGTCGGCTCGAATGGCTCGAACGTCGTCGCAGTGGTCACGGCGTGCCTCCGTCGGCGAGCCGCACGCCCGACAGCATCCAGCGAGCATGCGGCGGAAAGAAGTTGCGGTAGGTCGATCGGGCGTGGCCGGGCGGCGTGAAGGCGCTGCTGCCGCGCAACACCATCTGACCCGACATGAACTTGCCGTTGTACTCGCCGACGGCGCCGGGCTCCGGGACGAAACCCGGGTATGGCAGGTACGACGAGGCCGTCCACTGCCAGCACTCGCCGAACATCTCGTCGAGCGCGCCAACAGATTCGGCCGGTCGAGGGTGGAGCTGGTCGAGCGAGAACGGACGAGGGTCGTCGACACAGACCGTTGCCGCCGCATGCTCCCATTCGAACTCGGTGGGGAGACGCTTGCCGGCCCAGCGAGCGTACGCGTCGGCCTCGTAGTAGCTCACGTGCGCGACCGGTTCTCCGTCGACGATCTCACGGGTGCCGGCCAACGTGTGGACCCACCAGTCGTCGCCCTCGCGCACCCAGTACAGCGGCGCGGCCCATCCGTCGAGCTGCACGGTGTGCCAACCGTCGGACAGCCAGAGGTCGGGGCGCTCGTAGCCGCCGTCTGCGATGAATTCCGCCCACTCCCCCGCCGTCACCAGCCGGTCGGCCAGGGCGTACGGATAGAGGTGTCTGACGTGTCGGGGCAGCTCGTTGTCGAACGAGAAGCCGTCGCCCGACGTGCCGATGTCGATGATCCCGCCGTCGACATCGACCCAACCCGGCGAACGGACAGGGCCCGGTCCGAACCCGTCGGCAGGCCGGTACACGGGTCGCAGCGGGTTGATCGACAGGACGTGCTTGATGTCCATCAGAGCGAGTTCCTGGTGCTGTTGCTCGTGATGGACGCCGAGTTCGATGAGCTCGGACAGCGCCGGGTCCTCACCGCCGCTGGTGCCGAACAACCGCAGCACGGCATCGTCGATCGCCGCCCGATACGCGCCCACCTCTTCGCAGCTGGGTCGGCTGAGCAGACCACGATCGGCGCGAGTGAACTGCGGCCCGACGCCCACGTAGTAGCTGTTGAACAGCTCGCGGTACAGCGGTTCGACCGGACGGTGGTCGGGGTCGAACCGACCGAGGACGAACGTCTCGAAGAACCACGTCGTATGGGCCCGGTGCCATTTCGTCGGGCTGACGTCCGGCATCGACTGGACCATCTGGTCCTCTGGCGACAGGGGCGCGGCGATCTCCTCGGTCAGCGTTCGCGTGGAACGGAACGCATCGCGGACGGTTGCGGCATGCATAGTGCTGGAACCAGTGTCCCCTCGCTGCTATTCCGCCAAACCCGTCCTGTCGACAGGACTCGGCGAATCAGGCGGAATCGAGCAATCGGGCGAGGCGCGGGCCCGGTGCAGGCCTGGCGCCCGGGTGCTCGATCACCCAGGCCGACACCTGGTTCGCGAACTGTGCCGCATCGACCGGATCGGCGCCTCGCAGGTACCGCGCGAGGAACGCTCCGGCGAACGAGTCGCCCGCGCCGGTCGCATCGACGAGCCGATTGGTGGGTGCAGGCGGCACGTGGGCCGCCTCCCCATCGCGGAACACGAGCGCCCCGTCCGCGTCGAGCTTGAGCACGATCAACGCGCTCGGATAGAGGGCGTCGAGTTCACGCGCGATGTCGACCGGATCGGTGGAACCGGTCAGGACCGTGCCCTCCTCCTTGTTCGGCAGGAACACGTCGATCCCGAGATCCTGCGTGACCGACAGGAACTGGTCGACGCCCATCTCGTCGATCATCTGGAACGAGCCCGGGTCGAACGAGAGCGTGCCCCCGGACGACTGCGCGAGGTGGGCGGCCGAACGGGCCGCACTCCGCGGCGGGTCCGTGAAGAACGACCAGGCGGTCAGGTGCAGGTGTCGGGAGCGGGCCACGATGTTGCGTGGTACTTCGCTCGGGAGCAGGTCGAAGTCGGCACCGTGACCCGACACCATCGACCGTTCTCCGGTGTGGTCGACGAACACGGCGACCGATCCCGTGACATTGGAGTCGGACTCGACGAGGTGGTGCACCACCGATTCACTCACGAGGTTCTCCGCCGCGAGTTCGCCCATCCGATCCCGACCGATCTTGCCGATGAAATGCGTCGTAATGCCACAGCGCGAGGCCCACACCGCCACGTTCGCCGCGCTCCCGCCCGGGAGCAGCACGACTTCACCGAACGTGTCACCGCCGGTCAACAGTTCACTGTTGGTGCGGATGAGCACGTCCCACGCGAAGTCGCCGAGCACGCACAGGTCGATGTCCGCAGCCATCCGGTCACGGTAACCGTCGGGACCGGCTCTGCCCCAGGTCGTCGCGTGTTCACCCCGGGGGCGCCCGATGCTCAATGCCATCAGGTCGTTCGTGGGTCGATTTCCACCGCGTCCAGCGGATGAGCACGATCACACGAAGACGCGAGACGGCTCACCTGCGAGAATACGACGGCGACGCACCGTCGGACACCGACCATCGACATGATCAGGCCCACAGGGAACCACCTCCGCGATCGGCGGACACATGCGTGATCTGACCCCGTTCGTCCCGCCGATCGCCGTCGAACTCGGCCGTACCGCCGGGTCCCGATGGGAGCAGATTGAGGGTTCGATGCTGTCGGCCGACATCTCGGGATTCACCGCTCTGTCCGAGCGTCTCGCCGCCAAAGGCAAGGCAGGCGCCGAGCAGATCACCGACTTGATCAACGGATGCTTCTCGGGGCTGATCGACGCCGCCAGCGCCTATGGCGGCGAGGTGCTCAAGTTCGGTGGCGACGCCATCCTCGTCCTGTTCCGTGGCGACGACCACGAAGTGCGCGGTACAGGTGCAGCGTTGACCATGCAGTTGGCACTCGCCAACCTGAGTTCGGCCCGTCAGGCGCACCTCACGATGACGGTCGGGATCGCGGCCGGTCCGTTCGACCTGTTCCTCGTCGGTGAGCCGCGGCGCGAGATGCTGATCTGCGGCCGTAACGCGACCGAGGTCATCCGACTCGAAGGGTCGGCCGCGAAGGGCGGCACGCTCGTCAGCCCGCAGATCGCATCGCACACCACCGACCGGCTGACCCATGTCGAGGGCGGCGGCTTCATGCTGCAGGCCGCACAGGCACCGTCGGGCGACTGCGGGTACGGCGACGTCGACCTCACGCCGTACGTGCCCGGCTCGGTGCGCGAACAGCTCGAGGCGTTCAGTGACATGGGCGGCGAACATCGCCTGGCGACCATCGGGTTCGTCATGGTGACCGGCGTCGACGAACTGCTCGACGAACTGGGCGGCGAGGCCGTACGTGACGAACTCGCCCGGCTCGTCAATGCGGTGCGCGACGCCTGCGTCCAGTTCCACGTCACGTTCCTGCACTCCGACATCGCCGCGTCGGGCATGAAGCTGATCCTCGCCGCCGGCGCACCGCTGACGTCGGGTCACGACGAAGACGCCATGCTGCACGCCGCACTGGCGATCGCCGCGTTCGACACACCCCTGGCGATCCGGATCGGCGCCCAGCGTGGGCGGGTGTTCGCCGGGTTCCTCGGGGCCCCGTACCGGCTGGCGTACACGGTGATGGGTGATCCGGTGAACACCGCCGCCCGCCTGCTCGGACAGGCCGCCCCCGGCTGCGTGGTCGCCACCACCGAACTGCTCGTATCGACGCAGACCGTCTTCGACGCGAACGAACTCGAGCCGTTCATGGTCAAGGGCAAGTCCGAACCCCTGCACGCGGCCCTCGTGACGGCGGCGACCGACGAGGTGCGCGAGCGGCACCGAGACGACGAGATCGTCGGCCGCGAGTCCGAACTCGCCCAGATGCGCGACGCCGTCGACCGAGGCGGCGTCCTGATCGATGTGCACGGTGCCGCGGGCGTCGGCAAGTCGCGCCTCGCGCAGGCGCTCATCGACGACCTCGACGGCCACCACGTCTTCCGGGCCTCGTGCTCGCAATACGGCTCGACCTCGCCCTACAGCGTCTTCCGAGCACTCCTCCGGACCGGCTCGGGGATCGACATCAACGCCTCGAGTGAGAGCGCCGGGCGACGGCTCAAGACACTGGTGACGGCCGTTGCACCCCACCTGCTCCCACTGCTCCCACTGCTGGCGGTGCCGTTCGGGGCGACGGTCGGCGCCACACCCGAGACCGACGCGATCGATCGCGAGTACTGGCGACCGCGGGTCCACGACGCGATCATCCAGTTCTTCGAAGCGACGATCAGCGGACCCATCCTGCTGGTCATCGAGGACGTCCACTGGATCGACGAGGCATCCGCCGAACTGGCCAACGAGCTGATCCGCACCAGCGTCGACCACGAATGGTCGGGGCTCTTCACGCGACGCACCGGCGAGTCGGCGGTCGACCTGACCGGTGACAACGTCGTCTCGATCGAACTCGAGCCGCTCGACGAGGCATCCCTCCGACGGCTGGCGATCGCGGCCAGCGTGCGGCCACTCGCCGACGCCGACCTCGACGCGATCATCGAGCGAGCCGACGGCAACGCCCTATTCGCCCGAGAACTCGCGCTCTCGCTCAGCATCTCCGACTCGTCGGATCTCCCCAACAGCATCGAGCAGGTCCTGTCGAGCCGGATCGATGCCCTGCCGCCGGCGGCACGACGCCTCCTGCGGGTCGCATCGGTCATCGGCACGTCGATGGCGGCGACCGACCTCCAGCACGTGCTCGACATCGAGGAGCCGGCGTTGCGGCTGGACGACGCCGACCTCGACGGCATCCTGCACCCGGCCGACGACGGCCGCTGGACGTTCAGCTCCGGCCTCTACCGAGACGCCGCCTACGAGGGCCTCCCCTTCCGCCACCGGCTGCGACTCCACCGCACGGTGGGTCAGAGCATCGAGGCCAACGCCGACGATCCCAACAGCGTCGCCTCGCTGCTCTCCGTCCACTACAGCATCGCCCGCGTGCACGACAAGGCGTGGCGGTACTCGATCACCGCCGCTCGCCAGGCCGCTGCCCAGCACGCCAACGTCGAAGCCGCCGCGGCGTTCGAGCGTGCGCTCCTCTCGGCCCGATATGCGGGCATCACCACCGACGAGCGGATGCGCGTCGCCGAGTCGCTGGGTGATGCCCTGTTCGTGCTCGCCCGGTTCGCCGACGCCCGCTCGGCCTACGAGACCGGCAGGAAACTCGCCTCGGGCATCGCCGACGAGACCCGCCTCACCCGCAAGCTCGGTTCGGTCAGCGAGCGAGAAGGCGACGCCGCGAAGGCAATGCGGTGGTACCGGAAGGCCGATCGGCTCGACATCGGCGTCGAGTCGACGCCCGAGATCCTGTCCGAGTCGGCCCAGGCCAAACTCGCCGAGGCCGGTCTGCTCCACCGCAGGGGCGACCAGCACGGATGCAAACGTCTGGCCGACGAGGCACTCGAGGAAGCGCAACAGGCTGCCGATCGCGGCACCGAGGCACTCGCCTACGAGCGGATGCACCTCGCGCTCACCTACCTCCGCGACCCCGGAGCGACCGACGTCGGCGAACGCGCCTTGCGGATCTACCGCGAACTCGACGACAACAGCGGCATCATCCGCACCCTGATCAACCTGGGCATCGGGGCGTACTTCACGGGCCAGTGGACCGAGGCCAGCGAGCGCTACCTCGAAGCCACCGAGACTGGACGGCTCGCCAGCAGCGTCGTGCTCGCCGAGACGGCTGCGATCAACAGCGCCGAGATCCTTTCCGATCAGGGACACTGGGAACGAGCAATCGTCCTGTTCGAAGATGCCCGGCGCAACTGGGAGGCGGTCGGCTATCCCGTGGGCGTCGGTGCGGCGACGTCGTTCCTCGCAGTGGCCCAGATGCGAGCCGGCCAGTTGGACGACGCCCTGGTATCTCTGAAGAGCGCCCGTGAGGCACTCGAAGCGATCGGCCTCGCCGAACTGGTCGACGACGTGCGCGCTCGGGAGATCGAGTGGTGGCTCCTCGCGGGCGAGCCCGCTGCAGCCCCAGCATCCGAACTGATCGATGAATTCGGCGAGCAACACCCACTCGCACCGCGAGTGTTCCGCACGCTCGGCCTGGGCCAAGCCATCGCCGGCGACGAAAGCGCCGCGGTCGAGTCGCTGACGACGTCGATCGCACTGGCCGGTACCGACACCTACGACGGAGCACTCTCGCACCATGCGTTCGCCATGGCGCTGCCCGACCATCCGGATGCCGCCGAGCACGCCGAGCACGCTGACGCGGTGTTCGTCCGACTCGACGTGATCAAGCCTCCGCCCGTGCTGCCGGCACCAGACGGCTGAGGCCCGTCACCGTCGGGTGATCGTGAAGATGATCGATGATCCGCTACCGCCGGGCGCCGATGTGATCGCCAGTTCGCCGTCACGGTCGACAGTTTCGAACGAGATCAGCACCACGGTCGGGTCGGGATCGTCGTCACCGGTCGGGCGGCGTTCTTCGGTGATCGTGAAGCCGGCAGCCGGGAGCGCCTCGCGGAAGTAGTCGGCCTGTTCGAGCACCGCGCCGGGCGCGACACCCGAGAAGCCGGCGTCTGTCGTGGTTTCGCTGGCGAGTTCGAGCACGGTTCCCTCCGGCAAGGGGAACCCATCGGCCAGCCCGGGAAGATCGGCCGAGCCGATCTGTACCGTCCCGTCCTCGGAGGTCAGGTCGACGTCCGTCGAGCCGAGCGGTCCCAGGGATTCGGGACCCGAATCCGGGGGCGGATCGGTGCCGGCGTCGGGCGGCCGCGTGCTCGGTCCGGACGTGTTCGACGGTGATGTCGTCGCCGGATCGACGTCACCGTTGCTGTCGTCGCCGGACAACGGCGTCGGCGGCGGTGATGCCGTGGGCGGTGCGTCGTCACTCACTGACGGCACCGATGTCGCCGTCGACGCGCTGACCTCATCGTCGCCACCGTCGCACCCCGACAGTACGAGTGCGACGGCAACGGCCCCAACTGCCGCTCGTCGCATCATGACTTGATCCGGATGCCTCCGAGCAGCACGATGTCGCCACTGTCGAACAGCACACCGTTGTCGTAGATCGTCTCGCCGGTCGCCTCGTCCCAAATGGTGATCTGGAAGAAGTCGATCCAGCCGTTGTCGATGCCCTGCACCCGGAACCGGTAGCCCGACTGTCCGTCGATCTTGCCGGCACCCTCGGCCACCGCCATGGTGTCGTTCACGATCAGGTAGTCGTAACCGCTCGACTTGAAATAGAACTCGCCGCTCAGACGCAGCTTCGTGGTACCGGACGGCGTCGTGGCGTTCTTCTTGTACTTCGCGTTGTACCCGAAGTGGGCCCAGTTCCCCCATGGGCGACCGTTTTGGTAGGCCTCGTTCCCCGACCAGTACCAACCCGCCCCGGTGACACGACCGGCACCCGGGTCGTAGACCACGACGTACTCGTACGTCGACACGTCGCTGTTGCCGGCCGAGTCCTCGATCGTGACGGTGATCGGGTACACGCCCGGCTGCGCGTACTCGAACTGGGCGACGACCAACCCGGCTTCGACGCCCGGCTCAGCGACGATCTCGCAGCTGGGGTTGCCGGTCTGCGGCGTGGCCGAACTCGCCGAGCAGACCGTGCTCGGAATCGTGCCGTCTTCGCTGCCATCGCCCCAATCGATCTCCACCGTGTACTCGTCGGCGGCACCGTCGGCATCGACGAACTCGACGTCGATCAACACCCCGTCGGTGATCAGTTGCGGTACCGACGGAGCATCGATGATCACGATCTCCGGAGCGTTGTTGACCGGAGAGATGATCTCGAACGGCAGCGTGGTCGTCGTCGTATTGCCGAACGCGTCGGTCGCGACGGCAACCAGGACATGTGTGCCGGATGTCGTCGGCAGAGGGTCACCGATCTGCGCCGGCACCCCGTCGATCGTGAGGACGCACGACACCAGGCTCGGATCGGTGCAGAGCAGATCGACCGACCCGGTTCCGGCCAGGTACGTCCCGTTGAACACCGGGGTCCCGGCGATGATGACCGGGTCGCCCGTTGTGTCGATCCGGACCACACCACTGGTCGTCTGGTTCCGGTCGGTGACCACGGTCCAGGTGTGGATCCCGTCGCCGCTGATCACGAACGACCCGCCCGGACCGAGCGGCTGCAGTTGGCCACCGTCGATGGAGTACTGCGCCGTGGCCGGGCCCGAGTCGACTGTGATCTGCACGGGGCCGGTGTACCAACCCGACGTGGCGTCGAGATTCGCTTCGTCGACCGACACGTCGAGCCCTGGGGTGGGCGGCGGAGGTGTGGGCGGCGCAGTCGTCTGGTTGAAGTTCTGCGCCTTGTTCGTGGCATACCCGACGTTGCCCACCCCGTCCTGCGCCTGGACGAGGAACTCGACCACCGTCGTGCTCGGCGCCAGAGCGAGCGACCCCGACCAGCGCGAGTTGCCCGACGGCGAGAGGTCGAACCCGCTCCAATCGACGGTCGCCGACCCGGGGTTCTCCGCGACGAGCACGTGGACCCGATCGACGTTGGAGGCATCGGTCGCCGTCAAGGAGACCGTCAGCAGACCGTTGCCGACCGTCGACGTGACGTTCGAGATCGCGGGTTCGTCGAAGTCGGTCTCGCCGACCGGCGCGTAGTTGACGAGGACGTCGATCCCGCTGTCGAGACGCTGCGATTGCACGTCGGACCGATAGCGGCCCGTCGCGAGCACGATCTGTTGGCGCGTGCCGAGAATGGACTCGTACGTGCTCAGCTTGGCCGGTGTGGCCGGGAACGTCTGTTCGCCGATGTCGGGTTCGGGCCCTTGATCGGACTCGTCGAAGATCGGCGTGGCGACGACCGGGTCGGGCTCGAGCACATAGCTCGACACCATGTCGACGATCAGTACGCCGTGAGCGATCTGCGCCAGCTCATCGGTGGCGAGCGGATCGACGACCGACACGTCGACAGCGGTCGACGGCTGGATCGGGCGACCCGGGGCGACGATGGTCGACTCCCCGCCGTCAGTGGTCGGGTTCGAGTAGTAGACCCCGCTGTCGGTCTCGTGGCGCTCGTTGACGGGAGTGACCGTGTAGGACACCACCGAGTCACCCGACGCGTTGATGACCGGTTGATTGACCGGGATCGGAGGCGCCGTCGCCGCCGCCAGCGCCGTGCGGTAGAACGGCAGGCCGTAGAAGGTCGACTCCATCATCGCCTTCTCGTCGTAGACCGACAGCACCGCCAGGTCGGCGATGAAGCGGTTCTTGGCGACCTTGAAAGCCTCACCCACCGTCGTCGGCACATCGTCGACGAGGATCGGGGATGTCACGTTCTTGGCGAACAGGGCCATCAGTTGCTCGGTGTACGCCACGGTTTCCGTGTCGCCGTAGCCGAAACCGGTGTTGGCGATGTAGATCCCGCCGACGCCGCTGATCTGCTGTGCCCAGTCGGCGTTGTTCACGTCGACCAGTCCGTCTGGTACGGCCAGGCCGCTGTGGCATCCCATCGAGAAGATCAGCGAACGGTCGAACCCGTCCGGGCCGAGCTGCGCCGCCACCGTCGAGGCGATCAGGTTGTCGGTGAAGCCCTGCTTCTGATCACCGTTCGCCGGCAATGCCCGGTAGTGGTCGAAGTGGGCGTTCAGTGAGATCAGAGCGTTCTGGCCTGCAGCCAGGAGTTCGTCCTGCGCGTCCACCCGATCCCACGGGAGACCGTCGGTGCTGTCGATGCCGTCGGCGAGATCGGTCGAGACGCCGGCTCCGATGGTCGTGAGTTCTGCGGCAACCGCGGCGGAACCATCGGCGAGGAAGTCGTAACCGAGCACGGCTCCCGTCGAGATATCGAGCGTCCCCTGGTACAACTGGAAGTCCGCCAGCGACTCGACAATCTCGGCCGGCGTCTCCACTAGGCGTCCGAGTGCGGCATCGGCCACGTACAGATATCGGTTGCCGAGGCTCTGGGCCGACGATTCGCCGTACGGCTCGTCGGACAGGAAGCGGCTCTCCCAGAACGCCGCTGTGAAGGAGTTGACGGCGTTCGGGTTGGGCCCGGTCAGGTCGCCGTCGAACTCGTGGCGATAGTCGTACTCGTTGGCCACCGACGTGCCGTCGAGGAGGCGGGCCATCGGGATCTGGTCGTCGCCGCCGACGATCACGATGTAGTCGATCTGGTCACGGATGGGATCGATGACGGTGGTGTTGATGGAACTCACGACCGCGTTGGCCACCGTGGGGTTGCAGGCGTCGTCGAGATTCGTCGGGTTGTCCCACGCCTCGTACGCCGAGCGCACGCCTGGGAAGCTGTCGACGGCGACGATCGCCGGGTCGACACCGAGGTCCGGATTGGCCTGCAGGTACGTCACGAGGTCGTTGAGCTCGGCCATGACGTCGGCTCGCTCGCCTGCACTGTGTAACTGCTCGAGTCGCATCTCGTTGACGAGGAACAGCGTGTTCGTCGTTGCGCCGAGCCCGTTGGTCGTGCCGATCGGGGCGGTCGGCAGCGAGCCGACCGCTTGACAGACGGGCCTGACCTCGGCCCGGTCGACCCGAGCTTGGAGCGCGGCCGGCTTCGAGGAGATGGCCCCGTTCGCGCCGAACACCTGGACGTAGTACGTGCCGGCGGGCAGCTGTTCGGTGACGATCAGTTCGTTCTCGTTGCCACGGGCGTTGGAGACGCCGATGAGTTCGAGGTCGGGGTCGATGTCGTCGAGCCGTGGGAAGTCGTCGAGCACTTCTGCGTCGGCACCGTTCTGGTCCGGGTCGGTCAACGGTGTGATCGGGTCTTCGGGGCCCGGTGTCGCCAACGGGGCGCCCACACCGCCGGTTGTAGATTCGTCGACGTAGACGGCGAGATCGAAGTCGGCGCTGAGGTTCGACAGCTCGAGTGCCAGGACGTCTCGATCCTCGAGCGCGATCTCGAAGACGTCGATGTCGGTGGAGTCGGGAATGTACGTGAGATAGATGGTGTCCGGGACGAGCGGTGTCACCTCGGGGGGCGGGTAATTGTTCGGCTCGAGTCCTTCGGCGACGGTCACCGACGAGGTGGCGCTGACGGAGATGTCGGTACCGACGAGGCGGGCCGAGCCCTGCAGCAGGGAGGCACCCAGAGTGATTCGGGGCCTGACCTCGAACACGATCTCGTAGTCGACGCCCGACCCGACAGCGGTGAACGACCAACTCAGCGAGTTCTCGTCGACGGTCGGCTCGAGCGGTGCGGCGACAGGTGGCAAACCGCCGTCGGTCACGGTCAGCATCGCTGTCCCCGGGATGTAGCTCGCAGAACTCGGGATTGCCATCTCGATCTCGACCGGGTAGGACCGACCGGCGGGCGACGACGACGTGAACGACGCCGAGAACGACACCGGAGCGACCGTGGACTCCGGCAGTTCGGCGATGTCGATGTGTTCGAAATCGGCACCTCCGAAGTTGAGCGAGCTGGCATCCAAGAGCAGGAGCAATAGATCGCCGAGCGTGAAGGACTCGAGTTCGTTCCGGATCTGGGACAGCAGTTCTCCAAGATCGAGCGAGTCGAACTCGGTGATGTTCTCACCGAAGAGGTCGGCGAGCGTGAGCTTGCCGAGCTGCTCGGGGGTCAAGTCGCCGAGCGTCAGCGTCGAGGCCCCCCCGGCGGCACCGAGGTAGTCGAGCACGTTCTGGACGGTGATGAACCCGAGGATCGGGGCGATGTCGTCGAACGTGACCGTGAGACCGCCGTCGACCAGCTCGCCCACCGTCACGTCACCGAGCGACAACAGCTCGCCGAACGTCAGGCCGAGCGCATCGACGGATCCCCGCAGTGCGAGTTCCGTTTCTTCCGGTGTGAAGGGCCGACCGGACACCGGGTCGACCAGTGCGCCGATCAGGTCTGCGATCCGCACGTGGTACAGCGCTGCCTCGATGTCGGCCAACGTCACGGCATCGAGTTGCGACAAGGCTGCAATGTCGCCGAGCTGCATGTCGTCGAGGGTCGTCAGGTCGTCCAGCGTGAGACCGAGAGCGGCCAGGCCGGCGGCGACGTCGGCGGAGGAGACGCCCGTGAGGAACGGGATCAGTCCGCCCAACCGAATCCCGGAGGTGGCGGATTGGATCTCCCCCAGCTGGAGCGACAGCTCGACCGCACCGGCGTTCAACGCTTCGCCGAGTGTCTGGGTCCAGTTGACGAGACCGCAGTTGATGGCGCTCAACGGGATCGCCGACAACGGGATCGCCGACAACGGCGAACCCTGCACGTCGATGGCACTCAACGGGATCGCCGACAACGGCGAAGACAACGGAATCGCACTGAGCGGGATCGCCGACAACGGAATCGCCGACAACGGAATCGCCGACAACGGAATCGCCGACAACGGAATCGCTGACAACGGGATCGCGCTGAGGGGCGAACCCTGCACGTCGATCGCACTGAGCGGGATCGCACTGAGCGGGATCGCCGACAACGGTGCGGCACCCGGCCTGATCGCTGACAACGGCGTGCCCTGCAGATCGATCGCCGACAACGGAATCGCCGACAACGGAATCGCACTGAGCGGGATCGCCGACAACGGAATCGCCGACAACGGAATCGCCGACAACGGAATCG
>RCMY010003773.1_pt1 | contig 13292 bp, 11 predicted proteins | sample 2041341 | NCBI WGS metagenome assembly RCMY01 (sample SAMN09708234, study PRJNA481090) | Marine sediment metagenome, whole genome shotgun sequencing project. | reverse complement strand
TCGACCGGCGGACCGCTCGAGAGGCGAGGGCTCGACGAGCTCGACCCGCAGTTGTTACTGCGCCCGCGCAGCGTCCAGGTCCGCCTTGGTCAACACCGATCGGATCTCCAGGTCGACGTCGGCCAGCGGGTTCTCATCGCCCACGCTGCGGTCGATGGCACACAGCACCACCTCAACGATCGCTCCGGCGGCCCGCAACTCGCGCACCGCGTCACGGACCGCGCCGCCGGTGGTGATGACGTCCTCGACGATGGTGACCCGCTTGCCGGCGAACGGCGGGCCCTCCGCAAGTTTGGCGGTTCCGTAGGCCTTGGCCTCCTTACGCACGAACAGCGTCGGCATCCCCAGGATGCCGCTGACTGCGGTAGCGATCGGCACACCGCCGAGCTCCAGTCCGGCCAACATCTCGGTGCCCTGCGGCACCAGCTGGATCATTTCGCGGGCCACCCGGGCCAGGAGGAGGGGGTCGGCCTCGAAGAGGTATTTGTCGAAGTACTCGCTCGCCACCTGTCCCGAGCGGAGAGTGAACTCTCCAGTCAAGCGGCAGCAGGCGTCGATATCAGCGGCAAGGGAGTCGTCAGTGGTAGTCACCGCAGCAGGCTAGTGGGTCCCGTCTAGGGTCGGAACATGCTCTCCCAACGTCTGCAAGGGATCGAACCGACCATCTTCAGCAAGATGTCCTCGCTGGCGGTGCAGACCCAATCAATCAATCTCGGCCAGGGGTTTCCCGACGTGGACGGACCTCCGGAGGTCATCGAGGAGGCGGTCAAGGCCCTCCACACCGGCGCCAACCAGTACGCCCCTGGACGCGGGGTCGCCTCGCTCCAGGCCGCCATCGCCGCCCACCAGCAGCGCCACTACGGGATCGAGTTGGACCAGGACACCCAGGTCGTGGTGACCACAGGCGCCACCGAAGGCATCGCCGCCGCCATGCTGGGCCTGATCAACCCGGGCGACGAGGTGGTGCTGCTCGAGCCGTACTACGACTCCTATCCCGCGATGATCCAGATGGCCGGAGGTGTACGCCGCCCCGTCACCCTTCGCGCTCCGGACTTCCGCCTCGACACCGAGGCTTTCCGGGCGGCGGTCACACCCGCAACCCGGATGATTCTGCTCAACACCCCGCACAACCCGACCGGGACGGTGCTGACCCGCGAGGAGCTCGCGGTCGTCGCGGAGGTGGCGATCGAGCACGACCTCATCGTGGTCACCGACGAGGTCTACGAGCACCTCGTCTACGGCGTCGAGCACATCCCGCTGGCCACCCTTCCCGGGATGGGAGAGCGGACCCTGACCCTCTCCAGCGCGGGCAAGTCCTACTCCTTCACCGGGTGGAAGGTGGGGTGGGCAACCGGCCCTGCTCACCTGGTCGATGCGGTGATGGCCGCGAAGCAGTGGCTCACCTTCACCTCGGGCTCGCCCCTCCAGCCCGCTGTCTCCCGCGCGCTGAACGATCACCCCGACTTCCCGATCGAGTTGGCGCTCGACCTGCGCGGGCGACGCGACCTCCTGGCGGCCGGCCTGCGTGTGGCTGGACTCGAACCCACCCTGAGCGACGGGACGTACTTCCTGTCCACCGATGTTGAACACCTCGGTTGGGAGGACGCGAACGCGTTCTGCCTCGGGCTACCGGATCGGGCCGGCGTGGTGGCCATCCCCGCGCAGGGGTTCTACGACGACGCCGATGCGGGTCGGCACCTGGTGCGCTGGGCCTTCTGCAAGCAGCCGGACATCATCGAGCAGGGCCTGGCCCGTCTCGCCGAGGCCGACCTCGCGTTCTAGCCAACGACCGACTAGTAGGTCAGGGCAGCGGGGCGCTTGGCGTACCACTGGTTGGCGCCCCCGACGAAGTACAGGACGATCACGGCGATCGAGGCAGCCAGGGTGACCATCGAGATCCCGGACAGGATGGCCAGCAAACTGAACAGTGCGGTGACCACGGACGAGATCACGACCAGCACGCGGGCCCAGTTCTTCCGCCGCATGGCCAGGACCGCGAAGACCATGGTCAGCAGGCACCACACGGCCATGATCGCGAACGCCGCCACGATGAACACCGCGACGTCGTCGCCGGTGATGCCGTCGAAGGCCGACTCGTTCCGGAGCTCACGGTTGAGCTCTCGGACCATGTCCTCGCGGGCGACGAGTGCGGCCACCGTGCCGAACAGGAACAGGACCAGGCTGAGCCCGGAGAAGATCAACGTGATGATCGAGGCCGCGGTGACGGTGCCGGGCCGCTTGTTCGGATCCGTCGCACCGAAGGCCGGCGGTCCGCCGTACTGGCCGCCCGGTTGGCCGCCGTACGGGCTCCCGTAAGGCTGTTGACCGAACGGCTGCCCGGCCGGCGGAGGAGTGCCGTAGGGCGACTCGGGCGCCGGGGCCCCGTAGGGGTTCGTGGGCGGCTGTCCGCCATCGTTGGGTCCGTACGGGTTCTGGGAGTCGTTCATACGGTCACTGAATCACGGAACACGATGGAACCACGACACCGTCTGCGGCCGAACCAACAGGGCGACGGTCACGATCGACAACGCTAACGGCACGACCAGCACCGCACTGGCGAGCACCCCGACGAGGCAGAGCACTGCAGAACCGGCCGCGGAGGCCAGGAGCGCTATCCGCGCCCATCTGGCCCGCTGGAAGGCGAAGACCGCGAACAGGATGGACGCCAAGCACCAGACCAGCAACAGGCTCGAAGAGACGATACTGGCCGAAGCGATCTCCGTGTCGCTGAGATCGGATCCAGCGAAGTTGGGGTCTTGAGCCCGCAACTCGTCGAACAGCACATCGGGGACCGTGGCTAGCACCAGGATCACCGCACCAAGGAAAAGCACCGCGAGGCCGCACATCCCCCAGGTGATCGAACAGGCCCACACCAGTGGGGCTGGGCGCGGAGCAGGAGCCGGGTAGGCGACCGGTCCCACAGGAGCGGCCTGGGTCAGCACTGCCTGCTGGGAGTGCTTCCCCACGTGCTTGCCGTCCCCTGCATCAGGACCCGCCCCAGACGAGGAGCGGCCGAAGCCGATCATCGAGCGGGGACCTCCCTGCGGCGCGGCCGCGACCTCGGGGGCCGCGGGACGCACGATGCCGTCGAACCAGTCCCGCGCGGGTTGGAGGTAGAGCCACACGACGGCCGCTGCGACCAGCGACGCCATGAAGCCCCCGGCGGCCAACCCGCCGATGAATAGCGGGACCGCGAGGATGGCCAGGATCAGACGGGCACGCTTCGAGCCCTGCATCGCCTGATAGCCCAGGATCGCGGTGGCCGCCGCTGTGGCACCGGCGATCATCGTCATCACCCGGATGGCCTCTAGGACCTGGGCCACGCTCAGGCCCAGGCCTTCTCCGGGCGGTTCGGACAGGAACTGCTCCACGCCTTGCCGTGCCTCCAGCGTGTGCAGGCCGGAGATCCGGTCGAAGGCGGTCAGTACCACCACGACCGACCCGGCCATGATCAGCCAGGACGCCCACGTCACCTCGCGCGGACGCGGAAGGGACTTGGTGGGCCCGCTGGTGGGGCGCTGGGATGGTTCGGGCTTGTCAGACATCGCCCTTATTCCACCAGAGCGGGCCCAACGCTGATCCGCAGACCCGGCGTCTCGCCCTCGGCCTCCGTGACCAGCACCCTCCCCCCGTCGACGACCTCGCCGCTGATGAGCAGTTTGGCCAGGGGGTCACCGATCGCGGTCTGGATGAGGCGACGCAACGGCCGGGCGCCGTACGCCGGGTCGTAGCCAGCCTCGGCCAGCCACGCTCGAGCGCCTTCGCTGACGTCGATATTGATCCGTCGCACCGCCAGGCGCTGCTCCAACAGGTGGAGCTGGAGGTCGACGATGCGGGCCAGGGCATCGCGGCCTAGTGGCTCGAACTGAACGATCTCGTCGAGCCGGTTGAGGAACTCCGGCTTGAAGTTCGCCCGCACCGCGGCCATGACCGCTTCGCGCTTCTTCTCCGGGTCCAGGCTCTGGTCGACCAAGAAGGACGAACCGAGGTTGCTGGTCAGGATGAGCAACGTGTTCCGGAAGTCCACGGTCCGGCCCTGGCCGTCGGTCAGGCGACCGTCGTCGAGGACCTGGAGCAGAACGTCGAACACCTCGGGGTGCGCCTTCTCGACCTCGTCGAGCAGGACCACGGAGTAGGGGCGGCGACGGACCGCTTCGGTGAGCTGACCGCCCTCGTCGTAGCCGACGTACCCCGGAGGAGCTCCGACCAGGCGAGCCACGGAGTGCTTCTCGGCGTACTCACTCATGTCGATGCGGACGATGGCTCGCTCGTCGTCGAAGAGGAAGTCCGCCAACGACTTGGCCAACTCCGTCTTCCCGGTGCCGGTCGGTCCGAGGAACAGGAAGGAGCCGGTGGGCCGGTCGGGGTCGGCGATGCCGGCCCGCGAGCGGCGTACCGCATCACTCACCGCACCGACAGCATCGCGCTGGCCAATCAGGCGCTCGCCGATGACCTCTTCCATTCGCATCAGTTTGCCCGTCTCACCTTCGAGCATCCGGCCGGTCGGGATGCCGGTCCAGGCTTCGACCACCTCGGCGATCTGGGTGGCGCCCACCTCCTCGCCTACGAGCTTCTCCCCCTGCGAGTTCTTCTCCGCTTCGGCCGCCTGCACGATCTGCTTCTCCAGGGTGGGGATCTGGCCGTACAGAATCTCGCTGGCCTTCTCGAACTCGCCCTCGCGCTGAAGGCGGTCGCTCTCGACCCGGAGGTGATCGAGCTGACGACGCAGCTCGCCCTCCCCCTCGAGCATCGCCTTCTCCTGCTCCCAGCGGGCCTCCAGACCGCGCAGCTCCTCCTCGGCGTCGGCGAGCTCGCCGCGCAGGGCTGAGAGCCGCTCGATCGAGGCGTCGTCGCTTTCTTTGGCGAGGGCGAACTCCTCCATCTTCAGACGGTCCACGTGTCGGCGCAGCTGGTCGATCTCCTCCGGGGAGGACTCGATCTCCATCCGCAGCCGCGACGAAGCTTCGTCGATCAGGTCGATGGCCTTGTCAGGCAGTTGGCGTCCGGTGATGTAACGGTCCGACAGGGTGGCAGCAGCCACCAAGGCCGCGTCGGTGATCCGGACCCCGTGGTGGGCTTCGTACTTCTCCTGGATCCCGCGGAGGATCTGAATGGTGTCCTCCACGGTCGGTTCCCCGACGAAGACCTGCTGGAAGCGGCGTTCGAGCGCCGGGTCCTTCTCGATGCGCTCGCGGTACTCGTCCAGCGTGGTGGCACCGATCATGTGCAGTTCACCGCGGGCCAGCATCGGCTTGAGCATGTTGCCGGCGTCCATCGCAGAGTCGCCGCCGGCGCCCGCCCCGACGACGGTGTGCAACTCGTCGATGAAGGTGATCACCTGACCACCGGCGTCCTTGATCTCCTCCAGCACGGCCTTGAGCCGTTCCTCGAACTCACCGCGGTACTTCGCCCCGGCCACCATGGCGGCCAGATCCAAAGAAAGCACCCGGCGGCCCTTCAAAGAGTCCGGCACGTCGCCGGCGACGACGCGCTGGGCCAGTCCCTCGACGACTGCGGTCTTACCGACCCCGGGCTCCCCGATCAGGACCGGGTTGTTCTTGGTACGCCGACTCAGCACCTGGACGACGCGCCGGATCTCCGAGTCGCGTCCGATGACCGGGTCCAGCCGTCCGTCCTCGGCCGCCTTGGTCAGGTCGATGCTGTACTTCTCCAGCGCCTCGAAGGTCGACTCGGCCTCCGGGCTGGTGACGCGACGGTTTCCTCGCACAGCGGTCAGGCTCTCGCGCAACCCGGATTCGGTCAGACCGGCGCTCGTCAACACCCGGGCGGCGGAGGAGTCGGTGCCGGCCAGGGCGATCAACAGGTGTTCGGTTGCGACGTACTCGTCCTTCATGGACGTGGCCAGGTCGAGGGCAGCGGCGAGCACTCGGGTCAGGGCCGCGGATCCGGTCGGTTGCTGCACGGTGGCCCCGCTAGCCGTAGGGAGCGCCCGGAGGGCCTGCTCGGCCTGGGCGGTTAGCCCGTCCGCTTCCACCCCGGCTTTGGTCACCAGGGATCGGGCCGTTCCCTCGGCCTGCTGGAGCAGCGCCACCAGAAGATGGATCGGTTCGGTGTGGCTGTGCCCGGCAGTGTTGGCGGCGAGTTGGGCGCCCTCGATGGCCTCGCGACTACGGGTGGTGAACTTCTCGGCTCCGAACTGACTCATGACGGCCTACTTTCTCCTCGATACGTCTTCGCCCACTGACCATGGACTTGATAGTCACAACCTGGGAAAAGTTGAGTCTATTCCGCTCAACTATAGCGGACTTTTCGCCCACGGGACGCCGCGAGCCGGACGGCCTTCGGCCCACCTCGGGGAGGCCGATCAGGGCGAGAAGTCACCGCATCAGGCTTAACGGACGATCAAGGATGTGCCCGTTCCCACGCCCGGTTGTGCGATTCGTCATACCGTGGACCACCAGACGCCGTTTATCGGCACCGGGGGAGGGACGTGCATGACAGGGATCGCTGCTGCCGCAGATCCTGGACTCCTCACGCACGGCGTGCACATGTCGCTCGTTGCTCTCGGGATCACCGGGCTGACCGCCACCCTGCTTCCCCAGGCGCTTGAGCGGTTCCGACGCGACGAGGCCCTACCCCACGACGAGCACGAGTGCCGGGTGCGCGATCTGCAGGCCCAACTCGCAGACCGCGGGGGGCACGCTGCGGCCCGGCCGGGTTCGCCGCCCTCCCCCGCCATCACCACCCCAACCGCTGCATCTGCTCCCGGGCCCACGATCGTGCCGCCCTCCTCGGAGACGCGCCTACTCCCTTTTCTCCTCGTCGCGGCCCTGGCCAGTGCCGGCGCGCACGCCGCCGTCGCCCCACCCCACCTCCTCGAGAACGTGCTCTTCGGCACCTTCTTCATCGTGTGCGCCGTGGCTCAGTTGTCCTGGGTGTTGGCGCTCCTGGCCGGGACCGCCCATCGGATGCTGCACGCGGCAATCTGGGGGAACACCCTGGTTCTGCTGCTCTGGGCCACGACCCGGCTCTGGGGGCTGCCTTTCGGCTTGATGCCTGACCCCGAGGCCTTGGGCCCGTGGGACGTGATGTGCGCGGTGTGGGAGGTGCTCATCATCGGTGGAGCGCTGCGACTGTTGCGCGGGGATCACGAGGGGTTGCGCCCACCACCCCTGTTCGACTGGAGCCCTGCGGCGACCGCCTGGCTGGGCGCCTGCACCGTCACCCTGTTGCTTCTCGCCGTCAGCGGGGCACACTCATGAACCTCTCCACCCCCTACGGGCCTCCTCCGCGGCTCGCTTTCTCGGAACACCAAGGAGCGCTATGACCTGGCAGATAGGCACCATTGCCAACGGCGGAATCGGGATCAGTTATCTACTCATCTCGTTGTCCATCATCGTCCCGTTGGCCCGCAGCAACCAACTGCGCACCAACCCGCTCGGAGCCGCGACGGCCGCGATCTTCCTGACCTGCGCGGTTCACCACGGAAGCCACGCCATCCACATGCTGCTGCCCGCATTTGGCCTCTCGGACGAGCGCGGGATGGCCATGCGTTTGGGCTGGGGATGGCCGCTGGCCATCTGGGACATCGTCGGGCTGCTGGTGGCGATCTACTACTGGACCCTGCGTCGCAACTATTCGTCCCTGATGAAGGGCGCTCAGCTGTTCCACGACATGCGCAGGCGCGAACAACAGGCGCTCGAGTGGAACGACAGTGTGTTGCAGGGCCTCGTCGTCGCGAAGATGGCCCTGGATCTCAACGACCCGGAACGAGCCAAGGCCGCGTTGGGCACCTCGATCGATTCCGCCAGTGAGATGATCACTGAACTACTGGGCAAGGATCAGGCTCGGAACGCGTTACTGCGCAGCGCTCCCGCTGACATCACCCGCGCGGAAGTAGCCTCCAAAAACCACGAGGAGACGCACCCCTGATGACCTCAGCAACGCCTAGCACCGCCTCGAACCGCGTCGTCATCATCGACGACACCGAAGACCTGCGGGACCTGCTGAAGTTGGCGCTGAGCCGTGGCGGCTTCGACATCGTGGCCGAGGCCGGCGATGGGAAGGAGGGGATCGAGGTCGTCCGCGACTCCCGTCCCGACATCATCCTGGTGGACCTCGCGATGCCCGTCATGGACGGTATCGAGGCACTGCCAAGTCTGCGGCGACTGTGCCCCGAGGCCAAGATCGTGGTGCTCTCCGGGTTCGGCGCCCAGCAGATGTCGGCCAGAGCCCTGGCCGCCGGAGCCGACGGCTACGTGCAGAAGGGGGCGCCGCTCAACAGCATCCTTCAGTACGTCCGCGACATCACCTCCATCACGTCGACCGGGAGTGCGGCCAGGAAACTCTCGATCGTTCCGAGCACCAGTTCACCCGCGACCGAATCCCTTCAGGTGTTGCCCGACAGCCCGCCGACCCAGGCCCAAGCGCCGGACCTCTCCGGAGGATCCTCCGAGACTGGGCAAACCGAGACTGGGCAAACCGAGACTGGGCAAACCAAGACTGGGCAGGCCGAGACTGGGCAGGCCGAGACTGGGCAGGCCGAGCCTGGGCATCCTGAGTCGAGCCAGAGGGCCGTCCTGAAGCCTGCACCCATTACTCCAGACACCCACGGACACGCCTCCGCGTGGGAGGCCTTGGCCATGGCTCCCTACGGGGTGCTCGAGGTGGCCGACGAGCCGCTCTTCCGCCTCGTGCACGCCAATCCGACGGCGGCCCGGCTGCTCGGGACCGACACCCCCGGTTCGCCGCTCTCCACGGTAGCCCCGGAGTTGGCCACCATGGTGGCCTTCAACCGCCTTGACCCCGACGCCTCCTTCGAAGTGGATCTGCCGAACGCCCGCGCTCGGGCCACGTTGCGTCGTACGGGCTGGTCGGTGTTGGTCTTCCTCGACTCGACCGCCGAGGACGTCGGAATGCTGCGTAGGGCTATCGCCACCACCGCCCACGAGATCCGCGGTCCGGTTACTGTGCTTCGCGGCATCGCGGAGACGATCGGTTGGAGCGCCCAAACCATCACCACCGTCCAGCGGGACCGACTGATGGCGTCGGTTGGCCGCCAGGCCCTGATGCTCGACAACATCACCGCCGATCTCCTGACTGCGGCCCAGATCCAGCGCGGCACCCTGCGCATCGACCTGCAGGTCGTCGATCCTTCCACCGCTATCGCGACCGCTGTCGGCGACCGCTACGACGTGTCGGTGGAGATCGAGGACCCTCGTCAGGTCAGGGCGGACCCCCTGCGCCTGGAGCAGATGCTGACGAACCTGCTCAGCAACGCGCACAAGTACGGCAAGGCGCCGTACTCCATCAAGGTCCGCGGTGAGGGCGACTCCGTCTGTATCGAGGTGATCGATCAGGGTGCCGGGGTTCCCCCCGAGTTTGTGGAGAACCTCTTCAAGGAGTTCTCACGGGCCCCCGACACGGTCGCTACCGGCACAGGACTGGGGCTCTACGTGGTCAAGACCCTCGCGACGGCACAGAGCGGGACGATCAGCTACCGACCCGGCGCGGAAGGCGGCTCGGTCTTCGTCGTCAAGCTGCTCGCCTGCTGAGGCCCCTCAGCCCGACGAGTCGTCCTGGGAGGCCGGTGGGGTCGCGTGCTCGGGGAGTTCCGCCACCGGGGCGTCCTCCTCAAGCAGACACTGCTTGACGAAGTCCTCACCGAACGGGGTCAGGTGGATGCTGCGCCGGATCACCTTGGCGAACTTCACCGAGTGCATGGCTCCCAGAACATCCGGCTGCGCCTCGAGGACCTGGTACTCCTCCGGGTCCGAGAGCGCTTCCCGGCTGAACCAGATCAGACCCAGACGATGCAGGTTGTTGAGGTAGGACGGCACCTGGTCGAGGTAGCGCGATCCTGACCGTGGCCCGATCATCGTCAGTCCGGGCGCGATCAGTTGGCTGCTAACCAACCCGATCGGTCCGCCGGTGCGGACATCGACGCTGGGCTGTGGTCCGCTCTTGATCAGGAGCATCATGATCCGCGCCTCGTCGGGCGCCATCTCGGTCAGGATCCGCTCGTACGCCGGGTGCCCCTGATCGGTGCTCCACACGTCGCGGGAACGGGAGAGCAGTTGCTGGCCCTGCTCGCGCAGCGACGGCGGGGGTGGCTTGGACGAGGAGGAACCGACGAGGAAGCCGTTGACGACCTCAGGGGTCTCGACCAATCCGCCGAGGGATTCGCCAGCCACCATGAGGGCCTTGGCCGCGGGAACCCCTTCTGACATGGACCGGGCCAGGTCGCCCACAACGGCGGCCGCCTTACCCAGATCACGCGCTAGGTCCTGCGCTTCATCGGGATGAGCCACAGCGCGCCCCACCCGGAGCCAAGCCTTGGCAGAAGTCTTGGCCCCCCACTCCGTGGTGTGCCAGGCAGCGGAGGCAGCGACCCGAGCCAGCCCTGGGATGGAATCGACCATCAGCCGGGCGGGCTCCGCCCGTCGCGTCGTCGGTGTCTGTGACGGCTGCTGCGGATCGCTCATGGAGTCAGCCACCTTGCACCCCGAAGATCGCCAGGTGCAGGAATCCTCCGGCGGCGCCCATCACGGCACCATGGGCGTAGAGCATCCACTCGTCCTCCTTGATCGCGGAGCGCATCATGTCCACAAAGTCTGACGGTGGCAGTTCTTTCGTGCGAGTCGCGACCAGAACCCGGATCTTGTCCGCCTGCTTGGCGGAGAACTCCTTGTCCTTGAACGGCGTCAGCGTGCGGCCGACCGCCTCGTGAGCCACCGAGTCGCGGATGCTGTCGAACTTCTCGGCTCCCATCGCGACGCGAACCGCTCCGCGAAGCGGCCCCGCCGCCTTGTCGATGGCCGGACGCAGGGCGGTGGCCAACATCTGCCGGGTCCGGTCGCCGCGCGGCCCGTCGAGGAGGAAATCGCCGATGCGCTCCAGCGTGATGACGTCCTCGGCGATGATCTGGGCGTAGACCTCGGCGGCCTCGTCCTGGCGGCGCAGGAAGAGCCCCTGCACCGGAATCACTCCCAGGAGCTTCTTCCGCTCCGGCGGCTCGAAGATGAGCCACATCCCGAGGGAGTTGGTGATCCAGCCGACGAACACTCCGAGGACGGGCAGCACCCATGCCTGGTGAACGATGCTGTCCACGATCGCGACGGGGATGCCCAGCAGGAATCCGAAGATGAAACCGAACCACACCATCAGGTTCAGTTCCTTCTGGCCGAAGTCCCGGAAGATCCGCACAACCAGCGAAGGGTTCTTCTGGAAGTGATCGATGACCATGATCTTCGGATCGAGCAGTTGATCGATGTGGATACCGATCTCATCGGTGACCCGGCCAACCACGGACGGCAGTTGCGCCTGGACCCGGTCGTAGACGGTCTGCTTGACGGGGCCAGGGATGTCACGCCACAGCCGCGGGTGTTCGCGGCTCATCACGTCGTTGACCAGCTCGGGGATCTCGGGGCGGAAGACCGTGACGATGTGTTCGGCGATCTGGTCCGGTTCAAGTTGTTGGTAGAACTCCCCCGGCGTGCCGAGCTTCGCGATCGCCTTGTCGACGGCGATGGATCCCATCTTCGCGGCGCGAGCGGGCACAATCCCCTGCCAGCCGAGGCCGCCTTGGGTCAGCCCAGGAATCTCCTGCAACTTGCGGGGCAAGACCGAAGCCAGTTCTTTGAGACCCGGCACCTTGAACCCGACGAACCGAACGGGGCTGAACAACATGAACAGACCGGACCAGTTGATCAGGAAGCCGATCACACCGGTGAAGACGGGGATGGTCAGGAACAGGAGCCAGTCGATGCTGTTGAACCATTCGTTCAACCAGTCCAGCATGCCGCATCTCCGATCGCCGACGCCGCCGTCGTCCTTAACGGGGTCCGATGAGGATAGTGCCTACCCCGGGTAACGGTCAGGTGCTCGGGGGAGGGACCGGGCGAAGAAGGTGACAGCGTCTCGCGGGCGCTCAGCGTCCGCGGCGCCACACCACGATCGACTGACCCATCGGCGCGGGACGAAGGGCCGGCACCCGACTCGGTGGGGTGTCGCTGCGCCGGTCCGAGAGCGCAGCTCGCAACGCGGCCCTGGTGGCCTCGAGCTCGGCCTGCAGCTCCTCGTTGCGGACGCCGAGGGCGGTGGCGCGGTTCTCCAACTCAAGGATGCGGCGTACCCCTTCGATGCCGATGCCGGCGGAGGTCAGCTCCGCAATCTCTCGAAGACGATCGATATCGAGCGAGGAGTAGCGACGCCCCCCGCCCCCCGTGCGGCCGGGGGTGATCAGACCCAAACGCTCGTAGGTTCGCAGGGTCTGGGGATGGAGCCCGGTCAACTGCGCCGCCACGCTGATCACGTAAACGGCGACGTCCGGGCCCGGAGGCTCCATGCGGTTCATGACTCGAAGAGGTTCGCCCGCAGCGGCTTGCCTGCGGTCGCTTCACGGTAGGCCACGACTGCTTCCTTGGCGGCTTCGTTCAGGTTCGCGGGGACCTGCACGACGACGGTCGCCAGAAGATCGCCGCTCGAACCGTCGGCCTTGGTCACTCCTCGACCACGCACCCGGAAGGTGCGGCCGTTGGGAGTCCCAGCGGGCAACCGCAAAGTGACGGGAGCCCCGCCGAGGGTGGGGACCTTGATCTCCGAGCCGAGCGCCGCTTCGTCGAAGGAGATGGGTACGTCGAGGGTCAAGTTGTCGCCGGAGCGTTCGAAGACCCGGTGAGGACTGACCTTGACGACCACGAACAGATCTCCGGGCGGGCCGCCGTTCTCGCCGGCTGCGCCCTTCCCGCGAACGCGGATGCGCTGGCCGTCCTTGACCCCAGCGGGCAGCCGGGCCTGGATCGTGCGAGCCGAAAGACCTCGCCCGTTGCCCCCGCAGGTGGGGCAGTGCTGGTCGTAGACCAACTGCCGGCCTCCGCACGCCGGGCAGGTCTCGTTGACGGAGAACCCTCCGCCCATCGAAGAGACCACCGAACCGGCGCCCTCACAGTGCGAGCAGATGTGTGGCTTAGTTCCGGGCTTCCCACCCGTGCCGGAGCAGTCCGGGCAGGGGGCATCCGAGGTCAGTCGCAACGACACGGTCACGCCGTCCACGGCGTCGATGAAGCTGATCGTCGCTGACGTCTCGACGTCTGAGCCCTTGGTCGGACGAGGCTGCTGGGGTCGCCGAGCGCCACCTCCGAAGAGGTCGCCGAACATGTCGCCGAACCCGCCGCCGGCCCGGTCCCGCAACAGGTCGTCGACCGAGAATCCGCCGCCGCCTCCACCACCAGCGGGGCGACTGAAGCCGCCGCCGCTGGCGTAGAGGGAACGCATCTCGTCGTACTTGCTGCGCTTCTCGGGGTCGCCCACCACGTCGTACGCCTCGGCGA
>RCMY010003772.1_pt1 | contig 13292 bp, 12 predicted proteins | sample 2041341 | NCBI WGS metagenome assembly RCMY01 (sample SAMN09708234, study PRJNA481090) | Marine sediment metagenome, whole genome shotgun sequencing project. | reverse complement strand
CAAACTTCCTCCATACGATGACAACACACTAGCAAGATTTGAATCTGGAAATAGATTTGAAGATTATGCTGAGAAGCTTTTTTCCGAAGTAAACAATACCGATATCCCCCAAAACAATTACCGTACGCATAACCACTACCGAACCCACGATACTTTTCCCACCCAATAAGGCTCCCAAGGCGAATATCAATTGATTTAAGGGCGGATAATTGCTATAATGTTTTGCGCTCAGTTCGCCCATGCCGTTGTACAATTCTTGGGCGTTGGGAATGATCAATTCTTTTTGTTGGATAAGAACGTCGGGTACTTCCAAAAACGGATTAATGAAGTTGGCGACCAAATGGCCATCCCAAATAAACCGATAAAAATCCTGCGAAAGATTGGGCTCGGCCATCAGAAATACCAATCGAAAAAGGATGCCGATGACCAACAGGAATTTCAGGTTCCACTTTTCGAACTGGATGATGCGCAGGCAAAGAAAGAAAAGCGCCGCGAACAGGGTCAGCAGTTTTATGAAATCGGTACGGATGAGGTGATAAGCGAACGTGTAATACAATATCAGGCTCAACAAGGCCAGTGCGATAGGCACTTTATGCAGCTTTAGGTATGTGGCGAGCTTGTTGGGCATTAGGGTCCGGTCTTTCTGTCGGACGAATTTAGGGGTTTTGAGGGAATTAAAATTATTTCAAATCAGTATCCAGTTTATTAGGATGTTGCCACGTGCCGAAAATTGTCAGCGGACTCGTAGCTACTTCAAAAACCGCAAATACGCCTCCGGATTATTAAGGAATGATTTGGTAACGGAGTAATGCTCGGTCTCCTCTAAGGTTACATCTTTCATACCTTCATCGTTGACCTCGTAAATGGTCGCCCCCGGATACGCCATCAGCATCGGGGAATGAGTGGCGATGATAAATTGGGACATGTGCGATTGCAGGTGTTCACGGATAAAGTAAATCAGCGATAATTGCTTGGTCGGCGAAAGTGAGGCTTCCGGTTCATCGAGTAGAAAGATACCTCTCTGAGTGATTTTTTCCTGCATGATTTTTAGGTAGGCTTCCCCAGTGGTAGCTGTACTGTTTACTCCAGCAATCACTGGTTGCAAACAGGCAAAAACGAAGGGAATTAACGTAAACCTTCTGAAAATTTTGGTGTTGAAGAGCGGGTTGAAACCTAGGCCCGCGCCGTCAGCGACTTGGTAAATACAAAACCAAAACCGATAAAAAGCATCAAATGAAACGGAAAGAGTCCGAAATCATTGAGAGGAATCGCGCTGTACATCCCAAAAAGGAAATAAACCATCAACAAGGCCTCCAAAATCATATTTGGAGATAGTTTTGTTGCGAGGTATTTATTGTCTTTCCAAGTATTGGCAAGGTTGTCTAGATTGAACTTCGGAGTTCGAACGAATTCGCTGCGTTTACCCCAATGGCCTTCAAGAACGGCGATTGAATTGTGCAGGGAAAAGCCCAAGGCGACCGAGAAAAAAGTAAAGAAAATTTTTATGTAATCTACGAAGTTGTCAAAGCCGCTGCCCTGTATGCTTTTATAGGTAAACCAGTAACAGACGAATAGAATGATAGTGCTCAGAACAAAGAAGCTGAGTAGGGAAAAAACGATGTCGAATTGTGGATATAACGCCTTGATGTACATGGCCGGAATACTCAACAATGATACAAGAAATACGCAGAGAAACATTGAACTGTTCAGCAAATGCATCACACCATGAAACTTGGTTTTGAACGAGATATTCTTCGCTGAAACAACGCTCATGACCGATTTACGGAAATTCTCCGCACCACCCTTATTCCAGCGGAACTGCTGCGAACGGGCGGCACTAATGACCACGGGAAGCTCGGCGGGCGTCTCAACATCTTCCAGATATTTGAACTTCCAATTTTTTAGTTGAGCACGGTAGCTGAGGTCAAGATCTTCGGTCAGGGTATCGCCTTCCCAGTTACCGGCGTCCAAAATACATTCTTTACGCCACATACCTGCGGTGCCATTGAAGTTGATGAAGTGCCCTTTTGCGTTGCGGCCTACTTGCTCCAAGGTAAAATGTGCATCAAGGGCAAACGCCTGAATTCGGGTCAAGGTGGAGAAATCCCTATTAATATGTCCCCAACGGGTCTGTACAACGCCAATTTCGGGGTCTTTAAAATAAATGACTGTTTTTTTCAACCAATCGCTGTCGGGCAAAAAATCGGCATCGAAAATGGCAACAAATTCGCCTTTAGCAGTTTCTAGGCCTTCTTTTAAGGCACCTGCTTTATAACCTTGGCGATTTTCACGGCGAATATGCTGTATGTCGAGTCCGGTTTCTTGCAGGTCTTTTACCCATTTAGCGGTATCCACAACGGATTCGTCGGTGGAATCGTCCAAGACCTGAATCTCGAGCTTACTTTTAGGATATTCTATTTTAGCGATGTTTTCCAAGAGGCGTTCCATCACGTATTCCTCATTGTAAACGGGAAGTTGAATAGTTACATATGGTATTTCCCTAGGGTCGAGAAGGTTAAATTTCGGAGCGGTCTGGTTTCGGTGTTTATATCCTAAGTAGTTGACCAAGAGGTTCAGTTGGGCCAAACTGTAGAAGAATATCAACAGCAAAGCTATGCTGTAAATGGCGAGAATGATATAAGAAATGATTAATCCCATTTTATTTGATACTGTATTTGAAAATCCAACCCAAAATTTTTATGCCCGCAAATATACTACCTTTTATGGTACCCGACACTTTTGAGACGCCTATTCTTTTTTTGTAATGTACTGGTACTTCGGTGTATGCCAATTTTTTTTTGATGGCCTTCAGCTGCATTTCCACGGTCCAACCGTAGGTTTTGTCCTCCATGTCAAGTGTTAACAACTTGTCATATCGTATAGCCCTAAACGGCCCAAGGTCGGTAAACGTTGCCCCGAAAAACAATTTCATCAACGAGGTTGCCAACCAATTTCCGAAAATCTGTTGTGGGGTCATGCTACCATCTTCCCTAAGTCGCTTTGCCCGCGCACCGATGACAAAATCTTGGCCATCGTTTAAAATTGGGGCCACTATCTTATCGAGTTCATCCGGATAATCGGAATAGTCTCCATCGATAAATACGATAATATCGGGTGCTTTGGATTGCCGTGCTACGTAATCCATTCCCTTGAGACAAGCGTAGCCATAGCCCCTTCTTTCCTCGGTCAATACGGTAGCTCCCGCCAATAGGGCGTTCTCTGAAGTTTCGTCCGATGAATTATTGTTAACAACTATTATTTCAGAAACGGAACCGGGCAGTTCCCTGACCACTTTGGCAATGGAATCCGCCTCGTTGAATGCGGGTATGATCACCTTAATATCAGGCCGAATTTCAAATGCTGCGGTCATTATCGAAGATCGGATAGATTTGGAAGCAAAATTATGTATTTTGTTTGTGTTTTGTCGGATAAAAGGATGGTTGCTTACCCATTTTCACTTTTTATTCACCAAGGTCATCAAATCCACATCGTTGCCCAACAAGATAGCATTACCGTCAATACGCCCTTCCAAGGGTCCGTTTTCCAATTTCAGCACTCCGCGCGGACAAACAGCCGCGCATATACCACATCCTACGCAGCTCGACCGAACGATATTCTCACCTTTCTGCGCATAGGCACGTACGTCGATGCCCATTTCGCAATAGGTGGAACAATTGCCGCAAGAAATGCATTGTCCGCCGTTAACGGTAATCCGGAATTTGGAAAGCATCCGCTGCTGGAATCCCAGAATAGCGGCCATGGGGCAGCCGAAACGGCACCAGACCCGATTGCCGAAAATGGGGTAGAAGCCCATCCCGATTACCCCGCTGAATATGGCCCCGATTAAAAAGCCATAAATTTTGTTCAGTTGATAGGCATCGAAGAAAAAGAGTTTACCGGGACTGCTAAAATAGGTAAAGAGCAGAATTCCGATGACCACGACGAAATAACCGATGGCACCGTACTTTGCATCTTCGGCCAGTTCTTTGCGCCTGAAAAGCATGGTCCAAAAAAATATAAGGGTCAGCACGATGATGACGCCCCAAACAAAAAATTCTTTGGAAACCGATGAATTGTCATATTGTTTTATGTCAGCGCCTTTTTCCACGATTAAAGAGGTTCCGTTGGTCGCCGTGAGAGCGGCATCTTGACCATCGTCGATGCGTTGGAGCACCGCTTGGTTATCAGCCTCTGAAACTACGCCATATTTGATGGAAATACGCTCCGTTTTTTCGATGGCCGGGGGTTTCACGGAAGCATCTTTATGAAGGAATATGACGCTTTTCGCCCCGGCTTCCTGCGCGGCCAAGATGCGTTCGCCGATCGGTTTCCCTTTGGGGTCGCTGATAACCACCATTTTGTCGTCGAGATTGCTCCATTTTGAAATGGATTCCGATTCGTTTCCCCTCAAAAACGAAAACACGACCGCGGTGGTCATCACGGTGACGAACACCAATACACTATGAATCACCCAACGTTCCACTTTCCAGGCGGATTGGCGTTTATCGCCTAAATGCCGGAAGGAATCGCCTGCGGTTTCCGCAAGACCTCCGCAACCGCAGACCCAGCTGCAGTACCAACGTTTTCCGAATTTGTAGGTGAGTATGGGGGTGATGACGAATATGGACAGCAATCCGAAAATCAACATGATCAGTCCAATGTTTCCAGCACCTAAAAATTCGTTGATCTTATAGCCGGCGAACAGGTCATAGTTTAGCGGCCATACATTTTTTAGGTCATAATAGGGCTGGTTCAACCGGACCAATATTTCGGGAATCATAAAGGCAAAGCTCAACTGAAAGAACATGACCGATATCGTGCGGAGCACCTCATAGCGGTTATGCCGGTATTTCCAGATAAATTTGATGCCGAAGGCCAAAATGGCCACGGTATACAGGGTTCCGTAAAGAAACCATTGGCTGGCCGGGTTACCGCTCAGCAGTTTGCTTAAGGGGTCGAACAAGGCGATGACCCCTTGATTGTCGCCGTCTTTGATCAGGCCGAGATACTGGGGAAACCAGTATAGCACAACGTAGAAAAGAGTGATGGTGATACCAAGCAGCCAGCCCCACAGACCTCTAGAAGATATCGATTTAAAAAAAACGCCGTCGTTCTTGATGCCCGCATGTTTACCCATATACGCTGCTTTTGCGAACCAGATGGAGCCTCCAGCTATGGAAACCAAGGAAACCGTTAACCAAATCGCCTTGTTCGGAAAATCGATGTTGAACATCGCCAAAAATAGTATCGTCAAGCCAGAAAGACCGATAAAGGTGGCCATTTTTTGTTGGGCGTTCAACGCTTTTGAAGGCTCGCCGGTCAGGGACATATTGTTGCTCGATTGATTCATGTTCTATTTCTTTTAGTGGGCTTTGATAATGGTTGAATTACAAACTTTTTAGGGTTTAGGAGTTGAGAAGTTTAGGAGTTTAGAATCATTCGCGATACAAACTAAACCTCTACACTTCTAGACCTAACATCCGTTTCCAGCTTCTTTTCCTAGGCTTGATGTTCGTATCGAATTCAGAATTAAATGTACTCACGATTTCGGCTTCATAGGTATCATAAAATTCAGGGTCGAAATTGGCATCTCTTAAATATTCCATTACGTAATGGACATTACGCTCTTCGGTGAGCCAACGGTCCATAATTTCATGCCGCAAGCGAATACCGAACGTATTGATGCCCAAAAACTTTTGGTCGTCTTTATGATAGGCAATCGTGATGCATTTGGTATCGTCGTCATGTTTCCAGTGGAAATGGGCCTCATACTCTTTTTTCCGTTCCTCGGAAAACACCCATCCATAAGTCTGGTATTCGATATCGAAAAACTTCGCGCTGTTGAACCAATGGCCCGGGTTGTAATCGAAGGGATTACCGCAAATTGTCTGCGCCAAGGCCTCGCCCATCATCCTACCGGTATACCAGACGGCTTCTACAGGAGGGCGGTTGCCGATGGGTTCGCGTTGTTGTGCACAATCGCCGATGGCATAGACATCCTTTATATTGCTCTCCAACTTGCGATTCACCAGTACGCCCTTATCGATTTCGATTCCACTGTCCTTTAAAAAAGAGATATTCGGTTTAACACCTGTGGTGACGCCAACGACTTTACAGGGTATTTCCTCCCCGGTTTCCTTGATCGATATGGCACGCACCTTTCCGTTGTCATCGCCCAAAATCTTGTCGAGATTGGTATTGTGGCGGAGGTCTACGCCGTGGGATTTGATGTGGCGGGAAATCATTTCAGCTTCGCCGTTGGGCAGTATGTTGGCCCAAAATGCATTCTCACGAACCAGAATACTGACCGCAATGCCCCGGGTACGCAACATTTCCGCCATTTCGCCGCCGATGAGCCCGCCGCCAATTATTACCGCATTAGGACAAACCTCGCTGTTCGGGGCATTTTTTTCGAGTTCATCGAGATCTTGTTTGGAAATCAGTCCCTGAACGCCATCGAATTCTAGGCCTTCCCAGCCAAAAGTATTGGTCACGGATCCCGTGGCGATGATCAGTTTGTCGTAGTTTAAGGTATCCCCTTCTAAAAAGTAAAGGGTTTTGGCATCGGTATCGATCCGTTTGACGTAGGCTTTTTTTAATTCCAAACGGTTTTTATCCCAGAACCAATGTTCGTAAGGCTCGATATCCGTCCATCGCATATGGCCCATATAGACGTACATTAGGGCGGTGCGGGAAAAGAAATGATCGGTCTCCGCCGAAATCAGGGTAATTTTTTTGTCCGAAAGCTTTCGGATGTGCCTCGCCGCCGTTACCCCTGCGATTCCGTTACCGATAATGACTATATGTTCCATACTATTTCTGGTGGTAGTTGCTTCTGTCGCTTTTAAAGGTAAGAACTTAATGTATGGCATCAATTTAGAACGGATTTAAATTTTGACTTCCTTTGTAGGGTATGGCGGAATAGTGCGACCTATTTATAAGGATAAACCTAAATTCTACCGGTATGAAGAAATCAATGCTGTTCTTTGTTATTCTTTTTTTGCTCATTTCATCGACGACCTATGCGCAAAGTACTTCGGATTTCTTTTCAAAGACGGATGCTTTTTTAAAGGAATATATAAAAAATGGCCTGGTCGATTACAAGGGCATCCATGATAATCCCGCCGCATTGAATGCATTGGTCGAAATGGCCGGACAGCTATCCGTTTCGAAGGATAAAGCTAATGAGTATCAGGCTTTTTTGATAAACGGATACAACCTGACGGTCATTAAGGGCATCGTGGACAATTATCCCATTAAATCGCCCATGGATATCGGCGGATTTTTCGATACCAAAAAACGAAGCATCGGAAGTACCAAAATTACCTTGAACGATATCGAGAACGAATTGCTACGCGGCAATTTCCCCGATGAGCCCCGTTTCCATTTTGTGCTGGTCTGCGGTGCGTTGGGCTGTCCGCCGATCATAGCAGCGGCTTACATGCCCGCAACCTTGAACCGGCAGTTGGAAGAACAGACCAAAAAGGCCTTGAACGACCCTAATTTTATCCGTGTCGATAAAAAAAAGGTAAAGGTCTCCCAGATTTTCGATTGGTATAAAAAAGATTTTACCCAAGACGGCCAGAGCATTGCGGATTATATCAACACATGCCGCGCCGAAAAACTTCCCGATGGTGCAAAAGTGTCCTATTATGAGTATGACTGGACATTGAACGGGATGAAATAGTACAACATCCTCCCTATTTAAGACAACTACCGTAACAATCATCCAAAAAATTCTCCCAAAATTATACCGCTTTGGGCTTCGGCGGAAAATACCAATTAACGGATGCCCTGAACGTGGAACTGTCGTACAACAATTTCGTGCGTGGTAGCAGCTTTCAAGGGCTGGGGCAGACTTTTAGTTTGGGATTGCGGGCGCTTTTTTAGATAGATCTCTGGAGAAGAAATTTTTTATTCCAAAGTATCGAATGCTAATTTAGACTGGCAATATAAATCGTGATATTGCAATATTACGATGATGTTGAATGTTCGGAGGCTACTCTCGAAAGGTGAAAGATCACTTCTGCAAAATGCCTCGAGGGCTTGCCCCGAGGATTTTTACTTAAAAGTAGGTTTTTGGGAAGCTGATTTTTTTTTTGCTAATGTATCGAAAACTAAAACCTTATCTTAGGATTCGAAAACTCAAGTTGGCAAACGTCTTTTTAGAGCACAAATCAAAAAAACAAGAAAATGAAAAAACTCAAAAAGGAAGATATCAAACAAGAAGTGTTCGATCTGTACGATGATTATGCACACAACAGGGTGAATAGAAGGCTGTTTTTCGATACACTATCCACGTACGCGGTCGGAGGCATTACTGTAGGATCATTGTTAAGTTTTATTTCGCCCGACTACGTCAAAAAAATCCAGATCAAACAAGAAGACCCCCGTTTGATTTCGGAATACATTACCTACAAATCCCCAAAAGGAGGTGGAGAGATAAAGGCCCTACTATCCAAACCTGCCGATGTCAAGGGGAAACTTCCTGGCATCGTGGTAGTTCATGAAAACCGTGGCCTGAATCCGCATATCGAGGATGTTGCGCGTCGGGCTGCCTTAGCCGGATTCGTCTCTTTGGCCCCGGACGCGCTGACCCCGCTCGGTGGCTATCCGGGCAATGATGACGACGGCCGGGAACTGCAGAGTAAACGGGATCGCGACGAAATGCTCGAAGATTTTATTGGGGGTTACGAGTACCTTAAAAAGGTCCCGGATTGTACCGGAAAAGTAGGCGTGGTCGGCTTCTGTTTCGGGGGGTGGATTTCCAATATGATGGCAGTACGGATTCCCGATCTGGCCGCCGCCGTTCCCTTTTATGGAGGACAGCCCACAGAGGATATCGACAAAATCAATGCCCCACTCTTACTTCAGTACGCGGGATTGGATAAACGCGTCAACGCTGGATGGCCCGCTTACGAAGAAGCTTTAAAGAAATATGATATTGAATATACGGCCCACATGTATCCGAACGTAAACCACGGGTTCCATAACGATACCACGCCACGTTATGACCGGGAAGCTGCCGAGCTGGCCTGGCAACGGACAATCTATTTTTTTAAGGAGCACTTGATGTAGCTAGTCGAATAGTTTGCTTTAAAACCCCTATTTTAGACGTTAAAAACATTGCATGCGCGGATTGGTACTTGTCATTATTTGTATTACCCAGCTTTTCTGTTACGGTCAGATCACGGAAAAAATCAACGGTGTAAGTTTTGTGGCCTCTCGTGAGAAAATCGCCCAAGAGCATGTTGTAGAGGTGGTCGAACTACATGCCAATCATGCGGCGGTCATGCCTTTCGGTTTTATAAAGGATATCAATTCCCCCGAAATCATCTTTAATACCGATCGACAATGGTTTGGCGAGACCAAAAATGGGGCCATGCAATACATTGAACTCTTGCATAAAAACGGCTTAAAGACCATGGTCAAGCCGCAAATCTGGATCTGGAAAGGCGAGTTCACCGGCACCCTTAAAATGGCTTCGGAGGCCGATTGGAAAATTCTAGAGAATTCCTACGATAATTTCATCATATCCTACGCCGAAATGGCGCAAGAGACCGGTTCGGATCTGTTCTGTATCGGCACCGAACTGGAGCAGTTCGTACTCATGCGTCCCGAATATTGGCAAAGGCTCATCATTAAAATTCGGAAGGTCTATACCGGAAAATTGACCTATGCCGCTAATTGGGACGAGTACCCCCGAGTCCCTTTTTGGCAAGATTTGGATTATATCGGTATCGATGCCTATTTTCCATTATCCGAAGAAAAAACACCATCCATAGCACTATTGAAGGCCGGTTGGCAAAAGCAAAAAGAAAACATCAAATCATTAAACGGCACCTGTTCAAAGCCCGTACTCTTTACCGAATTCGGCTACCGAAGCACGGACCAGACCGCTTGGAAACCTTGGCTGGTCGACCGCCACGAAGAACCTGTTAACCTGACGGCCCAAGCGAACGCCATACAAGCGATTCTGGAAGAATTCTGGCCCGAAGACTGGTTCGCCGGCGGATATGTCTGGAAATGGTTTATCGACCATAAACAATCGGGCGGTGAAAAGGACAATCGGTTTACGCCCCAGAACAAGCCGGCGGAGGGGGTTTTACGTGAGTTTTATACTAAGTATTAACCAATTTGTGCTAAACGTTATTTATAGTTTTTCAATAATCTAAAACAGTACAAATCAAATGAATACCTGGCTCAAAAAAATAGAATTAGAGGGCGAAAAAGTTAAACTAGTCCCTTTGGAGAAAGTCCATAAAGACGGCCTTCTAAAAGCCGCCGCCGACGGAAAATTATGGGAATTGTGGTTTACTTCGGTACCATCGGCAAAAACCATAGACAATTACATCGAACACGCTTTAAACCAAAAGCAAAACCGCTCGGAATTCCCCTTTGTGGTATTGGATAAAAACAATGGGGATATCATCGGTTCTACCCGATATTTAAATATGCAGCCCGAACATCGGCGACTGGAAATCGGATTTACCTGGTATGCGAAAAAATACCAGCGGACCGGGGTTAACACAGAGTGCAAATACCTTTTGCTAAACTATGCGTTCGAAGACCTGAACTGTATTGCGGTCCAATTTCTGACCAATTGGCATAATTTGCGTTCACGGGCGGCGATTATCCGCCTTGGGGCCAAACAAGATGGTGTTCTAAGAAACCACAGATTGAATGCCGACGGAAGTTGCAGGGATTCCGTGGTTTTTTCGATAACCGAACAAGAATGGACGGGAGTGAAAAAATCCCTGGTTTATGAGATGGAAAAGCACAATGATGCGTGATACTATGGGCCGGACACTAGACTAAATGAAAATACGACAATAACCACCGAAGATTACGACTTGTAAAATCGAATAACTCGAAAGCGCTATTGATTTTGTTTCCGGGCGCATGTGCTCCCGAACTCAATTTTGTAATGAACCCCGGGGCTTTCAATCCTCAATTACTTCGACATCCTCAGTATCGATCCTAGAAAGTTCCTTTAGTTTCCCCCCTTCATAAAGTTCGGGCAGTTCGTTCAAGGGTGTGCCGAGAGGTGCTTCATAGTTGACGTAATCTTGAAAGCGTATACCACCGACCATTCTGGGGTTATAGGCACTTCGAAACCTTACTCCACCGTCGTTGGTCTCGTAGCTATAGGCCAAATAATCTACGGTGATTGAATCGGTGTCTATCCAGTACATAAATTCGTCGTCGTGGTCGATTCCGCCGTCTTCTTGATCAAAGGTTACCCCCAAAACATCGTAATCCTTACCTTTTATGGTTATTTGATCCTCATAGGATTTGTTGACCGCAGCATCATTCAGTTTATGGGGCAACGTAGCAAAATAGACGACCGAGTTCAGGGCTTCGGTATATATGGCGATATCTTTCGATGATAGTTCGACGGGGGTTCCGTTTATGGTTCGGGTCAGCTTTCCGGTTTCGAGCATATCTTTTATTTCTTCACCGTCTTTTTGGCTGGTTACGGTGTACGTATAGCCTCCCGTTTTATTGTGAAACGTATATTTTTTGTTCCTGAAGGTAAATGCGTAATGCGCCTTGCCGTAAAGTTCTCCTCCGTGCGCCGCGATGGTTTTGACGACCAAGCTGTCGGCTTTGTCCATCACCGCTTCCTTGGATGGGGCATTCACTTTTTGAAATGTCACCTCCTTTTCTTCGGATGAATCCGTATCCTTTTTCTTTTCGGTGTTACAGGCGGATAAGCTTATACTTATAATTAGGAATGTGGTGGAAATATAATTCTTCATAATGCGTTCTGGATTCTTGAAACTAAGCAAGTTCCGTTAGTGTTTTTGGAATTTTTCACGAATTGGCCCCGAAATTTCGGAGGGGGTCGCTTGGTCCCGTATTCTTCGCGGTGGAATTTTATTGTTGACTACCTCGTTAACTAAATTTTCGCCGTGCGTGCAAAATTACGGAAGGGTTGTTTAATTTTGCAGGGAAATCGTCTAGTTTTAGGCATTGTTTTTGATTTTTGGATTGAAATTTACATTTCGAATGAATCTTTGTTCCTTTTCTAGAATCCGTATGCTGGGCACCCTGATATTTTTTATTGGGATGTCGCTGTCCTGCTTTGCCCAAGATTCGGTACAGACCGTCGTAGCTAAAAAGGGGGATGGTATCCTATCCCTTTTACGGAAACAAGGGGTCGATCCCTATGCGAACTACGATAATTTTATCGCCATGAACGTTGATAATCTCCGCGACAGCATCCATCTGTATGCGGGGCGCAAGTATCGGATTCCTCCGGCAGATCTCGAAACTGTTTCCGTTGTGGATTCCATCCAAAGAAAAACATCCGAATTCAAAAAAATCGAAAGTAGGGAAATTCCCATTTTGGGAAAGAAGCATTCTACCGTAATTATCAAAAGTAAACGCCTGGCAGGTACCGTCTATTATTTGATTTCGGGTCACGGCGGTCCCGATCCGGGTGCCATGGGAAAATTTGCCGGCAAGACTATTGCCGAAGACGAGTATGCCTACGATATTACCTTACGTTTGGCAAGGGAGCTGATTTCTCACGGTGCTATGGTGTATGTCATTATCCGTGACGAAAACGATGGCATTCGCGACGAGCGCATCCTCGAGATCGACAACGATGAGGTTGCCTATCTGAACAAGGCCATCCCCCTGAACCAGATAGAACGCTTGAAACAGCGGGTAGAAATTGTGAATGGGCTATACCAAAGACATCGGGGAATGTACCAACGGCTGATCGTTACCCATATCGACAGCCGTAGCGTTGGGCAGAATATCGACGTTTTTTTCTACCATCATGAAAAAAGCAAAAACGGGAAAAAACTAGCGGAAAGCATTCATAATACGTTCCAGAAAAACTATAAAAAATATCAACCCAATCGCGTGTATTCCGGTACGTTCGAAGATCGAACCTCGTTGTACATGGTCAAAAAAACACACCCTGCCATGACGTTTATCGAAGTGGGCAACATTCGCAACAAAAAAGACCAACGCCGTATCGTGGTGCCCGAAAATAGAGAAGCACTCGCCAAATGGATTTCAGAGGGCGTCTTGTTGGATTATGAGGGCAAGTGACTCCTTGACTCGGTATAACCTGTGGTCCGGCAGGTGGGCTCGTATCAACTTGGGTTCTGTTGCCGCAGTGTTCCTATAATCCTTCCAACACCTTGGCATCTTTGGGAACATCAAAATAGGAAGACTCCAATTCCTGCAGAAACTTGATTTCCGAGAGTTTTATGTCCGTAATATGTTCTCCCGGAGCATTTTCTTCAGTCAGCCAATAGGTTTTATAATTTTCA
>RCMY010003771.1_pt1 | contig 13293 bp, 15 predicted proteins | sample 2041341 | NCBI WGS metagenome assembly RCMY01 (sample SAMN09708234, study PRJNA481090) | Marine sediment metagenome, whole genome shotgun sequencing project. | reverse complement strand
TTGGTCCAGGTCACAGTGTCACCCGCGGAAATTGTGAGGTTGGCGGGGGAAAAGGCCATGTTTTTGATGGTGACCGTGTGGGTCGTCTGGGCACGAGCGGCGGTTGCCAGAACGGGCAGGGCGGCAATGCTTGCGGCGGCGGTGCGCAGAAACTGGCGGCGGGTCTTAGACATGGTTTTTCCTCTCAGGTGAAGTGCGCCCCTTTATGCGGCGGACATTAAAGCTACGCACGACGGACGCGCAAAGTTTCAGATTTGCGAAATAACCACTATTATACAGAAAAATTTACGCGCTCGGCTGCAAATCAGGTCGTAAAGTCGTCCAGATGCTCGCGCAGGTCTTTTTGCGAGCATCCAAGAATGTCACATGCGTGGCTTCGTGTTTCGGCAACCCGGATGATGATCTTGGAATTGCCTTCCCACGGACGGCGCGCCATTTGCGCCAATTCAGCGGATGGGCCGGGAGGGGCATAAAACACGAACAACTGTTCGGCCCGTCCAGCCGTATAGATGTCGGCAAGGAGCGCCATGAAAGACATTAATTTCGTATGATCAATCGTGTAGCCGGTGACTTTGCTGAAATCAAAGAAATGCGGATAGTTGACATACTCTGTCATCTCACGGCCAAACTGCGTTCCGGCTTCGATCAGTTCGTCGGCGTTTATGTGGCCTTCGTAGCGGATACAGATAAGCGCGGGAGCATCAAAAAACGCATATGCAACTGGCATGTGTTCTTTGACCTCCCGCGCTCATCAAGTTCTCTTGACGTTAAGGAAAGCTAGTTTCCTCTGAGTGTCAATCCATTGGCTTGAAATTGAACTCGCCGCCTTCTTTGATGCCCGATGGCCAGCGCGATGTAACCGTTTTGGTGCGCGTGTAGAATTTGAACGCATCCGGGCCGTGCTGGTTGAGGTCGCCAAAGACCGATTTTTTCCAGCCGCCGAAGGTGTGATAGGCCAGTGGCACAGGAATTGGCACGTTGATCCCGATCATACCGACGTTGACGCGGGACGCGAAATCACGGGCGGCGTCGCCGTCGCGGGTGAAGATCGCGGTGCCGTTGCCCATTTCATGATCCATCGCCAGTTTCAGCGCTTCTTCGTAAGACGCCGCACGCACAGTCGAGAGCACGGGACCGAAGATTTCCTTCTGATAGATTTCCATGTCCGGTGTAACGCGGTCAAACAGGTGCGGGCCAACAAAAAAACCGTCCTCGTAACCCTGCAATTTGAAGCCACGTCCGTCGACGACCAGTTCCGCACCAGCAGCAACGCCGCCTTCAATCATCTTCAGAATGTTTGCTTTGGCGGCCGCTGTAACGACAGGGCCGTAATCCACCTCGTCGCCACCTGTATAAGGTCCAACGCGCAGTTTTTCGATGCGCGGTACCAGCTTTTCAATCAGCTTGTCTGCGGTTTCTTCGCCAACAGGCACAGCCACGGAGATCGCCATGCAACGCTCGCCCGCTGCGCCGTAGCCAGCACCGATCAGAGCGTCTGCGGCCAAGTCGAGGTCTGCATCCGGCATAATGATCATGTGGTTCTTGGCACCACCGAAACACTGCACGCGTTTGCCGTTGGAACAGCCGCGACCGTAGATGTATTCGGCAATCGGCGTGGAGCCGACGAAGCCGATGGACTGGATCGTATCGTTATCAAGGATCGCGTCGACCGCGTCCTTGTCGCCGTTGACGACCTGAATGATGCCCTTGGGCAGGCCAGCTTCTTCCAGCAGTTCGGCCAGCATCAATGGAACAGAAGGGTCACGCTCGGATGGTTTGAGGATGAATGCGTTGCCGCAGACGATGGCGGGGGCGAACATCCACATCGGGATCATTGCGGGGAAGTTGAACGGGGTAATGCCAGCGGACACACCAAGTGCTTGACGCATGGAATACATATCAATGCCGGGGCCAGCACCGTCGGTGTATTCTCCCTTCAGAAGTTCAGGCGCGCCGATGCAGTATTCAACCACCTCAAGGCCGCGCTGGACGTCGCCTTTGGCGTCGGGGATGGTTTTGCCGTGCTCGCGGGACAGGGCCTCGGCCAGTTTGTCCATGTCGCGGTGCAGCAGGCCAACGAAGGCCATCATAACGCGGGCGCGGCGCTGCGGGTTGGTGGCGGCCCATGCGGGCTGGGCTGCGGCGGCGATTTCGACCGCGTGGTCGAGCTCTTCGACGGAAGCCAGCGGAACCTTCGCCTGCACTTCGCCGGTTGCCGGATTGAACACATCTGCAAAGCGGCCAGAGGTGCCGTTGACATGCGCGCCGTTGATGTAGTGGGTGAGTTCGATGGTCATGGTGATCTCCCGTTGTGTGATTTCCCGCATCCTACCCTTGCGTTTTCGCCAGCAAAAGGGCCAGTGTAGCAAATTCATTTTGCATTAATGCAAGGGTAGTCGATGACCAAGTGGGATGACATGCGGGTGTTCCTGGCAGTGGCACGTTCGGAAAGCCTTAGTCGGGCGGCACCTGTGTTGCGTATGGATGTGGCCACCGTAGGGCGTCGCATCGCGCGGCTGGAGCGGGATTTGGGCGCGGCGTTGTTCGTAAAATCGCCCCAAGGCTACGCGCTGACAGATCTGGGCGCACGCATGCGCGATCACGCGGCGGAAGCCGAAGCCTCACTCAGCCAAGCCATCGACGAGGCGCAGGGGGCGGGCGATCAGGCGGGTCTGACTGGGCAAATTCGTATCGGTGCACCGGACGGGGCAGCAAATTTTCTTCTGCCGCAGGTTTGCGCCGCAATCAGTGCCGACAATCCGGGGCTGGAAATCCAGATTCTGGCATTGCCGCGTGTGGTAAACCTGTCCAAACGCGAGGCGGATCTGGCCGTCACCGTATCTCCACCTCAAGCGGGCCGGCTGACAGTGCAAAAGATCAGCGATTACCGGTTGCATCTGGCGGCTGGAAAAGACGCGCAGATCAACAGTTTGGCGGACCTGAAAACGCACCGCGTGGTAGGCTATATTCCCGACATGATTTTCGACAAGGAACTGGACTATCTGGGCGACATCGGCGCGGACGGGGTGCAACTGGCGTCCAATTCGGTGGCGGTGCAGGTCATGGCGATGCGCGCGGCGGCACTGGGTGGTGGGGCGTCTTGCATCGGCATCATGCACGATTTTGCCCTGCCATTTGCCCCTGAACTGAAGCGTGTGTTGATAGATCAGGTCTCACTCACGCGGTCTTTCTATCTGGTGCGACACGCCTCTGATCGCACATCGAACAGGCTAAACAGGTTCACAACCGCCCTAAATAGCGGATTACGTGCAGAGATTTCACGTCTGGAGGCGCTGGTCGCTTGACAGACCTAGCCACCAAGCGCGAAACTTGACCCAACAGTAACTGGAGAATGCCATGCTCGTTTCACAAATCCTGTCGTCCAAAGCCACGGGTGGCGTTTTCACCCTGAAACCCGATGCGACGGTTTCGGACGCGGCGGGGATCATGTCGGAAAAGCGGATCGGTACCGTTGTTGTCAGCGACGATGGCGGCGAAACGGCGGCGGGCATCCTGTCAGAACGCGATATCGTGCGCGAGCTGGGTAAACGCGGCCCAAGCTGCATGAGCAATCTTGTCGGTGAGTTGATGACCAAAGAACTGGTCACAGCCAACCTGTCCGACCGTTCCGACGATGTTTTGAGCAAGATGACCGAAGGCCGCTTTCGCCACATGCCTGTGCTGAGCGATGGTAAAATGGTCGGTCTGATTTCCATCGGTGACGTGGTCAAGGCACGGCTGTCGGAACTCGCTATGGAGCGCGATGCACTTGAAGGCATGGTGATGGGCCACTAGGACACGAGGACAGCGTTCGAGGGGACACGCATGCGCATAGGACTATATCCGGGAACGTTCGATCCCGTCACGTTGGGACATCTCGACATCATTCGACGCGGCTGTTCATTGGTGGATAAGCTGGTGATTGGTGTTGCCATTAACCGCGACAAAGGGCCGATGTTTTCGCTGGAAGAGCGGGTCGCGATGATCGAAGCGGAATGTGAAACCCTATCCGCGAAAACCGGCTGCGAGATCATTGCGCATCCGTTCGAAAACCTTCTGATCAATGCCGCCAAAGACGTCGGCGCATCCATCATCATCCGAGGCCTGCGGGCTGTGGCGGATTTTGAGTATGAATATCAGATGGTTGGCATGAACCGCCAGTTGGACGACAGCGTCGAGACCGTGTTCCTCATGGCCGATGCCCAGCATCAGGCAATTGCCAGCAAACTGGTCAAAGAGATTGCACGTCTGGACGGCGATGTGTCCAAATTCGTGCCCAAAGCAGTGAATGCGGCGCTTGTGGCACGACTGGGAAAATGAGCCGCGGCGCGGCGTTGATATCCTAGAAATCTGCCAGATGCCGACCTGCAAACGCAAAGCGCTCCGCCTTATAAAGACGGAGCGGCTTTCAATTATATAGCGCTTTTACTTGCCGTAGACCGCAATGCGGGCGATCTTCGGAGCGTCTTTCGGTGCAAAGCCAAGATCGTTGATGACGTAATCCGCTGGCAGGTTGGACAGTTCGTAAACTGTACGGTTGTAAGCTGCACGTTGTGCCATGCGGGTGCGGATGTCGTTGATAAGTTTCATTTTCGTATCCTTTGTCTTTCATAGACGATTGTGTGTGTTGCCCTCTACATAGCGATGCTGCGCTGCGGCAGTAGTCTCACATTTGCGATTTCCGCTATGCGTAGCGTGCAAGGGTCCGTGGTAAGCATTTGTATTAACTATGTTTTAGCCCATAAGATCGGGGTAACGGCGAGCCGTGGCCCACCCCAAAATTGAAAGGCGGCTTAGCCGTAAACTGCCTTTGCAGCGATCTTCTTGGCGTCTTCCGGAACGATCCCGAGGTCTTCGATCGCCAACTGGCGCGGCAGATTGGAAAGTTCGTAGCAGGTGCGTTTGTACGCGGCGCGTTTCGCCATGCGGTCGCGCAGGGAGCTCATAAGTGTCATCGATTTATCCTTTGCCTGTCATGGGCGATGCGTTGTCTCACCAAGATAGGAATGCTGCGGTGCAGCGAAAGGGGTAAAATCAGGATGCCGCATTGCGTCATTTGCATGGAACGAATTGTGCGCGCATAAAAAAAGGGCCTCCCGATTGGGAAGCCCTTGATTGCGTTCACATTTGGATGTCTTAGATCAGCTTGCCCATGGCGACGGCAGTGTCGCTCATCCGGTTGGAGAAGCCCCATTCGTTGTCATACCATGTGAGAATCCGGCACAGATTGCCGTCCATCACCTTGGTTTGGTCCGTCGCGAAGATCGAAGAATGCGGGTCATGGTTGAAATCCATTGAGACCAGTTTCTTGTCAGTTACACCCAAAATACCCTTGAGCGGATCAGATGCGGCGGCAGCGTGGATGGCTTCGTTGATCTCTTCCACCGTCGTATCGCGGTCGGTTTCAAAGGTGAGGTCGACACAGGAAACGTTCGGTGTCGGCACGCGGATCGCGACGCCGTCAAGTTTGCCGTTCAGTTCTGGCAGCACGAGGCCTACAGCCTTTGCGGCACCCGTCGATGTCGGGATCATCGACATCGCCGCCGCGCGGGCGCGGTAGAGATCGCTGTGCATGGTGTCGAGCGTTGGCTGGTCGCCGGTGTAGCTGTGAACCGTGGTCATAAAGCCGCGCTTGATGCCGATGGAATCGTTCAGCACTTTAACGACGGGGGCCAGACAGTTGGTGGTGCAAGACGCGTTGGAAACGATGATATCGTCCGCCGTCAACGTCCCGTCGTTCACCCCAAACACGATCGTCTTGTCGGCATCCTTACCCGGAGCCGAGATCAGCACGCGCGAGGAGCCGTTTTCAAGGTGCGCCTGACACGCCTCTTTGCTGGTGAAGATACCGGTACATTCCAACACGATGTCCACATCGGACCATGGCAGGTCTGCCGGATTGCGCAGCGCGGTGACTTTCATCGGGCCACGGCCCACGTCGATGGTGTCCTCGGTTGTCTTGACTTCGTACGGGAAGCGGCCGTGAACAGAGTCGTATTGCAACAGGTGGGCGTTGGTTTCGACAGGGCCGAGGTCGTTGATGGCCACGACTTCGATGTCGGTGCGGCCGGATTCGATGATGGCGCGCAACACGTTGCGGCCGATACGGCCAAAGCCATTGATTGCTACTTTTACGGTCATGGAAGCCTCCGGTGATTGGATCAGCACAAAGTGGCGCACAATGCCGCCACCGTTGGCGCTAACATCGCGAAATCTGACAAAAGGTCAACCCGTGTAGCGCGGTGGGGAATCCATAGAGAAGGCGAATTACCGCCAGATCGCGAGATAGTTAATGAGCTCGATCACTTTTTTACCAAGGAATACGGCGGCGTTCATGTGTAAGACATAATGGTCCAACACGAAGAAGGCGGCGATCAGCAAAATCAGGATAATGGCGAGGCGTGTTGTCATAAGGCCGGAGCATAGAATGTTCTGCGACCTTGTCGAACGTCAATTTCGACGGCCCGTAGGGTGCGCGTTCATGCGCACCAACCCGTTAATAAAAGTTAATTCAAACGCCCCATATGCGCCGCAACGTCCGCCATGCGCACCGAGAATCCCCATTCGTTATCGTACCACGCCAGCACCCGCACGGTGCGCCCGCCGACGACCTTGGTTTGGTCGGGGGCAAAGATGGAAGAATGCGGCGTGTGGTTGAAGTCGATGCTGACCTTAGGCTCAGTGTCATAGGACATCACGCAGCCCATGCGGCCCATGCAGGCGGCGGCGACAGCTTCGTTGACGTCGGCCACGGTGACGTCCTTTGAGGCCTCGAACGTCAGATCGACGGCGGAGACGTTGGGCGTGGGGACGCGCAGGGCGGTGCCGTCAAGTTTGCCTTCCATCTCCGGCAGCACCAGCGACAACGCCTTGGCGGCGCCTGTGCTGGTCGGGATCATCGCCATGGCGGCAGCGCGGGCGCGGTAGAGGTCACTGTGTCGGCGGTCCAGCGTTGGCTGATCGCCCGTGTAGCTGTGGATCGTCGTCATAATGCCGCGCTCGATGCCGATGGCGTCGTTCAGTGTTTTCACCAGCGGCGCGAGGCAGTTGGTGGTGCAGGACCCGTTAGAGACCATACGGTGCTCGGCGCGAAGGTCGCGGTGGTTGACGCCGTAAACGATGGTCTTGTCGACGTTGGTCGCAGGGGCGGAGATTAGAACCTTGCCCGCGCCGCGCTCAAGGTGAACGCTGGATTTGTGGCCGTCGTTAAATTTTCCCGTGCATTCCAGCACCACATCGCAGCCGTCCCAGTCCAGTTCGTTCGGGTCATAGGTCGACATCATGTCAATCGGACCACGTCCAAGGTCCAACTTGCCATCCGTGACGCGCACCTCACCGGGGAAGCGGCCATGCACAGAGTCATACCGCAACAGGTGCGCGTTGGTTTCAACAGGGCCGGTGGCGTTGATTTTGACAACCTGAACATCGTTGCGCGCAGCCTCGGAGATGTGGGCAAGCGTGCAGCGGCCGATGCGGCCAAAGCCGTTGATACCTACGGTGACGGTCATGAAAGCTATTCCTTAACGTGTCTGAGTCCCGCCTTTGTTAGGGGGGGCAGCCGGTTAGTCCAAGGGGAAACACATAACTATTCAATATGTTAGCGATAAACCTGCTCCTTAGTCGCAGGTTTGCGCTAACATCAGACGGTGACACACGCGGTGTTTGCGCTACCTGTTTCGAACCCAGTAGCGGAGCGCGGAACGATGAAGAATCAATTGGAGGCAGCGGCAGTCTTCTTTGGGCGTCTGCTTATTGCTGTTCTGTTCATTGGCGGCGCGGCCCAGAAAGCGACGGATCCGGCACCAGCAATGATGTTACTTGCGGGATTTGGGATGCCGCAATGGCTTGTTTGGCCGGCGTTGGCGTTCAATGCGGGTGTCGGCGCGGCTTTGGTCCTCGGCCTTTGGGTGCGCCCGATTGCACTGCTGGCGGCGGGCTATTGCGGCTTTACGAGCATATTTCACTATTTGCCGGACGATCCTTGGCAAATGACCATTTTCGTCAAGAACTGGGCAATCGCGGGCGGCTGTCTGGTGCTATCGGTTCATGGCGCAGGCGCATGGACGGTGGGCAAGGCCTTGCGGACACGACAACGCGCGCTAGTTTAGCGCCAACACCAAACGGAGACGTATAGATGAGCGGATTAATTGCCCTGTTGGACGACGTAGCGGCCCTGTCACGAGTCGCGGCGGCCAGTATTGATGATGTCGCGGGCATGGCCGCCAAAGCCGGCACCAAGGCCGCAGGGGTCATCATTGATGATGCCGCTGTGACGCCGAAATACGTCACAGGACTGGATCCGAAACGCGAATTGCCGATCATCTGGAAAATCGCGCGGGCTTCATTCTTTAACAAGCTGGTGATTTTGTTGCCAGTGGCGATGCTGCTCAAGGCCTTCGCTCCGATCCTGCTGATCCCGTTGCTGATGATGGGCGGGCTGTACCTGTGCTTTGAAGGCGCAGAGAAAATATATCACGTGCTGCGCCCCCATAAGGACGCCCATGTCGAAGCGGATATGACGGTGGGCAATCCCCTCAAGTTGGAAGAGACCCGCGTCAAGGGCGCGATCAAGACCGACTTTATCCTGTCGGCGGAAATCATGACCATCACGCTGAACGAAATACCCGACGGCGGAATTATCATGCAAGCCGCTGCTTTGGCGATTGTGGCGGTTGCTATTACCGCGCTTGTTTACGGCGTTGTCGGTCTGATCGTGAAGATGGACGACGTTGGCGCATGGCTTGCGTTGAATGCCAATACCAAACTGGGCCGGGGCGTCGGCAAAGGGCTGGTCTACGGTATGCCGCATCTGCTGACGGTTCTGTCGGTGGTCGGAACGGCGGCGATGCTGTGGGTTGGCGGGTCTATTCTGGTACACGGATTGCACGACCTTGGATGGCACGTACCCTTTGATCTGATCCACGATCTTGCGGTGTCTATCGCAGGGACGAACGGCTTCGGTATCTGGGCTGTCACGGCGCTGTGCGACGGCATCATCGGGCTGGCTGTGGGTTTGGTGATGATACCGATCGTAACGCGGGTCATTGGCCCGTTGATCGGGTCGTTTACAGGTTCAAAAGCCGCGCATTAACGAATGGGTCGTTCTAGAGCATCGCCCGACGGCGTTGCAGGGACGGCACGGAGTAGGCCGGTTGAATGCTGGCCTCTCCTTGTGGTACGAACCCTGGATCCATCGTGACGCACCCCAGCCCGCACAATTGCCGCGTGCTCTGGGTTTGGAAATCGACATGCCACACACGCCCGCCGGGGGTGGAGATATAACCATCCACGCCGTAATCGAAGTCTGATGTAAGGTCGATCACCGAAGGCACTTCGTTGTCGTACTCGCCGGAATAGGCACCGTGGGTGTGGTAGCTGGCAAAGATGCCCTGACCAATCAACGGCGCGGGCATGTCGCACGTCGCGAATGTGCCGCTGCGGGGCGGTGTCCCTTGAATACGTCCCTGACGATCAACAAAGAAATAGCCGCAATATTCGCGACGTTCTGCGATGGAACGTGCCTGAATTCCGTTGAGGAAGTTGCGCGCGAAGTCGTCGACGGCAGGACCGCTCGGAGCATTCAGCGGCGCGACGGAATAACCGACGCTTCCCGGCTTTTGTACCATTTCGCCGGAGGCGGGGCGCACAAATGTTGTCTGGCTCGTCGGGGCGTCGCATGCAGACAGAGAGATGGTGGCTGCGGCGAAGAGGGCGGTCAGACGGATCATTCGGGGAGGCTCCACTAAAGTCGTGCAAACCTTAACAGAAAGGACGTGGGCCACAATGCCGGGCACGGCCCGGACCTGCGGCCCACAATCATCTTATTTATTTAGGCGAAAACCTGCCCACGAGGGGGGCAGGTCTGACACGGTTTAGCCGAGGAGATCGCGCACTTTCTGTGCGGTCGCTTCGGCGGTGATGCCGAACTTTTCGAACAATTCCGGCGCCGGAGCAGACGCACCGAAGCTGTCCATTCCGACAAAGCCCGCCTTGCTCTCACGGCCACGTTCGCCAAGCAACCATTTGTCCCAACCGAGGCGCACGCCGGCCTCGATGGCGACACGCACCGGACCACCGGGCAAGACGCGCTTGCGGATGGACTCGTCTTGCGCCTCGAACAACTCCCAGCATGGCATGGAGACCACGCGAGTGCCGATGCCTTCGGCCTCCAGAATTGCCCGCGCGTCCATCGCGACAGAAACTTCCGAGCCGGTCGCCATCAGGATTGCCTGACGTTTGCCATTCTCGGCGTCCGCCAGAACGTAAGCGCCTTGGGCCGTCATGTTTTTGGTTTTGTGCTCGGTGCGCACCAGTGGCAGCCCCTGACGGGACAAGGCCAGAACGGACGGCGTGGTCTTAGCCGTCAGCGCAAGTTCCCAAGCTTCGGCGACTTCAACCGAATCCGCAGGGCGGAACACATTCATGTTCGGCGTCGCACGCAACATGGCAAGGTGCTCGACAGGCTGGTGCGTCGGGCCGTCTTCGCCAAGGCCAATTGAATCGTGGGTCATCACGTAGGTTGTCGGCACCTGCATCAGTGCGGACAAGCGCATGGCACCACGAGCATAGTCGGTGAAGCACATAAAGGTGCCGCCATAGGGGCGCACGCCGCCGTGCAGGACCATGCCGTTCATCATCGCCGCCATGCCGTGCTCACGGATGCCGTAGTAGATGTAGCGGCCTTCGCGGTTCTCAGGATTGAAGGTGCCAAGATCGGCGGTTTTGGTGTTGTTGGAGCCCGTCAGATCGGCAGAGCCGCCGACAGTTTCCTGCATGATCGGATTGATCACTTCCAGCACGCTTTCAGAGCTGGAACGCGTGGCAACTTTCTTGCCAGCCTCGGACGCCTGCTTCTTGAACGCTTTGATGGTGGCGGACAGCTTCTTAGGGGCATCCAGCGCGAGAGCGCGGTTGAATTCGTCCTGTTTGGCGTTGGACAGCTTGTCGAAACGCGTCTGCCATTCCTTGCGGGCCTCTGCGCCGCGCTCACCCATGGCTTCCCATTGGGATTTAATGTCGGCCGGAATTTCGAACGGACCGTGTTTCCATCCGTAGGCTTCTTTCGCGGCTGCCAGTTGCGCGTCGTCCGTCAATGCGCCGTGACCTTTGGAGGTGTCCTGCGCCGCATGGCCCAGTGCGATATGGGTCTTGCAAGAAATCATCGAGGGGCGCGGGTCGGCCTTTGCTTCCGTGATTGCGGCATCAATCGCATCCGGATCGTGGCCGTCGATATCAATCACATGCCAGCCGGACGCCTTGAAGCGGGCGGACTGGTCGGTGATGTCAGCCAGATCGACGGTGCCGTCGATCGTGATGTTGTTGTTGTCAAAGAAACAGATCAGGTGGCCGAGCTTTTGCATTCCCGCAAGGCCGATCGCCTCTTGGCTGATGCCTTCCATCAGGCAGCCGTCGCCAGCGATGACATAGGTGTGGTGGTTAACGACAGATTTACCGTAACGCGCGCGCAGAATTTCTTCTGCGATGGCAAAACCGACGGAATTGGCGAGGCCCTGACCAAGTGGTCCGGTCGTTGTTTCAATCGCGTCCGCGAGGAAGTTCTCAGGGTGGCCTGCTGTGCGTTGACCCTGCTGGCGGAAATTCTTCAGCTCCTCGAGGGGGAATTGTTCGTATCCTGTCAGGTGCAGAAGTGAATAGAGCAGCATGGAGCCGTGGCCCGCCGACAAGATGAACCGGTCGCGATCCGGCCACAGAGGCGCCTTTGGGTCAAAGCGCAGGTGGTTCTGGAACAGGACCGTGGCCACATCTGCCATGCCCATGGGCATACCGGAGTGACCGGAATTTGCGGCGGCAACGGCGTCCAGCGTCAGTGTGCGGATCGCGGCGGCGCGCATCCAGTGCTCGGGGTGGGCGGTGCGGAGGGCTTGGATGTCCATGAGTAGCGGTCCTTCGGGGCTGCGATGTTTGGCTTTGTCAGGGTCATAGCAGGGCGGTCCCCAAGTTCAAGGTAGCACTGCGATTGGATGAAGGCTGCGCCATACCTCGCTGATTTCCCGCGTTTTTCGCCGTTTGATGATGCGCACGCCATGGCTTAGTCTTGCTGCAAGCGGGCGCGATTCGTAACCAAAGCCCGATAGCAGCGGGTGCGGGATGCTGTCCCACAAGCCGGAAAGGACAGGCACATGAGTGACATAACCGAGCTGGAAACGCGGATTGGTGCCGCGTTGGACCGCATCGAAGGTGGCCTAGGCGGGCTGTCCGCGACGCCCGTTGAAGGAGATACTGTCGATGTCGCAGCGCTAGAGTCGCAAGTGGCAGAGCTGACAGGACGGCTTGACGAAGAGCAAACCGCAAACGCGCAACTTGAAGAGCGGGTCAAACTGCTGAAAGAGCGGCAGGACGGCAAACTGGCAGAGCTGGAAAGCAACGTCGAAGCTGGTCGCGGACGCGCTACGCGGATGGATCGCGAATTGCAGCGTCTGCGCCAAGTGAATGCAGAGTTGCGCGATATCAACAACCAATTGCGCGAAGCCGTCACCGCAGGCGTGAGCGAGCCACATCTGGTGAACAAAGCCATGCTGGCGGAACTCGAAGCGCTGCGGGCCACCCGCGCCGCCGATGCCGCCGAAATGGACGCGATACTGCAAGAACTGACGCCGATCATTGAACGGGAGGCCGCAGATGCCACAAATTGAAATCACCATCGGGGGCCGTAATTTTGAAGTGGCCTGTCAGGACGGCGAAGAGCAATTCCTGATGACCGCTGCTGCGATGCTGGACGTCGAGGCTTCGTCGCTGTCCACCCAAGTTGGCCGCATGCCGGAAAGCCGCATGTTGTTGATGGCGGGTCTGCTGTTGGCGGACCGCACCGCCGGACTGGAAGACAAAGTGCGCGAAGCTGAAAGCAAGCTGGCGCAGGTTCAGGCGCAATTGGACGACACGCCCACGCAAGCAACCACCACCGAGCGGGTAGAAGTGCCGGTCATTCCAAGCGAGGTCATCAGCAAGTTGTCCGAGATTGCAAACCGCGCCGAAGCGATTGCCGGCGATGTCGAAAAGCGGGCCGCAGGTTGACAACGAAGTTCGCGTTAGGCGGCGCGGTCCTGTCGCTGATCGGGTCCGCCGCAGCGGCAGAGATGACGCACACAGCCGCCACATACGACTGCGCCCGCGGCGCGCTTGTTTCTGCGACGTACGTTACGGACGCTGATGGCGCTCTGGCCGTGTTGATGGTGGAAGGGCGGCAGATTGTGTTGTGGTCCGAAAGCGCTGCATCGGGCACACGATACGGCTGGCCGTCGGATGGCTCAAACTACGTCTGGTGGACCAAGGGCG
>RCMY010003770.1_pt1 | contig 13296 bp, 12 predicted proteins | sample 2041341 | NCBI WGS metagenome assembly RCMY01 (sample SAMN09708234, study PRJNA481090) | Marine sediment metagenome, whole genome shotgun sequencing project. | reverse complement strand
CACGCAGCGAGACCTCATCGTGCGCCGGTTCGCCGAACTGCTGGGTGAACACCGGACCGAACTCGCGGCGCTGATAACGGCCGAAGTGGGTAAGACCCGCGCCGACGCCGACAGCGAAGTCGCTGCCATGATCGGCAAGGCCGAGTTGTCGATCGCCGCCCGAGACGAACGCACGGGCACCTCCCATCGAGACATCGCGGCGGGAACCCTCGAGATCAGCCACCGTCCGCTGGGCCCGATGATCGTGTTGGGTCCGTTCAACTTCCCCGGACATCTTCCGAACGGCCACATCACCCCGGCGGTGCTCGCAGGCAACACCGTCGTGTTCAAACCCAGCGAGCTTGCTCCAGCCGTTGCCCAGCGCACGATCGAAATCTGGGAAGCGGCGGGCCTGCCTGCCGGTGTGATCAATCTGGTCACCGGCGGCGTCGAGGTTGCCGAGGCCCTCATCGATCATCAGGCGACGGCGGGGGTGCTGTTCACCGGTGGCGTCGACGCCGGCCGGGCAATTCACCGGCGATTGGCAGGGCGTCCCGAGGTGATGTTGGCGCTGGAACTCGGTGGGAACAACCCGTTGATCGCCTGGAGCGTCGGCGACCCTCTGTCAGCGGCAACCACGATCGTCCGCTCCGCCTATCTGTCCGCGGGCCAGCGCTGCACCTGCGCTCGCCGACTGATCGTTGCCGACGATCCACAGGGTCAGGCGGTCGTCGACGCCGTGGTCGACCTCGCTGGTCGTATCACCGTCGGTGTTCCTGCCGGGTTCGACGACAACGACCGTCCCGACCCATTCATGGGACCGGTCGTGTCGTCAGTCGCCGCGTCCCGTGTGCTCGAAGCCCAGCAGAGGCTGGTCGACAGGGGAGCGGTCGCACTCCTCGCCAGTGCACCGGGTGGCGATGGGCCGGCGTTCGTCACCCCTGGGGTCCTCGATGTGACCTCCGTGGTCGATCGCCCCGACGAAGAGATCTTCGGGCCGTTACTGCAGGTCATCCGGGTCGCGACCATCGACGATGCGATCCTCGAGGCGAACAACACGGCGTTTGGACTCGCCGCCGGCGTGGTGACCGACGATGACGGCCTTTGGGGGCAGGCGCTCGATGCGCTCGACGCAGGGATCATCAATCGGAATCTTCCAACCGTCGGGGCGTCGGGGGCCGCACCGTTCGGGGGCACCGGTGCTTCGGGCAATCATCGACCCGCCGGATACACCGCCGCCGACTACTGTGCCACGTCGGTTGCCAGTCTCGAACGGCCTGCCGGTGCGGATGTTGCCCCGATCAGTGAGGTCGTCGGTCACCCCATCGGCTGAGGTCATCGGCATATCATGGTCCGGGCTCAAGCAACCGTGAACGGCGTCGATACTCATGTGTGGTACTGATCTCACACAGCCGCGCCGAGAAGGAGCGTGGCGCTGTACTCGTCGAGTATGCGCTACTGCTCTTCCTCTTCGTCGTCGGCACCGCCCAGGTGATCGGGCTGCTCGGCGACCGTGCGGCTGACTACCAGGAGGAGGCGGCCGAGGAGGTGGGCCGGGAGCAGGTCTGGCTACCGAACACGACGACAACGACGACGATGCCGCCGTCGACTGCGCCCCCGCTGTCGACAACGACCACCGCCCCGTCCACCACCACAACAGTACCGACAACGACGACGACGATACCGACGACGACAACAACGACGGTCGGCACGACCGCCGTGTCGACCACCGACACCACCATGGGTTCGACCACCACGTCAGCGATTCCGACCTCGACGACCACGACCACGACGGCACCGACAACGACAACGACCGTGTTCGTCCCACCGCGAGGATGAGGTCGACGACGATTGGGCGTCGGAGCGAGCGGGGCGCGGTGATGGTCGAGGCGGCGATCTCGGCGCCACTGCTGTTCCTCATGATCTTCGGCATCATCGAGATGAGTCTGATGTTTCGCGACCGAGTCGCGCTCGACGCCGTCGGTCACGATGCCGTACGGGCGGCCGCGATCGGCGGCAACGACCAAAACGCCGACCATCACGTGCTCGAGGTGGTCGTCGACAGCTCGTCGCCGCTCGCCGATGACGCCATCACCAAGATCATCATCTTCCGTGCCGATGGCCCCGAAGGTGATGTGCCACCGGCATGTCTCGCTGGGTCCCAGGACAGCACCGACCAGTGCAACAGCTACCTGCCGACACAATTCGGCGAGCCGTTGAGTGAGTTCGGCTGCCAGAGTGATCGCAATCTCGATCGCTTCTGGTGTCCGGGTGACCGGGTGGTCGCCCAGACCGCCGCTCACGGTGGGCCGCCCGACTACATCGGGGTCTATCTCGAACTCGAACGGTCGATGGTCACCGGCTTCTTCGGCTCCGACCAGACATTCACCACGACCGCCATCCTCCGTCTCGAACCGAGAGACCTATGAGGCCATCGAGCGAGCGTGGTGCAGTGTTGATGGAGGTGGCGCTGGTCGTGCCGCTTCTGGTCATTCTGTTTCTCGGCGTGGCCGAGCTCGGCTTCCACGTCCGTGATACCCAGAACGTCACAGCGGCGTCGCAGGCCGGCGCCCGAGTGCTCTCGAGCAGCGGCGACAGCCGGCTCGCCGACTACGACGCACTGATGGCACTGTCGGCACCCCTGACCGCGTTCGATGCGAGCCAGATCGAGCGCATCATCGTCTTCGCGGCGGGCAGTGATGGCGAAATGCCCGACGGATGCGATACCAAACCCCAGAAGGGGAAGTGCAACCACTACGACAGTTCATCGTTCTCACTGACGCCAGCCGATTTCACCGGTACCAAGGACTGTGGCGTCGCCGACCCCGATCGGAAATGGTGCCCCCTTGACCGCGAGACCGACCAGGGTAAGGGAACCGACTGGATCGGGGTTCGGATCGATGTCCGCCACACGAGCATCGCCCCGTTCATCCCCGATCGAACGATCGTCGACACCACCGTCATGCGCATCGAACCGAGATTCGAGCCATGACGGCGCTGACTCCCGACCGCGACCGCACGACCTCTGCCGCCGAACAGGGCTCTGTCACTGAAGACGGCCGTGCTGCCGAACAGGGCTATGCCCTGGCCATGCTTGCCCTACTGTTGCTGCCGCTCCTGGCCATCGCCGCGATCGGCGTCGATCTCGGGGTTTGGTATCTCCAGGCCCAGCAGAATCAGCGAATCGCCGATGCCGCATCGTTGGCGGCGGTTGTCTGGCTGCCCGATGAGGCTGAGGCAACCGCGGTTGCCTACGAAGCGGCAGGCCGCAACGGGATCGAGCCCGGCGTCGACTCGAGTGTCTATGTGTCCACGCTCGGCCGAGATCGGATCAAGGTCCGAGTGGCGACGAAGAGCCATCTCGGTTTTTCCCAGTTGTTCTTCGATGAGTTCGCCATCACCCGCTCGGCCATCGCCGAGTACAACGGGCCGCTCGCGCTCGGCAGCCCGCTGAACACCATTGGTGAGCCCTCGCTGTGGCTCGCAGTGTCCGGTGACTGTTCGATACGAGAGAACGGCGACCTCCGCTCGGCGCGATGGACCGGGGGTTACCCCGGCGGGTTCTACCCACCGAGTCCCTGTACCGGAACGCCCAACCCCGACTTCACCGGCGAATACATCTACGCCGTGACGATCGATGAGAAGCCTGTCGCTCCCGTGGTGCTGGAGGTGTTCGACGCAACGTACTCCCCGGAATCGGGTATTGGAACCGACCTCGCGTTCACGCCGTCGACGGCTTTCGATACCCGGTTCGAGCTCTTCGACATCGACGGCGCACCGTTCGATATCGACAGTCACACCAAAATCGCCGACGTGGTCGTCGGTGATCGCGACGCCACCTACGAGAACCAGTGGCGGACAGTGGCGACCATTCCCGACCCCGAGCCCGGTACGTATTACCTGCGGGTCCAATCTCAGGGCGGCGGCACGGCTTCGACGGGTTCGAACGGATTTGGGCTGCGTGCCTACAGCGGCTTCGCCTACTCGTTGTGCTCGACCCTGACCAGTGCCGCCGAGTACGACCCGACCTGCCCTCAGGTATCTGCGGTGGAAGACCTGTCGCTCTATGCCTCCCTGAGCGGCGGCTCGAGCACGTTCTACCTGGCTGCGATCGGTGGCGAGAACGCCGGGAAGTCGATGCAGATCTCGCTCTTCGATGTCGGCGAAGGCGCCGAACAGATCGAAATCCTTGATCCCGACGGCAACCCCGTCGCCTTCGACTGGACCACCGATTGTTCGGTCGGCTACCCAGCGACCGGTGGCTGTTCGGGTTCGGGGATGGCACTCGACGTGAGCGGCGACGGCAACCAGGTCGATCCGAACACGCTGTCGCTCAGCCGTTACAACGATCGAACCGTCGTCGCCACGATCCCGCTCCCCAACGATTACGCCACAGCGTACTCGGGTCGATGGTGGCAGATCCGCTACACCTTCGGTTCCGACATCACCGACCGCACCACCTGGTCGGTCCGCATGATCGGCGACCCCGTCCGCCTCGCCGGCTAGCCCAGTCATCACTCGATGTCGCAGGCGAAGGTGCGCCAGATCCCGATGGCTGACACTCGACGCGCTTCTACCACCGGTTGGGCCGGTAGTAGAAGATCGCTCGGTTTCTCGGGTCAATCGGGTAGAGATGTCTCGTGAAGATCGTGTCGTTGAATGCTTGGGGTGGAGCGATGTTCGACCCGCTCGCCAAGTGGCTTCCTTCATGCGAAGCCGACATGTTGTGTCTGCAGGAGGTGACCCGAACCCCCGGTCTCACCGGTTGGACGAGGTTCCAAGACGCCGAACGCCAGCTTCCGCAGCGAGCCAATCTGTTCGACGACGTACGGTCACGGCTTCCGGGACACCAGGCAAGCTTCGTTGCTTCCGATGCCGGTCCGGTCTCAACCGACGACGAGGTGCATGTTCAAGAATTTGGTCTCGGCACCTTCATCAACGACCGCGTGACCATTGTTGGTCACCGGACGTCGTTTGTGCACGGGGCATTCACTGAACATGACGAATGGGCGATAGCGGATCGCCCACGGGTGGCGTCGGCGTATCGCATGATCGCCCCGGACGTCGAGTTCCCCGTTGTGGTCGTTCAGCTCCACGGCTTTCGTGACCCGGCGGGCAAGGCCGACACCCGCTCGAGTCGCTACGCCAAGCCGGTCCGCCACGCGAACTACATGCTCGTTTCGGACCCCGAACACGTTCGCAGCTTCGAGATTCTCGCGGACCCCGAAGTCTCCGATCATCGGCCCCTCGTTCTCGAAATCTGACCGTCTGCTGCTGTTCGAATCTCGCTCCGCGGCATCCCGCTGACCGCAACACGCCGGCCCCTATCGCTGCCCGCAAGATCCCCGCTGCGCTTCGGGTAATGCTGGCTCCGCCGCCTACTGCTTCCAAGGGCGGGGCCAGAAGAGCGCGGCGCCGAAGCCGACGACCATGCCGGCAACCGCACTCATCGCAGCCGCTAATCTCGGTCTCGGTGTCGGTGTCGGTGTCGGTGTCGGTGTCGGTGTCGGTCGAGCGTCGGCCATGTCAGCCAACCGGAGTGATCGTTGCGACATTGGTCAGTTCCTGCACCAGATGGAATTCCTCGGCCCCTTCACCGACGAGCGTCTGGAGTCCGGAGACCGTCGCCTGGCTCGTTGGCAGCGGGGTGGTGAAGTCGTACACGAGGCTGCCGACGGTAGTGACATCCCAGCTCTCCACCGACACGGTGACCGAGTCGGGAAGACCCGGGAATGCGATCGGACCGGGTTCGACGATCTGGTTGCCGGTCATGTCGAGCGTGACGATGGTGCCGTCGATCGAGACGACGGTGTAGACGGTTTCCTGGATCACATCGATGCCGTTGACGGTGAGCTCCTGGGTTTGCTTCCACGACCCTCCGACGCCCATCGGCTCGGTGGGGAGGGGATTCGCCAATTGGTTCTGTTCGGCGATGGACGTCATGAACTCCTGCGTCGCGGCATCAACGGCCGCGTCGGGAGAGGGTTCGAACGTCTGAGAAAGCACGTAACCCTGGTCGTCGAGGGTGGCGATGAAGGCCGAGCCAACCAGTGACTCGAGTTCGCCGATCATTGCCTCTGCGGTGGCGGGATCGGTGCCCTCACCCATGTTGACATCGACGTATTCGGTGCGCAGTTCGAATCCGTCGGCGACGGTGGCCACGGTGACTTCGATCTCGAAGATGTTCTCGAGATCGGTGATCTCCGAGGCCAGTTGTCCGTCGATGGTCTGCGACAGTGACTGGAGCTGGCTCAGCCGAGCGTTGTAGACGCCGTCGGTCATGGCGTAACGGAGTTCGGTTCGGGGTTCGGCACCCTGGTCGATGACTTCGATGACCGGAGCATCGACGGTAGATGGGGCGGCGAGTGTGGTGGTTGTTGCCTCGGTCGTCGTGGTCTCGGCCTCGGTCGTCGTCGTCGACTCAGCGTCCTCGACGACCTCGACCGTTGTCGTCGTCGCTTCGGCATCAGCCTCACTGGTGCTGCCACCACAGGCCGCCGCGGTGAGCCCGATCCCGCAGATGACGGCGACCAGCTGTCGAGACCGTTTGCTGACAAGATCCATGCTTTGGAGGTTGTTCACTCGGCGAACGCTAGCCAACCCTGCGGTGCGAACGAGGTCAGGTCGCTGATCATCACCCCGGAGTCGGAGATGGTGTAGATCCGGTCGTTGGCGATGACGGTGCGGCGGATCTCGGGAGTCCAGGTCCAGCAATAGTTGCCCGGATCGTCTCCAACAGAGGGATCGCTGGGGGCCGGCGCCGTTTCGACAAGCGACGTCTCGGCGTCGCTCGACTCGGATTCGGCCGGCACGGAGTCGTCTTGCAGCGGCATTGGTGTGACATCAAGCTCACACTCACGGGCTCCTTCGTGCTCGATTCGCCCGGTCTCGACCAGCCGGCGATCCTGCACGCTGATCGCAACCGATGCCGTTCCGTTCTCTTCCGTCTGCGCGCCCTCGTCATAGCGGTACCACGAGATCGGAACGAAGCCCGTGGTGGTCGGATCCCACCAGGTGAACGCTTTGGCGTCCCACTCGACCTGGCTGTGGGCCTGGTCGCCGAGATCGAGCTGGTCGATGCGCTGCGGATTCTGAGGATCACTGACATCGAACAGCGAGACCTGCGAGCCGGTGGTGAAACCGTCGTCGGTTCCCGCCTGTCCGACACCCATGAGAAGGCCGTCGGCGACGGGGTGGAGGTAGGCCGAGAATCCGGGGATCTTCAGTTCGCCGAGAACGGTCGGGTTCGCGGGGTCCGACAGGTCGATGGCGTACAGCGGATCGACCTGTCGGAAGGTGACGACATACGCCATCTCGTCCATGAATCGCACCGCATAGATCCGCTCACCTTCGCCGATGCCGCCGACCTTGCCGACAGTGTCGAGCGTCTGGCCGTTCTCGGCGAGCACCGTGATGAAGCTCTCCGAGGAGTCTTGCCCGTTCCACGGGTCGCCGGCTGTTGTCGCCACTCGAAGCTTGCCGTCGAACTCCGAGAGGCTGTACTGACTCAGCAGGTGACCGTCGACCGACCCCGATGCCACATAGTTCGTGGTTGTCGGGTCGGTGATGTCGAAGGAATGGATCAGGGTGTTGAAGGTTTCATCGGCGACCGGCTGACCGTTGTTGTCATACTCGGGCCAGCGAGCGGTGGCGACCGCCATCCGGTCGGTCGAGGAATAGACGGTCTGGCCGTCGCTGAGCACTGCGGTTGCGTCGAGGGGCTGCAGCTCACGATCGGCGGTGATGGTCAAGATGGTGAGCGACCCGAAACCCGAGAACTCGCCGGGAACGAACATGCGGTTGCAGTCGAACATTGCGCCCGACTCGATCACGTCGTCGCCGTCGAGCAGCCGGTACGACGGCAGCCATTGTTCGATGGTCGATTCTTCGATGATGGCCTTGTTGTTCGCCGTTGCCCGATCCTCTGACGCCGAACCTGACGGATAGAGGAACTCGAGATTTCCGACACCGGCCCACAGCGCAATCCGGATGGAGCCATCGATGTCGCGAGACGACAGGTAATTGCCCTCGAATTCGAGCGTGCGCCCAACTTCGCCGGTGCCCAGATCGACCTGGAGAATCCGGGTGGTCGGGCTGCCGTTGGGAAGGCTGAATCCGTCGGAAGTCAAGGTCGTATCGGTCCAGCCCTGCGTCATGACGATTGCGGTCTCGCCCGAGAGGAACAGCTCGCCGCCGTAGTAGTCCTGACCGAGCTCGATCTCTCGCTCGATCGTGTCGGTGGCGAGGTCGATCACTCGCAGTTTCGAGCCGAGGGCGATGACCATGCGTTTGCCATCGGTCTTGACCAGGTCGGACTCGTCGACGCCTGCTTCCTGGTTGTTGGTTCCGCTGGCGGCACCGCCCTCCCCGGCGTTGGATGTGCCGGAAGTGGGAGCGTCGGACCCGGCATCGGTCGCCATCTCGCCAGCTGCAGCAGTGATGGATGTTGCCTCATCGTCTTCGACTCCGAACATGGGGCCGTACCAGCCACCCTGGTTGAAGCCGTAGGGCCCGACTCGTTCGAGTCCCTCGGATTTCAGCCGACCCAGCAGCGCATCGCAGCTCTGGTATGTCTCGAGACCGGCGGTCAGGTTGATGTCGCTCGAGTCGATATCGATGACGCCCGGCGTGGTGACCGAGGTGGCGTTCTCGCTATCGGCTGCGGTGCAGGCACCGGCCCCAAGGGCGAGCGCCAGCATGGCGGCGGCGAGCGATGACCTCGACCGGAGATTGGTGATGGTGTTCATGAGGAGCCTCGAACGTGAACGACGATGGGTTGGTGTCGCTGAGACGTTCCCATCGGCGGTTCTGGTTCCCCTGGTTCACGACGTCACGAAGTCGTCATATTTGTCCCATCGGATCAGCTCGTCGGGAGCCAGGACGGTCGAGTGGCCTCGAATGAGGAGATCGCATCGACATGGCGGAGGCTGAGGCTGATGTCGTCGAGGCCTTGGAGAAAACGCTCCTGTGTCGCGTCGTCGAGCGGAAAGCTCGCCTCGAACCCGGTTGCCGGAGCTTCGACGGTTCGCCGTTCGACATCGATGGTGAGTTCGAGCGTGGCATCGGCGTCGACAGCTGCCATCAGCGTCGCCACCTCTTCTGCGCTCAGTACCACCGGAACCAGGCCATTCTTGGTCGAGTTGTTGCGGAAGATGTCACCGAAGCGAGGGCTGATCACCGCGTCGAACCCGTACTGCTGGATCGCCCACACCGCATGCTCGCGCGAGGATCCGACACCGAAGTTCTCACCGGCAATCAGGATGCTCGCACCGGAATAGCGCTCTTCGTTGAGCACGAAGCTCGGCTCGTCACGCCACTCGGAAAACAAGCCCTTCTCGAACCCGGTGCGCTCGACCTGCTTGAGCCAGTCGGACGGGATGATCTGGTCGGTGTCGACGTCGGAGCGGTCGAGTGGGACAGCGGTCCCGGTGATGACGCGAACGGCTTTCATGATTCGTCTTTCAGGGTGAGGGCCTTCAGGGTGAGGGCCTTCGAGGTATGAGCTTTCATGAGTGAGGTTCTCTTCTCGATCAGGTGTCTTCGATCAGGTCAGGTCGGCTGGGGTGGCGAAGCGGCCGACGATGGCGGTGGCGGCCGCGATCTCGGGTGAGACCAGGTGAGTGCGGCCGCCGCGACCCTGGCGGCCTTCGAAGTTTCGGTTGCTGGTGGAGGCACAGCGTTCACCAACCTTGAGCTTGTCGGGGTTCATCGCGAGGCACATCGAGCAGCCGGGGTCGCGCCAGTCGAAGCCCGCATCGATGAAGATCTGGTCGAGCCCCTCGGCCTCGGCCTGGGCCTTGACCATCCACGAACCTGGCACCACCAGCGTGCGCATGCCGTTGGCGACCTTGTGGCCCCTCGCCACTGCTGCGGCGGCGCGGAGGTCTTCGATGCGCGAATTGGTGCAGGATCCGATGAAGACGGTGTCGACCTTGATGTCGGAGAAGGGAGTGCCCGGTGCGAGGCCCATGTAGGCCAGCGCCCGTCCGGCTGCCTCCTGCGACGATGCGTCGACGAAATCGACCGGATCGGGGACGACACCCGAGATGGGCGCAACCTGACCGGGGTTGGTGCCCCACGAGACCTGAGGTGTGATGGTGGAGGCGTCGATGACGACTTCGGCGTCGTAGCTGGCGCCGTCGTCGGTTGGGAGCGTCTTCCACTCGGCGACGGCGGTTTCCCAGTCGGCGCCTTTCGGAGCGTGGTCTCGGCCCTCGAGGTAGTCGAAGGTGACCTGGTCGGGGGCGATCATGCCCGCCTTGGCCCCGGCCTCGATCGACATGTTGCAGACCGTCATGCGGCCCTCCATCGACAGAGCACTGATGGCTTCACCTCGATATTCGATGATGTGGCCAATACCCCCGCCGGTGCCGATGGCGCCGATGATGGCAAGGATCAGGTCTTTGGCCGACGATTGCGATGGCAGCGCGCCGTTCACGGTGATGGCCATGGTCTTCGGTCGGACCTGAGGCAGGGTCTGCGTTGCGAGCACATGCTCGACCTCGGACGTGCCGATACCAAACGCCAGTGCACCGAAGGCACCGTGGGTGGCCGTGTGGGAATCGCCACAGACGACCGTCATGCCCGGTTGCGTCAGCCCCTGCTCCGGACCGATGATGTGGACGATGCCCTGGCCTGGCGAACCCATCGGGTGGTTGGTGATCCCGAACTCGGCGGTGTTGTCTCGCAGGGTCTGAATCTGCTTGGCGCTGATTTCGTCGGCGATCGGCTGGTCGGTGTTTTCGGTTGGCACGTTGTGATCTTCGGTGGCAACCGTGAGGTCGGGGCGCCGCACCCTGCGATTGGAGATCCGCAGGCCATCGAACGCTTGAGGTGAGGTAACTTCATGGACGAGGTGGAGATCGATGTAGAGCAGGTCGGGCTCGCCGTGTTCTCCGGCCGCCACCACGTGGCGTTCCCAGAGCTTGTCGGCCAGGGTGCGGGGTTCAGTCACGCGTGCTCCATCCTCGAACGTCCAAAGGTCTCACCATTTGAGACGATAGTCTCAGCAGGTGGACGACAGCTTACCTTCCCCAACCGCCGGTGACGCACGAACGAGTGGTGTCGGCGTGATCGACAAATCGATGCTGGTTGTCGACGCCTTGGCTGTTCGCCCCTGCTCGCTGAACGAGTTGGTCGAACACAGCGGATTGAATCGGGCAACGGCACATCGACTCGCCTCGGCATTGGCCGACCATGGGCTCGTCCGTCGCCTCGACGACGGCAGGTTCGCCCTCGGGTTCCGTCTCCTCGAACTCGGACGCCGAGTCGCCGACGAACTCCCGTTGGCCTCCGTCGCCCAACCCATCCTCGAACGGTTGCGAGCCGACACCCAGGAAAGCGCCCAGCTGTATGTGCGTGACGGCGTGCAGCGCGTCTGCGTTGCCGCCGCCGAGTCCGAGCACGGGCTGCGCACGATCGTTCCGGTCGGCCGACGACTCACGATGGAGAAGGGCTCCGCGGCGTCGGCTCTGCTCGGCGTCGCTACGACGAATGGGTTCGTTGCGTCGGTAGGGGAACGAGAGCCCGGGGTGGCGTCGGTCAGCGCACCCGTGATCGATTCCGGGGGTGGCGTCGTTGCGGCCATCAGCGTTTCGGGCCCCATCGAGCGGACATCAGCTTCCCCCGGCGAACGCTACGGCCGCCAAGTGGTTGCCGCTGCCCGTTCACTCGAGTCAGCGCTCGGCTGGTAACGAAGCGCACCTGCGCCTCGGCTGTCTGGGTGGCTACGCCTGGGTCGGCTACGCCTCCGGTTGTGTGGGTCGGCTACGCCTCCGGTTGTGTGGGTCGGCTACGCCTCGATGTCGACCACGGTGACACTCAGCGGACCACGGGGTGCCTCATACGACACAACGTCGCCCTTGGTCGCTCCCAGAAGAGCTTTGCCGAGCGGGGACCCCGGCGACATTACCGTGACACCCTCGCGACGTTCCTCGATCGAGCCGATGAGGTACTTCTCGACCTCATCGTCGCCTTCGTAGCGAATCGACACGACGTGGCCGGCAGCGACGTTGTTGAGATTGGCTTCGTCGACCTCGACGATCACCGCCGCGCTGAGCAGGCCACCGAGGTGGGCGATGCGGCCCTCCATCTTGCCCTGCTCCTCTTTGGCTGCGTGATAGTCGCCGTTCTCGGAGAGGTCGCCGAGTTCGCGGGCAGTTTCGATCTTCTGTGCGATTTCGATACGGCCCCGAGTCGTGAGGTCGTCGAATTCGCTCTTCAGTCGAACATAGGCTTCTTTTGAGAGCTGTTGTTGGTCAACCACGACTTGAGGCTAACGCCAAGCTTGGGTCGGTGGCTCCTCAGCGACGCTTGCCGAGCGTGTAACTCAACTGGATGGTCGCTATCAGCCCGACCAGCCAGAAGCTGATCGTGGTCGGTTCGCTGATTCGGTTTCGCAGGAGCACGGTGTTCGAGTTGAAGAACTGCGTCGAGTCGCCGTAGGCCTGGGCGAACTGGGTACGTTCGATCATGTACGCGACACACAGAATGGTGAGCAGATACAGCACCGCGCACAAGGTCGCTCGCACGTCACTATGGCGCCCGCCGCTGGCAACGCGCACCGCTACGGCAAGGGCGACGCCGAGCACCGGCGCGACCCAGGCGAGCTGGGTCAGCGTGGCGACTTCGTACCGGTACCAGAGGAAACCGCCGATGATCGCCACGATGGCGCCGACGATGGTGCCGCTCACGATGTCGGGTTCTTCCCGAGTCGGAACCTCGGCCATCACGCGTTTGCGCCCAAGAGGCGACGGGTCGTGGGGCACGTCGGCCTCGTCGGCTGCTTCGGTCCACGATTCTGGTGCGTTCCGTAGTGAGTAGTTCGTTTCGATTTGAGTCATGAGAGCCGTCCTGTAGGAGACCTTCGGCACAAACTCGCGAGGGCTTGAGCGATAGGCTCGGACTTTCTTCGCGACCACTTGGTTGCGTTTTCGTGCCGTGATCGCACCACCCAGAGGAGCAGCCAACGTGAGCAAGTACCGGATCGCAATCGTGGGTGGCGACGGCATCGGACCCGAGGTCATTCGCGAGGGCCTTCGGGTGATGGCGGCAGCCGGTGTCGAACTCGAGACCGTCGACTACGACCTCGGTGGCGAACGATATTTGAAAGACGACGTCATCCTTCCCGACGCCGTCTTGGCCGAGTGGCGCAAACTCGACGCCATCTATCTCGGTGCCGTTGGCACTCCAGAGGTTCCGCCCGGAGTGATCGAGCGCGGACTCCTCCTCAAGATGCGGTTCGATCTCGACCTCTACGTCAACCAGCGACCATTCAAGCTCGATGGCAGCCACGACTTCATCGTGATCCGTGAGAAC
>RCMY010003768.1_pt1 | contig 13299 bp, 12 predicted proteins | sample 2041341 | NCBI WGS metagenome assembly RCMY01 (sample SAMN09708234, study PRJNA481090) | Marine sediment metagenome, whole genome shotgun sequencing project. | reverse complement strand
TCCACAGGCTCATGGCCAACCCAGACCGGCCCGTTATGCGCCGCCGCACTGCGTTCGCGCGCCCGGTCAGGGCCGGTATTATACCGCGATGTACCCGGATCAACGATCAGCCGCGCACCGCCAAGCGACAGCTCGATTGCCAAAAAATCGGCATGCCCATGGCCGGGGTTCCAAGCGGGTCCAAGCGGGCCTGCATCCATCAGGCAAACATCATCGCCTTGCGCAAGCCGCCCATAACCACCCTGCGGCAAAATACTGCGGCCATCGGGCGGGCGCGGGCCTGTCCAAACCGGCACCTCACCGTGCCAAGCATCATTGAACAGCGCCACCTCGCCATCCGGATGGCACAGCAGCGCAAACGCTGCGCGCGCCGCTTGCGCACGTTTGCGCAACAAGGTTTGCAGTGGCGGTGACAGAAACGGCGTCTCGGCCATCACAGCCAAAGCAACCATGCTCAGCCCTTGGTACATGGGTGAGCGTTCGACTTGCGTCCCATCCTCGGCCACCGTTTGCGCCACAAGATGCGCAACCCAATGCTCAAGCTTTTCGGCAATCACTGGCGGGACGGTTTGCGCATGGCTGAAATACAGACACAGCGCTGCAAGGTTGCGTTCCAGATGGTTGTTACACAATTCATGCTCAATATTATCCAGCACAAATGCTACGTTAAGGCGCAGGAACTCTGCCAGCGTTGCCTTGGAACCTGCGTCCAGCCCGCCCTGCGCCTGCCCCAGCACAAGTCCTGCACTCAGCGCAAGAATGCGGTGAGACGCGGCATAGGGAAACCAAAACCCCTTGAATGCACCCTTGGCCGCCATGTCACTATGCTCTCGCGCGTGCAGCGCCAGCGTGGCGGCAAGCCTGTGTGCGTCTGCACCGCCCTCCGTCAAAAGCGGGCAAAGAAACCCCATATGCGCCAGCTTCACGCGCCACATCTGATGGTCGCCCTCGGCCGAAATATGATGCGCCCAGTCGATCTGCTCGGTATTTTCAAATGCCACGCTGCGACCGTTAAGCGTAACGGTGCCACCCGCAAGCCCCGGCACCATCGCGCGGTATTCGGCATTGTAGAAGGCAGCAACCGCGGCAAGGCCCGGCCCCGGTGACGCCACCCCAAAGGCCAACAGCGGCAACCTGCCCTGCCGTCCAGCGATGCGGTTGCGGTAGGCCTGTGGCATGCGCGGCACCAGCCAATTGCGCAGCATGCGGCGCAGCATGAACAGACCCATCCGAGGGGTCAGCCTTTGGGCCGCGCGCATTAATGCGAAAAGGTGGCGCAGCCCCGTCATGCCACCTGCCCTTTATCCCGACCATGCAACAAGGGTACCCGCACAGCCAAGGCGCCGACCGAAAAGATGACCACAACATACCAGCTTTGCGGGTCAACAAAGGCGGAACCTGCATACCAAACGATACAAGCACAGACCAGACTGCGCCACGGTGTCATCACCCCAACGCCCCGCAGCAACCGGGCGGTCAAAGCCAAAAGGATCGCGCCCCCGACCAGCCCCAGATAAATCCACATCCACCAAAACCCGTTTGACATCAGGTCTGCGGCACTCAGCGGCCCGTACCACGGAAACAGGCCAAACGCCCCGCTTTCGTTCCAGACCCTGACGATGATGTCATAGACGGCATCATTCTGCCCGATGCCGAAACCATAGATCGGGAACGCCGCCAAGGCATCAAAGCCCACAATATGGGCCGAACCGATCCGGCCAAAGAAACTGCCGCTGGACAGGTGAAGCCCCGCCGTCTCGCCCGCCAGTCGGAATAAAGTCTCTGCGCCCACCAACGCCATCAGCAAAGACCCTACCAGCAGCATGGCCAAAACCGCAGCCTCACGCAGGTTTCGCGGCCAGAAATGCCAAACCATCAAGGCGGCAACATAAAACCCCGTCTTAAAACTGGGCACGACAAAGAAACTGATCGCAAGCATGGCCCCCAATTGCAGGAACGACCGCCACTTGCCGCGTTGCTTGTCCAACATGAAAACCATCACAACCAACGATGACAAAGTATCCGCCAGAAACGATGGTTCACTTGCGAAAACCGTGGTCCGCACCCGCCCATAAAGCTGTAGATCGCGATCTTCAGCGGCATAGACGAAACGGCCGCTGCCCGCATAAAACCAATCGCGAACCTGATCAAAAAACCCTTTCAGAAACAGACTTTCGGCCAAGGCCAACACAATCATCACGATCCAGAGCATCGTCAAAACGCCGCGCAGCCTGTCCGATTTGATCAGCCCAAGTGCAAAGATCATCGCCAAAGCCCCGGTGATCGACGCGGTCAGTTGCAGAATGCTTGTGACCGACGCGCCATAACCCGCCCCTCCCCCCGCCAAAGGCTGCAGGACCACAAAGCCAATCAACAGCGCATACATCCCACCGATTTTACGCAAAATTACCGGTGCAAACCAAAGCGCCATCACCCCCGATGCCGCAAGCATCAGATACATCGGCACCAAAATACCGCCATTGGCATACAGCGACAGCCGAAGATGCGCGCCGATGATATAAACCACCGTCAACCCAAGGATCAGCCGCTCTCGGCCAAGCCCCAAGCGATTGCCAGAACATCCTAAAAGACTGGTTTCTGTCGCCATCGAGGCGCGTGTCATTCTCGCCCCCTTTGGGCCATAGCAAGCCCCCAAAGCACCGCGCCCGATACAGCGCTGATGATCAACGCGGTCGCAATGGCGCCTTGGATTTGAAAGGCAGAAATCAACACGACCCCCAGCCCGATGCGCAGGGCGGTCATCACGCTTTGCGTTGTGGCCTGCACCATGGCCCGGTCCGAAGACATGAATATCTCTGCCCCAAATTCGGCAACACCGCGCAACAGCGGCAGCGCGCCCAGCACCGGCAAGATCTGGGCCAGCCCTTCAAACCCCGGTCCAAAAATTCGGGCGGCCACAGGGGCCAGCAGCCAAAACGCAAACCAAACCACCAGCCCATACGCGATCACAACCGGCAAAAACCTGCGCGACATGCGGTAGGCGGCATCACTGCCCTCGGCGCCCGCGCGAAACAGCCGCGCTTGCACCAAAACCCGCAAGGCGCGCGGCACCATCGCTGCCCCGTCCATCAAGCGCGCGGCGATAGAATAAACCGCAACCATCGCCGGACTGCCAAACAGCCCCAAAAACAGCTTGTCCCCCTCGCTTTGCAGCGCAAGGTTCAGCCACGTCATCGAAAAACCAACCCCATTGCGATAGTCGAACCGCGACAGCGACAAGGGGCTTGGCCCGATGATCCGGCGCACGATTGCAAGGACAATGCCCAGCACGCAAAAGCTCGCTACAGCATAAAGGCCGGCAAAAACCGCCAGCCGTTGGTCCGGCGCGACAAGCACCGTCAGCAAACACACAAGCGCTCGCGCAATCGGCATCAGGCAAATCAAGAGCGCCGCGCGCACCTGCTCTTCGCGCGCGATGAACAGCGACCAGCTGGTGGTCAAGATGCGGGCCGCCAGCAGGTCGGCACTGGCCACCGCCACAATCACCCATACCGGGATTTCCCCATCCGTTACATACCAAGCCCCCGCCACCACCAACGGCAACAGCAACGGAAACGTTGCCAAAGACATTGCCTGCGCTTGCCCAAATGCCTGCGCCGCCCGCGCCCCGTCACGCGACACTTCGCGCATCACAAGGCCACCTGCGCCAAATCCGATAAAGGACGAGCCGATAACAGCAACCGCCACGATCAGAAAAAAGCTGCCCGTGGTTTCCGCACCAAGAATGCGCGCCGCGATGATGAAATAAACCAATTGCAAAAATGTGGGGCCGGCCTGCCCGACCAATGCCCAGAAAAACCCTCGCGCGCGGCCGGGGCCAACGCTCGCAAGCAGCTGTCTGATCCGGGATTTGACAGGCATCGTCAGACCAACACTTCGCTGTCACGCTCGGCCACCGCGCGCATGAACGCCGCAGCTCGGCTTTGCCACGCAAATTTGCTGGCGCAATCAGCAAAGGCCCGCTCGTGCAACTGGTTCAGCCGGTCCGTATCGTCAATCACCTCCAGCACCATCTGCAACAGCGCCGCAAGCGTAGGCGCACCCAAATATCCCGAACCATGCGGCGTTGGCAGCCCGTCAATGGCCCCTGCCAAGCCAACGATCGGCAGCCGCCCAAACACATGCGACAAAAGCCGCATCTTGAACCCTCCACCGACCGTATCGGCAATCAACCCCATTCTGGCCGAGGCAATCAGCGCGTCCATATCCTCCACAAAACCAAGGGTTTGTGCCTTTGGATAAAGCGTCTGAATTTGGCGGCGCAAGTCACCGTCCATATCGCCCGCAATCACCGTTTCAATGCCAGCCGCGCACAGTCGGCTATAGGAAATCGCCAACCAATCCAGCAAGATCTGGCGCTTTTGCTCGGATTTACGCCCCCCCAGCAGCAGCACCCTGCGCGGCGTGTCCGGGTCAATGTGGCGCGAGGCCGTGACAGGGCCGTTATAGCCCGGCGCAAAGGGCAAATACTTGCGCGCCCCCACGATCTTGCGGAACGGCACCAGATCGGCGGTGTTGATTACCGTGACCACATCGCAGTCCCGCAGCAAGGCCTCCTCACTATGCTTTACCTTTTGCAAATCCCGTGCAGCCAGCATCCGTTTGACCGGGCCAAGCCGGTAAGAGCCATATTTACCAGCCCGAGTCGGGTATTCATGCTCATGCGAAACATACACCAATCGCGTGGCAGGCCGGGTGCTGCGATAGGCCAAGGCCTGCGGCAAAGCATGCGCAAGCCCAAGGTTATCAAGCACGATGACATCCCATCCTTGCGTCAAAAGCAGCGCAAGTTTGACCCGAAATTCGCGGGTCGCCCCTTTCCACGCGATCAACGGCCAGCGCGACAAAACAGACCCCGCCCGCCCCGACCGTTGTGGACCGACACACTGCCAGTCAATGGATGGGCAATCAATGGATGGGCAGTCGATGGATGGATCAGACCGATACACCGCCCCATTGTCAGCACAAAGCACCGTCAATTCACTCAAAGGGGCCAGCGCTTCAATGATGCCACGCGAATAAACGGCATCGCCAGCGGTGGCGGGGGGATAAGGATAAACCTTGGCAAGATACAGAATGCGCGGCCCGACCCTTGGCTGCGCATTTGTAAGATGAAACTCGTGTGCCATGCAGATTGAACCCATCAAAGCTTAACGCGACTTAGCCGGGGCCCACGTCACCACCACTTGGCCGCGCATCGCCTTGAACACCCCAATTTGTGTCGCGACCAACGCCAGAATAATTTCCGCAATCGCCCCCAATGTACCCGTTTTGGCCCGAAACCCCATCACGGCCGCCACCAGAACAGCACACAAACCAAGCCCCGCCACCAACCATGAAACCGACAGCGCCAACCCAACAAACGCCAGCGCGCCCATCATCAAGAACAGCCCCCCAAACCAACGCAGCACCTTGTGCGAGGCATATTTGAACACATCAATCGCCGCCATTTTCCCAAGCTTTGGCGCAAGGTGCCGGTGCGTGTGATAGGCTCGCGCGGCGATCCGCATCTTGCGGCGAAACTCCTCAGACCGGGCTGACACGAGGCGTTCATAGGCAACAACATCCTCAACCTTGATCAGCCGCTTGCCTGCAAACACCACAGCCATAGACACGGTCATATCGTCCAGAACCGTGTCAGGAAAACTGGGGTACAGTTCGCGCCGAACTGAAAAGATCGACCCATCCGCGCCCATCACATTGCCACTGCGCGACTCGGCGGCTTTGATCCGCTCCTCCAGCCGCCAATACAAACCACCCACCGATGCGGTGGCAGACGTCCCCTCGCCCAGATATTTCAACGTGCCACACACGCCCCCCACATTCGGATCACCGTACCATGCCATCAGATTGTCCAGCGCCGCCTCATCCAGCAGCACATTGGCATCGGTGAACACAAGGATGTCACCCTGCGCCTGTGCCGCCATCCGCTTCATTCCATGCGCCTTGCCGCAGCGACCCGCGCCGCGCAAAACCGTCACCAAATCAGGCCGCGCTTCAAGCTGCGCGCATGTGTCATCCGACGACCCGTCGTCATATGCCAGCACCTCCAACTCTGGATAGCGCGCTTTCAGCCTCGCAATGTTGCGCAGCTTTTCCGCGATCACCTGTCCTTCGTTAAAGGCACAAAACATCATCGTGACGCGGCCGCGATGCCCGATGTTCCGCGCAATCGGTTTTGTCGGCAAAAAGCGCAAGATCAGGGGGAAACCCAGATAAGGGTATAAAACAAGACCACCACACCCCACAAGGATCGTCCATAAAATAAGTGTCATTATAACTACCCAGAGGTGATTTTAAGGTTTTGCAAATTAACCTAAAGTGACGTTGGCGAAATAAGGACTTGTGTCAAGGTTTGTCACAGAATTAGTCGTGAAAAAACCCAACACGGGTAACTCGGCCTCTTAACGCTTGAAGAACACTCCTGCCTTTTGGCCGCACGCAGCCACCAGCGTTCGGTGCGGTTAACCAATATTAGACATTTGCAGACAGGTTTTGGGCACGAACCCTCAGCCAAGGGGGCGACCGCTACCCATCAAATCAGGAGATCCGATATGAGCAACCCTTTCGATTCCCGCAGCGCAAACCTAAGCGGCCCCGCACGCGATATCGTGCCCGTGACCCCAAGCGATACTGTCGACCTGACCGATGTTGCCTTGGCGCTTTATATCGCGCGCGGCGGGTTTATCAGCCTGTTGACCGAACGCAACCAAACCCGTCTGGTTGAGGTTGCAGATTATTCAATCCTGCCCGTCGCAACCCGCCGCGTGAATGCAACAGGGACCACGGCCACGGGGATCCATGCGCTGGTGATTACATGAGAATTGGAATCGGAACGGGGGTTACATCCCCCCTTAGCCTTGGGGCAAGGCGAGCACCGGGAAACCTGTTCAAGGCGGCCGATACCGGGTTCTGGTTCGACCCATCCGTGGCCAGCACCTTGTTCCAAGATGACGCTGGGCTGGTCCCAGTGACAAGCCCGATGCAGCCCATCGGGCGCATGCTTGATCGCAGCGCAAAGGGGCGCCACGCCAGCCAGACGACCGCATCCGCGCAACCCAGCTTTGCCCGGATGCCCCAAGGCGGACGGCGCAACAGATTGCCCAACAGCGGCAATACCGGCGCGGTTCTGGGCGTGATCGGCGCGGGCGGCGCATCACCTGTGGGGCGCGACGCATCCTCAGGCCTGACGCGCACGATTGTGGGCTTTGGCGATGTGGCTGGCATGCCTTATTTCGACATTCGGTTCACAGGCACCTTGTCCGGCGGCATGTTCGTGAACCTTGCGGAAACCACAGGCGTGCCTGCCCTTGGTGGCCAAACCTGGATCACATCGGCCCATCTGCAAGTCATCGGCGCGGTCACGGGGGTCGATGCCATCACGATGATCCAGTCAACCCGACTGGCTGGCGGCACGCTAAAATTCACTTACAGCGCTGTTTCCATCGGCTTTCCCACCACACTTAGCCGGTTCTCCACCGTTGCAACGCCCCTGTCAAATGCGGATGGGGTGGCGGGAAATGTCGCCTTCATGCTGCCCTATCTTCGGCTCAACTGCATCGGGGCGGTGAATATTACGGTACGCATCGCAGGCACGCAGGCGGAACGCGCCACCGCCACGACCGCCCTACAGGTTGTCCGCACGGCGGCCGATATTACTGAGGCTGGCCTGCCAAGTCGTTTTGCATTGCTCAATGATCTGGTTGATGACGCGATGACCGTCACCTTGCCTGCAGGCAGCTATACGGTGGCATTTGGCGATGATAGCGGTGTGACGGTTCTAACCAGCCAAGCGCTCTCTGGGGCCTACACCATCCCCGGCCCCGCCCGTCTGTACGGTGCGGTCGCGATTAACCGGGCTCTGAACGCCCGCGAAACCGCCAGCCTTACGGCTTGGCTAAACTCACGGAGTCCATGATGCAGGCGCCAACTGCGACACTTTGATTGCGGATCCGCCCAAGGGCCGCACCTCAAGCATTTGGTCCGCTGCGTTTTCGACGGGCTTCTAGCACCGTTGGAACGGGCGGATCAAAGCCAAGTTTACCAATCAACACATTGTTTTTATGTATATTGCAAATCACATACAGGCCCGCGCACCCATCTTGATCGCTTGGGTTCCGCTGATGGTGATCACGCCCATCGTCGTCTGCCGCGCCTCTTTGATAAACCACGCCCGCATTGCAGCAGGATAGTGATCGGCCATCACTCGCGACCAATATTCAAACTGATCCGGTGCCAGTGACACACCGTAATATTGCGATTGCGGTCCATGAAACCCAAGCCGCGATGACCCTGCCACACAAGCATTGGGCAAGCCCAACAGCATTGTGCAGGCCGAGGTACATCGCCCCCTGATCTCAACCCGCGTGCCCGCCAGCCGCAACTGCGCAATCTCGCGCAAGCGGCTTTCTACCGACCCACCCGGATCATTTCTGACTATTTTAATTGCCTGCGCCTGCGCGGTATCTGCCCCGCCCAAGCCCAGCAAAGACAAAGCCACAACCGCACATCCACGACGGATGCGCGCAGCCAAGATACACGCAATAGAAAACGAAGCCGGCTTTCGCAGGGGATTGAAGATAAGCATGTCGGATGTCCCACTTTATGAGCAGGCCTTCTGACCCTTCATACGAGGACCCACTCCCCGTCATGGGCTAAGTATCGCGATTTGCGCTTACCAGTTGCTTACCCAATTGTGGCCCTATCGCGGCAAAAACTGTTGATTTTATCGATGTAAAACCCAAAACGGCGGCCCAATCGGACCGCCGTTCAAACCCTGCCTAACCTTGATCGCGGCTAGTGGCCGCTACGTTTTACAACCACCCCAACCGTCTTGGCGATGATCACCAGATCAAGCTTCAGCGACTGAGTTCTGCGGTATTCCTGATCCATCGCAACCCGCGTGGCATAGCTGACAGTGTTGCGCCCGCTGACCTGCCACAAACCCGTAATTCCGGGCCGCAGGTCAAGATAGGCCTGCTGCGACGCCCCATACATCGCCAGCTCATCGCGCGGCACAGGGCGGGGGCCGACAATGCTCATCTGCCCCAAAAACACGTTCAACAACTGTGGCAGCTCATCCAGACTGCTTTTGCGCAAAAACCGCCCAAATCGCGTGACGCGCGGATCATGTGTCAGCTTGCGTGTCGTGTCCCATTCACGCCGCGCTTCGGGATGCGCCTCCAGATGCGCCGCTAGACGCGATTGCGAATCCACCACCATCGACCTGATTTTCCAGCACAGAAACTCACGCCCATTCAGGCCAACCCGCCTATGCCCGAAAAACGGCGACCCGCCATCCAGCGCCGTAATCACAGCACATAAGGCAATGACCGGCAGCACGAACACAAGCAAAAGCAACATCACCAATAAATCCAGCGCCCGCTTTGCCCCCAACCATTTGGCCGCGTCCGCTTTTCTGTACCCAGTATCGCCGCCACGTTCGGGCAATACATCATACAGCCCCAGCTGCGCATCATGTTCAGAGCTTACAAAATCCTTCATCAGCGGTGTCTCGCTTTATAGGTAAATTACGCAAATTTGGGTGAAAACGGTAAGCGTTTGGGACGCCTGATCGGCGCTGAGCCACAGGTTGTTCCAAACTTACACAGGGAAATCGGCACCGGGTTTTGCCGCCCTCAACTCGCGCTCAACGATGACGCGACCGCGACAAGGTTGACGTCGGCACCCGATGCCAGATTGCTTGCAAGGGCCTGCAACGCGCTTGCTTGCTCGGGGTTGGTTGATGCCGCAGCAATCGCCCGCATTATGACCGCCAATTTTGCCCGTTCGGTCGCTGGCAAGGACGCCGCCGCCGTAATCGCAGCCCCCGCAATCGCCCCAAGCTGCGCATTGACCTCCGCAGGCGTCAGGCCTGCTGCCCCCACCCGCGCAAGCTCAACCCCGACCACCCCGTCACAAGCAGCCGCCGAACCGGCACAGCCCGCTGAAACTGCCGCAACATCGGCTGCATAGGTCTGTGCAAGGATCGGGGTGGAAAACGCCACCAAACCCAAAACCACGCAACCCGCCGCAAGTCTCTTCATATTCATGAACATGTCCTGTAACCAATTTTAATTGGCCTCACATTCTATGCAAATGGTAAACACTTCTTTAATGATTGGTTAATATAACCCCTGAATGTGCGGATCTGTTGAAAAATAGTAAAGATCAGGACCGCCAAACGAATGTTAAGCTAACAACTCAAAAAGACGCTTACACGCCCAAAGGTTGTGCAGCGTTCCACCCCAAGGCCCGAGGTCTGATGAAACTACTTGTTGTCTTGTTGTCCGTCCTCGCGATGTCCGGCGCGGCTGCAACCTTTGCCACCGAATATCGCGCCGCCGCGTTTGCGCGCAGCACCGATATGGCTGCCTTCACCGCATTGGCCGATGGCGCTGCGCCTCAAACCCCCTTCAGCAACCGCGCCCTGCGCGAGGTGTTGCTGACCTGCGGCACCGTTCAGCAAGGGTTGGTCTATGCCCTGCAACCGCCCAAGGTGCAGGGTCGGGTCAATACAAGTTGCACACAAATCGCCACGACCGCGCTGCAACGCAACCCGACCTTTGCCGCAGCGCACACGATCCTGATGCAATCCGCCACTGCGCCCGACACAGTCGCGAACGCCTTGATCCGGTCCCAAGCCACTGGCCCGTTCGAGGCATGGCATGCCAAAATTCGATTGCAAAAAGGGCTGCCCTTCCATGCCACAGGCAATGCTGCAGTCGATCATGCTCTGACGGCGGACATTCTTTTCCTTGTGCAATCGCCGGGGGGCCGCAGGTGGCTGGCCCACCTATATCAAGATCAGATCGCCCAGCGCCCCGTCATCGTTGCAACCGTAAAACAACGTCCCCCCGCCGAGCAGGCGGCGTTTTTGCAAGAGGTCAAAACCCTTGGCCACCATTGACCTGCACCCCGCCCCGCGATCGCACCCATTGCGCCGCACCACCTCAGCCACCCCGCAAACGCGGCGTGACAAAGCCGCGCGCAGCTACACCCGCCTGAACGCGCTAACAGCTCGGTTTTTGACCCTATTGGTGCTGATCTCGGCGGTGCCTGTTGCGTCCAACCGCCCAGCGTGGTGGCTGATCTGGACCTTTGTGCTGGGGGCCGTGGCCCTTGCCTATGTTTTGCGCGCCCAAAGTTTGATGGGCCGCAAACGCCCACTTCAAATCAGCAACCTAAAAGCGTTTTTAGCGCTGGCCCTGCTTGTCCCGCTTTACGCCGTGCTGCAATCCATGCCTTGGGCCGCCCATCTCCCCACGGCGCTTCAGGCCTTGCCCCCAGACCTGACAAAGCTTGGCATAAGCCTGCCTGACAGCCTGTCGGTCATGCCCAGCGCATCCGTCCTTGGCGCAATACGGGCGCTGGGGTTCTTGATCTTTCTGATACTGGTGATTGAGGTCGGAACCAACGCGGACCGCGCCCATAAAATCGGGTTTTGGCTGATGCTAGGCATCCTGTGCCATGGCCTTTTTGGCATGATCTCTTTGCGGCTGCTGGGCGACTATGCGTTCTGGGGCGTAAAGGACATGTATCAAGGCATGCTGACAGGCACCTTTGTGAACCGCAATTCCATGGCCAGTTTTCTGGGCTTTGGCCTTGTGCTGGGCGTAGCTTTTGCCGTCACACGCGCGCACAAGGCTGCACAGGCAAAGTCAGAGCACGGCTATAAAACCTATCTTACGGCCAAGCGGCTTGATATCCTTGGCCTCTGGTGCGTCACGGCCCTTTTGGCGCTGTGTATTTTACTAACCCAATCGCGGATGGGCGTGCTGGCCACGGCGCTCGGGGCCTTTGTTACCTTTGCAACGCTCAGCCTGACCTATAAAACCAGCCTTGCGCGCATTTTGCTGCAAACAGGCGTGGGCCTTTTGGTGCTGCTGATCGGCCTCATCCCCTTTGCTGGTACAGGCGTGGTGGAACGCAGCCTGTTTGCACTGGTCGAAAGCGGCGATCGGATCAGCCTTTACACCCAAACTTGGGGCATGATCCTGAACCGCCCGCTGACCGGCTTTGGCTATGACGCCTTTGCCCCGGCGTTTGAACTCTACCGCGCTGACCCGCTGGTGACCGACCGCTATATCGACCTTGCACATAACACCTATCTGGCCCTTTGGGCCGAGCAAGGATTGATCATCGGCAGCATTCCGATCATCCTGACAGTCTGGGCTGCCCGCATCATTCTGCGCCGTTTGCGTGCAGGCAGTGGCGACACGGCGATGAACGCAGGCGCCCTTGGCGTCATAGCTCTTGGGGCCAGCCATGCCCTGCTGGATTTCAGCTTGGAAATCCCGGCCAACACCTATTGCTTTTTGCTGATCACAGGCCTTGCCATCGCGCCTGAACGCCAAAGAACCATTGCTCCCCAATCCAATACCCCGCTTTATGAAAAGGGCGCGCCATGACCCTTTTGCAGCGCATGCTTCAGCATTTCTCGCGCCCCCCGCCCCCCCAAACGGCCCAAGTCGCAACCCTGCATCCGTTCAATGGCCCGGTCTATGCGGTGGGCGACGTACACGGCTGCTTGTCGCTATACTCCGCGCTGGAAAGGGCAATCCTGAGCGACAGCAAAAGCTTGGACCGCCCGCCCACCATCATCCTTTTGGGCGACATGATCGACCGTGGCGCACACAGCGCCCAAATCATTGACCATATTATGACCCCGCTGCCCGTACCCGGCCGCCGCTTGTGCCTGCTGGGAAATCATGAAGCGATGATGCTGCGCTACCTCGCAAACCCGCGCGATCATGGTGATTGGCTGGATGTCGGCGGGGCGGAAACCTTGGCCTCCTACGGCTTGGGCATCAATGTCAAAACGATGGGCCTGCGCAAACTGCATCACGCCCTATCGGCCCATCTGCCCGACCATCATCTGCAATTCTTGCGCGACTTGCCCCCCGCAATCCGGGTCGGTTCCTATCTGCTGGCCCATGCCGGCGCAGATGGAACAGCCCCGCTTGCAGCCCAACCTTTGCGCGCCTTGGTTTGGGGCAGCGCAGGCCGCGCGCCCCCAAAAGGGCTGACACTGGTGCATGGCCATTTCATCAGTGATTTTGTCGATTGTGGCCCCCACAGTATCGGCATCGACACCGGCGCCTATGCCACCGGCAGGCTTACCGCCCTTCGGTTGATGGACGGTTCCCCCCCTGCGGTTTTCACAGTTCCCCATGACACCGCTTTCCACCCTCTCGCGCCCAGCGCAGGCCACCCATAATCCCGCGCGACCGCGCCTTTTCTCAGGATATCCCCTTTGCAATCTGCTGAACTTGATCT
>RCMY010003767.1_pt1 | contig 13300 bp, 8 predicted proteins | sample 2041341 | NCBI WGS metagenome assembly RCMY01 (sample SAMN09708234, study PRJNA481090) | Marine sediment metagenome, whole genome shotgun sequencing project. | reverse complement strand
ACTGGAACACCTTCATCGTCAGACGAGTCGTCAACGGAGCGGGCCCGTACTGGCGAGGCCGAGTTGACGGACAACAAACCGGCACCTTCGTCGACACCGACCGACCAGGCACCACCATCACCTACGACCTCGCCCCGAGAGGCGACCAAGTCGGCGGCCCACTCCCTTGTCAGTAGCGAGGTAGCGGGTAGCCGCTTGCTGAGGTTCAGCTAACTGGGCTCGTCCCAGCCGAGTTGAGCAGAAATCCGAGAAGCAGCGGCGAGCAGTTCGGGAATCACCGTGTCGTCGTCGTCGAGAAGGAAACGAAAGGACGGCCCGTGCACGTGAATAGCGGCTATGACGTCGCCATTCGCGTCTCGGATCGGCGCCGCGGTCGACGAGACATCGTCGACAAACTCACCGCGAACGACTTCGTAGCCTTGCGTCCTGATTTTCTTGAGCCGAGAGCGAATGAGATCTGGGGTAATTATTGACAAGGCCGTAGTCGAGATGAGCGGCTTGCTCAGGTAGTCGCGTATGCGGTCAGCGGGCCACCACGCCATCATCACGAGGCCCGACGGGACCAGATGGACCGCCGTACGTTCGCCGGTCCAATCTCGCATCTGAATATCGGAGTGAGCTGCGTTATCGCTGACGAATAACACCTCTTCGCCCTGCATCACCGACAGACCAGTCGCCTCGCCAACGGTGAAGGCGAGATCAACGAGGTACGGCTGGGCGGCCGCGGTCACCGACGCGTCAGGAAGTCCAGCTGAAGCCATCGCATAAAACGCGGCCCCAAGCTCGTATTCGCCATTGTTGGGGTCGGTTTGCACGATGCCAATTGAGTGCATCGTGGACAACAAACGCGACACCGTGCTTTTCGGCAACTCAATCCGGTCTGCGAGTTCGGTTACTTTCTTCGAACCACCGGCAAGACCATCGAGTATGCGAAATGCGCGCTCAACGCTTTGTACGGTCGACACCGCAAACTCCAATCGGTCTTAGTCGCTCGGTGCTATGAAAGGCCAACGATCTCACCATCTTCGTCGAAGTCGATTCGGCTCGCAGCAGGTGCCTTTCCAAGGCCAGGCATTGTGCGCATTTCGCCGCAGATCGGATAAATGAATCCGGCGCCGACGCTGGCCCTCGCCTCGCGCACCGTCAGTGTGTGACCGGTCGGGGCTCCCTTAAGAGTTGGGTCGCCCGAGATCGACAGGTGGGTCTTCGCGATACACACCGGCAAGTCGCCGAAGCCGTTCGCTTCGTAATTGGCAAGCTGGGTACGGGCCGCAGGCGTGTATTCGACCTTGGCCGCACCGTAGATCTTGGTTGCAACGGCCTCGATCTTGGACTCGAGCGAGGTGTCACTTGGGTAGAGGAAATCGAAATGGGATGGTTCTTCGCAGGCGGCCATGACTGCCTCAGCGAGTTCGATTGCCCCGGCACCACCATCGGTGAAATGGGTAGAAACGGCAACCCTGGCTCCTGCACCCTCGGCGATCTGGCGGATGGCGTCGTGCTCTGAGGGATGGTCGGTCGGGAACGCGTTGATTGCCACAACTGGCGATACGCCGTGCGCTCGCACGTTTTCAATTTGCTTTACGAGGTTGGCGGCACCGGCGAAGACGTCATCTGGGTTTTCGGCCAGCAGATCAGGCGGCAGATCCTTGCCGGCCACGATGTGGTGGCGACCGGAGTGGGCCTTGAGCGCTCTGACTGTCGCAACCAATACGGCGGCGTCGGGCACAAGACCAGAGGCTCGGCACTTGATGTTGAAGAACCGCTCGGCTCCCATGTCGGCACCGAAGCCGGCTTCAGTGATCAGGTAGTCGCCGCCCTTGATGCCGATGAGGTCTCCGACGATGGAAGAGTTGCCGTGGGCAATGTTGCCGAACGGGCCCGCGTGCACGATGACAGGAGTGTGCTCAAGGGTCTGCAATAGATTTGGCTTGATCGCCTCGCGCATCATGACCGCCATGGAACCTGCAGCGCCGAGTTGCTCCGCCGTTACTGGCTCACCCGATGGGGTGTAGCCAACCACAATACGGCCGAAGCGGGCCCGCATGTCTTCGACCGACGTGGTCAGGGCGAGGATGGCCATGACCTCTGACGCCGCGGTGATGTCAAAGCCCGTTTGGCGAGTGACGCCGTCGAGTCGCGAGCCAAGGCCAACGATGATGTTTCGGAGCGCACGGTCGTTGACGTCCATCACTCGACGCCACGTGATGTTGTGCAGGTCGAGTCCGAGTTCGTTGCCGTGATGCAGGTGATTGTCGACCATCGCCGACAACAGGTTGTGGGCCGCAGTGACAGCATGGAAGTCGCCGGTGAGGTGGAGGTTGAGGAGTTCCATCGGAATGACCTGGGCGTAACCGCCACCGGCCGCTCCGCCCTTGATGCCAAAGGTTGGCCCCATTGAGGGTTGACGCAACGAGATGACGGCCGACTTGCCGACATGCTTCATCGCCTGACCGAGGCCAACAGTGGTGGTTGTCTTGCCTTCGCCGAGCGGCGTCGGGGTCACGGCAGTAACAACGACGTACTTCGCGTTTGGTCGATCGGCAAGCGAGTCGATCGCTTCGAGCTTGATCTTTGCCAGGCTTGAACCGTACGGTTCAAGCATGTCGGGACCGATGCCCATCTGGGCTGCGATTTCTGGCAACGGGTCGAGGGAAGTCGAGCGTGCGATCTCAAGGTCAGAGGGAAATGCCATGGTGCGGGTCCTTACACGATCTATCGAAGTGAGACGCCTGTCACGATAGCAGGTTGTTCTACGATAAGGAACAGTCCCACGATGTGGGCCAGAAAGGCAATAGATGCAGATCAAATTGACCAAATCAGCGATCGATCTTGGAATCGTCATCTCCGATAGCGAACGGTCGCTGGCCTTCTATCGAGACGTGCTTGGCTTCGACTACGTTGCCGAGACTCCGATGGGCAACGGCACAACAATGCACCGCCTGATGTGCGGCGATTCCATGATCAAGCTCGTCAAACACGCGTCAAACCCCGAGTCATCGCCGGGAGGTGGCCTGGCCGGAGCGCTCGGCATGCGCTACTTCACCATCAACTGTTCCAATGTCGAAGAGATGGCTGCGGCCTGTGAGGCTGCCGGGGCCAATGTGCCGGTGCCTCCAAGCGAAATCCGCCCCGGCGTCACGATCGCAATGGTCGAAGACCCAGACGGCAACTGGGTCGAGTTCGTTCGCTATCTCAACTAGCCGACGCGCCAGGGGCAGAACTACTTGCCCACTTAGGTCGGTGTTTGCGGTGCCGATAGAAGAGTGTGTCTTCCCCCGCTGCACATTCGCGCCATTTCTGGCGGATCTTCCTCACTCTTGCGCTTTCGGCCGGTGCCGTCATTTCGGTCGACCCGCCGGCAGTGGCAGCAGCGTTTGCACCGCCGACGGCGGGTGTGCTCCTCACCGACGGTGTCACCGGTCTTGACGCAGAACGAGGAACAGCCATCAACTCATCGGTCTGGGCTATGGATAGCCAGGACGGCATGCTTTTTGTTGGTGGACCGTTCACCGACGTCGTCGACCGGTCAAGTTGGAACAACATAGAGCACCGCTACCTCGCCGCCTTTGACGAAGGCACCGGCGAATATCTCTCGTGGTTCCGAACCCAGCCCGATGGGCCGGTGTACGAAATCGTCGCCCTCGGCAACGAACGAATTCTGATCGTTGGCGAGTTCACCTCAGTTAATGGACGTCCGAATACGGGCGGCGCAGCAATCGTCAACACTAAAACCGGAGCGGTAGACCCAAGTTTCAAACTGAAACTCGGGTCAGTTGCGGGCGAGAGAGGCAAGATCAACGATGTTGCCATTGGCGGAAACTGGCTCTATCTCGGCGGCAACTTCCTCGGGCTGAGTGGTGGCCCTAACAACACGCACATCCAAGCGAGCCGAGTCGCTCGGGTCGACCTTGCGACGGGCCAACCCGATTCGAGTTGGACGCCAACTGCGTCAGGTGGCGGCGTATGGGGCATCGCGCTCAGTCAGGACGGCCAGCGAGTCCATATTGGCGGTCGCTTCTCCAGCATGAACTTCGACGGATCGGCGGCACTTCTCGCAACTGTCAACACTGCCAACGATGATCTGACCCCGGGCTGGAACAACGGACTCCCCCACGCCCAGCCGTACCCCGGGTATGTGTATGCGGTCGCGATCGCGCCTCAGGGCCAGCTGATTGTGGCGGGCAAGCCTCACTTCTACGCGATTCTCGATTCGGCAACGGGCGCGATCCTGCGCGATGTATCGATCTCGGCCGACGCCCAAACCATCGATGTCGAAGGCGACACAATCCTGATTGGTTGCCATTGCAGCAACGACGAGAAGTGGCTTCGCCAACTCGACGCGAACACACTCAACGAAGTGTGGTCGTCGTCAAACGTACAGGGGCGATCAGGCGTGTTTGCTGGGAGTACCCGACCCGATCAATGTGTCTACGGTGGCGGCGAGCTTTCCCAAGGCATCTCGGTTGGCGGGATATCTGAAGCCCTCTTCAATCTCATGCTGTTCTGCCCGCCTGGCACTTCGGGCACCTCGGTCGCCACCGCCACGGCTCCCCCACGCTCAGATACCACCGCGCCATCGTTGCCCGGTCCGCCGGCAGTTACCGATCGCGTCGCCTCTTCGATCCGTCTTTCCTGGTCGCCATCAACCGACAACAACGGCGACGTCTCCTACCTCGTCCTCCGCAACGGTGCCGTTGTTGGCTCGACCGGCGGCACCACGTTCTATGACCCGAAGCTGTCTGGCAGTCAGAGCTACGACTGGCAAGTCATCGCCGTCGACATGGCGGGCAACCAGAGCGGCGTTTCTGCTCGTTCGCAACGAGTCGCTCTCGGCTCAAGGACAAACATCGCAATCGGGAAGGCCGTATCGCAATCGACGACGCGGGAGTTCTACAACGCTGAACGAGCAGTTGATGGAAACACCAGCGGCTCGTTCGCTGTTGGCTCGATCGCAGTCACCCAGCAGGGCGATCGCCACATTGCTGGTTCCTGGTGGCAGATTGACCTTGGCCAAGTAACCGGCGTTGAGCAGATCAAGGCCTACCCGCACACCGACGTTGGCGGAGGTACCGCTCACCTCAACTGGATCATGCGCGGCTACTACAGCAATACACCGATCACCGAGCCCACCTTCTTCCAAGCCGCATCGGCTGGCTACACCCATTTCGCTGGCCCAAAGGCGCCGGCTGCGAGCACCACGAGAATCGAAAAGTTCGACATCAACGACTCGTTCCGTTACATGCGCATTTATGCGGGTGAGTCGACCGAGCTCGAAATTGCCGAGGTCGAGATCTTCACGGTGCCAAGTTCGATCAATCCGACACCTCGTGCGACTGATCTCATTCCGCCAACGGCTCCTAGCTGGAAGAAGACTGAGACGGTAAACGGGCGTACCAATATCCGCTTCGGCGGCGCCACTGACAACGTCGCGCCCGTCTCATATGAGATCTACAACGGCGACGACTTCATCGGCACCACGTCGACAAACGACTGGTGGTTAGCCGAACCCAATCTGCTCGCCAATCAACTCTCGGTTGTCACCGTCGACGCAGCAGGCAACAGTTCGCCGAACCGCCCGGGCAGCCCTATCGACCCGCCGGTTGACCCACCGTCCTGTGAAATAATTCGCACCGGCAGCACGGTCGCAGTGAACTGGACCAATCTCGGCGCCGCCGAGCGAGTCATCGTCGAACGCTCGGTCAACGATGGGCCGTTCTGGTGGCGAGGCCGAGTTGAAGACCCGGCGATCCAAGAGTTCAACGACAGCGACCGGGCCGGCGCCGTGTTGGTCTACCAGGTGAAGACGCTTACGGGATTTGCCTACGGACAACCGGTGCCTTGTATCGAGGACACTCCACCACCACCGCCTGCATCGGCAAGCTGTTCAGTCAGCCGCGACGGCACGAATGCTGTCGTGACATGGAGCAACGTGTCGTGGGACGAGGTCACCATTCACCGCTCCGTCAACGGTGGCACCACATGGTGGCGAGGGAGGCAGGCAACAACTGGGGCCGGCACTTTCACCGACACCGACAGGCCAGGTGCAAGCCTTAGCTACGCGGTGCAACCGGTCTTCGGTCACCCCGACCCTGCAATCACCTGCAGCTAAGAACACGCCGTTCACGCCCGGTCACCGGTCGCGCTGCCTTCGCAGTATCGTCGTCATGAGAAGACATACCCCCGGAGGTATCAAATCATGACCATCGAATCAAGCAGATCCACACGACTACCACGATCGCTTGGAGTCGCAGTTCTCGCTGCCGCATTGCTTCTCGCCTCATGCGGCGACGCCGACGAAACCGCGACCGAAGCTGGGCAGGAAGTAGACGCGGCGACCCAGTCGATCAGCGTCGTCAGCGCCGAGGAAGCGAACACGATCATCGAATCTGCTCCCGCCGATCTCGTGGTCCTCGATGTCAGAACCCAAGATGAGTACGATGAGGGGCATCTTGCGGGCGCAGTAATGGTCGACTTCTACGCCGCAGACTTTGCTGACCAGCTCGCAACTCTCGACCCGACCGTGCCCTACGTCGTGTATTGCCGTTCGGGCAATCGTTCGGGGCAGGCTCGCGAGATGATGAACGAACTGGGATTCCTCGACGTACGCGACGTCGAGGGCGGCATCATTTCGTGGACTGCGGCTGGGCTGCCGACGGAATAGAGCGAGCCGCCTTAGGCCGACCGCTACCGAGCGCCTGCGCCTCGTCGGCGCTCAGGAGCCCGATGAAGTCAGGGAGTGGCAGCGGGCGGGCCCACAAGTAGCCCTGACCATGGGTGCAGCCAAACTCGGCGAGAAGATCGCGACTCGATTCGTCTTCGATTCCCTCGGCCACCGTCGTGAAGCCGAGGTTCTCCAGCATTGTGATGATGTCGCGAAGAAGGGTATGGCTTCGGGGTCCGTCGAGAAGGGCGCGAACGAAGCTCTGGTCGATCTTGACGCAACTTACTGGAAGATCACGGAGCCGCTCGAGCGACGAGTGGCCGGTACCGAAGTCGTCGATAGCGAGGGACGCGCCGAGCTTCGCCAAAGCTCGCATGACCTTCCGAGCCTTCACCACATCTTCCATGACATCGCCTTCGGTGATCTCCAGCCGGAGACCACCTGCGGGCATGCCATACAGCTCGATGAGTTCCCCGACAGCCTCGACGAAATCGGCCTCAAACAAGTTTCTAGTCGAGAGGTTGCAGCTGACCTGGATTGGGAAACCCGCCCGCTCCATTATTGCGTTATCTCGGAGCACCTGTCCGACAACAAACCGGGTCAAGTCACCAATGACCCCCGTGAGTTCGGCGAGTTCAATGAATTCCACCGGTGGAACCAGACCAAGTTCGGGGTGGCGCCACCGCAAAAGGCCTTCAGTCGAGACGACACGGCCGGTTACAAGATCGATGATCGGTTGATAGAAGACCTCAAATTGGCCAGCTTCAATCGCCGCCTCAAGCTCGCCGAGCAAACGAACGCGGCGCTTTGAGAACGGATCGACGTCGGTGCGGTAGCACGTCACGTCGTCACCGGTTCGCTTAGAGGCATACATGGCCACGTCGGCCAAGCGCATGAGATCGGCAGTGTCGTAACCGTGGTCAGGGGCCGCAACGACTCCAAGCGATGCTCGGATTTGCAGCGTGAGCCCACCAATATCAACCGGCTCGCGAGTGATCGCCGCGAGCCGATGAGCGTGCTCCACGGCCTCGGCCAGCGTGGTGTCCGGCAGTAAGACGGCGAATTCGTCGCCGCCGAGACGTGCGACAAGCGCGTTTGGAGGTGCCCCATGGTCGAGCCGAGCGCCGATTGCCCTCAGGAGGTGATCGCCCGTGTCGTGCCCAAGGGCGTCGTTTACTTCTTTGAACTCGTTGAGGTCGAGAACGACAAGGGCAGTCGATCCTTGCGATGCTTCGCTTCGGGCCAACTCCGTGGTGAGGCGTTCGGCGAGCAAGCGCCGGTTCGGAAGGCCAGTAAGCACATCGTGGAGGGCCAACTCAAGGAGTCGTTCGTTCGAAAGAACGCGCTCCGTTATGTCGACGAAGCTCACCGCGATCAGTCGTTCCCCAATGCGTTGCACCACGGCTTCGAGCACCATTGCTGGGAGACTGCCTCGAGCATCGTCCACCGCAAGCGTGAGCCGGATCTCCATCGTTTCAACGTCACCATCGCTGACGAGCAATGGCAGCAAGCCTTCCATTCCCGGGCGCCGACCCAGAAGGGCGCCCACGGGAAGCCCGATCGATTCGTCTTGCGATGTTGCGAAGAGTTCGCAACACGTCGCGTTCATAGAAATTACATCGAAGCATGCGGCGTCGCCTCTACGCGCGATGAGGTGGGCCAGCGGCGATTCCTCGACCACCCGTCGCAACACATCGGCTTCGTCTGTCGCCTCGATCTGAGCCGTGCGGTCGACAATGACGCCGGCATACAGAAGGTGATCGTTGTCGCGCGACCGGATGGAGGTCGCCCTTTTCTCAAGCCAGCGAACCTGACCGCGTCCGTCGAACGCCCGGAACGTCACTTGGTAGCTCGATTGGATCTCAACTGACTTTGCGACTTCGGCGTGCACATGCTCCAGGTCCTCGGGATGCACAATCGAGCGCCAGAAATTGGGGGTTCGCCATGCCTCAATCGGGTGACCCATGAAGTGTTCAGCAGATGTTGACACTCGAATCGTGCCCTTGGTACGAAGGTTCTCTTCCCAAGTGAGCGCTTCCATAGAACTATCGATCGCCCTGCTCAGCAGCCGTTCCTGAGCCCGAGTCTTCAGACGCCGTCGGAGGTTCAAACACACAAGCAAGAGCGCAACAACATCGAAGCCGACGCCGAGACGCGGCGTGAACAGGGTCAGCGACGCAGCCACTGTCGTTGCCACGGCGGCCGCAACGAAAAGCCCATCATTCTCGGCATAAGGGTGCCGCTGCCGACGCCGTCGCTGTGTTCCCTCGTGCCACAAACCCATACACTTTGTCTTCGGGTGGAACGCGAAAATTCTTGAGGGCCCGACCACACAAACGACAGAATCACACCTCAAGCTACCCGTGGGTAATCGGTCACATCGATTCGACGAAGCGGCCAAGATCCGTCACGATGTCCTTACCTGTGCTGGAGGCTGAACGCCACCAGCTGTCAATGACGACTACATGAGGTGCTTTATGGCTTCCACGCCCGCAACTGTCCGTGAAATCCTGGCGAGTAGATCGCTCGATCACGTGGTCGTCATCGGCGCTAACGGCACGATGGGGTTCGGCAGCGCTGCACTCTTCACTCAAGCCGTACCGCGGGTCACGTTTCTTGCTCGAACAACCGAGAAAGCGCAGGCAGGCCTCGACGCCGCAATTGGCCAAGTGCGCTCGTCATCACTCGCGTCGCGGGCCGACGTCGGCGACTACGAAACCGACCTTCCCGAGGTCCTGAAGACCGCTGACCTCGTATTTGAGGCAGTAGCAGAAGACATGGATCTTAAGAAGGTGATCTTCGACAAGATCGAAGCGAACCGACGCGACGACTCCATCGTTGCCACTGTCTCGTCTGGCCTCTCCATCAACGAACTGGCGGCCGGACGCTCAGACAGCTTCCGCAAGAACTTCTGCGGGCTTCACTTCTTTAATCCACCAAACGTGATCGTCGGCACCGAGCTCATTCCGAATGCCGAAACCGACCCGGCTGTGCTCGATTTCCTCGAGGTGTTCTGCCGCATCCGCCTCGGCCGCGAAATGGTCCGCACCTCGGATACCCCAGCATTCGCCGGCAACCGAGTTGGCTTCAAGGTTCTCAACGAGGCCGCACAACTTGCAGAGCAGTACAGCCCGTTGGTGGTCGACGCCATCGTCGGGCCATACACGGGCCGAGCGCTCACCCCACTCGCCACGATCGACCTCGTCGGCTGGGACGTCCACCGGGCCATCGTTGACAACGTCTACGCCCTCACCAACGACGAGGCGCACGAGTCAAACAGACTTCCCGACTACATGGCGAAGATGATCGACAATGGTGTACTTGGCAACAAGACGGGTGCTGGCTTCTTCAAGCGAGACGGCAAGAAAAGGCTTGTTCTCGATGTCGCATCCGGGGAGTATGTCGATCCGTCAACGATCGAAATGCCCGACCTTAGCTACGTCAACGAGGTCGCAGATCTCTATGCTCAGGGTCGCTACGAAGAAGGCCTCGCCATCTTGATGGATGCCCCTGGCGAAGCAGCCGAGATCGCACGCAAGATCATGGCTGGCTACATCAGCTACTCATTCGAGCGCGTCGGTGAGGTTTGTGAAAGCATCAATGACATTGATCGCATCATGGGAATGGGCTTCAACTGGGCTCCCCCTTCGGTGCTCGTTGACTTCATCGGGGCCAAGCGGACAGCAGCCATGCTCTCCCAAGCTGGCGTCGTTGTCCCCGCCGCTATTTCCGAGGCCGCAGCCTCGTCAGACCCCGCCCCATTTAGTCAGAATCTCAGCAACCCCGGCCGCTACTTCGTCGCCGCCTAGAAGACTGAAAAGGATCACATCATGAGCAACCAAGAAGTATTTGTTATCGGCGGCTACCAGACCGACTTCGGTCGGAACTGGACGAAGGAGAAAAAGCACTTCTCCGCACTCATGCGCGAAAGCGTGCTCGGCGCGATGGAAGCGACCAACATCCCAGCCGAAGACATAGAGAGCGCTCATGTCGGCAACTTTGCCGCTGAGCTCTATTGCATGCAGGGGCACCTCGGTGCGTTCTTCACCGAAGTCGACCCCGCGTTCTCGGGTTTGCCAACTGGCCGCCACGAAGCCGCATGCGCCTCGGGCTCTATTGCCATCCTCGCGGCGTCAGCCGAAATCGAGGCTGGGCGCTACGACCTCCAAGCCGTCGTCGGTATCGAACAGATGAAGACCGTCGACTCCGCCCTTGGCGGCAGCTATCTCGGAACCGCCGCCTGGTACGAGAAAGAGGCCGAAGGCATCGAATTTCCATTCCCAAAGCTGTTCGGTCGACTCGGCGATGAGTACGACAAGCGCTATGGCCTCGATGACGAACACCTCGCCGAGATCAGCCGCATCAACTACGACAACGCCAAGCTCAATCCGAACGCGCAAACCCGTACCTGGTACATGAACAAAGAGCATGCGCTCAGTCGTGGTGACGACAACGCCGCCATCGGCGGACGCATCCGCCTGGCCGATTGCTCGCAAGTTACCGACGGCGCCGTCACCATGTTCTTGGCTTCACGCAAGTACGCCGAGAAGTACGCCGCCGCCAATGGCCTGTCGATCAACGATATTCCTCGCATCAAGGGCTGGGGCCACAACACCGCCCGTCTTCGCTTCGAAGACAAGGTGCGTGAAAGCCGAGAGGCCGAGTATGTGCTGCCCCATGTGCGCAGCACGATCACGAAGGCGATGGAGCGAGCCGGCATCGCCGATGTATCTGGCATCGATGGAATCGAAACCCACGACTGCTTCACCACCTCGGAATACATGGCAATCGATCACTTCGGCATTACCGCCCCTGGTGAAAGCTGGAAGGCAATCGAAGAGGGCCGCATCGATATCGACGGCGACATTCCGATCAACCCGAGCGGAGGCCTGATCGGGGCGGGACACCCTGTCGGCGCAACTGGCGTCCGCCAACTGCTCGATGCCCACAAGCAGGTCACCGGAACTGCCGGCGACTATCAGATCGAGGGCGCGAAGAACTTCCAGACCCTCAATATCGGTGGAAGCGGCACCACCAGCTGCAGCTTCGTCGTCGGCACTGACTAGATCATGATCATTGGGTAGCCAGCGCTGGTGTTGGCCAGCGCTGGTGGCCAGTGTTCGTGTTGGCCAACCCGACTATCAATCTTCCTATTGACGCGCGACCCTATTCTGCGGAATGGTGCCTCATGGGGATCAATAAGACGGCGGTCTGGCCTACACATGCAGCACAACTAGCAGTTGGCCTAAACCGGGCATGAAAGCTGACCGATACTCAGGGATGAAGTTGCACACAGGATCCGTCGCTTCGACGCCGACCGTGTGGGTTGAGGCTCCTGGCGTCGACGCTGCCGGCATAACGTTTCGAGTTGGTCTCGCCGATGAACCGCTCACCCATCGCGGCATCACCGGCCTCACAATGACCCTGCTCGTTGACGCCTTGAAGAAGCAGGGGGTCGAGGCCAAATTCCAGATCGGCGCGCAACGAACCACCCTCAGATGCCTCGGTGATCCGGTTGAGTTCTTTGCCACGCTTGGCCGCTGGCTTACCCAACCCGATTTCGCCGATATCGCCTCATCACTCACTACCGCCCAAATGAAGCCACTGGCCCTCACGCCAATCGGCGAGCACTTCCGCACTCGCTTTGGCAATATTGGCCCCGGCCGCCAGAATCTCCCCAAGCTGGGCCTGAGTTGGATCGGGTCGACCCAGGTCGAGGCATGGCTCGCTCGCTACTTCAACGATGCCAACTCATGCCCGTGGTTCGTCGGTCCTTCCGTACCTATGACTGCCGCTCGACTTCCAGCGGGCTCGCGTGCCCCTGTCGAACACATTCTTCGCAAGGGTCCTTGGAGTACACCACAGTGGATTCCCACTACTAACTGCGACGACAATCGGGTGTCGTTCTCGATGATCCTCGCCGACAATCCTGAAACTGTCGTCATTCGAAACGTCCTCGAGGCCGCCGTTTCCCGCTCACTCGAGGATGCAGGGATCTTCCATTCTCCGCCAGTCGTCTCGTTCGACAGTGTCGGCGATGACCTAGGCCAGCTCCATCTCTCTGTCGAAACGACGCACGACAGCCTAAACAGCGCGCTCGGCGAGCTTCGCAACATGTTGAGCAGCTTGGCGCTTGGTGGTTGCCAACAGGTTGACCTCGACCTTGCAGTCGAAGAGTCAATTCGAAGAGACGACGAGCCATCTGGTCACATTGCTTATGCGACCCGCGCTGCATTCAACCGTCTATGTGACCGTCCAACGCCGATACCGGTCATGCGAAGCGCCGTCTACTCAGCAGTAACGCCCGCTGTCCTTGCCGACTACCTCGAGGCTGCATGGACCAGCCTTGTCTGGACCAGCGCATCGGTTGAAGCACCGCGACACGATGCCGAAATTCCGACGATGGCCGGCGTGTCGTTCGAAGGTATCGATGGGAGCGGAAGAATCACTCTCGGCGAGAACGGTATTCGCTACGACCAAGGCGATCGAATAACTACCGTCGGCTGGCGCGACATCGAGGCTGTTGTCCATACGGGTGAGTCTGAGCGATGCCTCTACACGAAGGACGGGCCACCGCTTGAGTTCAGCTCAGACGACTGGACCGAAGGCACTAACCTCATCGGCGACATCGATCGT
>RCMY010011441.1_pt1 | contig 13301 bp, 10 predicted proteins | sample 2041341 | NCBI WGS metagenome assembly RCMY01 (sample SAMN09708234, study PRJNA481090) | Marine sediment metagenome, whole genome shotgun sequencing project. | reverse complement strand
CGTGATCTGGTGCTCAACGTGATGAACCCGATGCAGCGCGAGGAGTTCGAGAAGACCCACGAGGCCAACTTCGCGATCGGCCTGGCCAACGTCGGCCGGTTCCGCGTCAGCTGTTTCTACCAGCGCAACCAGGTCGGCATGGTGCTGCGACGGATCGAAACCAGGATCCCGACCATCGAGGAACTGGGTCTGCCGCCCGTACTCAAGACGCTGGCCATGACCAAGCGCGGCATCATCCTGTTTGTCGGCGCGACCGGTACCGGCAAGTCCACATCGCTGGCGGCGATGATCGGTTACCGCAACCAGAACTCGACCGGCCACATCATCACCATCGAGGATCCGATCGAGTTCGTGCACAAGCACGAGGGCTGCATCATCACCCAGCGCGAAGTCGGCATCGATACCGACAGCTGGGAGAACGCGCTGAAGAACACCCTGCGTCAGGCGCCGGACGTCATCATGATCGGCGAGGTCCGCACCCGCGAAGGGATGGACCACGCGATTGCGTTCGCCGAAACGGGGCATCTGGTGCTGTGCACGCTGCACGCCAACAACGCCAACCAGGCGATGGACCGGATGATCAACTTCTTCCCCGAGGACCGTCGCAACCAGTTGCTGATGGACCTGTCGCTGAACCTGAAGGGCGTGGTCGCGCAACAGCTGATTCCGACCCCGGACGGCAAGTCGCGCCGCGTCGCGATGGAAATCCTGCTGGGCACGCCGCTGGTGCAGGATTACATCCGCGACGGCGAGATCCACAAGCTCAAGGAGGTGATGAAGGAGTCCACCGAACTGGGCATGCGGACCTTCGACCAGGCCCTGTTCGAGCTCTATCAGGCCGGCGAGATCACCTACGAGGATGCCTTGCGCTACGCCGACTCGCAGAACGAGGTGCGCCTGCGCATCAAGCTGTCGCAAGGCGGAAATGCACAGACGCTCGCGGCGGGAATGGACGGGATCGAAGTCGCCGAGATCCGCTGACGCGGCGGTGATACGCGGCCGCAACAACGCGCTGTGGCGGAAACACGATAAACAAACAGCCGGGACTTTCCCGGCTGTTTGTCATTGCGCGGCAGTTCAAGTGGCCAGCGTCAGGAAGCGCCCGGATCAGCGCGCGGTCTGTTCCGACTCGACCACCATGTCGAGCACGTAGGCGATCGACGAGCCATCGGCCGGCGGATTCGCTACCGTGTAGCGCTTCAGGCGCAATACGTTTCTGACGCCGGCTTCGTGGGTGTAACCCTCGATATCCTGATACAGCGGCTCCCATTCGCCGGCCTCGCCGGAGACCACGCCGTTATCGCCATAAACCAGCTCGCGCACCTGCAGGCACTGCTTGTCGGGAATCAGCGGATGGTTGCAGGCAGCCGTTTCAGCAGCGACTTCCATGAACATCTGCTGGCCTTCGCCGCCGTAGCGCGAATCGGCCGTGGGCTTGCCGGCAAAGGTGAGTCTGTCGCCGGCTTCGGTGGTCAGCTTGAGTTGCGGCGAGTCCTCATTGCCGTCCAGTTCCATCCGGGAGTTGCCTTCCAGACGCTTGCTGACCGCCGCGTCCAGCGCCGCCAGCTTTGGATCCGCGCAAGCCATCATGGTCTGCGCCATCGGGTCGACCTTCAGCTGGCCATCGGCGAGTTGGTAGCCACCATTCATCAGGTTGCAGGTATTGCTGACCGCCAGGCGGTTGTCGACAAAGTCCAGTTGCACGGGTTTGTTGTCACGTGCGAACAACGCATCCAGACGCGCGCCATCCGGGTCGATTGCCCCGGTCAAATGCCAGTGGTAGCGCGCCAGCGTCGCGTCATTGGCAGCCATGGGCGCTGCCGCTGGCGTCTCCTGGGCGGTTGTCGGCGCTGCGATGTCGGCGTTGGCGTTGGCAGGCGGCTCCCTGGAGCTGCACGCGGCGAGGGCGAGCGGAAGCAAAAGCAGGTGCAGTTTCATGGGATGAACTCCGGAAAATTGAATGTCGAGGGAGTCTGGTCGGGCGATACGGAACAGGGTGTTGACGCCAGACGCCGTGCCCAAGGCGCCCCCGCAGCGATGGTCCGCGTGAACACCGGGCAATCCGCGCGGTGTGCACCAGGCAGATAGCCGAGGCTCATCAGGAACTCGCCGGTGATTTCGCCCCCGGTGAAACGGAAGGTCTGCTTGAAGAGTCTCACCCATGAATACTTGTCGCGAACCTCGCCATTTTCAGTGAGGTGCTTGTCCAGCCATTGTGAAAAACTTCCATGATCAGCGCGCAACTGCTGGACCACCTTCGCATTGTGGATGGCCGCGTCGATCTTGAGCCGGTTGCGGATGATCGAGGCATCGCCCAGCAGGCGGTCGCGGTCGGCATGGCCATAGCCGGCAACCCGGTCGACATCGAAGCCGTCATAGGCGCGCTGGAACGCCTCGCGCTTGCGCAGGATCGTCAGCCAGCTCAGTCCGGCCTGGTTGATCTCCAGCACCAGTCGCTCGAACAGCACCGATTCGTCGCGTTGGACGAAGCCGTAGTCGTGGTCGTGGTACGGCCCGTGAAACGGATGGTCCGGGGCGCTATCGCAGTAATGGGGCATGTCAACTGAACCCGGTTGGCCAACGGGGATCGTAGCGCGGGCTAGAATGAGGGCATGGATTCCGCACCCACGCCGCTGGCCAATCAATTGCTTATCGCGCTGCCCTCGCTCGAGGAAAGCGCGTTTTCGCGCTCGGTGGCGCTGATCTGCCAGCACGATGAAGACGGTGCCATGGGCATCGTGGTGAACCGCGCCTCCGAGTACACCCTGGGCGAAGTGCTCGGGCAGATGAGTATTGACGGTGGCAGCGATGCCCTGCGTGCCCAGGTGGTCCTCGCCGGTGGTCCGGTGCATCCGGAGCGCGGGTTCGTGTTGCATGACGGTGGCCGGAACTGGGAATCGACCATGGGCATTACCGGGGAGCTGTTCCTGACCACCTCGCGCGACATTCTGGAGGCGATGGCCATCGGCGAAGGTCCGGCGAATGCCGTGGTCGCGCTGGGTTGCGCCGGATGGGGCGCCGGTCAGCTTGAGCAGGAGCTCACAGACAATGACTGGCTGACGGCGCCGGCCGACGCGGAGTTGCTGTTCCATCTCCCGCTGGATGCCCGCTGGCAGGCTGCGGCCGGGCTCATCGGCGTGGATCTTGCACATCTGGCTGGCTACTCCGGCCGCGCATGAGCGGGACTTCCGCGGTGACACCGTCTGGCGACACTCCGCCTGCGATACGGCGCGACGGCACGGTGTTGGGTTTCGATGTCGGCTCCAGGCGTATTGGCGTCGCACTGGGCAGCCCGTTGGCCTATCAGGCGCGCGCGTTGGCCGTGATCGACGTGCACACCGCGGGCCCGGACTGGGCCGCGATTGACCGGCTGCAAAAGGAGTGGCGTCCCGATGGCTTTGTGGTCGGTGACCCGTTGACGCTGGAAGGTGGCAGCCAGCCTGCGCGGGAACGCGCGCACGCCTTTGCCCGCCAACTCCAGACCCGCTATGCGCAGCCAGTCGTGCTGGTGGATGAGCGCTCCAGTTCGATGGAGGCCGCGCAGCGATTTGCCCGCGAACGCGCCGATGGCCGCAAGCGCCGCCGTGATGCCGCTGGCCTGGACGCGATGGCGGCGGCCGTGATCGTCGAACGCTGGATGGGTGCACCCGACGACGCCCTGCACATCAGCCAGGTGGCGGCAACCACGGGCGACCCCGAGCCCTCCGGCTCACCCGTGACCGACTCCGGAAAGTCCGCATGAACGCCCACGCCGATGTCCTCCAGCCTTTGCGCCACCTGCTCACCCTGGAGCACCTGCCGCGTGCGCAGCTGGTTGCCCTGCTGGATCGTGCCCAGGCGCACGCCGATGGCCATAGCGAGCGCTCGGCGTTGGCGGGCATCGCGATCTGCACGCTGTTTTTCGAGGCATCCACGCGTACGCGCCTGAGTTTCCAGCTGGCGGCGCAGCGGCTGGGCGCGGACGTGCTCAACTTCGACGTGTCCACTTCCTCCACCCGCAAGGGCGAGACCGCGCGCGACACGCTGCGCACGATCGAGGCGATGGGGGTGCGCGGTTTCGTGGTGCGCCATAACGAGGACGGCGCGGTCGCCGCACTGGCTGCATCTGCAGGGGCTGAGACCTCCCTGATCAATGCCGGTGATGGCCGCAGCGCCCACCCCACCCAGGGGTTGCTGGACATGCTGACCCTGCGTCAGGCCAAGGGCACGGATTTCAGCCGGTTGAAAGTACTGATCGTTGGCGACGTTACCCACTCGCGGGTGGCGCGTTCCGATCTGCATGCGCTGCGTACGCTCGGCACCGGCGTGGTGCGTGTATGCGGTCCCGCGGCGCTGTTGCCAGACGACGACACGCTGGCCGGCTGCGAGGTCAGTCACGATCTGGACGCGGCGCTGGAAGGCGTCGACGCGGTGATGATGTTGCGCCTGCAGCGCGAGCGGATGGAAGAAGGGCTGGTGTCGTCGATCGAGGACTACCACCGCGACTTCGGTCTGACCGCCGCGCGCCTGCGCCGTGCATCCGACGAGGCGGTGGTGATGCACCCCGGGCCAATCAACCGCGGCGTGGAGATCACCGACGAAGTCGCTGACGGGCCCCAATCGCTGGTATTGCGACAGGTTCGCAACGGCGTCGCCGCGCGCATGGCGGTATTGGAAGCGCTGCTGGCCTAGCGCCGCTCAGGGCGCAACCCCGCACTGCCATGCGAATGCGGTGCCACACGCGCTGAAATACGGAAGGCCCCGCGGATGCGGGGCCTTCCTGTTCCTGTAACCGTGCATTCGCCGGTAACGACCGGACGCCCGGTCAGGACACCATCGGCTCACTGAAGGCTTCGATCTCGCCTTCGTATTCGTTGATCGGCACGCAGGCGCAGAACACGTTCTTGTCGCCGTAGATGTTGTCCACGCGTGCCACCGGCGGCCAGTACTTGTGTTGCTTCAGCGAAGGCAGCGGGAATGCGGCCAGTTCGCGCGGATAGGCATGGTTCCACTCGCTGGCGCTGACCTGCGCGGCCGTGTGCGGCGCGTGCTTGAGCGGATTGTCCTCGCGGTCCAGCGAACCGTTCTCGATCGCGCGTATCTCCTCGCGGATCTGGATCATCGCGTCGATGAAACGGTCCAGTTCGTGCAGCGATTCGCTCTCGGTGGGTTCCACCATCAGCGTGCCGGCGACCGGGAAGCTCAGGGTCGGGGCGTGGAAACCGAAGTCGACGAGGCGTTTGGCGACGTCCTCCGCGCTGACGCCGGTGATCTTCTCCAGTGGACGCAAGTCGAGGATGCATTCGTGCGCGACCAGCCCGTTGCGACCCGTGTACAGGGTCGGGTAGTGGGGCTCCAGCCGCTTGCTCACGTAGTTCGCGTTGAGCATCGAAATCTCGCTGGCCTTGCGCAGTCCCTCGCGACCCATCAGCGTGATGTACATCCAGCTGATCGGCAGGATCGATGCCGAACCGAACGTCGCCGCGCTGACCATTCCCACCTCTCCCTGACCGCCGAACGCCCGTGGGAGGTAGGGCGCCAGATGCGCCTTCACCGCGCACGGGCCCACACCCGGACCACCGCCGCCATGCGGAATGCAGAAGGTCTTGTGCAGGTTGAGATGCGACACATCCGAACCCCACTTGCCCGGCTTGGCCAGGCCGACGATGGCGTTCATGTTGGCGCCGTCGGTGTAGACCTGACCGCCATGGGCGTGGACGATCTCGCAGATCTCCACGACGTCTTCCTCGAACACGCCGTGGGTTGACGGGTAGGTGATCATCAGCGCGGCGAGGCGGTCGGCGTACTTCTCGGCGTTGGCGCGGATGTCCTCGACGTCGACGTTGCCGTTGGCGTCGCATTTGGTCACCACGACCTTCATGCCGCACAGCTGGGCGGACGCCGGGTTGGTGCCGTGCGCCGACTCGGGGATCAGGCAGATGTCGCGCTGTTCCTGGCCGTTGGCACGGTGCCAGGCGCGGATCGCGAGCAGGCCGGCGTACTCGCCCTGGGCGCCGGAATTGGGCTGCAGGCTGACCGCATCATAGCCGGTGATTTCCGCCAGCATCGACTCCAGCCCGTCGATCAGCTCCTTGTAGCCCAGAGCCTGATCGGCCGGCGCCAGCGGATGCAGATTGGCGAACTCCGGCCACGTGACCGGGATCATCTCGGCAGTCGCGTTGAGCTTCATCGTGCAACTGCCGAGCGGGATCATCGTGCGATCCATCGCCAGATCCTTGTCCGCCAGCGAGCGCATATAGCGCAGCATTTCGTGCTCGCTGTGATGCGTGTTGAACACCGGGTGGGTCATGAACTTCGACTCGCGCAGCAGGTCTGCCGGCAGGGCGTCTGCGGTGGCCGCGTCCAGTGCGTCGATCTCGTCGCGGTCGATCTGCACGCCGGCGATCACGTCCTCGCGGGTGCTGGTCTCATCCAGGCTGATGCCGACGCTGGTGGCGTCGACGGCGCGCAGGTTGATGTGTGCGTGCGCGGCGCGGTGGTGCATGTCGGCTGCGTCCACGCCGGTCACGCACAGGGTGTCGAAGAAGCGGTCGCCGATCTTTACCCCGGCCTTGCGCAGCGCTCCGGCAAGGATGGCGGTCAAGCGGTGGGTCCGGCGGGCGATGCGGACCAGTCCGTCCGGACCATGGTAGACGGCGTACATCGACGCCATCACCGCCAGCAGCACCTGCGCGGTGCAGATGTTGCTGGTCGCCTTTTCGCGGCGGATGTGCTGCTCGCGGGTCTGCAGGGTCAGCCGGTAGGCGGTGTTGCCTTCGACATCGATGGATACGCCGATCAGGCGGCCGGGCATCGAACGCTTGTAGGCGTCGCGGCAGGCCATGAAGGCGGCATGCGGGCCGCCAAAGCCGAACGGCACGCCGAAGCGCTGGGTGTTGCCGACCACGATGTCCGCGCCCCACTCGCCGGGGGACTTGAGCAGGGTCAGGGCGAGCAGATCGACCGCAACCGCAACCAGCCCACCGCGTGCATGCACGGCCTCCGCCACTTCCGCATAGTCGTTGGCGGTACCGAAGGTGTCGGGGTACTGCAGCAGGACCCCAAAAGCGTCGGTCGTGCCCGCATCGGCGTCATCGCCGACGACCAGATCGATCTCCAGCGGTTCGGCGCGGGTGCGCATCACCTCGATGGTCTGCGGGTGCACGCCGCTGGAGACGAAGAACACGTTGCTCCTGGAGCGGCTTGAGCGGCGCGCCAGGGTCATTGCTTCGGCGGCGGCAGTGCCTTCGTCCAGCAAGGATGCGTTGGCGATCTCCATGCCGGTGAGGTCGGCGCACATGGTCTGGAAGTTGATCAGTGCTTCCATCCGGCCCTGCGAGATCTCCGCCTGGTAAGGCGTGTAGGCGGTGTACCAGCCCGGATTCTCGAGGATGTTGCGCAGGATGACGTTCGGTGTGTGGGTTCCGTAATAGCCCTGACCGATGAAGCTGCGGAAAATCCGGTTGCGGTTGGCGATCTCGCGGATCTGGGCCAGCGCATCCACCTCGGTCACCGCAGCAGGCAGGTCCAGCGGCTTGGGCGAGCGGATCGAGGCGGGGACGATCGCGTCGGTGAAGGCGTCCAGCGATTCGTGGCCGACCACGCGCAGCATCCGCGCGACTTCGGCGTCGTTGGGGCCGATGTGGCGCGACACGAAGGCATCGTGATGCTCCAGTGCGCGCAGGGAATGGGAGTTGTCATGGCTCATGGCAAGGGCGTCCGTTGGCTGCGTGCGGTGCGTGACCGCGGGAAGGGCGTTCCCGCCCGTCGGCCGTGAGGCAGACGGGCGCTCGCGGGCTCGTGGCTTGCGCCACTCGACATCCCCGCTCGCCCCTCTGTCCTTCTGCCTGAGAGTTTTGAAGCAAAACCGCGAGCGGCCGCTTCGTGCACCTTCGGCGCCGGATTCAACCGGTCTCTCCAGAGTTTGTTACAACCGGTGGTACTGGGGCCTGAGCGATTACGGGCGTTGCGTCTTCGGCAGCGGAGCGCCCTGCAGAGGCCGCCATCCGCTTCTCCCACCGGTTGAGTGTTGCGAGGTCGATTATAGGCGATGCGTCCGACCTGTTCCCGTTCACCGGGCGCGCCGCCGCTGAGGGACTCGGCCACATCGCCCAGTTCCGCTTCCCGCGCGGCAGGTAGTGGCGGCATCAGCTGGTAGACCTGCAAGGCGAGCACGCAGCCGGCCAGCGTATCCACCCCGCGTGCAAGCAGGTAGGCGCCCGGGTCATCAAGCTGGCTTGCCCCACTCGCAATGGTCAGCCCCAGCCCGGTGATAAACCCCACGGCCCGGGAGCAGCGGGGCGAAGCTGGAAGATCTGGCGCGCGATGCCGCGCAGGGAGTGGGACGCTTCCGGCCTGCGCTGATGCTTGCGCGCCCCGCGCGCGACTGCACGTTCATCGGCTGTCGTGTCGCTCCGGCGGCCGCACCCCGTACCATGTGGGGCCGTTTGTCGGCTGGATGTCTGTGAGCAAAGTACAACCTACGGTGAGCCTGCCGAGGCTCACCCTGATCCTGGCCGGGCTGTCGATGTTCGGCCCGTTCGCGATCGACACCATCTTTCCCGCCTTCCCCGTCATGGCGGACGAGTTCGGGGCCGACAAGCTGGCGATGCAGCAGACCATCAGTGTCTACCTGGTCGCCTATGCGGTCACCAGCATCCTGCACGGTCCCCTGTCGGATGCGTGGGGCCGACGCCGGGTCATTCTTGGCGGGCTGACGATCTTCACCCTCGCCTCGGTGGGTTGCGCGATGTCGACCCGGCTTGACACCCTGCTGCTGTTCCGTGCGCTGCAGGGACTTTCTGCGGGTACGGGCCTGATCGTCGGCCGCGCGGTGATCCGGGACGTGCTGCAGGGCGATGATGCGCAGCGCCTGATGAGCCACGTGTCGATGATTTTCGGCATCGCGCCGGCCATCGCGCCGATCATCGGCGGCTGGATCCTGGGATGGAGCCACTGGTCGACCATTTTCTGGTTCCTGGTGGTGTTCTCGGCCGCGCTGCTGGCGGTGACCTGGCGCCTGTTGCCGGAGACGCACCCGGTAGAAGCGCGGCTGCCACTGGTGCCGGCCCGGCTGCTGCGCGACTACAAGGCGATCCTGATCAACCCGCGCTTCCAGCGGCTGGCGGCATGTGCCGCCTTCAACTTCTCCGCACTGTTCCTGTTCATCGCCTCGGCGCCGGCGTTTGTGCTGGACCTGCTGCAGCGCGACGGCAAACCGATGGGGCCGGGGGATTTCGGCTGGTTCTTCATCCCGATGATCGGCGGCATGGTGCTCGGTGCTTTCACCTCCGGCCGCGCGGCCGGACGGATCCCCGGCTCCCGGCTGGTGGGGATCGGATTTGCGGTATCGGGGGTCGCGGTCACGCTCGGGCTGGTCTTCAATCTGTTGACCGATGCCCCGCAGATTCCCTGGGCCATGATCCCCATCAGCCTGAACGCGTTCGGCATCGCGCTGGTATTTCCGATCGTGACGCTGGCCATCCTGGAGATGTACCCGCGCATGCGCGGGGCGGCGTCCTCGTTGCAGGCGTTCACGTCCCTGGTGCTGAACGCGGTGGTCGCCGGCATCATCTCGCCATGGCTCAGCGACAGCGCACTGTCCCTGGCGATTGCGGCCGCTGTGCTGGTGCTGATCGGCTGGCTGTTCTGGCTGTGGGAGTCGCTGTCGTCCAAACCGCTGGCCGGCCGGACCCGCACCGGCGCCGGCCTGCCGGGCGATGCCATCTAACCGGAGGCGGATCCGCCGGTGACCGGTTTCGTCTGAGCCGGAGCCGGAGTCCGCGCTGCTGCCCGCGCAGGCACGGGCGGTGCGCTGGCCTGCCAGCCACAGGTCTGGCCTTCGTTCTGCTGCACCAGCCATTGCTGCAGGGGCGCGAAATATTCCAGCACCGCGCTGGCGTCCATCGTCTCGCCGCCCGTCAGCTCTTTCATCGTCTGCTGCCAGGGCTGGCTCGCGCCCTTGCCCAGCATCGCCTGCAGTTTCTGACCGGCGGCCTTGTTGCCGTAGAAGCTGCACTCGTTGAGCGGCCCGGTGTGGCCGGCCGCATCGCACAGCGACTTGTAGAACTGGAACTGCAATACATGGGACAGGAAGTAGCGCGTGTACGGGGTGTTGCCGGGCACGTGGTACTTGGCACCCGCATCGAAGAATTCCTCCCCGCGCGTCTCGACGGGTGCCACGCCCTGGTATTTCGCTTTCAGGTCCCACCAGGCCTTGTTGTACTGGTCCGGCTGGATGGTGCCGTCGAACACGCCCCAGCGCCAACGGTCGATCATCAGCCCGAACGGCAGGAAGGCCACCTTGGCCAGCGCCATGCGCATCTGCGAGTTGATCAGCGCCTGCTCGCTCTGCTGCTGGGCGTCGACCAGGCCGATCGACTCAAGGTATTTCGGGGTCATCGCCAGCACGATGGTGTCGCCGATGGCTTCGTGGAAACCGTCGTGGGCGCCGGTCTGGAACAGCGCCGGCTGGTCGTTGTAGGCCATGTAGTAATAGACGTGGCCCAGCTCGTGGTAGATCGTCGTGAATTCCTCTTCGTTGGGCTTGATGCACATCTTGGTGCGCACGTCGCCCTGCATGTCCATGTCCCACGCGCTGGCGTGGCAGACCACGTTGCGGTCACGCGGCTTGGTGAACTGGGTGTTCTGCCAGTAGCTGTCGGGCAGCTTGGCCATGCCCAGCGAGAGGTAGAAGTCCTCCGCGCGCTTGGTCATCTGGCGTGCGGAGGCGTCCTTGGCGTCCTCGTCCAGCTGTGCCAGCCGGGCCGGGCTCTGGTCGCCGGTGTTCTGGGCCAGCTTCTGCGCGTGGATCTGGCGGTAGCGCGATTCCAGTGCGCCGCTGATGTCCATCTTGCCGGCGTTCTCGTACGGCGCCAGCACGTCCCACAGGTTGCCCCAGTCCTGCTGCCACATGTTGCCCAGCAGGTGTGCCGGCAACATGCCGCCGGCCACCTCACCCTTGTCCTTGCCGTATCTGGCGTCCAGTCGCGTGCGGGTGTAGCAGTGCAGTTGCTCGTACAACGGCTTGACCTGGCCCCAGAGACGGTCGGTTTCGGCGGCCAGCTCGACCGGGCTCATGTCGTAGCCGGCGCGCCACATCTCGCCGGCATCGGCGAAACCCATCGTGCCCGCACCTTCGTTCACCAGCTCCACGAAGCGGACGTAGTCCTTGCGCATCGGCTGGGAAACGGTGTGCCAGCCGCGCCAGGCGTCCAGCTGCGCGTTGTAGTCACGGCTGCTGCGCAGCACGTCTTCCAGCGCACCCAGCTGCCGGCAGTCGCGGTTCTCCCCCTCGCCCTTGCAGTACTCGCCGGCGCCGTAGGCGCCTTCCATCCTGCTGGCGAGGCGCGCCAGCTCGGCCAGCTTGGCCGGGTCGTTGGGGGCCGGCATCGCGGTCGACAACTTGAGCAGCTGGATCGCGCGCGCGGTTGCAGGCGTCATCTGCTGGCCCTCGAAGCGCTTGGCCTGCTCGATCCACTGGTTCAGCTGCGAGAGAAAACGCTCATTGGACTTGGCCGCCAGAAACTCGGTGTCTTCATTGATGTAGGTGCTGGACAGCCACTGGGGTTTGTTCAATTCCGGCTGCATCGCCTTCAACTCGGCATTGATCCGGGCGATGAACTGGTCGGCATTCTCGTCGGCCGGCGTCGTGCCGGTGGTCGAGGCCGAGGGCGCAGTGGTCGCGGGAACCGGCGATTTGTCGCAGGCAGCCAGGCCGAGCACGGCAGTGGCGATACTCAGCGCGAGCAGGGCGCGGATGGGCTTCATGCAGATCACCTGAGGGTACGGCGCGCCGTGGTGGCGATGCCAACTCCCGAAGGCTAGATCCCGGCCGGGCGCGGTGCAAGCGTTCGCGCGACAGGGTCGACCAGCCCACGACGGCCCAGCCATTGCCAGGCGGCCTGCGCATCGTGCTGGAAATAGGCCGCGGCCGAGCCGAGCCGGAAGGTGTATCCCCACGCATCCATGTCGGCCAGGATGCGGGCGCCGCCGACACCGGGCAGGGCCTCGCCGAGCAGTACCTGCAGCACGCAGACCGCGTCCTCCTCCTCGATCGAGTCGGTGGCATCGGTGTGCACCGCAGCGCGCGCCTGCGGGGACAAAACGATCAGGTGGCCGGCTTCATGCAGCAGCGAATGCACCGGCGTGTCGCCGCGCGCATACACGGTGTCGCCGATCAGGCCCGCCTCCTGTTCGCCCCAATAGCTGCCCGGGATGGGTTCGCCGTCCGCGACTTCCACCAGACGCAGGCCATAGCCCGCCAACAGCCGCCCGGGCGCCTGGAATCCGATGTCCGACAGGGTCAGCATGCAGCAGCGGCCATGCGGGCAGAGGCGCGTCGGCAGGGGCACGCAGGCCGCGGCGGCTTCCAGTCCCGGAAGCCGCCGCGCGGTGACATGCCGCGTTCCCGCCTCAGCCGTTGGCGACCGCGCGGTTTTCGGGCAGGGACACCGAGATGTCCAGCACCTTGTCATCGCCTTCGCCGAGCAGGTCCACCTTGACCGCGTCGGCGTCGACGTTGACGTACTTGCGAATGACCTCGAGCAGTTCACGCTGCAGCATCGGCAGGTAATCCGGACCACCGCGGGTGGCGCGCTCGTGGGCGACGATGATCCGCAACCGGTCCTTGGCGACCGACGCGGTCTGCTTCTTGACCAGCAGGAAATCGAACAGGCCCATGTCTAACCTCCGAACAACTTGCTGAAGAAACCCTTCTTGTCAGGGTTTACGAAACGCAGGGGGCGGGTATCGCCCAGCAGGCGGGCGACCGCATCATCGTAGGCCTGGGCCGCATCCGACTCGGTGTCCAGGATGACGGGCTCGCCCTTGTTGGACGCATTGAGCACGTCCGGTGACTCGGGGATCACGCCGATGGCCTTCAGGCCGAGGATTTCCTCGACGTCGGCGATGCTGAGCATCTCGCCGCTTTCCACCCGCTTGGGGCTGTAGCGGGTCAGCAGCAGGTGCTCCTTGATGCGGTCGCCGGTCTCGGCGCGGCGCGTCTTGGACGCGAGCAGGCCGAGGATGCGGTCGGAATCGCGTACCGAGGAGACTTCCGGGTTCACCACCACCAGCGCCTGGTCGGCGAAGTACATCGCCAGGTGGGCGCCCTTCTCGATCCCGGCCGGGGAGTCGCAGATGATGTAGTCGAAGCCGTCGGCGGCGAGTTCGTTGAGAACCTTTTCCACGCCTTCCAGGGTCAGCGCATCCTTGTCGCGCGTCTGCGATGCCGCCAGCACGAACAGGTTCTCGAAGCGCTTGTCCTTGATCAGCGACTGCTTGAGGGTGGACTCGCCGTTGACCACGTTGACGAAGTCGTA
>RCMY010004198.1_pt1 | contig 13304 bp, 8 predicted proteins | sample 2041341 | NCBI WGS metagenome assembly RCMY01 (sample SAMN09708234, study PRJNA481090) | Marine sediment metagenome, whole genome shotgun sequencing project. | reverse complement strand
CCTACCAAAACGTTTCCGGCACGACGATCGACCCCGGCAAATACGGCAACACCAGCCGCAGCTGGGTCGCCGCAACCCTCGCCATCCCCGCAGCTTGGGGCCCGGGCGGGACCACCACCACCTCGGCTGCAACCACTAGCACCACCGCAGCCACAACCACTAGCACCACCGCAGCCACAACCACTAGCACTAGCACTAGCACCACATCTTTGGCCGCTGGCCCGGCCGTGGTTTCATCCACTGGAACCGTGACCGTGACATCGGACGGTTCCCAAGGCGTCGCTGTCGCGATGCCACCCGGCATCCAAAACGGTGACCTACTCCTCGTCATCGTCGCATCAGACCTCAACAACAAAGAAGGCACAACCACCGGATCTGCAGGCTGGGTCAAAGTCCTCGACGCCCGACGCGGCACCGACGTCACCCACCTCTCAGTCTTCGCACGAATCGCCGACGGCAACGACGCATTCACCGTCGCCACCACCTTCACCCCCAACACCTTCGCCGAAGACCTCGTCGCCCAATCCGTACGGATCACCAACCACGGAGTGACCAATGTCAGCACCGACCTTGCCGGTCTGACCTCGGCAGATGACCGACGAGGCAGTGCGAACCCACCCTCCACCGGAACCATCGCCGAAGACGACTGGCTCGTCTTCGCACTCGCTGCACCAAACTTCACCTCCCAGTCCGACAACCTCAGGGCCGTCCCAAGCGGATACACAGAAATCACCCGCACGCGGTCAGCGAACACGACAAGCGCCGCGACCCTCGGCCCTACCAAAACGTTTCCGGCACGACGATCGACCCCGGCAAATACGGCAACACCAGCCGCAGCTGGGTCGCCGCAACCCTCGCCATCCCCAGCTCATAGGATTCTCATTGAGCTCTGGACAGCGCTTCAGTCACTGACCTCTTGGAACAAGTCATCTCGACGACGCTTCGCTGTTGTGTGACCGCTCTGGGCACATTCTCTTAGCATCAAACCTCGACCTTCGTCGTCTCGTGTCCTATAGTCGAAGAACGGACTCGTGAGCGGGATTGCGACCGTGGCGGAGGGTAATTTTTCATGCAATGGTGGAAGCGCTTTTGGTATGCCCAAATGGTGCTAGACGGGGTGACCGCCTCGCTGGTGTGGATTTTGATACTGGGGTTCGATGTCGGTCCGACGAGTGTGGGCCGCTCGTTTAAGCAATCATGGATTCTTGTCGCTGTAGCGACGATCGCCACCGTGATCCTGCTGGCGCGACGCATGATGTACACAGCACTCTTATCTCCGACGCGGAGCGAAGAAGGGCTTGCGGTGCTCACGGCAACGGGTCTGACTACAAGCATCGTAGCGGTGACCGGAAATCTGCTTGATTGGTCGGTTGGAGCTTGGGAGCTCGTACTCGGTGGATTCGTGTTCTATCTGGCCCGATTGTTAGTGCGCGGAACGCTGCGCCAACTATCAGGTCGCGAACGGATGCTGCAACAGGTGCTCGACGTGATCATTGTCGGCGCCAGCGAGGACGCAGGCGAACTCTACGAGCTAATGGTTGATCATCCAGAGTCAGGGCTGCGCCCGCTCGGCATCGTCGGAGACCCAGAAGTCGGCAAGCAGTTTGGTCTCACCCCGCTGATGTTGGGCCCAATCGATCGTGTGGTTGAAATCCTCGGGCTTCACAACGCTGATGCGGCACTCGTCACGCCGACTAGCTTTCGTGGCCCCGCGTTCAGGCGCCTGTCCCGCACCATTCAGCGAAGCGGACGGCCGGTCATGCTGAGCAACGGCATCAGCCGTCTGGCCGAAGGCGGATACTCGATCCGAAACCTGTCACACGAGCCGATCACGGTGCTGAAACCGTCTCGAACGGGTCGGCGCTTCGGATTCGCCGTGAAACGCGTCATCGATGTTGTCGCTTCGTCGCTACTGGTCGTGATGACCTTGCCGATTCTGCTGCTTGTGGCGATCGCGATCCGGCTTGGTAGCCGGGGCCCGATTCTATACCGATCAGCCAGAATAGGCTTTGGCGGCAAAAGCTTCGAGATGTTGAAGTTCCGCACGATGGTTGACGGAGCCGACCAACAGCATGCATCGCTTATGGCCGAGAACGAGCGAACTGGCCCCATCTTCAAGATTTCCTCCGACCCCCGTGTTACACGGCTTGGCAAGCTGCTACGCGATACGTCGATCGACGAACTTCCGCAGCTGATCAACGTGCTACGTGGCGAAATGAGCCTCGTCGGTCCTCGACCGGCCCTGCCCGAAGAGACCGAGGCGTTCGACTCTGAGCTTCGGAATCGAATGAAAATGAAGCCAGGTATCACAGGGCTGTGGCAAGTCGAGGCTCGGGAGAACCCCAACTTCTCTGCCTATCGTCGTCTGGATCTTCATTACGTCGAGAACTGGACCCCGCTCGCCGACATCGGGATCCTGATCGCAACGGCCGAACATGTCTTAATCTCCCTGGCCCTGATTCCGTTACGTCCCTTTGTGAAGCACGGTTCGGATCATGTGCGGGACAAGGCCGAGGATGTCATCGACCTGCGTGACGAGAAACCCGTAGAGTCAACACGCACCGAGGCCCATGGAGTTCACATCGGTCGAGCAGTCACAGAGGTCTAGGTTAGCGGTTTTGCGTTGAGGGATCGACCCATCATCGGGCGAGCCCAACGCAACGAACCTCAAAGGCGCCTTGGGAGGTGCGTCGCTGTAACCGCGGCGAGGAACGCGAACGCGGCAAGCACGAGATAGAAGGTCCAGAATGGGGCGACGGCCAATGTGGCGGCGGCGATGGCGGGAGCGAGCAGTGAGGAGACTTCGCGCCAGGTAGAGAAGACAGTGGTCATTTCGACGCGTTGGCGGGGCCGCACCGTGCGCATGAAGGGAACGTTGTTGACCACATCGATGCTGCTGGCTCCTGCGGCGGCCCAAACCCATACGACCACACCGATGGGTTTGGGTTCGCCGAGCGCTGCGAGCACAATGAGTGAGGAGCCAAGAGAGCAGAACCCCGAAACGATTACGGCGCGTGCTCCGAATCGTCCCGATAGGCGATGTACGAACGGACTCAACATCAGTAGGGATGCGACGGTCGAGAGGAACGCGCCCGCCATCCAGACGGGCAGGCCAGCCTCGATGACATACAAGGGCGCGTAGATGAAGAGTGAAGCCCAGAACAGGCCTCGAGTGAGGGTTACGGCGTAGGCGATCCGCAGGTAGCGCTGTCGGAAGAATCGGGGGATGTTCTGGAGTGGCGACGGGGCGATCGACTTGGGTGTGAACGTCTGCGTAGGGCCGAGTCGCATCACCCAGAAGTACCAAAGGGCGAGCCCCGAGAATGCGATCGAGAGGCTGAGCGGGACGCCTCTGCCGTACCGGCTCCAGAGCCATACCGCAAGGACTGGCCCGATGGCCCAGGCCCAGCCGTTGCGGACCATGCGTCGAGCTTCGTTGAAGCCGAGGTGTCGGCGTTCGATATTGTCGAGAATGTAGAGCGACAACGTCACCGAGAAGATTGACGCCTCGCTGGCAAGCAAGCCAAGGCCAAGCACAAACAATGGGCCATCAGCGAAAGTGAGTACCACGGAGGCGGTAGCGAGCAACGCCATACTCAGGGTCACGATCCACCGGCGGGCCATCATGTTGTCGAGTCGCCCGACATTCAGAGTGGCGACGAGGGCAAGGATGGAACCGCCGAGGTAGGCGTACGACACTGCCGCCTTGCTACCAAGCGCGTCGAGCGCGATAAGCGGCACAATGGCACTGGGGATTGATCGGGCAAGACCTTCAAGGCCGCTGAGACGAGCGATGGCACTGCCCGCATCGCTGGAATTGTCAGCAGCGCTGACCTCCAGTGGCGGCAGTTTTTCCAAGGTAGGGGTGAAAGAGCGCACGAGTCGCATTGTGACTGCATCTGCGCCTATATGAAAGAGACACATATTGCGATGATCATGCAGGTTCTGTAATAGTGACATCATGCGCCTCGATGTCGAGTCCCTTCGAACATTCCTGGCGGTTCTCGACAGCGGGACGATGACCCGAGCCGCCGCCGACCTTGCCGTGAGCCAGTCCGCGGTGAGCCTTCGAATTCGCCGTCTCGAGGAACGGATCGGAACCGATCTGATCGTTCGCGCCGGCCATTCGCTTCGCCCCACCCCCACCGGAGCCGAGCTAATGCCATACGCCAGGACACTGGTAAACACCCACGACGATGCGGTAGCTCGCCTCACGAGCTCGGCGCTGCGAGGCACCGTCCGCCTCGGCGCTGGCGAGGAGCGATTCGCAGAGCAAGTCGCTCCCGTCCTCGGACGCTTCCGCCACGCCCATCCGCGCTCCACCGTGGTCTTCCACATCGGCGGCCGCGGTCGCGTCCTCGAACACATGCTCGAGACGGGCGAGCTTGACATCGCCCTGACGCTCATCCCGGAATCCGAAGTTCGCGCCACCGACCACGTCTTGTGGACTGACGACCTGATCTGGATCGTTGCCGAAGGCGCTTACATCGACGCCGACCACCTGCCGCTGGTAACTTTCACCGAAGGCAGCCTTACTCGCCAACTCGCCGAGGCAACCCTGAGATCGGCAGGGCGTCCCTTCACCACGGTCTTCTCTGGGGCCAGTCTCGAAAGCGTAGCCTCTGCCATACGGGCCGGCCTTGGCGTAGCGCTCATCAACCGCCGCTCGGCTCCCGTCGGAAGCGTCGAATGGGACCACGCCCCACAGATTCCGATACTGCCCGGCGTCAGCTACGTCGCCCGCCTCGCACCCGGCGACCCATCACGACTCACTATCGAGCTGCGTGCCGAAATACACGCCGAACTAGCTGAACCCAGCCAGCCACACAGCTACCGCTAATGCTTGCAGTGCCGGTTTGATCGGGACGTTGGTTCCCGAACCGGTGATGGTCTGATGGCTGTGACGCAGAAGCCCATTGGGGGTGACCCTCAGTTTCCTGATTGCGACCCCTTGCTGAACGAGGTGGCGATCGTGTTGCTTCTCGGCCTTTTCGGTTGGAAGATCACCGCCATGCTGAGCGGCCGATGACGAACCGCGTCAGCTCACCGCGCTACCAGCCCTGTTCATCCGCATACTCGGCGCTGGTGCGTTTCGGTAGAGCAAAGCTGAACAAGCGCATAAGTTTGTAGGTGAGCCGTGTCTTGACGGGGATCGATCCGGTCTCGACTTCTGCTTTCAATAGACCGAGAATCTCCTCCCAGCCCTTTGCCGTCTTCTCGGCCGTGGAATGCTGATCGGTCCATCCGCTGTGGGTCAGCGTGACTCGGCAGCCGCCACCCTCGGCGGCGAGGTCCCAGGAAACGGTTGTTTCAAGGTCAGGATCCAGGGTCATGATGTAGGTATGGACGAAACGGGTCGGCGGGGTCACCTCGACGACTTCGCCTACAACGAACACCCGTTTGCGATCTGAACTGGAGTACCGCAACCTGCTTCCTGGGGTCAGGTCGCCAATGAGAACAGTGTTGTAGAGCGGACGCTGCAAGCTTCCCGTCTTGGTGATCTCTTCCCACACTCGTTCGATGGGAGCTTCGACGTAGATGGACGCGACACGTTCGCGTCCGGGGCTGTCTTCGGTCATGCTGAGGCTCCTCGTATGGTTTCCTCGCCCTGGACGGGTGAGGACGTAGCGGAATTTTCGGATTCGAGGTTGAGCTTGAGATCGACCATCGCCTCGGCCATAGGACGGTGATATCGGCTGATCCAGCGATCGCTGATCCGTTGGATCGGCACTGGGTTGAGGTGATTGAACCGACGTCGACCTCGTTTCTGAGCCACGACGAGATCGGCGCTCTCCAGCACCCCGAGGTGCTGCATCACGGCGAAACGAGATAGGTCGGTAAATTCGGCCGCAATGTCTCCCGTGGTAACGGGGCCATCGACAAGTATGTCCAAGATATGTCGGCGGGTAGAACTGGCAAGGGCCTTCCACACCACATCAAGTTGGTCGTCTGGCCGAGCAGAAGAATTGGTCACTGGTCTCTCTTTGATCTCGTGATCTCGTGATTTCGCTACAGGATAGGTTATATATTCATCACATGTCAACATTGCTGCCGCCACCAAGCACCGTTCGTCTCAAGGTGCCTAATATGCGATCGTGACTAAATACAACAGTCCAGGTCGACCGAATAGTGGCGCAATTGACCAGATCGTGACTACCGGTCTAGAGGCGGTTCGCTCCGACCGAGATGAGACCGAGGCGTTCGTCCGCAGCTACTTCGCTCATGTCGATGTCGACGATCTCGAGAGCCGTCGGCCCGAGGACCTCTTTGGTATGGCGACCGAGCACCTTCGCCTGGGTATGGGGTGGGAGTCCGGTGGCGCGGCGGTTCGAGTCATCAGCCCGAGGGTTGAGGTCGACGGCTGGGCGAGTCCACATTCATTCCTGTTCACGGTCACCGACGATCTGCCATTCCTGGTCGACTCGGTCACCGTCGAGTTGTCCCGCCTGGATATCGGCATACACCTCGTTGTCCATCCGGTGTTAGTCGATTTGCGACCCGAAGGTGAGTGGTTTGGCGACGCCAGCACCGGTGGCTCGGGGAACAACGCCTCGTTCATCAGCATCGAGATCGATCGCCAAGGCGACTCCGATGATCTCGACGCGATCGAGCAGAGCGTGCAGCGAGTTTTGGCCGACGTTCGTGCCGCCGTCGAAGACTGGCCAAAGATGCGAGATCGAGTCCAGTCGATCGTGGAGACCCTCAAAGACGAGCCGACGCCGCTCGGCGAAGCTGAAGTGGCTGAGGCTCAAGAGCTGCTGCGGTGGCTCGCCGACGACCACTTTATTCTTCTCGGATATCGAGAGTACTCCCTCGAGCCGACCACGCTCAGCGTGGTCCCCGGCAGCGGCTTGGGCATCCTCAGGGGAGAACCTCGGCGTCCGGTGCGTGACCTCTCCGGCCTACCGCCCCAGGCACAGGCCCGGGCCGCAGAGGCCAGGTTACTCAATCTCACCAAGGCCGGATCGCGCTCGACGGTCCACCGGTCCTCCTTCCTCGACTACATCGGTGTCAAGACTTTCGATGAGAGCGGAACGGTTACCGGCGAGCGGCGTTTTGTTGGCCTCTATACGTCTGAGGTCTACACCCAGTCCGCCTCAAAAATCCCACGCGTCCGTCGACTCATGGACATCATCGTGGAGCGAGCCGGCTTCCCCAAGGGAGGCCACGACGAGAAGCGTCTGCTTAACATCCTTGAGGACTATCCCAGAGACGAACTCCTCCAGATCGATGCCGACGAACTCTACGAGACTGCGATCGCGATCACCGGGTTACAAGAGCGCCGTCGAGTCCGTCTATTTGCCCGAGCCGAGCTATTCGGCCGCTTCGTCACGTGCATGGTCTACATCCCGCGAGATCGTTACAACACCGAGACCCGCACCGCTATCGAGGAGCTCCTGGCTGAGGCGTATGGGGGCAGCGGATCCGACTGGACCGCAAGAATCTCGGACTCGGTCCTCGCTCGGTTGCTGATCCACGTCCAGGTCGACAGTGGTGATCCCAACATGGTCGACACGTCTGAACTCGAAATCGCCGTCGAAAAGATCCTCCGGGTCTGGGACGATGACTTTGCGAAGGAGCTGATCAAGGAACTCGGAGAGGACGCCGGGGTCGGCGCCGCCCAGCGTTACCGCAATGCGTTTCCTCCCAGTTACCACACGTCGTTCGCTCCCCGAGTCGCGGTCGCCGACCTGGCCGAGTTGGAACAGCTCGGAGCCGACGGCGACGTCCGGGTAAACGTGTACCGCATCCCCGGACAACCCGATAATGCGTTCAAGCTCAAGCTCTATCGACGGGGCGAACGGGTGTCGCTGACAACGGTGATGCCCAGCCTCACCAACCTTGGCATGGTCGTTGTCGACGAGCAGCCTTACGAGATACTGACTGACGACGGCGCACCGCTCTGGATTTACGACTTCTCGGTCGAGCACCCTGGGCCCGGACACGATTTCGGAGAAACTGCGGTGCTAGTTGAAGAAGCCTTCGCGGCTGTCTGGCATGGCGAGATCGGTGACGACGGATTCAACCGGATGGTGCTCGGATCCGGCATCAGCGCCCGCGATCTTTCAATCTTACGCGTCTACGCCCGATATCTGCATCAGACGGGAATCGCCCACAGCCAGGAGTACATCGAGAACACGCTCGGCCAACACCCCGGTGCGGTCCGCACGCTGGTCGACCTGTTCATCGCTCGCTTCGACCCGGCGCTTGCCGAGCGGAACGTGTTGTGCGAGGCGATTAGCGGCGCGTTCTCCGCCATCGTCGAGGAGATCAGCAGCCTCGACCAGGACCGAATTCTGCGACGGTTCCACAACCTGATCATCAACACACTGCGCACGAATTTCTTCCAAGTCGACACAGACGGCAAGCCCCCGCCGTACATCGCAGTCAAGCTCGACTCAAAGCACATCCTCGAGCTCCCCGAACCACGCCCGGACTTCGAGATCTTCGTTCACTCACCGCGCTTCGAAGCCGTCCACCTTCGATCGGGTCCGGTGGCGAGAGGTGGTTTGCGATGGTCGGACCGCAACGAGGACTTCCGCACCGAGGTCCTTGGTTTGGTGAAGGCTCAAATGGTCAAGAACGCCGTGATCGTTCCGTCTGGGGCCAAGGGCGGGTTCGTGTTGAGTCGTCCTCCGAGCGGCAACGACCCTCAGGCGTTACGCGACGAGGTGGTGGCGTGTTACCGCCTCTTCATCTCCGCGCTGCTCGACCTCACTGACAATCTGGTCGACGGCGAAGTGGTTTCGCCACCGCTAACCGTGCGACAAAGAGACGACACCTACCTCGTTGTCGCTGCTGACAAGGGAACTGCAACATTCTCCGACATTGCGAACGAGCTCGCAGTGGAGCGCGGCTTCTGGCTCGGCGATGCCTTCGCCTCCGGAGGCTCACACGGCTATGACCACAAGGGCATGGGCATCACTGCGCGGGGAGCGTGGGAGTCGGTCAAGCAGCACTTGCATGAGCTTGACTACAACATCAAAGATGAACCGTTTACCGTCGTCGGTGTCGGCGATATGTCAGGTGACGTGTTTGGCAACGGCATGCTCCTCTCTCCACAGATCCGGCTCGTGGCGGCCTTCGATCATCGACACATTTTCATCGACCCCGATCCCGACCCGGCAGCGTCCTTCGCCGAGCGGCGCCGCCTATTTGAGCTCCCCCGTTCGAGCTGGGCCGACTACAACACAGACCTGCTGTCTGCTGGTGGTGGCGTCCATCCGCGAACCGCGAAGGCAATCGTCCTCAGTCCCGAAGCTCAAGCAGCGCTCGGGGTTGAGGAATCGCAGCTGACTCCAGCTGAGCTCATGTCGGTCGTGCTGCGGGCGCCGGTTGACCTGCTGTGGAACGGAGGCATCGGCACGTACGCCAAGGCATCAACCGAGTCGAACGCCGATGTCGGCGACAAGGCAAACGATGCAATCCGCGTCGACGGCTGTGACCTACGAGCCAAGGTCGTCGGTGAGGGCGGCAATCTTGGATTCACTCAGCGGGCTCGAGTCGAGTTCGCTCGCACCGGAGGGAGAATCAATACCGACGCCATCGACAATGCAGGCGGGGTCGATTGTTCTGACCATGAAGTAAATATCAAGATCGCCATCGACCAGATCGTCGCAGCCGGAGATCTCACTGTGAAGCAGCGCAACAAGCTTCTGGCCGACATGACGACAGAAGTTGCGTCGCTCGTCCTCGCCAACAACCGCCGCCAGACCAGGGCCCTGAGCGAGGAGCGGATTGAGGCCGCGAGCATGGTCGACGTCCACGAACGATACATGGCGTCACTCGTTGGTCGAGGGCAGCTCGACCGCAACCTTGAGTTCCTTCCCAACACCGAAGCTATGGCCGATCGGAGACAGGCCAATGAGGGCCTGACGGCACCTGAGATTGCGGTGTTGATGGCATATTCGAAGAACACGCTCAACGACGAGTTGTTGATGTCGCCGCTACCGGACGACGCGATCTTCGAACCGCTACTGATCGACTACTTCCCCGAGGAGCTCCGCCAGCAACACGAGTCGGCGATCAAGAACCATCGGCTACGCCGAGAGATCATCGCCAACCGAGTAGCCAATCTCGTCGTCGATCGTGCTGGACCAACGATGGTGTACCGCCTATCACAGGAGACATCAGCGGCAGGCCACGAGATCGCCGCCGCCCACATTGCTGCGTGGGAAATCTTCAAGCTCGACGATCTCACCAGCGACGTCAACGTGCTCGACGCCTCGTTTCCGGCACTACTCCAGCTCGGCATCCACCTTTCAGCCCGCCAGCTCGCCGAACGAGCGACGCGTCAGCTTCTCCGCACCCGCCCGGCGCCCTTTAGCGCAGCTGCTGCTGTCTCTGGGCTGGCGGAACCAGTGCGAGAGATCATCGAGCACATGCCCGACTACCTCGTCGGCACCGATCAGATGACGTACCAAACGACGCTCCAGGGTCTGCTCGACTGCGGCATGGAGAGGCCACTGGCCGAGCGGATCGCCGCAATGGAACCATCGTTGGCCGCGCTCGACATCGTCGATGTAGCAAACGAATGCGACGTCGAGCCTGGGGTGGTGGCAGGAGTTCATTTCGCCATCGCGGACGAACTTGAACTCAACTGGCTGCGAGATCGCATCCTGGCCCTCCCCCGCGACAGCCAGCTGGCGTCGCTGGCTCGACTGACGCTACGGGGAGATCTCTATGCCGATCACCGAGCGCTCACGACGCAGGCAGTGAGTCGCCAAGACGGCACCGACCCTCAGGAGCTCGTTCAGCAGTGGGCGCGGAGCAACCACAACGCAGTCGATCACTTCTCCAAGACCCTCGCGGAGATTCGTGCCTCGGGCCCGGCCGACCTGACGATGCTGCTGGTCAGCGCTCGAGAAGTCCGCAACCTGATCGGTCGAGCGACGCCCGGTTGAGCCTTCAGCGCCGGTCCGATAGAGGGAGTGGTTGCCCTTTGTCGACGACCGAGGGAAATCGATTCGCCACCAAGATTGCCGTTACCATCGCGGCAGTCGCCACGGCGAGTACAACCCGGGTCCCGCCCGCATCCCCACTAACCACGATCGACACGACAACGCTGGTCACGATGCTTCCCACGTAGCGACTCATCGAGAGAACGCCAGCGGCGGCGCCGGTGCGCCTTGGTGGGACGGACTCGAGTGCCGTCGTCATCATGTTGGGAGTCGCGGATCCCAGCCCCACGCCGAAGGCGGCGAGTCCGACGACCAGGACCGCAGTCGCGGTCGCTGGTCCACCGACGAGCAGGACAAACACGGCCACCGCGGCGAGGGAAAGGCCAGCTTGTGTGGGCTGTCGCCGGCCGCGTTTGTCACCCAGCCGACCGCCCACTGGGCCAGTGACGATCATGCCGACTGTCAGTGCCGAAAGCACCAAGCCAATCCGGCCCGACTCCCAGCCTCGGGCGTCGAGGATGATCGGGGTGAGAAGAAGCAGTGCGTACTGCGCCAGCGTGCTGAGAGCTTGCACGGAAAAGGCTGAGGCGAACACTGGGTTGAGAATTCGGCCGACATCACCGGGGGTCTCGTCGCGCATGGCCCCAGCGGCGAGGTCCACCGGAATGGAGGACACCCCGACGTCGAGACGAGTTGAAACGAACAGAGCCGCCGCGGCCACGGGAATGTTGAACACGAAGATCGCCTGCCATCCAAACGCTTGTGTGAGGATTCCACCGACAACTGGGCCGCTGGCCGCTCCCACACCGAGCACCGATCCCATGAGTCCGAATGCTCGACCGCTCTGCTCTGGTGGACTCGCCGATCGCAGAAGCGATTGCACTGCGGGACCGAGTGCCGCCGAGAATGCTGCCTGTGCCACCCGAGCAGCGGCCAGCATCACGAATGTTGACGACGCAGCGGCGACCGCCGAGCAGCCAATGACGCCGATCAACGCCAAGTTGACCATTCGTTGATTCCCGAACGCGTCGCCCAATCGTCCCGCGATTGGTTGCCCGATTAGCATCGCGACCAGATAGACCGTCACGAGGATGCTCACCCTGCCAGTCGACATGTCGAAGTCGGAGGCAATCTGCGGTAGAGCAACTGCAATCATCGTCGAATTGAGCGGCACGAGTCCGGCCGCAGCAGCGATTCCGAGCACGGATGCCGTCGAGAGTCCGCGCTCGGCTGTCACGAGAGGATCTGTACTTCGCCTTTCGCCCCGTCGACTCGGATACGGTCACCGGTCCTGATCCGCTTCGTCGCATCAACAGTGCCGACGACGGCGGGGAATCCCATCTCTCGAGCAACGATTGCAGCGTGGCATGCGTGGCTGCCGTGATCGGTCACGATCGCTCCAACGAGGTGGAGAACACTGTTGAACGCTTCGCTCGTCGAAGATGCAATCACAATCTCGCCTTCGACGAGTTCGAAGAGGTCGTCCATGTCCTCGATCAAGCGAGCCGATCCCTCGCAGATGCCGGTGTTCCCCGTAAGCCCGACAACCAGGGAGTTATCGCCGCCGGCGGCGTCGAGCTGTCCCAGAATTGACTCGATCATGAAACCAGTTCCCGCCATCAATCTGGCGAGCGGAGGGGGAAGTTCGTCGACCGATGGCGGAGGCGGAGGTGGCGGGCCGAGGAAACGAGGTGGGCCATCGGCGGTGAGCTGACGCCGATGCTCGGCCCGCTGGGCAAGCGTCTCCGACAAACCTGGGCCCGCCAACACGAGCGGCACTTCGGCAAGCGAGGCGTCCATCACCAGCTCGACTTCTGCGAGGTGTCCGCGCTCCTGAGCCCGTCTACCGACCTCGAGCATGCCAAGGCGCAGCAGGCCAATCGCCGACACTTCGCTGTAGATCCCGCGCTCGTCGCGCAGGCGATAGTTGGCCCGAGCTTCACCGAGCAGCTCGTCGAAGCCATCTTGGTGTTCGGCTGGCACCGACGCCCGCAACTCATCGGCGAACGCAGCGGAGCGACGGCGCGGCTGCTCGGGATCGGCCTCGAGACCAGCGGCCAGTTTGCCCAAGATGATCTCGGGGCATTCACGGATCGTTGCATTGACGATGTCGAACCCGTCGACAAGCCGGCAATCGACCGTCCGTACATATTCGTCGACCTCAGGGATCGCACCTCGAAGCGTCGCCAGACGTTGTGCTGGCGCACCCTCATCGTGGAGAGTCCGTTGGGCGTCAACGTCGGCACGGATCGCGTCGACCGCGGCTCGCATCTCGTCTGGCAAGGCCCCCGAGACAGTCGAATGCCCGTCGAGTGCAGCGAGCATTTCGTGCGGAGGGCGTCCCGTCCATCCGCAGGCGTGAAGCGCAAAATCGCCGACCGGCAAGATTGCTGCCATATTGAA
>RCMY010003766.1_pt1 | contig 13305 bp, 24 predicted proteins | sample 2041341 | NCBI WGS metagenome assembly RCMY01 (sample SAMN09708234, study PRJNA481090) | Marine sediment metagenome, whole genome shotgun sequencing project. | reverse complement strand
ATCCTCAAGAAGGTAGCAACGCTGCACCAGGGCATCATAGCTGGCCTTGTCAGCCTGGTGCTGCAGCAGCCCCGCCATGCGAAGGCAGAGCCCGATGGGCACCCGGTGGTTGCGCGCATCTTTGCGCAGCACGACGCGGCCGCGGGAATCACATGACAATACCGCGCCTCTGGGGCTGTACACTTCGCCCTCCAGCGAAACCGTGTAGCCGGGCCATTCCGGTATGGGGTGGCGTTGCTCGGTGGTCATGGTCAGGCTCCTGTGTCTGTTTTCGGCAAGCAGCCCGCACGCACTTCCTGCAACATCGCCGACACTGCAGTCCCCACGGGATCGGCAGAAAAAAATCGGAGGGATGTCCCCCGACACTTTGCGTAGGCAATTTCGAGTTCTGTGGACTGGCCTATGTACCCATGCAGGTCCACTACAAAGACTTCGTCAGCAAGGTCGATTTTGCGTAAATGCAGGGCATCCATCTGGTCGGCTACGCCTTCATGCTCGGCGAGATGGTGCTCGGGACAATTCGGGTACCATAACGGGAGAAGATGCAGCCCAAGGGCAATGGCTTTTTCATCTCGTTCTATCAGCCACGCGCATACAGCCATCACATCAACAAACCGAGAAGAACCGCAGAGGACAACTACCTTGGGCTTTTTCATATTCCCTCCTTTTGATATTTTGTGGGGTCGAACCCTGTCATTTTCCAAAATTCACGCAGGCATTCATCCATGCTATCGCCCAAGTTCATGCAGAAGCCAGCCGCTGAAAGGTTTTGAAATATCTCGGCACAACTGGCGCACAAAAATTGAGTGGCCTGAGGTACTCCATCACCAAAACGGGACTCCTCGTAGTCACAACGGGGCGCGCGGAAGCAGTAGCAGGCCAAGACTTCTTCACCGGAAGAAATGCGCTTGTCACAAGACCAACATTTGCGTGAACGTACTGTTTGCAACGATTCTGTATCCTCGGCGGCCTCATACCACTGGTCATAATCGTGACCGCAAGAACAAGACAGGCCCATATGCTATCCCCTCGATCCGGCTACGGCGCGGCGCTTGTTCCATGTACGTATTGCCCATGCGCGCGACCGACTGTTTTCGAGTCGATAACTTATGGGCTTGCAGGGGCAGCCATCACGAGAGCATGTTATTTGCCAGTGCTCCTCGTCGCTTCCATTAACCGCCAAGTCGAGCAACGCTGGCGCTCCGCACTTATGGCAGGACTTTATTTCGGGCATGGCTGGGGCTCCTTAATTTGCCTTGTTCCAGCGTTTGCGGGCCAAAGCCAGTGAACCGAACACTTTGCAACTTCTTGGGGAGCAGTTACGGCATACAAAGCCGATCATGCCAGCAACCATGTGAAGCGTGGGCTTTCCACCACAGCGGGCGCACTTCTTATTTTTACCGAAATAGTAGTAGTATTTCACAGCTATTACCCCTCCACAGCCTTTTTGGCGCACTCAACGACCTTGCGGTAATCATCCAGCGCATTGACCAGGCAGTTGCTGTCGATGGGCGATCCGTGCCACAGATCGACTTCCTCGACCTCGCGAAGCCACTGGTACGCCTCAACACGTTCTTGCAGAGCCTTTGCAGCGCTCTCCGCCGCATCGGCCCTATTCTTCTGTGCATCCAGCTCGGAAAAAACGAATTCAAGCTGGCGAGCGCCAACACCCACGTTGCCATAACCCCGGCACTTGGCGCGGAGATCTTCAAGATTATGCTTAGGCTTCGACACGGGACGCCTCCTTTCCCTGGCAGGCGGAGCACAGGTCGGACTCCACCCAATAACACCCGTCTGGGCAGGGATGAAAATCATCGCAGCCGCAGACACGGCATTTGCGGATGTTGCCAACGATCTTGGCCATAAGGGCTTGAGCTTCTTCCGGGCTAGCGGGCTCAAAGACCGGAACTGTACGCAGCATGCCAACAACAACGTCGTCTTCCGCCAGGACTTCAAGTTTATGGATCTGAAACAGGCCACCTAGCGTCCAGTCACAACCGCTCCCCTTGGTGAAACGGCCCTCGCAAGAGAAGTAGGCAGCGTTTATGGCGTCCCCGGCTGGTATGTATCTGGCCAAGGAGGCAGCGCTCTGCACATGCCCGCATCGCACGCACTTGTAGGCGTAGTGCTCAGGGGGAACCCCCTGTGCCTGAAGCCGGGAGAGAAACTCCTTCATGGAAATTTGCTCACGGCTGGCATGGTTTTCCGATGAAGTGCTCATTTGCCCTCCTCTCCGAGCTCCCTTTCGAGTTCGGCCACGCGGGCTTGGGCGAGAATGGAATCAAACTCTGCTTCAAGGCTGCGCGCGGCACCTTCATAAGCGTAATTGTCTTCAAACTGGCGTTGCGCGTTACGCATGCCGGCACCTACGTCCACCAGGTTCTTGACCGTCATCAGTAACCCTGTGGACAGAGTTTGCCAGGTTGTAAGGGCGGACTCTGCTTGCTTGGCTCTGACTATCGCAGGATGCTTTTCGCAAACAGTATCATGTGCTACGGCAGCTTCTTTGCTGTCATGCTTTGTGCCACAATGAGGGCACAGCCAGATCCGAACAGAAAGGTCTTGGGGCACCTCTTCGCCGCTCACGGCAGCCACAACTCCACCAAACAATTTTATGGCGGCTTCCATCTGGTCGGCGGCGTTTACCTCTAAGGCTTTAGCGAGTTGGCTCGACAATTTATCAGCGCGGGTCTCTTCGGCATCCAGAGCGTCGATAAGTCGTGGGAAATTATTGTACGCCTCGGCGTAAAATGCGGCATTATGGTATCCGTTGACCTCAGATGCAGCCACCTCAGCCACAAAGAGCGTAGGATCCTCATTGCACCCCGTCACGGGCTCGTCGTCCTCGCCCATAATGAGACCCACTCCATAACTGCCGGTGTCCCCATGTGGTTCCCACCCGTATGGCCCAGGGGTGGCATCAGCATGCAGCTTGCGTAATTTCGCCCGCTCTTCTGATGAAATACTCATTTGCCCTTCCTCCCGAGTTCTTTTTGGAGCTCATCCACGCGGGCCTGGAGCGCTGCAAATTCCCTGACGGCAGAAGCCCGAAAGCTTGCGTATTTGGATTCTGACGCCACCAAGCGCTGCGCGTATTCAGAATCCAAATCAAAGTCCTTGCCATCCCGTCTGTTCCAGGCGGAAAGCACTTCCAGCATACCGCCGCTCACGCTCACGCCGCAGGGACAACTCAGATAGATACTGTTGTTGCCATAACCGCTTCTTATTTCCGCCTTTCCCCCGCAATGGGCGCACGGGAACAACAATTCGAGCAAGGCGGCATGAATATCATCATGATGCTGCATGAGTTCCAGCAGGTTGATTTCTGCTTTGGGTTGAATGACGTCCTTACTCATGAAATGCCCCTTGCGTTTGGGTTAAAGGGGATTGCACCGCTTGCCGGCACGCCGTATTCCTGAGCCGGGCGTCTGCGGCAATTCGTCTATCCAGGCGCGACATGAGCGATATTTCCAGCCCGGACGCTGATTTCTGAACCGCTTGCCCGAGGCCTGCACAAGCCATGGGGTCAAGGCCCAAAATATCGTCCATTACCGAGAACGCCTTGCATCGGTTAAGGCCGCTCATGCCGGAGAACGCGTCCACCAGGCTCCTGACCTGCTCGAGAGCAGGTTCTCCGCCGATGCGCCTCAGATCCAGAAGGTACATGGCTGCAAGGCTGCAACTGGATGCGCAGTCGGCATGATCACGCTTCGCCCCGCACCACTGGCGACACTTGCGTATCCGTTCCCACTCCTTTTCCAGATACAAGGTGTGTGGGGTCAGTTGCGGCAGCACGGTCAACAGCCCGCCAAAGTGCTTGACCACCGCGCCGTAGGTACGGCCGTATTGAGCGGCGGTAACATGGTGCAGCACACGAAAAGCCAGATAGACAGCGTGACGGTCCTCATCCATCGCCCCCAGAGCATCCACCGCGGCATATGCCGCGCGCCATGAGGCCGCGCCATGGTTAAGCAGCGATTCGCGCCGCCCCAGTCCCATGGCTGCTGTTTGGTAATACGAGTTGCATATAGGACACAGCCGATCCACACGAGGGCCGGAAGGCCCCTTGTTCTCGCAAGCCAAACCACCGCAGGAATAATGAAAATCAGTCATACGCGCGCTCCTTCACTTCACGGGCCATGCGTCCCAGGCGCAGCCATTCGCGCCATTGCTCCGCAAGGCCCAGGCCCACGGCAAGGCCGATAAAGACGGCTGCCAGCAAGAGGCTCATGCCTGGGCCTCTTGCCGACGCGGAACGGGCATGGCACTGCGCAGAAAGGCCAGCATGCCCCGGTGAGTGGTGGGCACCGCATAGCGCTCGCCGTTGATGGTGACGTGATAGGTGGTGACGCGCTGCGCGCCGGAAAGGGGCTTGACATCACGGGGCTGTTCAAAATAGATTCTCGCCATCTGAGACTCCTTTGGAGTTGGCCCCGACGTGCTGCAATCACGCCGGGGCATTTTTATTTGCAGGCGCTGCAGGTCGGATTCTGCGCGACTGGTGGCAGCGGAGCCAGGCTAACAACGCTGCCGGGCACAAGTCGGCCGATTTCCGCAATCAGCTCATCAAGCGTGGACGGCTTGGCGGGGACAGCATTGGGTGCGGAGGTTATGTGATCCTCCGAAGGCACCATGTACTTGGGCCCTTCACCAGTCTGGATCCAGTGAGGATTCAGCCCCTCGGTTTCCAGCAGGCGGATTTTCCAGCCAGCCGGAACGCCATCCGGATCGTTTCGCCGAAGGGCATCGGAGATACTTGACTGCCGAACCCCCAAAAGGGCAGCCACCTCAACCTGAGTGCGCAGTCCAAGAGCCACAAGAATGCGGCTGTATTCATCGCGCGCGGCCATCTATGCATCCTCCTCGGGAATGACGCCCTGGTCGCTCCACTGCGCGAGCATTTCCAGCAAGCCATCCACTGTTTCAAGCCAGAAACTGACGCAACCTTTGACCATGAAGCAGCATCGTGGGTCGACGCTAATGACGGCCACAGGGACGCCGGAAACATGAGCCATGCCCACCAGGCAGGCCACATCGTGATCATCCGGCGGCACCAGTACAAACAGATCTGCCATACCTATCTGCAGGGCCAATTCGCTGAAAAGCTGATCTTCCTCGCCCAGGAGCATGCCGCCGAATGGCCGCCGCTCCTGCATGGTTCGGGCATGAAGCGCCCGCCCCCGCACGTGATGACCATGCGCGGTAAGTTCGGCCTGCACACTGGACAGGGTGTCCAGGTTATCGGCAGCGGAAACAAGAAAAATGTTGAGGGCCTTACTCATCACGGCTTTCCTCCACGGACGCCTGTTCCATAAGGTGTTCCAGCGCCAGCAGGGCGGCGATGGCTTCGCGGTTTTCCTTTTTAAACACGGCAAACTCGGCCTTGGTGACCCGCCCGTCGATGATATGGGCGGCGGCAACGGCGGCAGCCTCACTGCACTCCTTGACGGTATTGGACAGCTGTATGGTCATGCTTTTGGTTGGCACCTGGGCGGCCGGCAACTTGAAGAACACGCCGCCACGCTCTTCGGCCAGAAATTCGACGGGAGCATCACAGTCCAGCATGTCCATGAGGGGCAGCAAATTATCCGCACCCCACTTGTGACCGCGTTGACGCGAAAGCTCGGACATGGCCGTCTGATATTCGATGCCCACACGGATGAAATTGGTCTTGGCGTTGAGGCCGTTGGGCATCACATTCACCAGCAGATGGTGGCAGTAGCCCGTGAGGGAGGGATAATTTTTCAGCCCGAAATTGGAAGTCATGCTATTGCGCCTCCTGAAATTGCGTGGTCATACGCGTGAAAAATTCTTTATAGAAGATACAATCCACCTAGCTCTACACCGTAGCAGAGGCGAAGCTAGGACGAGGCTTGCGACCAGGGCGCAGATTTTTAGGAGAGGGGAGCAGGCATGCGGGTACGGCTTTTTTGAGGCCGTTGGCACCGCTGACTAGCACTCGATGATGATCGACGGGCATGGTCTGCTTATTGAGATGGCTGTCCAGTGAAGGCGGCTTGATGCCCGCGGCGTCCGCCAACTCCTTCAGGGTCATATCGTTCTCGATAAGCCAGATCCGCAAATCTTGCCGTCTTCGCTTAATTAGCCTAACATCTTCGCTCAAAGGCATGATTCAACCTCTGGTCTGGATAGTTTTTAAGCAATCACTCTGTTAATGACTAGATACGTTGATATTAGCCTAATAGTCAAGCTAAATTTTAAGTTATAGGACTGTTTTTAGCATAATGAAATTATATCAACGTGTTAGAACAATAGCAAAAGAGGTCGCTGGCTCTGAAACCAAGCTCGCTCCTCTTATAGGCGTTCATCAACGCACTTTTAACGGCTACCTCAAAGAGTCTCGGGAGCATAATCTCTGGCCCCTCCTGCCCAAGATTCTCGAGGTTTTTCCGCAGATCAGCCGCGAATGGCTCTATTTTTCCGAAGGTGAAATGTTGAAGTCTGAAGGTGTTCAGGCACAGCCCCAAGACCGCGCCCCGCTGGATCCACTCCAAAAGGGAGCAGCCACGGCGTTGGAAAGGGAGAATGCGGCGTTGCGCGAACTCGTGGATAGCAAGAGTGAAATCATAACCCTGCAGAAGCAGTTGCTGGCCAAGGCCGCCGACCAGGTCGGCCAGGACCAGCGCGGCGTGGAGTTCAGCGGCGGTCCTCCTGCCCACACCGCGTCTGCCCCTGGCACGCCCAGTGCTGCCCATTTGTTGCGCCGCGCAACTGACCGTGAGGGAGGCAAGCTGTGAAGAAATTCTGTGCTTTTTGGGCCATGGTCGCCCTGCTTGCATTTCAGGCAGCCGCAAACGCGGCAACCATGGAAGAACGCATTGCCGCAGCCGGAGCGGCCATGGCTCTTGATTCGTCCGACAAGCCTACAGAGGCTTCTCCCCAGGACGTGGCCGCCCCGTCTTGGGATATGACCAAGGCCAAGGCTGTGCCATATGCCGTAGTCCAGGCGCAAAAGGAGCACCGTGCCGCCATTGGCCGCACCAAGCTGTTGCTGCGCATCGTGCCCGTAGCCAAGGGCAAGGACGGCAAGATTCAGCCCCTGCATGACCAGAACAAGCTCACCAAGGAACAGCTTGCCGCCACGGCGGTGGCAGCGGCCAAGCATCACGCGCAGATCACCGGCGCACAGATGGTAAGCGTGGCCCTGCAGACGCAGTTTTTTCCAAACCACGGCGCGGCCCGTCTGGCCACTGTGGACTACGCACCGGACGGCAAAGGTGTTTCCGGCAAGGACAACTGGCGCTGGCACATGTTCTCAGCCGCCGAAGCAGGCCCTACAGATGCGGTGTTGAAGACGGAAAAACCCGGCGCGCTCTATCTGCCCATGGAGCAAGTCCCGGCAGAACTGGCCGATGCCGTGCCCGGCAGTGCCCCGCTGAAGTAGCATGTAATAGTGGTTTTTGCGCATGGCAAAAAACTGTATCGGCCTGATGCTTCTTGCCATCATGTTGTCCACTCCATCATGGGCATGGGAGGCACGCGTGGTGGGCGTCACCGATGGTGACACTGTCACCGTGGAAAACCATGATGGTCAGCGCACCCGCGTTCGGCTGTGGGGCATAGATGCGCCCGAGCGCGATCAGCCCGGAGGCGAGCCCGCCCGAACCCACTGCGCGGCCATTGCCCTGTGGCAGACTGTTGACGTGCAAGAGGTGGCTCGAGACAAATACGCCCGCCTTCTGGCCGTGCTGGTGCGACCGGGCCAAAACGGCCGCCCGGACTGGAGCATTAACGGCAACATGGTGCGTATGGGCCATGCCTGGGCCTACGGCACTCGCCGATGGCGAAACGCAGAGGCCCGTGCAAAAAACGAAGGCCGAGGCCTCTGGGCGCAAGATAATCCCATACCACCGTGGGAATGGCGGAAGTTAAAATAAAAGGAGCCGGGACAACCCCGGCTCCGCACGCGCAAGAGAGAAACAAGCCAACAGCAGGCTACAAAGGGGCAAGCAGCCCCGCAGCAATGAGATCCTGCACATGCTCCTCGGGCGAGCTGGTGCGAACGGCACTGCCATTCCAGTTTGCGGCCCGGCGGGCCGAGCCTTCCATCCATTCCTCCAGTGTCGGCGGCGGCACCAGCATCATCTGCCAGAGGGCCTCGGCTACCCCCTGGAGGCTGTCTGCCTCCAGGGTCTTACCGTCAATGGTTCGATAGCGGTACATAGGCCTCCTATGCGGCCACGGCCAGCACGGCCGCGCGATTGCGATAATAAGTACGGAGCGTGTCGGCCACGCCGTCCCAGAGGCGACCGATGCGGTCAGGCGAGGCAAGCGGGGCCGGGGCTGCGGTGCCATCCAAGCGGTAGACATTGCCTCCGTGGCGGGGGCAAACGATATTCAATCCAGCACGGCGCAGGCGGCTTACGGCGGCACGGGCGGTGTGAGGCTGCCAATTAAAGCGCTCCACCATGGCCTGCAGGCTGACCTCACCCTGACGGAACATATCGGCCAACTGCGCCAGCACGCCCTGCAGATGGCCCGTGGGAACCGGAGGAACAGGAGCGGCAACCACTACAGGGGCATCCGCCCGAGCCTTGGTTTCAGCCACAAAGGCTTCCAGCAAGCGGACCCAGTTGACGGCCTTGGGGGCATTAAGGGTGCCGGAATGCTGCCTGAATTCAACCGTGCCATGCGCGTGGTATGCTTGCAGATTAACCTTGAAATACCGACCGCGCTGCGCGGCGGTAAGGGCCTGCAAGGTGGTAGCACTCAGGAAGCGTTCGCTCCGAGCCAAGTCGCGCACGCTCTGGCAGTAAGTATTGGCGCTGCCCCGGCGGGAAGGGGGCATAAAGGCGTCAATTTCGGCTTCAAAGGCCGCATAGCGCAGCACAATCGCGCGAATGTGCTCAACCGAAAGATCGGCAGCGTCAAAATGCACATGGTAGCCGCAACGACGGTCGACCTTACCACCCATGTCGTCCAAAGCTGTCACAACAGTGCGAAGCTGCTCCAACCCTGCTTCACCCTCCAAAACAGGAGACACAACCTCGAACCCTCCGGAAACGGATCCATCCGGCACGATTTTCCAGTGTGCGCGGGTGACGTGATTGTAGCTTTCGTTTTGCACGCTAACCCCTACCTGATTGAGAGCGCGTACAGCCTGTTCACGGGTGATGCCGGTCATTTCCAGTTCGACTCCAAACTTGCGGGACATTCTTGTAACCTCTTGGTTTAGTTGGTTTCACGCTTGCCGTGAGTCCCTTTGACCTTGGTTCCAAGATTGTTGCAAGTCCTTTCTGCATGATTTTATTTATTTTTTTAGTCAACAAATCAGCGCTGTTCCGGATGGTATGCTTCTGCCGCTTTCACGAGAAAGCCGGAGCGGGTCATACCCGCGGCAGCGGCCTTGCGGTCAATCATATCCAACGCGTATTTTTTAAAAGATACTGCTACCTGCTTGGTGCGCAAATCCAGCTCCGGAGCAGGCACAGGATGCACCACCGTGCCATCCGGCAAAGGGCCAAGGTCGTACCCGGCGTATTCGGCCCGCAGGGCATCCCATGCACCTGTATAGCCGGACGGATTAGGAATGGGGTCGCCATCGTTGGCCAAGGCTTCCAGATGGCCAGCCAAAGCGTCAATGGCCATGGCAAAGGCGTGTTCCATACTTTCGCCCCAGGTGGTGCAACCCGGCACATCTGGAAAAATAACCGACACCTTGCCTTCATAAGGGATAAACCCGGCATAATACGATTCCATAGTTTCCTCCGAAGATTCGATATATATGGAGAGCAGTCTGGCCGAGAGACACCCCTCAGCTCATCTTCACGCCGGACTGCTTTTCAATGCTTTTCAAGGTAGGGAGCGCAATGTCGCCAGAGTGCATAGCCACCGTGACCTTGCCCGGCTTGCTCGGATGCTTGAACTGCTTATGCCCCGTGGGCTTACCCGTCAGTTCAAACCATCCGTCTGCCTTAAGCCGTTGAATCACTTCCTTCGCCTTCATGCTTCCTCCATCCTGTTAAAAGCATATTTATATAAAAATTATATAATGTCAATTTGTTTATATAAAAATTATATAACAAGCCGTGTCTAGTCAATTTCTTTCTCGTTATGTCGCTTAACAAGAACAAATCTTTCCAGAATGGATCCCATGGATGTATGCGCGTCACAGTGGCGCATATACCCGGCAAACGAGGCTACTCGGGAGCGGATGAACTCAAGGTCGACCCGGCCATCATAGTACAGACCACGCAAGCGCTTGAAGGTTTTTCGGGCACGCCGGAGAGTGCGCTTACGAGGCCGGACGTGGCTGGTCCAGTGCCGGTAACCCACAAAATCCACACCCTGCGACAGTGGCCAGAGCCCGGTTTTTGGATTCATGGCGAGCTGCAGCCCTTCCACATGATCCTGTAAGCGAGCGAGGGTCTCCCGGCACCAGGCTTTACTCTCACCCACGACCACAAAATCGTCCATGTACCGAACATAGAACTTTATGCCCAGAGTGTCTTTGGCGTGATGGTCCAGGGAATCAAGATAAAGGTTGGCCAACCACTGACTGGTAAGTGCTCCGATGGGCAATCCCCGCCCTTGATAGCCACTGCGATGGATCAGGGAGTCAAAAAACCAGAGCAGATCCTGATCGGAAAAAATGCGTTGTACGCGCTGCATGAGCAGGTCGTGCGGCAGGCTTGGGAAAAAGGACTTAATGTCGGCCTTGATGATATAGGGATGCTCCCACTTACGGCTGGCAGAACGCAAAAACGAACGCAGACGATTACTGGCGGCATGGGTTCCCCGCCCCTTGATACTGGCGAAGGTGTCAATAATAAAGCGCCGCTGCAACACGGGGGCCACGTGCAGCATGACGGCCTGATGCACCACGCGATCCTCAAAGGCGGGAGCCTGGATAAGCCGAAGTTTGGGATCGGTTACCCAGAATTCGCGGAACGGCTTGGGCTGCCAAGTGCACTGCTGAAGCTGCTCCTCCAGCGCAAAGAGATTGGACTCAAGATCCGCGTAAAAAGAGAGGGTGTCAGAATCGAAGCGCTTGCCCTGGCGCACCAGGGTGAACGCGGCGGCCAAATTGCGAAAGGTGGCAATCTGGCCCCATAAATTTTTGAACGTTTTTGCCATAGCAGTTTCGGCCGGAGCCGCCTTCGAGACCTACCAGCCGCTCCGGCCGCTTTGTGGTTCTCCCTTGCGGGAAGGAATACCTGCGCCAAATACACGCCGTCCGAAGGACCGTGACCCTTCGGCCTCATGGTGTTTTTGCGGAGCGGCAACCGACGTTAGGCCACGCATTACTCGGGGTATTGTTCATGTTCAGGCAGAACAAGCCCGCACCGCCAGATTCCGTCCAAGCGCCGCCGATGCACGCCGGCATCCCAAATTCAGGCCGGAGCCGCCTTCGTAACCTACCAGCCGCTCCGGCCACTTTGTAGTTCTCCCTTGCGGGAAGGAATGTCTGCGCCAAATACACGCCGTCCGAAGGGCCGTGACCCTCCGACCTCCTGGTGTTCTTGCGGAGCGGCAACCGCCGTTAGCCGCACTCCAGCTCACGGTCGTAGTGAGATTCAGGCAGAACAAGCCCGCACCGCCAGCATGATCCCAACAGCCGCCGATGTACGCCGACATCCCAAATTTCAAGCCAGGGCCGCCTTCGTGACCTACCAGCCGCCCCGGCCGCATTGTGGTTCTCCCTTGCGGGAAGGAATGCCAGCGCCAAATACACGCCGTCCAAAGGGCCATGGCCCCCTGGCCTCCCGGTGTTTTTGCGGAGCGGCAACCGACGTTGGTATTCGCATTGGTCGTGGTCCATTGCCAGTTCAGGCAGAACAAGCCCGCACCGCCAGACCATTGCCAATCGCCGCCGATGCACGCCGGCATCCCAAATTCAGGCCAGGGCCGCCTTCGTAACCTACCAGCCGCCCCGGCCGCATTGTGGTTTTCCCTTGCGGGAAGGAACCCCCGCGCCAAATACACGCCGTCCAGAGGGCCGTGGTCCCCTAGCTTCCCGGTGTTTTTGCGGAGCGGCAACCGACGTTAGGATATACCTTGCCCGGAGGCTCGTAGAAGTTCAGGCAGAACAAGCCCGCACCGCCAGAGTTACTCCATGCGCCGCCGATGAACGCGGGGGGCCCATCAACCTAGCAGCGACCCCTGCCCGGGCTGCCCGGGCCGAGGCGGGGCCGACTTGGGCGGCTGGCCTTCTACGGACTCGTTGAGTTTTTTCAACCAACCGCCTAGCAGTCCGCCTACTTCAACAATCATACGGCTCCAGCTTTCATACGCGGCATCGCTGACCAAGCGCAGGTTATACGCCTTGCGGACCTGCAGCTTCAGGTACTCCAGTTCGACATCCGCGCGCCAAAGCAACTCCCGCGTTTCCGCGGGAGGCCGTCGTAGCCGTCGCTCATAGATCTGGGCCTTGGCTGCCCGGATTATCAGGTGCAGAATGGTGGAATTGGTGTGCCGTATATCGGCCGAAAGGACGTGCCGTTCGGCTTTGTTGAATTTCTGGCAGAACTTGTGGCCCTCCAGATCGAGGGCCTCCATTTTCGCAAGCAGCGTGAAGTCTTTGAGCGACATATTACTTTCCCGTCCCCCTCGGGAAGCAGGCATCATCTGGAACGTAGCCTTCCGCTATGCGGTCAAGCATCGCCCCGGGCCTTACCTCTAGGGCGATGGCGATTCTGACGAGCATTTCGATACTCGGATACCGCTTGCCGCTCTCCAACATGGAGATGTAGGGAGCACTCAGATCCATACGGTCCGCCAGAGCATCCTGCGAGAGCCCGGACATCTGCCTGAACTCCCTGATGGTGCGGCCCACGCCTGCCAGTTTTTTCCGGCTTGTCTTCATTCCCCGCTATGTATCGAGAAATGAGTACAAAAACCTTAATCAACTACGTTATGTTAACGTAGAAGGTTACGGGGAAGGTTGTTTTTTGATCTCGCCACGAGGGCGCAGCTCTGGGGGGCTTTGTCGACGAAGCTCTTCCGATATATATGACTCCTCGCAGTGATTCACGTCACCAAACAGCCTCGCCACAAAATCCACAACGAGCCGGATTTGTTTCCAGCCGGGCCGGTTACAATTTCGCCAGCACCGACTGGAAAAAGTTTCATCGGGCCAACCACCACAAAGCGCATTCAGTGCCTGATCAATGGCTATCAGTACATGCTTCAGCCAAAGCTGCAACGCCTGTTTCATCCAACACCCCTCCGTGCTTGACGCGATCCCGCTCCTCCGCGCGTTTGGCGTTGTTGAAGCGGTCAAGATTGCCCACAAGGTAGCCGGTGATGCGGCGGGTGCGCTCAAAACACACCCCCGCCCCCCCC
>RCMY010003764.1_pt1 | contig 13306 bp, 13 predicted proteins | sample 2041341 | NCBI WGS metagenome assembly RCMY01 (sample SAMN09708234, study PRJNA481090) | Marine sediment metagenome, whole genome shotgun sequencing project. | reverse complement strand
GATGCGCCCAATAAATATGCCGGACTGAGTTTCTTTCTCAATCCGATGAAAATCGACGGCATCACCACCAGCCGGATCAAGAAGCTCACCGGCGAATATGGTTTCGTCCAGACCTTCTTCACCGATGCCCGCATTTCTTCCGACTGCCTGTTCGGCGGCGAAGGCAATGGCTGGTCGATGGCGATGAAGACGCTGGAATATGAGCGCGGTGCCAAGGTCAAACCGGTTGGAGGCTTTTTCGTCAAGGAGCTTGATGTGATGGAAATTGTTGAGCTGGCGAAAAATTCCGTGCGCAATGGCAAGCCGCTGCTCGACGATCCAGTGATGCGCGACAAGATGACCCAATATATGATCGATATCCAGGCGCTGAACTTGAACAATACAAGGCGCCGGATGCCACAGCTGATGCAGGACCGGCCGATGGGTCTGCCGCTGATGAACAAGCTGGCGCGGACCGAACTGATCCGCGAGCTGACCGAATTCTCGCTCGCGTTTCAGGGCACCAAGGCGGGTTATTATGTCGGCGACGAGAACGCAGTCGATGACGGCTATTGGCACCGCAGTTACCTGAACAGTTTCTCGGCGACCATCGGTGGCGGCACGTCCGAAATTCAACGCAATATTGTTGCCGAACATGCTTTGGGATTGCCGAAAACGAGATAGGATTTGGAGCTTGGCGCAGCCGTTCGTCCTGAGCTTGTCGAAGGACATTTTTCGACGAGAGGCGTGGTTCGACAGGCTCACCACGAACGGTCTAGCGGCCACTTTGGGAATTGAGGAAATATATGGATAATCTAGGCACAATCGGGACCACCGAAGAACAGATTGAACTGATGGACGTGGCTACCAATTTCTGTCGCGACAAAAGCCCGATCGACAAGGTGCGTACGCTGATCGACGATGATCTCGGCTATGATCCCGGTATCTGGAAGGAAATTGGCGAACTCGGCTGGCTGGCGATCGCGATCCCGGAAGCCCATGGCGGGGTTGGCCTGTCGATGGCCGAAGTCGTCCCGATTGCCGAGCAGATGGGCCGCAATCTGATGAGCACGCCATTTGGATCGACTAGCCTGGCAGCTCAGGCCTTGCTGGCCGGTGGCAACGAAGCCCAGCAGGCAGAGTGGCTGCCCAAAATTGCCGAAGGCGCTGCGGCAACGCTCGCCTTGCGGGAAGATAATGGTGATTGGGATCTGTCCAATATCGACGCCACGGGTGTCGAGAGCGGCGGGTCTGTCACCTTGTCCGGCAAGAAGCAGCTGGTCCTGTGGGCGGATAGCGCGGAACTGGTCATCGCCTCGGTGAAGATTGACGGCGCCGTGCGCTTTGCTTTGATCGAGCGATCGGCGCTGAGCGAGAACGCGTTGCGCCGCGAGACGGTGATCGACGAAACCGCGCGCAGCTATGAATTGACATTAGACGGCGTGACCCTGTCGAGTGATACCCTGTTCGACGCATCCCGGACCCGCGAGACGCTGGACAAGATCGAGCTCGCTGCCGGCCTGATCCATGCAGCAGAAATGACCGGCGGCGCGCAGGCGGTGATCGATTACACGCTCGAATATCTCAAGACCCGCAAGCAGTTCGGCAAGATTATCGGCAGCTATCAGGCGCTCAAACACCCGACGGTGAACAATTATGTCGAATATGAAAAGGCGCGCACGCATCTTTATAGTGCAGCGCATAGCTGGGGCGAACAGGGGCGTGGCGAGGTTGCTGTCCGGATGGCGGCGGCCCAGTCCCATTCGAGCTATTCGACCTCAGCGGACCGCGCGATTCAATTCCACGGCGGCTTTGGCTTTACCCATGATTGTGACGCTCAATTGCATCGGCGCAAGGCGATCCTGGCCGGCGCGCTGATCGGTGATGCCGCCTATCAACGGTCGAAACTGGCCGGATTGCTGTTTGATTAGGGAATAAATCTTCCGTTCGTCCTGAGCTTGTCGAAGGACACCGCTAGCCGATAGGCGCACTTCGACAAGCTCAGCGCGAACGGGTGTGAACCAATAAGGAGAATTTACATGTCAGAAGTACTCACCGATATTCAGGACGGTTTCATCATCGTCACGATCAACCGCCCCGAGGCCAAGAACGCGATGACCAAGGCGGCCGCGGAAGGCATTCGTGCGGCGATGGAGCAGCTCGACAATGACAACAGCCTCAACGCCGGGATCATCACCGGCGCTGGCGGGACATTCTGTTCCGGCATGGATCTCAAAGGCTTTTTGCGCGGCGAGACTCCGTCGGTAAAAGGCTATGGTTTTGGCGGGATCACCGAAAAGGGTCCGGAAAAGCCATTGATCGCAGCGGTCGAAGGCTATGCGCTGGCAGGCGGCCTCGAACTGGCTTTAGCGTGTGATCTGTGCGTCGCGAACGTCAACGCGAAATTCGGTATTCCCGAAGTCAAACGCAGTCTGGTGGCGGCAGCCGGCGGCGTTATCAAGCTTCAGCAACTGGTTGGAAAACGCATCGCCATGGAATGGGCACTGACTGGTGATTTCTTCTCTGCCCAGCGCGCCTATGAAGTCGGTTTTGTCAATCGCGTGACCGAAGGCGCTGCGCTCGATGCCGCGATCGAACTGGCGACCACGGTTGCTGCCAACGGGCCGCTGGCGTTGAAAGCGACCAAGAAGATCATCAACGAAAGCTATGACTGGACCAGCGAAGAGGCCTGGAAGAAACAGGCCGAAATCACCATGCCGGTATTTGCGTCCAAGGATGCACAGGAGGGCTCGCTCGCCTTTGCCCAGAAGCGCAAACCTGAATGGAAGGGTGAATAATCCTCGCTATGACCAACACTGATATTGTGGATCTGTGGGCCGGGTCGCAGGACCTGCCCGCATGGTTCGTCAAGGCGATGGCGGTTCCGCGTGAGGAAGATTTTGTCGAGATAGACGGTCGGAAAATCCATTATTTCCGCTGGGGCAAGCGTGGCAACCCTCCGCTGCTGATGACTCACGGGTTTCTCGCCCATGCCCGTTGCTTTGCATTTATTGCGCCGTTTTTCGCGGAGGATTACGACATTATCTCTTATGATCTCGCGGGCATGGGCGAGAGCGAGATGATAGTCGATTGCGATGGTGACAAGCGGGCCCATGGCATGGTCGCAGTGGCCGAGGCGCTGGATCTTTTCTCCGGCCCGGTCAAACCCAGAATCATAGCCCACAGCTTCGGTTCCGGGGTTGCCCTGACCGCGATGGAGATGGCGGGAGAGCGATTTGGCGGTCTGATTATCTGTGACCTGATGATCATGCGCCCGGACAAGCTGGTCGCGCACTTCAATGAGGGCGGCGGCCCTCCCGGTTCCGGCAAATCAGACCGGCCGACCAATGTCTATCCCGACTATGAGACGGCGCGGGGACGCTTTGTCCTGGCCCCGCCGCAGAATGTGCAAACCCCGTTTCTGGCCGACTATATGGCCTATCACAGCATGCGCCGGGTCGAGGGTGGCTGGACCTGGAAATTTGATCCGATGGTTTTCCATCGCAGCGAGAATGATCAGGCGCAATGGATGAAAGCCCCACAGCGGATCGCCGATCTGCCGCACCGGCTGGCGATCATCTATGGCGAGAACAGCAGATTGTTCGATGGCGATAGCGCTGCCTATCTACGCGAACTGGGCGGGACCCATATCCCGATGATCGCAATACCCGATGCAGAACATCATCTGATGCTTGACCAGCCGCTTGCTTTTGTCACCGCGCTGCGCTCTGTTCTGGGTTTATGGGATATCCAGTAAGCCGGAATAAGGATTGAACGATGGCCGCCAAGAACAAATGCAAGATTGTTTCGGTGGTCCAGACCGGCTCCGACCCGTTCGACACTCCGTCAACAATCGAGGCATTTGGCGACTGGCTGTCACAAGCGAAGGCGGCCGGCACAGAATTGGTTGTGTTCCCAGAGGCCTATATCGGCGGCTATCCCAAAGGCGTCGATTTCGGAACCCGGGTCGGTTCGCGCACCGAGGCGGGGCGCGATCTTTTCCGGATGTACGCCGATAATGCGGTCGAGCTGGAAAGCGCGCGCTTTACCGCTTTGTCCGAGGCAGTGGCCGCAAATGATATGACCTGCATCGTCGGCGCGATCGAAAAGCGGGGCGGCACCTTGCATTGCTCGACCTTCGGTTTTGAACGCGACGGTTCTCTTCTGGGAGTGCACCGGAAGCTGGTTCCCACCGCCGCCGAACGGCTGATCTGGGGGCGGGGTGACGGCGGTGATTTGCCGATCATGGACAGCGATGCGGGACGGCTGGTCAGCGCGATCTGCTGGGAAAATTACATGCCGTTGCTGCGATCGCATTATTATGCCGCCAACCCCGATTTCTATTGTGTTTCCACCGTCGATGACCGCGAAATCTGGGCCTCTGCGATGCGGGTGTTCGCTTGGGAATCGCGCAGTTTCCTGCTCAACGCCTGCCAGTATCTGGAACGCGGCACAATCCATCTGGGGGCTGACCTGTTCGACGCCCGGCAAGGCAATGATCCCGATATCGTGCTGATCAATGGCGGATCGAGCATCATCTCGCCGATGGGGGAACCGCTGGCGGGACCGGTCTATGGCAAGGAGACAATCCTCACCGCCGAAGTGGATCTGGACGACCGGATGCGCGCCAAATTCGATCTCGATGTAGCGGGCCATTATGCGCGACCGGATGTGTTTGAATTGAACGTCAATAGTGGTGCGAGCGACTAGGCGTTCTGCTCATTTAGAAAAAGCACGACCCAATATTCTGGGCTGCCATCGCGGCACCCGCACCATTTTATCAATTGTCCGAGATTAGGCAGCCAAAAACCCTTTCAAGCGCTGATTGATGATCTGCTCTGCCTCGACCATGATCCGGTCGATCAGTTCCTGGCAGGTTGGAATATCGTTGATCAGCCCGGCGACCATGCCGCAGCTCCATGCACCGATGTCCATGTCGCCTTCGAGCATGATCTTGGGATAGACACCCGCGACCTGTTCGATGACGTCGCTAAATTGCAGGTCGGCGCCTTTTTCCTTTTCGATTTCGAGCAAGCGTTCGACCGCAGGATTGTTGAGCACGCGTTCGGTGTTGCGCAGGGGCCGCATCACAAGGCGGGTATCCAGCTCGCTGGCGGCAACAATCGCATCCTTTACATTCTGGTGTACCGGCGCTTCCTGGGTGGCGATAAAGCGGGTGCCCATGTTCATGCCGTCCGCGCCCATCGCGAGCGAGGCGACAAGGCTGCGGCCGTCGGCCTGACCACCGGAGGACACAAACGGGATATCCAGTTCGTCGGCGGCGCGGGGCAGCAGGATCATGTTCGGAATATCATCTTCGCCGGGATGGCCACCGCATTCAAAGCCATCGACGGAAACCGCGTCACAGCCGATGCTCTGGGCTTTCAGCGCATGGCGAACGGCGGTGCATTTGTGGATCACCTTGATCCCTGCGCCGTGCAAGGCCGGGAGCACCTGCTGCGGATTGTTGCCGGCGGTTTCGACGACCTTCACGCCGCCCTCGATGATCGCCTTGACCATGCCTTCGTAGTCGGGCGATTTGACGACCGGGAGAAAGGTCAGGTTCACGCCGAATGGCTTGTCGGTCATGTCGTTGCATTTGGCGATCTCGTTCGCCAGAGCTTCTGCGGAAGGCTGGGTCAGTGCGGTGATGATGCCCAGCCCGCCGGCGTTGGACACAGCGGCGGCCAGTTCGGCAAAGCCCACATAATGCATGCCGCCTTGAATGATCGGATGTTCGATTCCAAAAAGCTCGGTTATGCGTGTTTTCATGGGGTTAGCTCCTGTAAATGGAAGATATGGAAGCATGTTTGCCTCCTTCCGGAATCACTTTAATCGCGCGATTAACTAGCAATCCATTGACCGGTTGTCACGCCTTTCCAGATTTGATCGGGTGACGTTACGGCAAGCTCCGCTCCGAGCAGTTTCGACCAGTGATGTTCATTGCCGAGCGCGTCACGCCAGGCCCAGAGCCGCCTTGTATAATGGTGCAGATCATATTCCTGCGTATAGCCCATCGCCCCGTGGACCTGATGGAAAGGCACGGTGACCGCCTCGACGCTATGGCCGATCTGGACCTTGGCGATGACTGCCTCGTGCCAGGCCTTTTCCGGATCATCCTTGTGACGGGCGATGCTGCTGGCGGCCTGCGTGGCGGCCATGGTCGCGGCCGCGCATTCCGAAGCGGCAACCGCCAACTGGTGCTGGATTGCCTGAAATTTGGACAAGGGCCTGCCAAATTGTTCGCGCTGGGAGACATATTCGATCGACAGATTCAGAGCCATTTCCATGGACGCTGCCATTTGTACCGCACGGACGGTCAGGATCAGCGCCTCAACCGCCCGGCGGGAAAGATCGGTCCTGGCCGAATGTTCCGCCAGATGGCCGGAAAATATGAACTGCGTCATGCCATCCGGGGACAGGGCTTGCTCGGGCGAGCGGATGCCTTCGCGATTGTCGAATAGAGATATTTCCTGATGGGCCTCGTCGAACAGGACAATCTTGTCTGCATGCATACCGAAGGGGATATCGGCGCTCGGCGTATGGCCGCTGAGCGCGAAACTGGCGCTGCCGTCGGCTGGCGCGAGGCCTGCCCGGTCGAGCATCCAGTTGGCGATCAGCGTCTCTGCAAAGGGCACCGGAGACGCCGCCTGGGCCGAAGCCCAGATCGCCCCGAATGTCTCGTCATAATCGGCGCCAAAACCGCCATTGGCCTCGCTGACCCAGGCGAGTGGCAGGCCGTTTTCCGAGAGGGCGTCCCACAAAGCCAGCGGATATTCACCGGCCTCCGCCTTGTGCGGGACTTCTCGGCCGCACAGATCGGTGTAGATTTTAGAGGCCGATTCGGCGACCATGCCTTCGGTGTTTATCATGGGAATAGGACGCCTTGAATAGAGCCGTTCGCACTGAGCCTGTCGAAGTGCAGCTGTTGCCGGTAGCTGTCCTTCGACAGGCTCAGGACGAACGGAGTGGAAAGGACGGTTTTAGCCATCATCTGAGCCCCAATTGCCGTGCGGTAATGCCGCGCATCACCTCGGTCGTCCCGCCGCGCAACGTGTTGGGCGGCGCGCGCAGGACGCCGATATTCATGATCCGCCGCATGTCGGGACTCCAGTCTTCGGACGGCAGGTCGTTGAGCATCGCGCGGACCTGCTGGGTCAGGTCATTTTCCAGCCGGTTGCCGAGATCCTTTACCAGTGCAGCTTCGGTTTCGGGCGAAACGCCCTGATTGAGCAGATTGGCGATGCCCCAGGACATGCCTTTCAGCGTGCGCAGACTGGCGATCAGTTTGCCGAGGCGGGCATGGCTGTCCGAGCCCATTTTTTCCCCCAGCTGGTACAGCGCGGTTTCCAGGGTGATATAGCTGGAGAGAAACCGTTCCGGTCCGGAGCGTTCCATCGCCAGTTCGCCGGTCACCTGCTTCCAGCCGCCGCCCTCTTCGCCGAGCAGGCAGTCGTCCGGGACAATCACATCCTCGAAATTGACTTCGTTGAAATGAGCGTCACCCGACAGGTCGACAATCGGCTTGATGGTGATGCCGGGCAGGCTCAGATCGATCAGGATCTGGGAAAGGCCGACATGGCGGTTGCGGCCATCGGCTGGCGAGGTGCGCAACAATACGACCATATAATGCGAAATATGGGCACCCGAGGACCAGATTTTCTGGCCATTGATCTTCCAGCCGTCAGCGACCTTCTCGGCCTTGGTTTTGACATTGGCGAGATCGGAGCCCGCGCCCGGTTCGCTGAGACCGATTGCGAAATAGCATTCGCCCGCAGCGATGCGCGGCAGGATATCGAGCTTCTGTTCTTCGGTGCCGTGGGCGAGCAGCATCGGTGCGTGCTGGCGATCCGCGATCCAGTGGGCGGCGACGGGTGCGCCCGCTCGCAGGGTTTCCTCGGTCACGATATAGCGTTCGAGCGCGGTCTTGTCGTGGCCGCCATATTGGCTCGACCAGGTCAGGCCGATCCAGCCGCGCTTGCCCATTTTCTTCGAGAATTCGGGATCGGCAGAGGCCATCCAGCATTCCGGCTCCGGCCTGAAATTGCCGGCCCTTCGCTCTTCGCTCAGGAACGCCTGCAGTTCGCCGCGCAATATTTCAAGCGCCGGTTCGGGCTGGACGACGGGGAAATTAAATCTTTGCATTGGCTTTTTTCCGTTCGTCCTGAGCTTGTCGAAGGACGGGTGATGGGAACAAACGCACTTCGACAAGCTCAGTGCGAACGGTGATTGGCGCAGACCAGTTCACGGCGTCACGATATCAAATTGCGGGTCTACCTCGTCAAACGCGCCAAACATAGCTGCCATCAGGGCCGTATTGCCGCTGACAATCATATCCTTGCTCTGGATCAGATCCAGCGCCTTGGCTTCGCGCATCAGCAATTTTGTGAACAGGGCGCGGCTGATGGTGATCTGCGTATCGGACCCCTCTGCGGTGACGGCATAATCTTCCTTGCGCGGGAACATCACGCTCTTGCCGAGATCGATGCTGACCGCCTCTTTGCGATCCGGGAACCAGAAGCGGATGATCCCTCCATCGCCCTGCATCTTCGCCGGATTGAAGCGGGTCGCCATGGCGTCAAACAAGTCAACCGCCGGGATGCCGTTTAGGACCTTGGCGTTGGCGGTACTGATCGAGTTCTTGACGTTATTGCCTTCGCGCAATTCCTTTGCACCCACCAGATAAATATTCCGCCATGTCCCGGCTTCGGCTTGGAAACCAAGTTGTTCGTAAGTCGAGGCCAGCCATTTTTTGGCCGCTTGATCAGCCGGATCGGCGAACACTAGATGGTTGAAGACGGTGGCTGCCCAGCGGTAATCTCCCGTGGCGAAGGCTTTCTCGCCTACCGCCAGCGCCTTCTTGGCACCGCCCATCGCTGCGACATATTTTTTGGAAGACTCAACCGGCGGCAGTTCGTGATAATGCGCCGGCACCGCATCCCACCAGCCGAAATAGCGTTGATAGACTGCCTTGCTGTTGTGGTTGAGCGTTCCGTAATAATCGCGCACGCCAAAGTCGCTCTTGGCGAAATCCGGCTCGCCGATATTCTCGGCAATCTCGTGCATGGTCGCGCCCTGGTTCGCCTGACGCATGGTCTGGTCATGGACATAGCGGTAGATACCACGCTGGTTTTTGAGGGCCGTGCGGACATTGTCGCTGCCCCATGTCGGCCAGTGATGGGAGGCCAGCATGACGTCCGATTTTGCGCCATATCTGGCGAGCATGGCGTCGATCACCTTGCTCCATTTCAGCGTATCACGGACCAGCGCACCGCGCGGGGTCAGGACATTGTGGAACGTCCGGGTGGCGACTTCGGCGGTGTGGAGCGCATTGAATTGGGGCAGGTAGAATACCAGCTCGGCTGGCGCTTCGGTTTCGCCGGCATCCATGAAGTCGAAGCTGATGCCATCGACCAGCAGAGTCTCGCCGTCCTTGCTGATTGATCTGGTCGGCGGGATCAGCGCGACATCGCCGCTCGATAATTTCTGACCCAGGCCGCCACCGACATGGCCGGTTTTGCCAACCGGCAGAGCGGTGCCGAACTGAAACTGTACCCGCCGGTTCATCGCGGTGCCGGCGATCACGCTTTCGCCGATCGATTCGGCGAGAAAGCCGTGCGGCGCGATGATCTGCACCTTGCCCGACTGGATATCTTCGGGTGAAACCACACCGGACACGCCGCCAAAATGGTCGCCATGGCTATGGGTGAAGATCACCGCGGCGACCGGGCGCTCGCCAAGCGTCTTGTTGGCGAGCGCCAAGCCGGCCCTGGCTGGTGCGGGCGTGGTCAGCGGATCGACGATGATCCAGCCGGTCTTGCCCGCGATCAGCGTCATCTGCGCCAGATCATAGCCGCGAATTTGATAGATGCCGGGAACCACCTCGAACAGGCCGTGAATGCTGTTGAGCTTGCCCTGACGCCAGAGCGAGGGATTGACGGTGTCGGGGGCATCGCCGGTGATAAAGTCGAACTGGCGCGAATCCCAGGCGACGGAACCGTCCTCGTTGAGAATCTTGTCGTCCGTGATTTTGGCGAGAAAGCCCCGATTGGCATTTACGAAATCACGCTGGTCGGCGATCGGCAGGCTAGAGGCGACCTTGTTATTGGCGGTCCTGGTCGCTTCGGTAGCGACGCCTTCGGGAGGGGCGGCGGATGCAGGGGCAGCCGATATCAAGGCTGCGATCAAAATAGCGGTCTTGTTCACTTTATTTCTCCTTCCTGTTCCCCTGCGCAGGCAGGGGCCATCTCCCGGAATCTCCTATACGCACGAGGGCGAGATGGACTCCCGCCTTCGCGGGAGAACAATCATGCTCCCTTGAATACCGGCTTACGCTTTTCGAGTATCGCGTCAATCGCTTCGCGATGGTCGTCAAGCTGCTGCAGAACGCCCTGGAACAAGGCGGCCTGATCAAGATTTTCCTTAAGCGTCACGCTCTGCGCGGTTCGTACCAGTTCCTTGGTCTTGCGGATCGCCAGCGGCGGCAGCGCAACGACCATTTCGGCCAGCTCATAGGCGCGCTCCAATAACTCGTCATTGGCAACAACCTCTGACACCAAGCCATAGTCCAATGCCTTCCCGGCATCGATAAATTCGCCGGTATACAGCATCTGGTTGGCCTTCGCCTGCCCGATGATCCGCGGCAGCAGCCAGGCTCCGCCGTCACCGGGGATGATCCCGACGCGCAGGAAACTTTCGGCGAATATAGCGTCTTCGCCGGCAATGCGGATATCGCACATCGTGGTCAGGTCATTGCCCGCGCCGATCGCGTGACCGTTGACCGCGGCGATCACCGGTACCGAGATTTGGGAAAAGGCCAACGGAATGCGCTGGATCCCTGTCTTGTACCAGTTCTCGATTTCCAGCGGCGTCATCTTCTGGTCGGCGGTCATCGCCCTGATCTCGTGGAGATTGCCGCCGGAGGAAAAGCTTTTGCCATTGGCAGCCAGCACGACACAGCTGACACCGGCATCGGCATCGGCCTTGTTGATCGCGTTTACCAGCGCTTCGCACAGATCCTTGGAAAGGGCGTTGCGGCTGTCCGGCTTGTTCAGCGTAATCGTTACGATCCGGTCATTCTTCTCATAGAGGACGACGTCAGCCATTGAAAATTCCTTTGCCCTGCGTTTCTTATATCATCCCGTTGTCATTGCAGGGGACGACGGATTCTGCAAGACTCGCTCCGATCAAATCGCTAAATGGATATAGATGATCCGGCAGAACAATCCAATCTCTGGCCATGATGCTGCGGGCTTCACGCTGGTGGAATTGATGGTCGTGCTGCTGGTCATCGGACTGATGGCATCGGTGGTTATATTTTCCTTTCCCAGCGGCAACAGCGCCCTGCAGGAAGATGCCCAGCGCTTCGCCGCGCGCACGGCGGCGCTGCGCGACAATGCCATTCTCCAATCGCGTCCGATGGCGGTGCAGGTCACGCCCTCCGGCTACAGCTTTCTGGAACGGCGCAAGGGCAGCTGGTTGGTGATCGAGGACAAACCGTTCGTGTCGACAGACTGGTCCAGTGGTGTCCGCGCGAAAACCGGCGAGAATGGACCGATGATGATCAGTTTTGAAAGCACCGGCCTGCCGAGCGATCAGGCGGAACTTGTCTTGCAGGGCGACGGGCAAAGCCGCAGCGTCCTGATTGCGCCGATGGGCGACGTAAAGCTGGCCGGAGCGGCGCCATGATGAGATCTGGGATCAAATCGGAGGAGCGCGGATTTACCCTGATCGAGATGCTGGTTGCGCTTTCGGTGTTCAGCCTCGCTGCGCTCGCCTTGATCCGGCTACAGGCTTTTACGACTCATAATGCCGCCGAACTCGAACTGCGCGTGGTCGCGCAATCGGTTGTCCGCAACCGGGCGGTCGAAATTCTCACCGACCCGCGGCCTCCAAGCCTGGGCGAGCAGGGCGGAGCGGTCGAAAATGGCGGCTGGCAATGGCAATGGGAGCAGGACGCCAAGCTGACCGGGGACCAACGCTTCATTCAGGTCAATATAAGCGCGCGTGAAGAAAATAGTGGTGCGCCCGCTTCGCTCACGATCCTGCGGCCATCAGGACTGTTGCTGGATGAGCAGCCGGTTGGGCCACCTGCAAACTAAAGGATTGTCCGGTAAAATCTTATGTTTCACCTTTGTTTCGAATGGCACACAGGTTAGAAGCGCGAAGAAAATAGGCTAACGGACAAAAAAATGAGCAAACTCGAAGACGCATTAGAGAATTTGGATATGGATGACCTGCCTGAGGAGGACGAATCTATGCTCGAATGGTGGGATTTTGATGACGCCGCCGAGATGGTCGATGCCGTCGCCGGAGATATCCAGTTCATTATCGAAAGCGCCCTCGACGCGCGCGGTGATGCCCTGTTGGCACTGCCTGCCAGCGATGAAGCGATGCCGGTGCTCGAGGCGCTGGCCGAAAAGCAGATCAAATGGAAATATGTCACGATCATCCCGACCGACGATCTGCTGGTGCCGCTCGATGATCCGCGCAGCCATGTGAAGAAGCTGGCAAGTCTCTTTCTGACGCGCGGTGCGCGAGTGCTGCCACTGGCGCCGGATCACGAGGATTATCATATGGCTGGAGCCGCCGCCGATGCGCGGCTGCGGGACACTAAATGGCCTGCGGATCTGGTCTGGCTTGGCATGGGTGATGGCGGCAGCACAGCCGGGATCATGGACAGCGCCGATCTGGAAGAGGCGCTCGATGGTCCTCCGGAAAAACTGGCGGTTGGCCTGCTCCCCGAAGGCGGTGACACGCCGCTGGTGACGTTGACCAAAGCAGCGATTTGCGAAGCGCGAACCGTGATGGTCCTGCTCAAGGGTGCCGCGAACCAGACGTTGCTCGAACAGGAAATCGAACAGGGCGCAACAAGCATGACCCCGATCGGCCGGGTATTCGCCGATTTGACCGTGCCGGTGGATATCTACGTCGAGAATTAAGGGCTATTACCGCCTTCTATCGTCAACCGATGTGACTATAGATTGATTTAACTGTGCGATTAAACCATGGTACTGCAATTGCGAATCGCCGGACAAGGCGATCGTTTAATTGGAGAGCGCCAACCTATGCATCCCTATCTGCACGCCCAGGAGAATCCTGACAAGCCAGCCGTTATCATGGCCGGATCCGGAGAGATCATCACTTATGGTCAACTCGATAGTCGTTCCAATCAGATCGCCCAGCTTTATCGGTCCCGGGGTCTCGAGATTGGCGATACGGTTGCCATTTGCATGGAAAATAATCCGCAATTCTTTCCCGTTACATGGGGATCGCAGCGCTCGGGCCTGATCCAGGTTGCCATCTCCAACCGCCTGACCGCCGATGA
>RCMY010003763.1_pt1 | contig 13306 bp, 11 predicted proteins | sample 2041341 | NCBI WGS metagenome assembly RCMY01 (sample SAMN09708234, study PRJNA481090) | Marine sediment metagenome, whole genome shotgun sequencing project. | reverse complement strand
CCTTCAAGAGACATGCCGGCTTTGAGGTCTTTGATGCTTTCAATTCCGTCGGCAAAGGTTGCGGTTTTGAAGGTCGGACGCGGGTCACGACCCGGTTTTTCCAACTCCGTCAGGATATCGCGCACTGTCGGCAAGCCAAAGCTGGCATCCACAAACTGCTCGGCCCGCAGGTTTGCCAACGCACCGCTATCCCCCATGATCGCCCGAATATCGCGGCCGCACGCCTGAACGATCTTGCGAGCCACCCCGTAAGCTTCGGGATGAACCGATGAGGCGTCCAGTGGCTCCGTTCCATCCGTGATCCGCAGAAAGCCCGCGCATTGTACAAACGCCTTTGGCCCCAATCCGGCCACCTTCAGCAAAGCCTTGCGGCTGGCAAAAGGGCCGTTGGCATCGCGGTGTGCCACAACGGCCTGTGCAAGTGACGGCCCCAGACCCGCGATATGCGACAAGAGCGGCGCAGAGGCCATGTTTAGATCAACACCCACCGCATTCACCGCATCCTCGACCACGGCGGCAAGGGATTGGGCCAAACGCCGCTGATCTACGTCATGTTGATATTGGCCGACACCAATGGCCTGCGGTTCAATCTTCACCAGCTCCGCCAGCGGGTCTTGCAGGCGGCGGGCAATGGACACCGCCCCGCGCAGCGACACGTCGATGTCGGGGAATTCCAGTGATGCCAGCTCGGACGCGGAATAGACCGAGGCACCGGCCTCTGATACGATAACGGGAGTAGGGCGCGGGCTGTCAGCGGGAAGGCGTTTGATCACATCTGCGACCAACCTCTCGGACTCGCGGCTCGCGGTTCCGTTCCCGATGGCGATCAGGGCAATGCCGTGTTTGCAGATCATCCGGGTCAGGGTGTCTTCTGCGCCACGCACATCCATGCGGGGCTGGAACGGATAGATGGTTGCGGTGTCCAATAGTTTGCCGGTTTCATCCACAACGGCGATTTTGCAGCCTGTCCGGATCCCCGGATCAAGTCCAATTGTAGCACGCGCGCCTGCAGGTGCGGCCAGCAGCAGGTCGCGCAGGTTGCGGGCAAATACATCGATGGCGGCGTCATGGGCACGGCGGCGCAGGTCGGTCATCAGGTCCATGAACATCGACAGACTGAGCTTGACAGTCCACGCCCAGCGCGCGGCGTCGCGCAGCCACATATCGCCCGGGCCTTCACCGTGAATCCCGATTTGGGCAGCGACGATGCCGATCACGCGGGGCAGACCGGCCTCCGGTTCGGGGGCGATATTAATCGTGACGATCTCTTCCTTGGACGCGCGCAGAATGGCCAGGGCACGGTGTGACGGAATCGCCGACCATTTTTCGCTATAGTCATAATAATCCGAAAACTTTGCGCCGGTTTCCTCTTTGCCGGCGGTCACACGGGCAGTTATCAACGCCTCCTTTTGCATGACATCACGTAGGCGCCCAAGCAGGGTTGCGTTTTCACCCAGCTCTTCGACCAGAATATCGCGCGCGCCGTTAAGTACGTCCTTTTGGCTGGGGACTGCCACGCTTACGAATGCCTGCGCCAAGGCGGCAGGATCGGCGGCGCGGTCTTCAAGGATGGCACGTAACAGCGGCTCCAGCCCGTTTTCACGGGCGATCATCGCCTTGGTGCGCCGCTTGGGCTTGAAGGGAAGGTAAAGGTCTTCGAGTACCGATTTGGTGTCTGCTGTGGCAATTGCGCGGGCCAGCGCATCGCTCAGTTTGCCCTGCGATTTGATTTCGCCAAGGATACTGGCACGCCGCTTTTCCAGATCACGCAGATAGTCCAGCCGCTCTGCCAGCTTGCGCAGCTGTGTGTCGTCCAGACCGCCTGTCGCCTCTTTGCGATACCGCGCGACAAAAGGCACCGTATCGCCGCCATCAAGCAATGCGACGGTGGCAGTAACTTGCTCTGGGCGGGCACTGATGTCGGTGGCAATCGTGCGAGCGATGCGATCTGCGATGGCGGTCATGGCGGGCTCCTTCAAGTGTCCGAAGGACCGTGATAGCGCCACAACAAAGGGTCGCCAAGCCTTTGATTGAGAGAAAGAGCTCGCTCTCAACAACCGCAGAGTTCGAACTGGGCTTTCGGGATGTCACTATATCACATAATATTCGTAAATACCTCTTGGAATTAGGACAGTGACGTAAAATGCGGTTCGCTGATCTTCACTATAAATTGAAATTATCGCTCACGCTTACCAAGGAATTTCTTTACCTTCATAATCCAGAAACCCTCCGGATTGGACATGGCTCAGCCCTTTGATGACGTCCAGTAAATTGGCGGCAGCCCGTGCAGCAGATATGGTTTCATGAGTTTTGGCGTAATCAGCCGAAAACGAGGTTTCGACTGTGCCGGGATGCAAACAGACACAAATGGCTTGGCGGTGGCTTCGCGCAAGCTCGATCGCTGCGCCGTGAATGAACTGGTTCAAGGCGGCTTTTGCGCCACGATACGAATGCCAGCCGCCCATCCGGTTGTCGCCAATTGAACCGACCCGTGCAGAAAGCGCAGCAAAGGTGCATGGTCGGTCGCGGGGTAGTAATGCAAGGCTGTGCTTGAGGATCAACGCCGGGCCCATTGCATTGATCTTGAACTGAGCGATCATCGCATCGGGATCGAGCGCCCTAATTGATTTTTCGGGTTGGTGGCCATCAACGACAAGCGCACCTGTGGCCACAATAATCAGATCAAACGTGCCGGTTTGAGCGCCAAGTGTTCGTTTGATCGAGACGTCGCAAGTCACGTCCAGCCCGTCGGCCCGCCGTGACAGGCCCACAACCTCGTCACCGCGTCCCAACAGGGCGTCAACAAGTGCGCCCCCAATGCCGCCTGATGATCCGATTATCAGTGCCCGTGCCATGGCTTGCCTTTGGTTAGAGAGGTATTCTCATTTTTTTGAGGCTTTTCCTCAAATCGCCCGGAAAAAGGGCCCGGGAAAGAGTTCACGCAACCGCGCGGGCGATCAAAGCCCCTGCCCATGCCGAGACACCGGTCAGTATGCCGCCCCAAATCGTATCTACAGCAACCTGTTGCATCGACCAATCGCGTAACGTGGCATAGTTGGTGAACTCATACGTGCCATAGGCGAACATCCCCAAAAGCGCGCCCCCCCACAAAGCGGCCAAAGGATCGTTGGCGCGCAGCGCCGGACCTGAGACAAACCAAAGTATCCCTGCAACATAACCCATATAGAACAACAGAGCCGGAACCACGCGGAAAGGATCGGCATAAAGATGTGCGATGTGGCGATCGAACACCGGTTTCACGACGTACCGCAGACCGAGCGCATCAGCGCCAAGAAAAATGACCAAAGTGGCGAGATACAGGATCAGTATTTTCATGGCTTCGTGTCCTTCATGAAGGCTTGGGGCGGGCTTTGGCACCAAGATTGCAGAATGGTTTCCATGGTGCGTTTATCCCACTTCATCGTGTCAACCTGCGGGTCAAAGGTAAGGCCGCCCAATAGGGCAAGGCCCGCAACAGCTTCATTATCAAGGTCAAGCGGCGCGGAAAATGCACCTCAAAACCACGGCCGTTCAGCCCCGCAATGATCGCCTGTGCGGCGAGTTCGGGTGTGATCATCGCGGGCATGTCAAAATCATTGCGTTGGGTCAGACGGGTATCGACAAAACCCGGCGAAATCAGCCGGACGTCAGTTTTTCCGGCCAGTTCAATACGCAGGGATTCCACCAGATTGATAACCCCCGCCTTGGTCGCCGAATATATCTGCCCTTGCGGCAAACCGACATAGCCGGCGACCGATCCGCAGATCGCCAATTGCCCGCCCTTGCGCAACAAAGCCGGTGCGATTTGGGCGATGTGAAAACTGCCCGTCAGGTTCACCGTAACGATATGTGCCGCCGTGTCAGGATCCAGATCAGCGATCTTTCCGGGATCATAAAGCGCGGCCAAATGCACGATCCGGTCCAACGGCCCAAGTGCTGCAATCTTCGCGGCGGCACCCTCAAGACTGGCGCGATCACCTACGTCCAGTGGGATCGCTAGGTGGTCGGGCCCAAGGCTTGCCGCCAATTCGGCCAGCCGCGCTTCAGAGCGCGCCGACAGTATCAACCGTGCACCGCGTTTGGCCCAGTTGCGGGCGAGTGCAGCGCCGATGCCTTCGCTGGCCCCGATGATCCAGATGGTTTGGGCGTCACGCATGGGTTAGTTCCACTTGCACAACATCAGTTTGCCCTACCGCAAAGGAGGCAGAGCATGCACCAAGGTAATAACGCCAGTTGCGCATGAAGCGTTCGTCATACCCCAGCCCATTGATGCGCTCTGACATTTGATCCAACCGGTCATTCCACATCTTACAGGTGCGGGAATAATCCGTGCCAAAAGCAAAATTATCCACCACCTTAAGCCCCGCGCGCTGTGCCTGATCCGCGATCATTGCGTTCGACAGCAACATTCCTCCCGGAAAGGTATAATGCCGGATGTAATCCGAGGTGTTTCGATAGGTTTCAAAGTACCCGTCCGGCACAGTGATTGCCTGTATCATGGCGCGCCCAGTGTCGGCCAAACGCGCCTTAAGGGTGGCAAAATAGGTTGGCCAATAGTTCTGTCCAACGGCCTCGATCATTTCAATCGAGACGATGCTGTCGAACTTTCCGTCGCACTTGCGGTAATCCTGAAGGCGAATATCGGCGCGTCCGTCCAAGCGTGCATCAGCATAACCCTTTTGACTGGGTGAAATGGTCAGGCCGGTTACATGGTGCCCTTTATCTGCGGCCCGTTCGGCAAACCCGCCCCAGCCACAACCGATTTCAAGCACGTTTTCGGCATTGCCCAACCTGTCCAGAATCCGATCATATTTGCGGTTTTGTCCCCGCACCAAATCATTGTCCCCAGCCGCAAAAAGCGCGGAGGAATAGGTCATCCCTTCATCCAGCCAAAGTTGGTAAAATTCATTTCCCACATCATAGTGGGCGCGGATATTGCGCGAGGACCCTTTCAGGGAATTTGCCCGCATCATCCGGTTCACAAAACGAAACTTCAGACTGTTCCAAAACCCGCCATACATATAGCCTTGGAAATGCTCAATATTGCGCAGGGCAATTTCGGTCAGATCCGAAATTGACGGTGTGTCCCACAGGCCCGCAACATAGGTTTCACCAAGGCCAATATCACCGCGTGCGGCGACGGCGGTGATCACCGACCAGTCGTAAATCTGCATTTCCGCAACAGGGCTGCCGACGCCGAAATCAAACACTTCGCCTTCTGGAGTTTGCAGGCGCAAGCTGCCAATTTGAATTCTGGCGCAACTGTCCAAAAAATCATGTTTTACGCGCTTGGTGAACAGTTGCATCAGGTTACCTCGGATTTAGGCGGTTTGGGACGGGCGCGGTATTTCGCCCCCTTCAATTTCAGGCGTAGGGCCTGCCAGTGGATAAGGAACATTGTGCGCAATGCGCCGAACGGTCGGCGCAAGCAGGCCTTCAAAAGTCCCGAATTGGTCATGGGTACACTGGGGCCTGATAGGGTGGCGATTACACCTTCCGTCCCGTTGACGTGTAATATGCTGATGGCAACGCGATCTGATCGAACATCAAAGCTGAATTCATAGCTGCCCTTCACTTCTTGAAACGGCGAAACATGCAGGGCTTTGGGTGCGGTGATCCGGCTGTCTTTGGTGATCTCTGCGAATTCCGGCAAATGGCACAAATACGAATGGCGATCGCCAAAGGGCGTTGATACTTCGGCGATCACGGCACTCAATGCGTCATCCCGAAAGACTAACCAAAAGCTGACCGGATTAAACCCATAGCCCAAAAGGCGAGGCTGGGTCAGTAAACGCATGCAGAGCGCGGGATCGGCGAAACCATGGTAGGCCAGCACTTCGCGCGCCCAAATGGCCCCTTTGCCGGCATTCAACGGTCCGCCATGATCGCGGTCATAAACCGACACCAGATTGAAACGATTGCGCGAAAACAAGCGAGGCTGCGTGATCTGCGCTTCGGGGTCAATCAATACATAATCAACGCCGTAGCTAAACCTGTGGCTGATTTCTCCGCGTCGCGTATGCGTCGTCACCCCGGCAATATGGTGTGGAATAGGGGTCACGCGAATTGGCGGCTCAATAAACGGCTGATGCGGGCGGCGCTGGCAAAACCGTCTTCGTGAAAACCGTGGCGTGTATAGGCCCCTGCAAACCACGTATTGTTTTGCCCCTGCATCGCCGTCAGGCGTTTTTGCGCCGCCAGTGCAGGCCCGTCAAACACCGGATGACGAAACACTGTTTGGTCATAGATCAGGTGCTCGGGGATCGTTTCATACGGGTTCAGTGACACAAAAAGCGGGTCATCATGCGGGATGTTCTGAAGACGGTTCATCCAATATGTGACGCCGATAACAGGTTGGGGCTTGGTGGTATCGGCCTTATAGACCCAGCTTGACCAAGCGGCCTTGCGGCGCGGCATCTGGTTGGTATCGCAATGTAAAATCATCTGGTTGTCCTGAAACCGGATGGCAGACAGGGCGCTGCGTTCTTGCACAGTTGGCTGGGCGAGCAGGTTCAGTGCCTGATCGGAGTGGCAGGCGAAAATCACATGATCAAAGCTGGCTTGCGGCTGACCCGTGCTATGAACAGTGCATTGCGCGCCGTCACGCGTGACCTTTTGCACCGGTGTTCCGGTGCGGATCGCAACGCCTAGCCCGCGCAGGTGATGCTCTAGCCGGTTCAGATAGGCGATGCTGCCGCCATCAACCGTCCACCACTGGTGTTGACCACTTGGGCTTAACAGCGCATGATTGCGGAAAAACCGCAGCAACGCATGTGCTGGAAAGGCGCGAATGCCCTCAGGTGGTGTGGACCAGATCGCCCCGCAAATGGGCATCAAATAGTAGCGCTCAAACCAGGTGCCCATTTTTAATTCGGCCATCAGTTCGCCGATGGTGGTGTGGTCGTCCTTGACCAAACTCTCGGCCTTGGCATTGAACCGCATGATATCACGCAACATCCGCGCGAAACCGGGGCGCAGCAGGTTGCGCTTTTGGGCGGTTAACGCCCGCACAGAACGCAGCCCGTATTCGATCTGTCCGCCATTGATCGTTGCGCCAAAGCTCATATCGCTTTTGACAACGGGGACATCAAGCGTTTGAAACATGCGCGTCAGATGTGGATAATTTGCGTAATTGAATACGATAAAACCGGTATCGACCGGTTGGTCACCTTTGCGTCCGGCAATGACCGTGCGCGCATGGCCACCCAGCTTTGGCGCGGCCTCAAACACGGTGACCCTATGCTGCGGCGCAAACAAATAAGCAGCTGCAAGCCCTGAAATGCCGCCGCCAATGACGGCGATGCGTTGGGGGGCGGTTGGGGGAGCATCAAAGGACATTCTGGTTCCTTGGTGTTGTTTCCCTTTGTTACGCAGTGAAAAAGAATTCGGATCACAATTGATCCAAATTTTATTTGCCGTCGTAGTATGGGTATGTTGACGATAGACCTGAAACCCGTTCTAGCTGAGCCGCGCCCGCCTTTTCGGGTGCTAAAGGATATTTCTAAGGTGCCGCCGCTCCCCGCTTTTTCCACGCAGACAACTTGGATGATCGCGGTGCGCAATGACCGTGACCGGGCGGCCTTTGCTGCGCTGTTCGATCATTTTGCCCCGCGTCTGAAAAGCTTTGTCATGCGATCCGGGGCGGGGTCGGCGCAGGCCGAGGAAATCGTGCAGGACGTCATGCTGACGGTCTGGCGCAAGGCAGATCAGTTTGACCCTGCACGCGCTCAGGTTTCAGCATGGATTTATCAAATCGCGCGCAATCGCCAGATTGATGTGTTGCGCAAAGAACGACGTCCAATCCCCGAAGACCTGTTTGAAGGTGTAGTATTTGAACCTGATGCCAGTCAGATTTTGGCGGTTGAGCAGGAAGCAGAGCAGCTTAAAGGCGCGCTAAGCCAGCTTGCACCAGAGCAACGAAAGATCATCGAGAAGGCCTATTTGGGCGAGTTGACGCATCAAGAAATCAGCGCCCTGACAGGACTTCCATTGGGTACCATCAAATCGCGGATCCGCTTGGGTCTGGACCGATTAAGACACGTGTTAAAGGATATGCGCTGAGATGACCGCAATCACCCACCACACCCCCGATGCACTGCTTGCGGCTTATGCTGCGGGCGCGCTGGAACATCCTTATGCAATGGTCGTTGCGACCCATATTTCGATGTGTTTGGACTGTCGCGCCGCATTTGAAGCCCATCAGGCAGTGGGAGGCGCAGTTTTGGAAACGGCTGAAACTTCCGCCCTGTCTGATGGTCTTAAGGCTGCAACCTTGGCCCGGCTTGACCTGCCTTTTCAATCGCCGCCAAAGTATCCGCGAGATGGTATTTATCCCACTCCTGTGATGGCAGCTTTGAAAGGACAATCACCCCGGTGGAAATCTTTGGGTTTGGGTGCACGTCAAAGCATCTTGTCGGCCGGATCCGAAGGCTCTGTCAGATTGCTCTACATTCCACCCGGCCAAGCGGTTCCTGATCACAGTCACAATGGGATGGAATTAACCTTGGTTTTGCAAGGCAGTTTTAGTGACAGCACGGGGCGTTTCGGCGTCGGTGATCTTGAGGTTGCGGATCATAACTTGGAACACACGCCCAAAGCTGATGCTGGTGCGCCCTGCATTTGCCTTGCCGCAACCAACGCACCCTTGCGTTTCGCCGCACTACTGCCACGCTTGCTGCAACCATTGTTCCGAATTTGACGTCAAAAACTGTCAAAACTGTCATGATTGCCTTGATGCTTCATTCTGTGAAGTGGCCCAAATTGGGCACGATGTTTGGTCCTCACGATGGGATTGGTCCATCGCGCAGGCTGATCGAATTCCAGGTTGACCTTAAAAGCCCAACTCATAAGCCGGAGTTCAATCAGGAGAAGTTTACGGCGCATCCGGCAGGTGGTGAGTGGCTGGCAGCCAAGGTCGCCATGGACATGCGGCTTACGCCAGTTTTAAATACGACAGGCTGCGTGGCAGCATTGACAAGGGCTGGTGGTGCATTGGAATTGTGAGATTAAAAAGATGAACCGTGATTTGCTGACCTCAAGCCACTGGGGCACTTACCGTGTTGAGGTGACCGACGGCCGCGTGACCCGCCTGCGCGACTTTGAACAAGACCCGGACCCCTCTGCGATTGGGCACGGCATCGTCGATGTGCTCGAGGGTTCGATGCGGATCACCGCGCCGATGGTGCGAAAAAGCTGGCTCGAAGGCGGGCCGGGGGCCGCGGGTGACAAACGCGGTCAGGATGCCTTTGTTGAGGTCAGCTGGGACAAGGTCAATCAACTTGTTGCGGACGAGCTGACCCGCGTGCGGCGCGATCACGGGAATAAAGCAATCTATGCGGGCTCTTATGGCTGGGCGAGTGCGGGACGGTTCCATCACGCACAAAGCCAGCTCAAACGGTTTTTGAATTGCATTGGCGGCTTCACCAGCTCCAAGAACACTTATTCTTTTGCCGCCGCCGAGGTTGTGGTGCCTCATGTGCTGGGCACTTTTCGAGGCTGCATCGACAATTCAACAAGTTGGGAAAGCATCGCATCAGATTGCGAGCTATTTGTGGCATTTGGCGGCGTACCACTGAAGAACGGGCAGATATCTCAGGGCGGGGTGGGCGCACATATTCAAAAAGGCGGGCTGCGTGCGGCGCATGATGCGGGCGTGGAGTTTGTCAATATCTCGCCGCTGCGGTCCGATCTGATGGACGCGGCAGAGGCAGAGTGGCTGGCGCTGCGCCCCTCAACGGATGCCGCTCTGATGCTAGGGCTGGCACATGTAATTTTAGACGAGGACCTGCATGATCGTGATTTCCTTGATCGCTACACCGTGGGGTTTGACCGGTTTGAAAGCTACCTAAATGGTGCCAGCGACGGTGTGCCAAAAACCGCAGATTGGGCCGCAGAAATTTGTGACCTTCCCGCTGACAGCATCCGCCATCTTGCACGGCGTATGGCCGCAAAGCGTACAATGATCTCGACAGCTTGGGCACTGACCCGACAAGACCACGGGGAGCAACCTTTCTGGGCTGCGATCACACTTGCAGCGATGATCGGTCAGATCGGTTTGCCGGGTACGGGCATCGGTTTCGGCTATTCCGCAATGAACAACGTTGGTCTTAATCGCACCCAGGTCGACTATGCGTCCTTTCCTCAAGGGTCGAACCCGGTCCCGGACTTCATTCCTGTTGCGCGGTTGACTGACATGTTGGAAAATCCCGGTGGGCAATTCGCCTATGATGGGAAATCTTACCAATACCCCGATATCCGGCTGGTCTGGTGGGCGGGTGGCAATCCCTTTCATCACCATCAGGATTTGAACCGGATGCGCCGTGCCTGGGCGCGCCCCGATACGATTATCGCCAACGAATGGTGCTGGAACGCGCTGGCATTGCATGCCGATCTCGTGCTGCCTTGCACCACATCTCTGGAACGCTCTGACATCGCGATGACGCCAAAAGACCCCTATCTTGTGGCTATGGACCGGGCAATTGACCCGGTGGGGCAGGCCCGTGATGACCACGAGATATTTAGGGGTCTCGCCGCCAGCATGGGGGTCGAGCAAGGCTTCACCGAAGGGCGCGATCCTGAGAGTTGGCAGCGCTGGATTTGGGATATCTCGCGCCAGCAAGCGGCGCGTGAGGGGGTGACGTTGCCCGATTGGGAGACCTTTCAACAAGAGGGCTGGATAAAGGTGCCAACGCCGGATGCACCGACCATTATGTTGCAGGAATTTCGTGCTGATCCCTCAGGATACCCGCTTGCGACCCCAAGCGGGAAAATCGAGATATTCTCAACCACCATTGCGGGCTTTGAATATGACGATTGTCCTGGCCACGCGGTTTGGCAAGAGCCCGCCGAATGGTTGGGCGGCGCAAAGCCGACCGAACTTCATATGATCTCGAACCAGCCGCGCAACAAGCTACACAGCCAGTTTGATCACGGAAAGGTCAGTCGTGCAGATCGTCCCAAAGGCGTTGAGCCGATGAGTATGCATCCACAAGATGCGGCGTTACGTGGACTTGAGGCAGGGCAGATCGTCCGCATACATAACGCACGCGGGGCCTGTCTTGCTCAGCTTCAGGTCAGTGACGCGATCCGACCGGGTGTTATCCAGATATCTACAGGTGCGTGGTATCGGCCTAACGGCGAGACTTGCCAGCATGGCAATCCAAACGTCTTGACGCTGGACAAAGGAACTTCGCAATTGGCGCAAGGGCCGATCGCACATTCCTGTCTTGTTGAAGTTTCTCTTGCGGATGACACTCGGGGCTGATTGCTTTTGCGCGACGCTTTTTGGGGCAATCTGTACGGTAATTTTGGCTTATCCAGATTGCGAGCAAGCTCCATCGGGTCTCGTGCCATCAAACGGCTTGCCTCCCTTTTTGAAAATGCGATTTCCCGAGCGGGTTTGTGGGAAGTAGTTTGATAGGCGATACATTGGTCGCGACGGTTGTCCCGAGATGTGTCAGCGACATCGTGCATTTTGACAAAGCACTCTGTTTGCTACGAAAAAAAGGGGTTCGTTTTCCAAACGCCGCCAAGGGTCTGTTGTCTTGCACCTCCAAGCGCACTCGCACCACACTTACGGTCGCAGCGCACCATGTTTTGATCTTACAACATGAAATCAACCAGTGCGTGAAATTCGGTGGTATTCATGGCGGGTAAAACCTAATCTAGCTGAAAAGTCGCTTTTTCCACCCCAAACGCATGTTTTTTTCACAGTTGACTATGAAATTGCCACTTATCTTGCTTTAAAGATTGTGAACGGTTCGAATAGCGAGGCTTTTGGCTGAGCTTGCGAGGTGTTTGCAGTGGGGAGGTCCCCCCGATTGATTTATGGATTTTAAACGATGACATTTGGCCGAATGAGAACCAGGCAAAGCTGGATTGCAATTGCGATTTCGATTATTTTGTCGACGCCGACCTATGCCGAGAGCTTAAGCGGTGCGGTCAAAGCGGCGGTTACCAACAACCCTGCCGGACAGGCCGCTGACGCTGATGTGCGCGCGACTTTATTCGAGATGCTGGAACTTAAGGGCGAGTATCAGCCCGAAGTAACTGTGTTTGGCGAGCTTGGTGGCCAGATTGTGAACAACCCTGCCAGCTTGTCCGCATCCGATAACAACAGCTTTAAGGAAACAGCGCAGATCGGTATTGGTGTCGAATACACCATCTTTGACGGCCATCGCCGCGAAAATCTTGTTTACCGAAATGCCACCAGATTGGATGCCAGTATTCTGCGCCAGATGGACGCCTCCGAGACTTTGGCCTTGAACGCGGTTGAGGCCTATATCGACGTGATCCGGCTACGCGGATTGGGGCAACTGGCCGCGGACAATATTTCACGCCATGTGGATATCGGCGCGCAGGTACGTGATCTGGTGAATGGCGGGCGTTTGCCGAGGTCTGATGGCTTTCTGGTTGATGATCGTATTGCGGCAGCACAGGATGCCAAGATCGGGATTGATCAATCGTTGGCCAATGCACGGGCGCGATATGTTCGCGTCGTGGGGCATGGGCCAAAAGGGTCTATGAAAGTGCCTGGCGTGAACACCCTACCTAAAGGTCTGCGCGCCTTTCAAAACGAAGCTGTGCGCCGAAGCTTCCGTGTACAGATTGCTGACAAGGTGGCCAACGAACGCAGGTTCGACGCCAATATCAAGAACTCCGACCGTAAACCGCGCGTGACCTTGAACGCAGGCGTCACACATGGTGTGAACCGCGATGGCAATTCGTCGAGCCGGTCCGACGCTTTCGTGGGTTTCCGGATGAACTGGACGCTCTACAATGGCCGCCGTCCTGCGCGCGAAGCTGGTTCAAAAGAGCGTATCCGCCAAGCGGAACTGGAGCGGCGCGTGGCCGCGGATGAAGTCCGTGAACTGGCCGCCAGAACATGGAACGCTTACGTAAAGAACGAAAAGCGCAGCAAACTACTGACCAAACAACTGCGCGCCAACAACCTTATTGTGCGCCAGTACCGGGATGAACTGACAGCGGCGAAACGTTCGCTTATCGACCTGTTGGAAGCGGAGCGCACGGTGTTCAATGTGCGGTTCCAGAAGGCCAGTTCGGATGCAGCATTGACGTTCAGCCGGTATCGCATTTTGGCCGCACAAAGTCGATTAGCTGCGCATTTTGGCGTGGCGAAAAGCAACGTGATCTTTGCACCTGATTATGAAGAAAAGGCGCGCCGCTCCCCGCGCTCTGTGGTGTTTAACACGGTTATAGAACCTCTGAGATGAGAGGCGCAGAAACCGCATCCGAGCCGCACGAGGTCGTGCATCCGGGGCTTGTGATTGTCGAATGGTTCGCGCGG
>RCMY010003762.1_pt1 | contig 13307 bp, 9 predicted proteins | sample 2041341 | NCBI WGS metagenome assembly RCMY01 (sample SAMN09708234, study PRJNA481090) | Marine sediment metagenome, whole genome shotgun sequencing project. | reverse complement strand
GTTTGAGAGCCCTCAGCGCAGAAATTTTGCCCCGCCGCCGCAAGGAAAGCATCACCGGACGGCAGTTTGGAAGCGAGGCGAAATTTATGCTTATTAAGAGCTACGTCACGATAGCGCTTAGAAACCTGGCCAAAAATCGTCTTTATGCGGGCATAAATATTTTAGGCTTGGCTATTGGGCTGACGCTATTTCTATTCAGCACCCTGGTAGCGAATTATGAAACCAACCACGACGCCATGTTCAGTCAGCGAGATCGAATTTATACCGTTGGCACCTCGTTCAAACGCGCGATGGATATTGGCGTGCAAGAAGCCGATGCGGTACCCACTGCGGTGGGGCCTATTGTCAAGACCGAGATCGAACAGCTTGAGGCAGTTGCGCGAGTCGTTTATCGAGACTATTTCGTTAGCCGGGGGGCAGACAATTATTATCAATTGATACGCTTTGCCGATAGCGAGCTGACCCGCCTATTCGGCTTTATTTATTTACACGGTGACGCTTCTGCCCTGCGCGATTCGCAGGGCCTTATTTTGACCGCTGCTGCGGCACGGAAGTTTTTTGGCCGCACGGATGTGCTTGGTGAGACGTTGCAGTTAAATCACAAATACAGCATGCACGTAGCGGCGGTGATTGCCGATGTAGCCGCTGATTCGCATTTCAATTCATCGCTGACCGAAGACTCCTCGCTGGAGGTAATTGCACCTTTTGCGGCTCTGCCGGCCCTCGAAAAATACGCCATTGAAGGCGAATGGGGCGACATATCTTCCGGCCACCTGACTTACATGTTATTACCCGAAGACAGAAATCAGCAGTGGCTGCAAGACCAGCTTGACGGCATTTATGCACGTCATGTGGAAGACAAGAGAAAGGAATATATCGCCGGCTTTAAGGTGCGGCCGTTGGTGGAAGCCAATACCCAACTATGGGACGCGGTCGGTTTGCCGATGCTGACAACACTGCGCTTGCTGGGTTTGCTGGTGCTGTTGGTCGCGTGCGTAAACTACACCAATCTCGCCACCGCGCAAAGTTTTGGCCGCACTCGAGAGGTCGGCTTGCGCAAAACGTTCGGCGCGGACCGGTGCCAGCTGCTGGCGCAATTTCTGACGGAGAGTCTGACGACGGCACTGCTGGCCATGCTGCTTGCGGTCGCCACACTTGAGGTATTAGTGCCGCTGTTCAACCAGACAACGGGAAAAGTGGTCACGCTGAACTATCTGGCCACACTGCCCTGGCTGCTGTTAACCACCTTATTGGTGGGCCTGTTTGCCGGCGGATATCCGGCCTATTTGATCACCAGCGCCAGTCCGTTAGCCAGCCTGAAGAACGTGGTGTTCAGAGCCCGCAGCGGCAACGGCTTCCGCAGTTTAATGATTGCCGTGCAGTTTGCGATTTCCATTTTTATGCTCGCGACTGTGTTAGTTGTATTCTCTCAAAATCAGAAGATAGAACGTTCCAGCCACATTTACCCCAGGGATCAAGTAGTGGTGCTGGAGCGCCTCGACGTTAAGGCGATTCAGCAACGGCATGACACGCTGCGCGATGAGTTGCTCAACCTGCCCGGCGTTGCCAGCGTGACTTTTTCCAGCCAGGTACCGTTTCAGCAAAGAAGCAATTCCTCCAGTTTTACTGCAACGCGCGGCGATGCAGCGGCCAAAGTAGATGCGAACCTCGTGTCTATCGACCCCGATTTTCTAAAAACATACAGTATGCCCTTGCTTGCTGGCCGCAATCTCCGCCGCGACATTGCGAACGACCAGTACAGCAAAAACTCCCGGCAAACCAACGTGATTATTAACCAACTGGCTGCTGCCAGATTCGGCTTTGGCCCGGCAACCGATACCATCGGCAAAGCCTTTTTTAACGCGTATAAAACAGAGGGGGGCAACGCCACGGATGCTCAATACACCGTCGTCGGCCTGGTGCCTGATCAGAACTTCCTGGGCTTACAGAATGAGATCAAACCTTTCGTGTTTCTGGCAGATAAATCAATGCACGACAAGGGCTCTATTCGAATTGAGGCAGACCAACTGAACGCAACCCTGCAAGCAATTGACGCAACATGGGCTCAAGTCATGCCCGACTACCCGCTGCAACGAAGATTTCTCGACGACGTGTTCGAAGAAGCATTTAAGCTATTCAGGGCGAGCAACGCCGTGCTGTCGGGGTTCGCGCTAGTGGCATTGTCGTTGGCACTGATTGGCTTGTTTGGGTTGTCAGCCTCTATGGCCGAACGTCGCACGAGGGAGATAGGTATTCGCAAAGTGCTGGGTGCCAGCAGCGGACAAATAGTATGGCTGTTGGTTTGGCAGTTCTCCATTCCGGTTATTTGGTCGCTGCTAGTCGCTCTACCGTTGGCTTACCTTGCTTCAAACATGTATCTGAATTTCTTTGCCGAGCGCACTGCATTAGTTATTCCAATCATGTTGCTGGCAAGCGTCACAGGCGTTGTCACGGCCTGGGCAATTGTTGCGGCGCATGCTTTTAGAGTTGCTAATGCCAGGCCTATGCGGTCGTTGCGTTATGAATAGTACTTGTTGGAGTTCTTCTAACATAACAACACCTGCGACCCCGACTAGCCTTCAATAATCGTGATACCGGCGCTGCTGGCTGCGCGCTGCAATTTTCGAAAACCGGGGCCGCGATCCAATCGTTCAGGCTCTCCAACCACCTTGAAATCCGCTACACTCAGGCGATCACCGAACGCCAGCAAGGCCTTCGCCGTATCGAACTGTCGCGATACCCATATCATACCGTCAAGCCCATGATTAGCCGCATGTATGACCTCAGCCCAACGTGCCGTATGCGCGTATTCCGAGGCCCCACATTCAAGCAGCTGTGCACGACTCAATTTTAATTTTCTCAAACCGTGCCCGGTTAAGTCAGCGACCTTTATGTCACGCAGCAGCTCGATGCGGGTAAGGAACCGCGTGGCCAGTTCCGCACGCAGGATGTAGGCACCCGCCATGGCATTATGAAATACAGTTTCTGACAATGCGCCGGCGACCTGGTCGGCAGCGTATAGCGTGGGGATACTTGCGCCGTCGAGATCAGCAAGCGGATGAAACCGCCCCGGGCGAGTGCGTCCTCCGGGATTGAACTGCAACGCCGCATAGTGAGTCGAGTGAACTCGATACAATGTACGTCCGGCTTTCCACAGCCTTATGTTCGGCTCAATGCGTGTCGGCGGCAGCGGAACCGTCGAACTCCTACCCCTAATAATCGGCGGGCTCCGCTACTGCCGACGCTGCCTCGACCACCAGATCGGTTTCGGTTGCTAATAAATCCAGGGGATTGCGTCCACCTAACCAACCATTTGCGCTGGTAAACCATAGCGCAGTTTGCCAGGGGCCGACGCTTGGACCCAGCGCTACGAGCACAGCGGCAAGCATTTTCTTCGGCTTGCCCTGACTATCAAACTGGAACGCCGGGTATAAAAGCCGGCCCTTGTGTTCGAGCGCAAAGATTCTACCCTCGGATCGCCATCGAGCTGCCAATGCCGCCTTGTTCTTTGCGCTTGATCCAAACACGGCATGCACTTGCTCGGCATCAAGCACTTCATAATGCCGAATGAACTCAGTTCTGGCTTTAGCATTGCGCCGCGCCTGATCAATTGCTGCTGGTTGAGGTTGATCCGACAGGACCGGCATCGCCGCGCTAATCAAACGCTCCATATCGGCGTCTTCCAGGTCGTCGAGTCGGTCTCCCATCAATTCAATCAGGGCAGCAGCCTTATCTAATGTCCGGGGGTCAAGCGCTGAAACAATCAGCACGTTTGTCTTCTCGGCAGTCAATTTTCCCGCCGCCACCAGATCGTGAATGAGTGCGGGTTCCTCGACGCGGGCATTGGCACCTTTGCGCCCGGAACCGCCCGAGATGTAACCTGTGGCGCTATCGCGGACCATTCGCTCCGTTTTTGCATGCCGTGCAACGACCCATTCGCCGTCTGTATCGACTGCTTTAACGCGGAATCCTTGCGTCACCCTTGTGCGAGCGCTCATGCCTATTCTCGATATAAATGATACTAATTAGTTTAATTATATCTCATCGTCATCATTATTCAAACATTGCACGGTAGTCGGACTGCACCTGCTGTGGCGCAGCAGTTATCTACACGTCTTCATCCAGAGCCAGCACAAAGCAGCACGTGGTCCAGCTTTGCAGGTGGTACTTTTCACCCGCTGCCAGAAGCAGCTCATGCTCTGCGAGCGCGGGGTTGTCGGTCGTTATAAGCAGACGCCATTGCGCCGGGGTTTGAACGTCGGGTAACACAAAATCTACCGCGTCCTTGTCAACGTTAAACAACACTAACAGCGTATTGGTCGGGAAATCGGCGGGTTGGTCATTGACCTCAAACATCGCGTGGCCGTCAAGCAGCAGGCCGAAGGTTAGCGACTCATGTTCATTCCATTGCGCGTCAAGCATGCGCTCGCCGGCGGCGTTCAGCCATTCGACTTCTTTGCGGCCGGTGACGTCTGAGCGACTGTCGCCATGCACAAAATGATGGCAGCGTAGCTCGGGGTACTTTTTGCGTAACGCGATGAGTTTTTTGGTGAAGGCGAGCTGCACTTCGTCAACGCTGGACCAGTCCAGCCAGCTGATGTCGTTATCCTGACAATAGGCGTTATTGTTGCCACCCTGCGTGCGTCCTATCTCATCGCCAGCCAGCAGCATGGGCGTACCCTGCGACACAAACAGCGTCATCAGCATATTGCGGCACTGGCGTTTGCGTAACGCGATAATGGCCTGATCGTCGGTCGGCCCTTCCACCCCGTGGTTGCTGCTGTAGTTAGCGTCGTGGCCATCTTTGTTATCTTCGCCATTGGCCTCATTGTGGCGCTCTTCATAGCTGACAGAGTCCAGCAGCGTAAAGCCGTCGTGACTGGTTACAAAGTTGATGCTGGCCCACGGTCCACGGTGGGAGTGTTCGAAGATGTCACTGGAGCCGCGCAGACGCGTCGCAAAATCGCCCATAGCATTGGGCTCGCCGTGCCAAAATGAGCGCACGGTATCGCGGTAGCGGTCATTCCATTCGCACCAGCCGGAGGGAAAATTCCCCAGCTGATAACCACCCGGGCCGATATCCCACGGCTCAGCGATCAGTTTTGTTCGGGCTAACACCGGGTCCTGCCGTAACGCATCAAAAAAACCGCTACCGGGATCAAAACCGGCAGGCTCGCGGCCCAACGTAGTCGCCAGGTCAAAGCGAAAACCATCGACGTGCATATCGCTGACCCAGTAGCGCAGGCTGTCCATCACCAATTGCAGCACACGTGGGTGAGCCACGTTAAAGGTATTGCCGCAACCGGTGTCGTTAATATAGAAGCGTTGGTCCTCCTGCGACAGCAGGTAATAAGAGGCGTTGTCTATACCGCGAAAGCTCAGCGTTGGGCCAAGGCGATTGCCTTCGGCGGTATGGTTATAGACGACGTCCAGTAACACCTCGATACCGGCGTCGTGCAGGCGCGCCACCATGGTTCTGAATTCGTTCAAGCTGTTCTTGCTAGCAGCATAGCGCGGCATTAGTGCGAAAAAGTTCAGCGTGTTGTAGCCCCAGTAATTGCTCAGGCCCTTTTCAACTGCGAAAACCTCGTCGAGGAAGTAGTGTACGGGCAGTAATTCCACCGACGTGATGCCCAGCGCGCGCAAATAGTCTATGACTTTGTCATGCCCCAACCCGGCAAACGTGCCGCGCTTGGCTATCGGTACGCCTTCGTGGCGCATGGTGAAACCTTTGACGTGGGTTTCGTAAATGATAGTTTTTGACAAGGGTGTGTACGGCGCGCGATCGCCCTGCCAGTCGTAGGTTGAATCAACGACTACACTTTTGGGCACGACCGCGGCACTGTCTTGCGTGTCGAACGTCAGATCATCCTCGCCCGCTTCGGTTTGATAGCCGTAATGCAGCGGTGACCAGTTGAAGTCGCCGTGTAACTGCCGGGCGTAAGGATCGATCAGTAGCTTGTTGGCATTAAAGCGATGACCGAGATGTGGCGCATAAGGGCCATGCACGCGATAGCCGTACAGCATGCCCGCTGCGGCACCCGGCAAATAACCATGCCATATCTGGTCGGTATTGTCTGGCAGCGTATAGCGTTTAATTTCGTGCTGCCCACTGGCATCGAACAGGCATAACTCCACTCGCTCTGCATGCGCAGAAAATAGCGCAAAATTAACACCGTCTCCATCAAAGCTGGCGCCGAGGGGATAGGCCTGGCCTGGCTGAATTTTTGCTGGTAATTGCGTCAATGCATGACTCCGTCGATTAATCTTTGCCTGGAACTATTGTGCATTCGCTGACATTGTCGACATGACAATCTATCTACTGCGTCGTATAAATCACGCAGTAAGGGCTAATCGTGCCAGCGGCGCGCATCATAAAGCATTTCCACAGCTTGGCAGAAACTTGTATACCAGACTTGTGATCACGTTACGACCTGCGTTCGGTTGGCAACAAGTCAGTTGTGCCAGGTTGCTGCGCAGACGCTGGCGCTATAGTGCGTGCCAGATCGCATTTTTTACACACAGCACAGTCTCTGCTGTCGGTACGGCTGCATTTTTGTCGATGATGCAGTCTACGGTAGAGTTTAAGCACTCTTCCACTTCACTCTGCTGTTTATTATTTGCGCGGCGGCTACCCGCAGCCGACTTTGTTAGCGTCGTTTTATCGCCGATATCAAACGCTACATTCAAACCAATAACCGTGTCGGGGCGAGGATTCTGCTGATACAGACGCTGCTCATAGCGCCTTAGTCTCTCATACGCCGTTGTCATAGCGCTTTTATTTGCTGCGGCCGGTCGCAGGCGTGGCCCGTCGACGCCACCACACGCTGGCAGTGAGTGATGATCGCACAGCACAATCCAACCGTTAGCGGCCGCACGTCGCATAGCCAGTAGTGAACGCTGCCGGTCTATGGCGAAACACAGCGCGCGCAGCGCATACAGCAATGCAGCCACTGTGGTTGCCTGTGCCTTGCCTGCGGCGTCTGGCGTTTGACTGGCTAAGCCTCTGGCACGCACGCCCGGCATTAGTTTACGCAGCACGGGTAACAGCAAGTTGACCGGCAAGGTTAGCCACGTTGAGGCCGGTGCTGCTGCCTCTACGCTGCGCACAATTAGCTTGCCACTCAGCCAGCCGGTACAGTCACGCAGTACCGACGCTGTGTTAGTCGGCGAGCCTGCCAGGGCGATAACCGCTCCACCGCTGGCTAACAGTTTACTGCCAGACGTGGCGTTGAATAAGCGCAGCAGACGCGCACCAATAACATCTGCATAAGCAAACAACCGCGGCCCTGCCGAGGCGCGTGACCACATACGCAGACGTTTGCGCACTCGCCGCGCGAGCCGGAATTTGCTTGCCAACGTGGCAGAGTCGTTATTGAGCAACTGCAGGCACTCTTGAAACAGCTTTTTCTCCAGCGTCGGAAAATAGTCTTTTAGCAGGTCGATGGCGTTCGCCTCGGCACTACCTTCCTGTAACCACTGCAGTTCGCGCTGCTCGCCTTCAGGTTTGAGCCGCTGCGCTAGTAAATCGGGCACCGAACCATAGCGTATGTAGCGCTTCAGCACATACACCAGTAGCTCTGCGCCACGAGCGGGCACGCACACACCGTTGCAGCTTTCGGTATCCTGCAGCAGTAGCTGAGTAAAAGGATAGCAGTGGCTGTCGATGAAATTTTCACCGCTGAAAATGGCGCTGTGCAGATGCACGTGAACCAGCTTTTCCTGCGTGCTGTCGAAGCCAAAGTAATGCAGCATACCCGGCGTACTGCGCGACCAGCGCGGCAGCGCCAGTTTGAAATCAAGCTGCGTCAATACAGTAATTGCTGAAGACCAGTAACGGCGTTCGATGAGAAGATCGAAATCGCCCTCAATGGCCGAGCGCCCCGTTGCGGCGCCGGCGAGTCGATAGTTGCCCTTCCAATGGCAATAAGGGATCGCGCTCTTTCCCAACGCGCCGACGAGATCCTGGAGCAGCGGCGCGATCATGCCTGCTTATAACGAGCTGAAGTGTTGCCGCTGTGCTGTGCCGGCGGCAATGCGGCCCGGATGAGATCGTTTAAGCGATGCAGTGAGGGGTCAGTATCGCTGCCCTGTGTAATAGACGCCGGCTGTTGCGCTGCGTCAACCACCAGCAGCCTGGTGCGAACGGCGGGCTGCTGTATTAGCCATTCAAAAGTGCGTGCGGCTCGGCTCACAAACCGCGTGGTCAATGCAATCGAGTCGGGCGGAATGCGCTTGTGGCCACGCTGCAATGTGCGCTCAATCAAGAGTGCTTCCGGCTGGCGCAAATACAATACTGCCGCCGGCATAGGTGCCAGCCGCGCAAAGGTTTCGACCTGGTCAAGACGTGGCTCAAAGGCAGTATGCACAAATAAATAATGGGCAATTTGCAGCATGCCCTCGTCGGTAAACACTACCTCCTCGTCACTTGCATAGCGCTCGACGAATTCATACAAACCTACATTTCGCAAGGTAATACGCAAGATCCGCATACGCTGACTAAACGAGACATGTTGCCGTAGTTGACCAATGCAGCTAATTACATAACGTAAAAATGGTCGCCGTTTGCGCCAGGCAAGAGCGCACATGCCGAGGGAAATTATATTGACTGCCATTAGCCGTGCGCTACCCGTCAACCAGTCAAGCCGCGTACGGCGCAGCATGAACTCATTACTGCCGCTCACGGCAGACGGCGACCCCGCATGTAAGTGCAGGATACGGTTTAACAGGCTGGACTTACCAGCGCCGGTACAGCCAACTAATTCAACCTGCATTATTGTTATTAACTCGCATGAATATTGACGATGAGGTGAGAAACTGTCGTATTGGGGCAGCCACAATAGTACTCTATTCAACCTTCAATTTAAATCAATTGTCTGTGACTGCACTGCCTCCTACCCTTCCCGACGTAACTTATATGGCACTTTCGAATTGCTTTCTTTTGGTGTTTACCGCAGCGCGGAATAGCGTCGCGAGGGTTAACGATTAGCGATCGTTAAACTTATATCAAAGCTCTCAGCAAGATCGCCAGAAAATAATGTCAACAAGTCGCATTAGTTGCGCCCCTTCCTTCCCGGTGCTTTTTACGAGAGTAGAATAACCGGCGACGATTGCCTGTAAAGCAGGTAATAGTGAGCTAAAGCAACCCAAGGAATCGGAGGTAGAAACGTGACCCGCGTGGCAAATATTTCATATCACGATAAGGAGTTAGCCTGGAGCCAGTTCCCGGCAACCGTGTGCAGCCTTATTGAGGCTAACCAATTCAAGAAAATCTGCGAAGTTGGCGGTGGTGGCAACCCCACCATCGACCTCGACTACATTAATCAAAATGCACTGGAATATACGTTGCTGGACATCTCGGCAGAAGAGCTGGACAAAGCGCCTGCCGGCTATATTACGGTTAAAGAGGATATAGCCAGCGCTGACCTGAACCTGGAGGGTGAGAAATATGACCTTATCTTTTCAAAAATGCTCGCCGAACACGTTAAAGATGGTCGTATATTTCATCGTAATATTTATCGCCTGCTGAAGTCAGACGGCATGGCGTTTCATTTTTTTCCTACGCTATACGCGCCGCCTTTTTTGCTTAACTATCTAATGCCGCAATCTCTGTCAGCCAGCCTGTTGAGAATATTCCAACCCAGAGATATGTTTCAACACGGTAAATTCCCCGCCTATTACAGCTATTGCAGAGGCCCTTCGGCCAGGCAAATCGCATTCTATAAAAACACCGGTTATAGCGTTGAGAGGTTTCAGGGGTTTTTCGGACATAGTTATTACAAGAAAATACCGATTATTTACCCGGTACATCTGCTACTACGGCGCTTTTTAGTCGCGCATCCGCTGTCTTTTGCCACCAGCTTCGCCTACATTTTTTTGAGGAAACCGGTTCAACAAACGGCTAGGGTGGCTGGCCCGTAGACACCGCTGCCACTGATCGACTGGCAAACGTGGCGCCCTGCGGATTGAAGGTATAGATCTTTCCAGGAATCACCGATAAGTAAGCCACAAAGAAAGCCAGAAAAAAGATAGTTTGTGGCCCCATTGAGTCACTCAGCATGTTCGCTAGCAAATAGGCGAGAATCGATAGCTTACAGGCCTTTAACACGTGAGGGTTGTGCGCGCTGTGCGGTACACGCGCAAAAAGCATCACTACCGCCAGTAAAAACAGCGTAATCGCGAGTAATCCCAGCGGGCCGAATAGGCGCAGATAGTCCATAAAAATATTGTGACTGTGCGGCAAATCGCCGGGCAGCATCTCCGCCCATCCCTCGCCGAGGAAAGGATAGGCAGTGCCCACCTCCCAGGAGTAAACCCAAATCTCTGTTCTCGATAGTATGGTTCGGTATTGACCAACATTGTCAGGCGATAGATCGGCAAACACACCAAACAGGCGCGGGTTTAAGCTAACCAAAAAATCGGATGCACCGGCAACACTGAATAACAGCCCCAACAGCACAATACTGAGCAGCACGATGAGTGCATTTTTACGAGATACCGACCACAGCAGGTAGGCGATAAGTATAACGCCGGAAACAAGAATGTTTGTCTTCGAGCCGGCGAGCACAGAAACGACAAGCGCTGTAAACAGCATGGATAGCCAAACAAAACGATGGCCCAGCCTGGCAGCGCTGAAATAGCTGGCGACATAAAAAATGAATATCGTACTAACAAAAATAGCTAACTGATTCGGATGCGAAAACAGACCGGTATAACGATCAAAGCCAGCGTAATAGTTCGGCATAATGTAGATGCCGTTGGCGTACAGCATAATGGCGAACAGGTTCAACAGCAGGCCGATGGTGATGACACGATAAAAAAAATACAGATTATTGGCGTCGCGGTAGAACAGAAAACTAAAGTAGAAGTACACCGTCACGAACACCATTAGCGCCATCAGGGTGCGCGACATTGGCCCGTCAGCAGGGCTAATGGCATAACGTATCACGTGCAGCGCCGCTATCGCCAGCAAGCTGCCAAACAGTAGTTTGTTGTGTCGCGCCAGTTGCAGGTAGAAACTCGCTAAACGCCCATCGCGCAACACAACAATGCCAAGCACACCGAAGCAAACAATAATATACAGGTACGACAAACTCAAGCGCGAGTCACCCAGTCGCAGCAGGCTGGGCATAAACGCAGACAGCATGGCGCCAACCATCAATAACTTGAACAGGCTTGCGACGTTAATGACCCCTCTGCTGTTAAGTAGGCTCGCCATTAGTACCCCTCCCATGATAAAGGTCCAGCCACTGCTGGCGAATAACCCGTACATCGAATGAGTTTTCTGCCAGTTGGCGAGAGGCTTGCGCCATGTCGGCCAGCATCTCTTCATCATCTTTCAATTGCAAAATAGCCTTACAATAGTCTTCCAGCGTTGCACAGGCAAAACCATTGGCGTAACCACCCCCGGCAACTGGCTGCAAACAGTCCAGATTAGCAGCGTAGGTTGAGGTCACTATTGGCTTAGCCATTGCCAGCGCCTCCAGCAACACTCGCGACAACCCCTCCCAGCGCGAGGGGTGCATAATGACAGCGTGTTCGCGCAGGGTGGCAAACAATTGCGCTTGCGGCATATAAGCGATTAATTTGACATTGCCCGGCAGGCCACCGCGTGCAGTTAGCATTTGTTCGTAATAATCGTCTTCACAGGAGCCCACCCAGGTAAACTCAATGGCGGGCAAACGGTCGGCGACGCTGAGAAGCAGATCGAAGCCTTTTTGTGGAGCGATACGGCCAATGGACAGCACACGAAACCGGGCTGCACCAGGCAACTCCCCAGCGCTCCGGTCAACCGCACTCTGTTCAACCGCACTCTGTTCAACCGCACTCTGTTCAATCGCACTCTGTTCAACAGCGCTCTGGTTAACAGCGCTCTGATCAACAATAGTGGTGTCGGCGGTGTTTTGCATTACAACCGAGTTGTTGATGGTCATAATTTGGCGTGAGAAACGACCGCCGACTTTGTGCTCCGACGGACCGCAAGCAATGGTGGTACCAAGAAACGACAACACAAATTCAGCCAGTAGAAACAGCGAGCGTTTGGCCGAGTGCATGTCCTGCCGCAAAAACGCATAGCCTCGCGGTGAAAAAAATACGTGCGGCACCGATTTACCGCAGGCGGCCAGCCTGGCATACAGACCGCCGTAGCTGCTGTGACCGTGGACAGCCTGGCATTGGCCATCAATTTGCGCGCGGATGGTGCGGATGTTTTTCAAGTGTTTTAGCGGCCCGGTGCCAGTCAGTGGCGTCCATTTAACGTCAGGGTCGACGCCTTTAAGTTCCTCTTCAGTGCCGTCGCGGTCGCAATAAAAGACTTCTACGTCGAAATCTGCTTTGAGAAAGTCAGATAATTGTTGCACCGATTTGGCGGTGCCGTAAGCAAACGATTCAACCACTTGAATGACTTTAGGCCGAATGATAGCGGCGGCTGTAGACGCTGCGGGTACAGGGCTAACGGAGTTCATATGGTGTAGGGCGCATGCGAGTTATCATGGTGCGCACGGCGCACCCTACGGGTAGAGACAGAAGGCATTTTCATGCTAATAGACATTGTTTGAGAATAGCCTGATAGGCGTGAGCAGTAGGATCTTGAAGTCAAGTAACAGTGAATAATTTTTGATATAGCGTATATCGTGCTCCACCCGGGGGCGCATTTTGTCGAGGGTATCGACGGTGCAGTCATCACCACCGCGCCAGCCGTTAATCTGCGCCAGACCGGTAATACCAGGCTTGATGCGGTGGCGCGACATCAACGAAGGTATGTGCTGGGCATAAAACTGGTTAACCTCTAACGCATGCGGGCGCGGTCCTACCAGTGACATTGTGCCCTGCATAACGTTCAGCAACTGCGGTAGCTCGTCAATACTGAGGCGCCGAATCAGGCGGCCTATCGGCGTAAAACGCGAGTCGTTGCGGGTTGCCAACTGCAGCCGCCCCTCTTCGCGCGCGTGTAAACGCATGGAGCGGAACTTCCACACGACGATTACCTTGCCATCCCAGCCGTGACGTTGTTGCTTGAACAAAACCGGACCGGGCGACGTCAGTTTGATCGCAGCGGCGGTCGCCAGCATCAATGGCGCAAGCAGCAGCAATAAAATGCCGGCGATAGTCTTGTCCATAGCAACTTTAGCCAGCGCCTGCCCCTGCGCCATTGCCGGGCTTTCGGAGAGGGTAACCAGGGGCACGCCAGCCACTTCACGTAGACTATAGTTGCCCAGGTTGAGCGCAAAAATATCTGGCGCCCAGATAATATCGACGCTTTGCCACTGTAATTTCTTGTAAATATGCTCAACCTGCTCCGACTGGCT
>RCMY010003761.1_pt1 | contig 13308 bp, 11 predicted proteins | sample 2041341 | NCBI WGS metagenome assembly RCMY01 (sample SAMN09708234, study PRJNA481090) | Marine sediment metagenome, whole genome shotgun sequencing project. | reverse complement strand
TTCAAATATGTCGACCGTCTGGCCGAACCGTCCGGAGAAGCGGCGCTTATCGGGTCCTTCGCTCATCTCGTCCTGGAGCATCTCTGCCAGCTGCAGTCCGTTGAGCGCACCCTCGATGCCGCCAAGGTGCTAGCCCGCAGCCTCTGGGAGGGTTTCGCCACCGATGAGGACTATCAGTTGCTGGAGTTGACTGAAGACGACGCCCGTGCGTTCCGCTGGAACGCCTGGCAATGCATAGCCGGACTCTGGACGCTGGAAGACCCCGCCACCGTCGACGTGGTTTCTACCGAGGAGAAGGTGCGGACCATCCTGGGAGAAGTCCCGTTCGTAGGCATCATCGACCGCGTTGACCAGGTAAACGATGAGTTGGTCGTCACCGACTACAAGTCGGGCACCCTTCCCGGCATCCAATGGCGGGATGACAAGATCCAGCAGGTGCTGCTCTACGCCGCCGCACTCCATGAAGAAACGGGCGAGATGCCCCGGTCAGCCCGCCTGATCTATCTGAAGCAGTCGATCGTGGACATCCCCGTCACCCAAGTCAAGATCGACGAGGCCGTCGCCAAACTCGCCGAGACATGGGGCAGTCTCAGCACCGCTTGCTCCAGCGACACCTTCGATGCCCGTCCGGGAGTGTTGTGCGGATGGTGCCCATTCGCCAACCAATGCCCCGAGGGCCATGCCGAATTGGTCCGGCGCGAGGCCGCTGGCAAACTCCCCGCTCATGCACCGGCCCGGGCTCTGGTGGCCTAAGCCCTGAACCAGTTGACCCAGCTGAACCGGGCGAAGCGACCCATCCGCTCAAGCGAGCTACGCCACCCTCCGATGCAATAACGGTGACAACACTCGACCAACGACCAGGCGGGGACTCCCCCAGCAGGGGTGCACAACGACCAGCCGGACGACCAGCCGGGTGGTTCGATGACCCCGAGAGCACTCATGACCAACGCTTCTTTGATGGAATCCGTTGGACCAACCACGTGACGCATTTTGGTCCGAAACCGTGCCCGGGGTGCGGCCCGGCGGCCTAGCCGCTTTCGTTTCGGATCGCGCTAGGAAGTCGACTCGCACAAGCCCTGATGCGAGGGGTCCTGGACCGCGCGACCATCGCTCAAAACCCTCCACCCAGAAGAATACTGATCGATCTGGCTGAGGATCGAGGCTCGGCGCAGTGAGGATCCATCGGTCAGTACACCACCCTCGCTAACGAAGGGTTCCACGGACACCAAGAGTCCCTGCTCGGACAGCGTGGCGAGGAAAACCGCCGAGTTGGCGGTCAAACCCGAGGAGGGCGGGAATGCGAAGTTCCCCGTGGATTGGATGACGATGGTTTCGTCAATGCTGGTCACACCCTGAACCACGTGGGGGTGGCTGTTCACCACCAACCCGACACCGGCCGAAGCCCAGCGGCGATTGAGACCCGTCATCACTGCGTCGGGGCACAGCTGACCTTCGGTCCCGCCGTGCACCATCACCACTGCGAGATCCACAGTGTCCACGAGCTCGGCAACCACGGCATCGGCCCGGTCCAAGAATGCTGGACACGCCCAGGCCACTTGAGGTCGAAGGTTTTCGCCGGCCCAAGACCAATCACAAGGCACCCTTGAAAAGGCTGCTATTCCGATGGTCCAGTCGCCCACCGAGACCACCAACGGCTCATAAGCTTCGTCCGAGCCGATACCGGCGCCGATCGTCTGAACACCCGCCGCCTTTAGGGCACCCAGGCCGTACTCCAGCGCCTCCACCCCATAGTCGAGCGCGTGATTGTTTGCCATTGTCACCGCATCAATCCCCGCCTCGGTCAGCGCGTCGATGGACTCCGGGTTGGACCGGAACAGGAATGCCTTGGAGACGGGAGGGACCCCTAGGGTGGGAGGAGCTATGGCCGTCTCCAAGTTCACGACCGTAAAGTCGGGAAGCGAGAGTGTTCGCTGGGCCGACGCCAACGGATCGAGCAGGTGGAGCGAATTGTGAAACGACGTGTCACCGGCGAAGGCCAGCGTGATCGGCGACCGGCCATCAATTCTGGCCACTGAATTTCGGCCCGCATTTTCCTTCGTGCGCCTCGACGTCTCGGGTTCTATCGCCGGCGAGACGGTCGCTGCCGAGAATTCGGCTGCGTCGTCGGTTCGGAGGCCAGAAACGGTCAGAGCGCTGGTTGCTCGGTCAGCATCGATCGCCCTCCTCTGCTGGCGATTCCCGAGGGGCGGGTCACTGCTGAAGGTGACGATCACTACGCACAAGGCCACCACAAGGCCCACAGATTTCACCATGGGAGTGCCGGTCACCACGGCACCGTACCTAAGAATGTGAAATCTGCCCTGTTCGAAAGCGCCGAGCGCCTCGAACGGCAAAGAACGTCCTGAGCAGTTGTTCCCGGCACCACGGGGAGCGTTTGCCGACTACGGGTCCCAGGCACAAGGCTGACGGGGTGCCCATCGGAGTCATCCCATCCTTGCGCTCCACCAGCGGAGCTCCCGTCCTGGTAACGGCTTCGGTGTGGACCCAAGACTCCCACCTCAACGATCCGGACAGCCACCTAGTCCAATCGGACGTCTCTGTTATCCATGAAGCGATTACCCCGAGCGAAATCCGTTCCGTCGGTCCGGGCGAGGCGGGCGATGTACGGCTGGCTCTCCCGCTCTCGATTCCGGGTCGGGTACGGCGCCATCTGTTACGAGGCCTCGCCGCCACCGCTGGAGTTACCGTCACCACCGTCGTAGATGCTCCGATCGCAGTGCTGGCCAACCACCTTCACTTCATCGCCAGCAACGCAACGGATCCCGCCGCGATCATTGCCCCCCGGCCCGGGACGGCAAATCGCTTGCATGTGCTACTGGCCGGTCAGAGCAACGGCAGCATCAGCATGGTGGTTGCCGATTTGACCAACCGTCGCCTGATGGCGATCGGGTCAGTGACCACCGCAGAAGAGATTCGAAGTCTTGTCAGTAGAGCTGGTCACCTTGTGCCCCAAAGTGGCTCCGAAGAATTGGGGCTTTACGCGCACGCCAGCTGGGCTGAAGTGGCTCCCTCGGTCCACCTCGTCATCGGGCACTCGCTCACCGATGACCAAAGCAATCTGGTGAGTGACATTTTTGGTCCCCAGACGTTCGTGCCCGCCCTCCTCAGCGGCCACCTCGCGGCGCTCACCGGGTTGGCCCATTTGCACCAGCTTGCCCGTTGGAGTGCGCCTTGGCCCACCGCCCGAGTTCATCTGGGAAGCGGTTGGACCCGCCAGCCCGGTCCGCTTCGCAGCGATGCTGAAGAACACCTGACGCGGATTCGGGCCGGTGGGGATCTGCGCTTCTCCGACTTTTCCGGGGCTCCGCTCCGCTTACGGGCCGGCTCGGTCCGGGCAGCTGGCTGTGTTCTCCCAGAACGGCTAGGGAGCCAGCCGCGTCTCCGGCTGGTGGATGATGGCCGCCTGCTGCTGTTCGGACCGGCCGGCTCGAGGCCATTGGCGGCTCGCTTGCGGTGGCCCATTCCGGGCTCTGGCAACCAGACCATCGGTATCGAAGCCGTCAGCGGTGCCGGGGTGGAACTTTTAGATGTTGAATCCATGCCGTATGAGCCATCGCTCAAATGCCCGCCGGCAACCGCCGCAGATGCCGCCGCTAGCCACCAGCCGCCCCTTCTAGTCCCAGAGTAAATCAACCACGTCCAGCCAGAGCTGGGTGGTGAGGCGGAGAGATTCGACGTCGATGCGCTCGTTGTGACCATGGAATCGCATTAGGAAGTCCTCGGCACTGACCTGAGGGCTGAGTAAGCCCGCACCAAAAGCCACAGCCCCCTTTTGCCGAAAGAACCGGGAGTCGGTCCCTCCGGTCACGAGACTGGGCACCAGCGTCAAGTCCGGGTAGGGCCGGGCCATGGCTTTTTCGAGTGCACTCCACATGGGGTTGTCCGTGGGCGAGGCCGTTGCCGGCTCGTCTTGCAGGATCTCGGTCTGCACCCGTTCATAGAGATCGCCAAGCGCCGTCTTGAGATGGGCGTCTACATCGGCAGACGTCTCGCCGGGGAGGGTGCGGACGTCGACGTCTATGGACACTCGGTCAGGAATCACGTTCGTTTTCACTCCGCCGTGAATCACGTTAGGGCTGAACGTGGTGTGTGAGCAGCTATGGGTGTTGCGGGCCAAAGCTGGGGGCATAAGCTCCAAGACCTCGTTGATCGAACCGGGATCCAACAGCTTCTCACTCAGCTCGGGGCCGAGGTTCATGGCACGGACCCGCTGTTCCCACAGTGAGTCGAGACGAGCTCCGGGATCGTACGCCGCAATGCGCCGCACAACCTCGGCTGCCGTCACCAGCGCATTGTCCGTCATGTACGGCATCGAACCGTGACCTGGGGTCCCCTGCACATGGAGCCGACGCCAACCCACCCCCTTCTCCGCAGTTGTGAGCAGGAGCGATGTGCCAACCGGTATCCCACCGAATTCGGTGAGCACGTAGTCACATTTGAGGTGATCCCACTGCTCATCGAGTAGCCGTTTTGCCCCGTGGATCCCTCCAGCTTCCTCGTCTGCGACTGCGAAGTAGATGATGTCCCCCGGGTAGCGTTTGCCGGACCTCACGATGTGGCGAAACACCACGGCCATCGACGAGGTGAGGTTGAGCATGTCTACCGCACCACGTCCCCACACCTCACCGTCGATCAACTCTCCGCCAAAAGGATCGCGGTCCCAGCCTTCGGCGGTCACTGGGACCACGTCGGTGTGGCCCATGAGGCACAGCGCCGGGGCATCTGGATCAGTCCCGCCATAGCGGGTGACCAGGGACGATCTTCCTGGCCCGGTTTCGTAGCGCTCGATATCGAGACCCAGACCCTCTAGTTCATTTTCGAGCAATCGGGCCGATCGGTCTTCATGGCCCGATTCGTAGCTCCCGTCGTTGACGCACTCGTTGCGGATCAACGCCTGGAGGAGATCCACGGTCTCGTTAGTGAGGCGATCCAGATCGGCTTCAGTCACAACCATGTCCAAATCGTAACTGCCCCGGGCTGGCGCCGACGATGCGATAGCGTCTGCTGCTGATGTACCACCCGGTCTCATTTGCCGCCCTGGCATTCGCCTGTCTGCTGACAGCGTGCAGCGGCGCCAGCCCGGCTCAGTCTCCGGTTGATCAGACCACTCAGTTCGCACCCGTCACCAGCCCCGAGCTCCCCACAACTACAACTCGCCCTCAAGCCAGCACTACGCGACGCATCACCACACTCCCGGAATCAGTTCCTCCCGACGGTGGCCAAGACGACGGCGTGAACGACGAGAATCCCGACCTTGGCGACGATCTAGTGGAGAACCCTCTCGACGAAGCTGTGCTCAGCATGACGTCGGCTCTGGGCCCTACCGCCAACATCACGCAGACGCTCGCCCAGATTTTGGCCTTTCCCGTAGCGATCAGCACCCCCCGCAACGCCTCGGTAGTCGAGGTCAACGTGGGTATCGGATCGCTCCTCCCTCACTCCGAAGACGCATCACCTCGGAGCATCACAGAGGTTGTGGTGCAGGTGAGCGCAACGATGGCAACTACCGCCTCGGCCGAGAATGCGTTGCAGCTCCTGGGATCATCCCTCACCCGGGCTGGTCTGCAGCGCACGGATTCGAACACCAACGACGCCGCCATTTCTCGATCCTTTCGAATTCCTGGCGCCGGCCGCTTCGACGAGATCGTGATCACCGCATTCGACCAGCCGAGCGGGGACGACGAGTCCGGCGGTTCCATGGTGCGGGTGTCCTACAACGGCACCGCTTCGAAAGTCGCAGCAGCACCGTTTCAGCGCTGGGGCACCGACAGTGAACTGCTTCCCGCCAGCGATCAAGCCCGCACCATTGTGAGTGTGGCCCGCTCTGGTGACGGTCGCTTGGCCACCACGACGTTCCGCGTGGAGAGCGCCGCCGTTGTGGCCGGGACTCGTGTTCAACGCGAAGCCGATCGCCTCGTCACAAGAATTGCCCTGGCCGCCGCTGAGGACGACGTGGAGGCCCCCCAATTCGAGTTGCTCACCGCCTATGACGACGGGGCGAGCGCACTATTGGTGGACGGGCTCCGGTACCCCGGGCTCGACGAAGCCGGTTATGAAGTTGTTCTGATCCAGCAGATCGATATTGATGAACAGGGCGAACTGGAACTTGTGGATGCGATAGAGGTTCGCCTCACCGGAAGCCGTTCTATCCAGTGATCATCGGGCCGCTAGGGCCTCGATCAGTTTGGGGATGACTTTGTGGACGTCGCCCACGATACCCAGGTCGGCAATTCCGAAGATCGGAGCCTCCGGGTCCTTGTTGATGGCGATGATGTTCTTGGAGCCCTTCATTCCGACCAGATGCTGAGTTGCACCGGAGATTCCGGCGGCGATGTAGACCGCTGGTTTCACCACCTTGCCGGTCTGACCAACCTGATAGGAGTAAGGAACCCAGCCGGCGTCCACGATAGCCCGGGAGGCACCAGCGGCGCCTTTCAACTTGGCGGCGAGGTCTTCAACGAGCACATAACTCTCCTTCGCACCCAGGCCACGACCACCCGCAACGACCAGGCTGGCTTCGTCGAGTCTGGGCCCCGCGGACTCTTCGACGTGGCGTTGGATAACCTTGGCACCGCCCGCCGTTCCAACGTCAGGAACGTCGAGATCCTCCACATCGGCGCTGGCACCGCCTGAGGGTTCGGGCGCAAAACTCTTGGGCCTCACCAAAACGATCTTGACGGCGTCGCCAGTGAATTTGGTGCGAATATCGGTGGCGCCGCCAAAAATTGGCTCCTTGCCGATGAGCGTGTCACCATCAACCTCAACGTCAACGACGTTGCTGATTACCGTGGCATTGGCCATCACCGAAAGTCGAGCAGCGATGTCGCGGCCGTCGTAGCTCGTCCCCAGTAGCAGTGCGTCGGGACCGTCGCCGGCTTCGATCGCCGCATTGATTGCGGCGGCTACCGGAACACCTACGAGAGCGCCATCGAGATCGCCGGTTGCGTACACGGTCTCGGCGCCGAAGTTACCTACCGCATCGGCGATGTCGTCGCCGTCTCCGGCATAGACAGCGGCCACGGTGTCCGCCAGACTGCGCGCCTTGGTGAGAAGTTCTTCAGTGGTGGAAGAAAGGGTGCCGTCGGTTGCTTCGGCATAAACCCAAATGGTGTCGAGTGTCATTTTGTGTATCTCCTGAGTGGCGTTCTTAGATGGCTTTGACGGATTCGAGAAATTCGATAATCTTCAGATGCGCTTCGCCGTCATCTTCGATCTTCTCGCCCGCTTCCCGAACGGGAGCAACGGTGACGTCCACAACTTCCTGACCTGACCCGGCCCAACCCACGTCGGCGGCGGTCATTCCGAGGTCGGCCACGGTCATCTCGACCACTGGCTTGGACTTGGCCGCCATGATTCCTTTGAAGGAGGGATAACGCGGTTCAACGACGCCCGCGGTCACGCTGATCACCGCTGGCAGAGAACATTCGACCTCGTCATATCCGGAGTCGGTCTGGCGCTCAACCTTCATCTCCGACCCATCGATGGCGACCGCCTTGGCCGCCGTCACCGATGGCCAGCCAAGCACGCCGGCGATCTGTTCAGGCACGGTGCCGGTGTAGCCGTCGGAACTCTCCGAGCCGGCGATTACAAGGTCGGGGGCCTGCTCGGCGATGATCTTGCCGAGAATCTTGGCGGTGGTAAGAGCATCCGTGCCCACCAATGCGGGATCTGACACCAGCGTGGCCGAAGCTGCGCCCATGGCAAGGGCCGTGGACAGTCCTGACCGCTCGTTGTTAGGTGCCATGGAGACCAGAACAACCTCTCCGCCACCGGCGGCATCTACCAGTTGCAGGGCCATCTCGACGCCGTAACTGTCGGACTCGTCAAGGATCAGCTTGACGTCACGTTTAAGTGTGCGGGTCTCGGGATCCAGGGCGCCCGGATCGGCGGGATCGGGGATTTGCTTGACGCATACGGCTACCTTCATAGCCCCCGAGCGTAGAGGTTTTCCTGACGGGGCGGTCAATTCGACCAGGATTGCTGAAGGGTGTGTCCCACAATCGGTCCTGGCCAGTTGTCCTGCTCCGGTCTCGCTAGTCCACTACCCTCGCCGCAGTGTCATTGAAGCTTGCAATGATCGTGAATCCTGTTGCTTCTTCGGTGACGGCGCGCACGCGGGTCGTGATCCAAAAAGCGCTGGCGGCTGACCACGAACTCCAGGTTTTTGAGACCAGCCGCCGCAACCACGCCACCCGCCTGGCCCACCAGCTGGAGCGTGAAGGGGTTGACGTGGTTATCCCCTTCGGAGGTGACGGCACCGTCAACGAAGTAGCCAACGGGCTCATGTACACCACAACGGCGGTCGCGCCGCTTCCCGGAGGCTCTACCAACGTGTTTGCCCGAGCAGTGGGATACCCCAATGACGCGGTGGAAACAACCGGCATGATTCTCCAAGCGTTGGATCGGAACTCGATCATGTCAGCGTCGCTGGGATCGGCAAACGGTCGAGCTTTCGTGTTCCATGTTGGCGTGGGCTTTGATGCCGCAGTTGTGGAGCGGGTTGAACGGCGCGGACCGCTCAAGCGATACGCCGGCCACGCATGGTTCGTCTATTCAGCCCTGAGAACCTGGGGCTCGGCGGAGCGTCGATCACTGCGATTCAGTGTGACCGCCGCCGATGGGCGCGTGCTCGAGCGGGCCCAGATGGCTGTGGCTCTCAATGTCAACCCGTACACCTTCCTGGGTAGCAAGCCTCTCGATCTGGCGCCCGAGGTCAACCTCACCACCCCTCTCTCGGTGGTAGCCCTCTCCACCGTGGGTTTGAAACATCTGATCCCGGCGGCCATCACGGCATTGCGTACGGACCAGGGCATTCCCAACCGCCCCGGCATGGTGCATTGGCCTGATGTAGAGCGCGTCACGCTGCTCGCGAGTGCACCATTTCCCTATCAGCTCGATGGTGAGCCCCAGAAGCCGGTTAACCGGTTGGAACTTGTGCACCTGCCAGATGCGCTTAGGCTGGTCGTCCCGCATGACTAAAGCGAGCCGCGCAACTACTCTTGGCGACCATGGCCGCAAAAGTAATCGCCCACCGTGGAGTGACACACCGTAGAGACGGGAGCGCCATCCGCGAGAACACGCTCGAAGCCTTCGTCCGGGCGATGGACCTGGGGGCGGAGGGGATCGAACTCGACGTACGCCGGAGTGCCGACGACGTCCTGGTGATTCACCATGACGCCCACATCAGCGACGGCACGATCATCGGAAAGACCCAGTCCGCTGATCTTCCTGAGTGGATGCCAACGCTGGCCGACGCCCTGGAGGTGTGCAAGGACACCTGGCTCAACATCGAGATCAAGAACATGCCCAGCGACCCTGACTACGACGCCGACTATGGGATCTCCGTTGCGGTTGCAGGACTCATTCGAGCCTTCGATGCAGCGGATCGAGTCTTGGTGAGCAGCTTCGACTTCGCCAGCATCAAAAGAATTCGCGAGACCGACCCCGTTATTCCGATCGGCTGGTTGATCTGGGGCCAGGCCGACCCCGCTCAAATCATTGCGCGGTCAGAGGGCATGGTGGACGCCATTCACCCCCACGAAATGTTGGTCGACCCGCACTTGATGAGCCTGGCCAGAGATGCGGGACTGATCGTGAACACCTGGACGGTCAACGATCCCGATCGGGTTTTGGAACTCCACAAGATGCGGGTTAACGCCATCGTCACCGACAACGTGCCCATGGCGATGGATGTCCTCTACGGACTTAACGGAGAATAAAGACCGAGAGAACCTCGGGCGGTCATAATTCCACCCTCAATACGGCCGCGGTTCCCCGGCCATCAGGATTGGGTATCACCTCGAAGGTCCCACCCAGATCGGCCGTTGTGAGCGTTCGAATAATGGTGAGACCCAGGCCCGGATCGGCGTCGATGTTGAAACCCTCGGGCAGTCCCACTCCGTTGTCCTCCACCCTCACTTCCAGTTTTGTGCCCCGTAGGTCGAGACGGACCACCACCGAGCGATCGGCGTCGGTCGGCGCCCCAACAAAACCGTGCTCAACCGCATTTTGAATCAGCTCCGACAGCACAACAGCCAGGCTCGATGCAGTTGCCGCGGTCACTATCGGTCCCGTCCCCTCAACGGTGATCGTGACAGGACGTTCAGGATCCACCAGCGCGCCTTGCACCATCTGCACGACCGGCCGCAGAACGTCGGTCAGCTGAACGTCGTCGCCACCTTCCCGGCTCAGCACCTCATGAACGAGGGCGATGGATCGGATCCGACGCGACGCTTCGTCCAGGGCGGCTTTGGCTGCCGGTTCGTCTACCCGCCGGCCCTGCATACGGAGGAGAGAGGAAACGGTCTGAAGATTGTTCTTCACACGGTGATGAATTTCTCGAATAGTGGCGTCCATGGAGACGAGTAATCGCTCCTGGCGCCGGATGTCGGAGACATCGCGCATCAGAACCAGCGCACCGGCGGCTCGACCATCGTTCATCAGCGGGAGTAACCGAAGCTGGATTGCAACATTTTCGCCGCGTTCCAGATCATGGGTCAGCGGCGCTCCCAGTCCGAACGCCGTACGAAGCACATCGCGAGGGAGGCCGATCTCCGTAATGTTCCTACCCACGGCATTGGCGTGGAATCCCACCCGGTGCAGGGCACTAACAGCGTTGGGCGAGGAATAGCCCACAACCCCATCGGTCTTGAGCACGATGACCCCATCACCCACCCGCGGTGACCCTTCGGCGGTTGGGTCATCAAAGGCATACGGGAAAGAGCCGTGCGCGACCATCGCAAAAAGCTGGTCCACAACGCCCAGATAGGCCCGTTCGAGCTCACCAGGCCCACGACTTGGACTTCGGACCGCCTCACTGGCCAGGGCCGCTACAACAGTCCCGTTGTGGCATACGGGCACAACCTCCATACGGACCGGTTCCGCAATGCCAACTCGGGCTACAGAGACCACTGTGCGACCCGCTCCATCCAGCACGTCCCGGATGACGGGACGATCCTGAGAGAAAAGCCCCACCCGGTCAGTTCGATACAAGGTCTGGTTGGTGGTAGGTCGCACCTGACCGACGGTGAGCACGCGATTGTCCTTTGCTGATGTAAACAGCAGCAGATCACCGAAGGAAAGGTCAGACAACGGCCCCCAGATGGCCACCAATCGGCGCAGATGTTGCCGAGCCGGATCATTCAAATCGGTGTGGTGTCGCAGCAGATCGGTCAGCGTTGCCAAGAAAACTCCCTCTATGGGCAGAAACTCCCCTTGAAGATAGTGTGAACAGCCCATTACTCTCTGAGCATTCACCGTACGGATTACAACCGCTTCGCCCCGGAGAGAACTATGAAGGTCGAGAGTTCCACAGAGACGATCCTGCCATCGGGTACCGCCGCCCTGCCATTTCGGCTCCCGCTGATGTTCGAGCGGATAGCCAAGAAAGTGGGTCATCGACCTCGCAGCGATCGCTCCGGTCAAGACCTCGACACCAGCTGGCGGCGCACGGCGGCGTGTCTCGATACCGACCCCAGCCTGTTCTTTCCAATCGGTGTTACCGGCGCAGCGTTACAGCAGATCACCGATGCCCGGTCGGTCTGTATGAGCTGTTCCTGCCAAGAGGCCTGTCTGGAGTTCGCATTGCGAAGCAATCAAGACACCGGTATCTGGGGTGGCGCGTCAGAAGAGGAGCGGCGCCACTTGCGCCGCACCTACATCAACCGCCGTCATCAATGACATCGCCTAGCCGTTAGCGGCCAGATGATCCATCGTTGCGTGGGTTTGTTCCGCCCAGATGGTGGGACATGCCCGGCAGTGCAATTCGGCTTGACCGCGCACAAGATCGAGGAAATCGATGATCCCTTTGCTCCCACACGCTGGACATGGATGCCGTACCAGATCTTTCGGTCGCGCCCTTTTCGTCATCGCCATGATGAACTTCCTTTTTGTAGCAAACAGTCGGCTCGTAAACAAAACCCGCGAACCGAAAACCAATGAGACCCAATTTCACCGCACACCCGGGTCGCTGTCCACGGTCAATTCACATGGTCTACATGGTCCGTCTGGCCTAGCACGGGCCAGTGGCCGCCCGGCGAGGGCTGACGGTGCTAGTGAACCAGATCGGCAAGCTCAACCACGGAGTTGAGCGCTGTTGGCGAATCTGGCACCTCGACCACCGCCAGCCCATTTGGGCCTCGGGCAGCGTTCTGGGCCCGTCTGATCAAGTCGTCAACTCTCTTTCGGAGTTCGGGATCTTTGACAAGGCCAAGGTCCCTGGAGCTCAGCTGCGCCACCGTGGAAGGAAGGGCACGATTGATGACACAGAACGAGGGTTGGTGGGCCCGGCGCTGAAGTTCCGCAACCAGGATGCCGGCCTGCTCGGCTGGTCCGGCCTCAGGCGTCTGCACCACCACATACTTTGTAGTGGGAGCAAAGAGCCGCTCTTGAACCAATCGTGTCCGAGCGGCAAAACTCTTCTGGAGCTGGCTGAACAGCCAGAAGAAGTCCGCTATGTCCGCGAGGAATGGTCCACCCAGCAATCGTTCGGCCACGGAAAGGAACGGGGCGGCGGCGATCTGGGACAGTCTGGACCGGTACGGGGCGGTCAGCCATGTGAGCAGCCGAGACCCAAAGAAATCTTCCATTTTGGCTGGCGCATCGAGCACGTCCAGAGCGTGCACCGACGGCGGCGTGTCAATGATCACCAGGTCGAAACGATCATCGTCGGCCTGATCCACCAAATGGTCGAGGGCGATGTAGTCATGGCTCTGAACGAAACGGGTGGTGAGCGACCGATAGAGCGGATTGGCCAGCAGATCATCCCTGACCTGGTCAGTTGGGGCGTGCCGCTCCACCAGTCGGTCCCAGCTCCGACTCATGTTCACCATGGAGGCCCAGAACCGCCCGGTGGGGGTGGGGACAAGAATCTCTTCTTCCATGAGTTCATCGACCCCAAGGGCCTGGGCCAACCGCCGGGCGGGGTCGATCGTGATCACCTGAACTCGTCGGTCATGATGAATCGCCGCTCGGGCTCCCAGCGCTGCTGCGGTGGTGGTCTTGCCAACCCCACCAGGACCAACGATCACGATCACCTCGGCGGTAGCGAGCAGTTCATCCACGGGTCCCGTTGGGACCGAGGCGTTACTCATCTAAGCCCGCTCCACATCCGGCGAGCTTGATCGGTTGGGTCTTGAGCGGCGTACACAAACCGCAGCGGCAACTCGGTGCTGTTCCATACGTCGGCAAACCGGGTGGCCTCGGTCATGGCCGTCCGGTTGGCTCGGGCGATGATCGCACCAGCAGCCGCCAAGCCAGGGTTGTCACCGGCGGCCAGCTGGTCCGCCT
>RCMY010003760.1_pt1 | contig 13308 bp, 12 predicted proteins | sample 2041341 | NCBI WGS metagenome assembly RCMY01 (sample SAMN09708234, study PRJNA481090) | Marine sediment metagenome, whole genome shotgun sequencing project. | reverse complement strand
GGCTTCGACGGCGACCCGAAGCGACTGACCAAACAGGCGATCGACTTGGAAGCAGCCGGGATCGACATGGTCTGGGGTGGCGAGATCTACGGATACGACCTCGTGTCGACCCTGGCCTACCTCGCGGCGAAGACCGAACGGCTCGAACTGATGACCGGCATCCTCCCGGTGTACTCCCGCAGTCCCGCGCTCATCGCCCAGACCGCAGCAACCCTCGACGCTCTGTCCGATGGTCGCTTCATCCTCGGCCTCGGTACCTCTGGCCCGCAGGTCATCGAGGGATGGCACGGCTATCCGTTCTCCAAGCCGATCGGCCGAACCCGTGACGTCATCGAGATCTGCCGCAAGGTCTGGAGCGGCGATCGGGTCACCCACGACGGCCCCTCGTTCAAGCTGCCACTTCCCGCTGACGAAGGGACCGGGCTCGGCAAGCCACTGAAGTTCATGAATCGGCCGCCGGAGCAGGACATCCCGATCGTCGTCGCCTCGATCGGACCGAAGAATGTCGAGATGACGGCCGAGATCGCCAACGGCTGGCAGACCATCCACTTCGTTCCCGACCGTTTCGAGCAGGTGTGGGGCGAGTCACTCGCCGCCGGAAAGGCCAAGCGTTCCCCCGATCTCCCGCCCCTCGACATCATCGGTGGCGGTGTGGTGGCGCTCGGCGATGGTCCCCATGTTGCCGAAGCGCGAGAAGCCGCTCGGGCCCACATCGCCTTCTACGTCGGCGGCATGGGCGCCAAGTCGAAGAACTTCTACAACGATCTGTTCCGCCGCTATGGGTGGGAAGAAGAAGCCGAGAAGATCCAAGACCTGTTCCTGTCGGGCAAGCGGGCCGAGGCCACCGCCGCCGTACCCGATGAGTACCTCGATCTCTCGATGCTGTGCGGCGACGAGGCCCATGTGAGGGAGCGTCTTGCGGTCTACAAGAGCGTTGGCGTGACTCACCTCAACATCAATCCTGCCGGCGACAACCCGCTCGACACCATCGAGACGATCAAGGCTTGGGTCGAGTGATGGGAGACCCAGCGACGACCGAGCGACTCATCGACTCGGACACGGTGACCCTCGATCGAGAGGGCGACGTTTTCGTGCTCACGATGGTCGACGGCGAGAACCGCTGGAACACCAGCTTCACCCGGGCCATGAATGCGGCGCTCGACACGATCGACAGCACCGACGGTCCGGCGGCACTGGTGACGGCATCGGCCGACCCAAAGTTCTTCTCCAACGGTCTCGACCTGGAATGGATCAGCTCGCAGGGCGAGCACCGAGGCGGTGATCGCGCGGCATTCGGTACCGAATTCATGGCGTTCATGGCCCGGGTGATCACGTTGGGTGTCCCGACCGTCGCCGCGATCGGTGGCCATGCCTTCGGCGCCGGCCTGATGCTGTCGATGTGCCACGACGTGCGAGTCATGAGGGAAGACCGCGGCTACCTCTGCGCGAACGAACTCGACCTGGGCATGGCGATCCCCCACGCCGAGCTTGCGCTGTTCCGGCACAAGCTGTCGATGCCGGTCTTTTTCGAAACCGTCCAACTGGCCCGACGTTGGACCGGTCCGGCAGCACTCGACGCCGGTGTGGTCCAACACACCGCACCGGCCGAGGACGTGCTCGGCGTCGCGAAGAGCAAGGCGGCCGAGCTGGCACGACTCGGTTCGGATCGGGCGCTCTTCACCTGGAGCAAGGAAGCGATCTTCGGCGAGAATGCCGCAGTGGCCGGCAACAACGGGGCCGCCTACATGCTGCGTAATCCAGACCTCTACCCCCGCTTCTCCAAGGGGTGACCGCAGGGCACTGACGAACACTCCTCCCCGGCGCTTCACCCTGACACCGGCCCCACTCCCGCAGTCCGTAGAATGCGCACCGTGTCGCGACTGCTCCAAACACCGATCGTGCGTACGGTGGTCAGTGTGTGGGCGTGGTTTGCGCTCGGGCTCGTCATCGTCGTCTTCTTTCCCCTGGTACTGATCACGCGTTTGGTGACCGCACCGTTCGACCCGGGCCGCTATCACGCCGGCTTGGTTTTCCGAAAACTCGCCGTTGCGCACCAGATGCTCAATCCCCTCTGGAAATTCAGCGTCACCGGGTCGATTCCGTCCGACCCGCGACGCCCGTACGTCGTTGTTGCCAACCACGTGAGCTTCGTCGACATCCTGCTCATCTCGCATCTGCCATTCGAGATGAAGTGGATGAGCAAGGAGGCGTTCTTCAGCTACCCGCTGATCGGTTGGATGATGCGATTGGCCGGCGACATCAGACTCGTCCGGTCCGACAAGGCATCCGCCGCCAATGCGCTGATCGAGAGCCGAGACCGACTCGACAAGAAGGTGTCGGTGATGATCTTTCCCGAGGGGACGCGGTCCAAGACCGGCGAGCTACAGGCGTTCAAAGACGGCGCCTTCCGAATCGCCATCGATGCCGGTGTCCCGATTCTGCCGCTCGCCGTGTTCGGCACGCGCGATGCGCTGATCAAGCACGACTGGCGCTTCGGTTACAGCGAGGCTGAGGTCCGAGTTCTCGACCCGATCCTCACCGACGGTCTCGGCCCGAGCGACGTTGCCGATCTCCGAGACCGCACCCGGGCCGCGATCGAGTCGGCTCTCGACGACATGCGAGCAGCACAGGGTTGAGCAGGTGCGCTCAGGGTTCGCCTCTCATGCCCGACGGATACGTGGATCGGCCCATAGCAGGGCCAGGTCGATGAGCGTGGTCATCACCACGTAGATGCCGACGGTGTAGAGGGTCAGCCCCAGAAGCAGATGGAGATCTCGATTGACGCTCGCCTCGACAACGGCCTGGCCAAGTCCGCCGATACCGAAGACGATCTCGACGACGAACGAACCGGCAATCATCGAACTCACGTTGAGACTCAGCATCGTCAACAATCCGAGCGAACCTGGTCGCAACGCATGGCGAAACAGGATGTAGCGACGGCTCATGCCCTTGCCAACTGCGGCCGCAACGAAATCCTGACGAAGCGCGTCGATCACACCGGCTCGCGCCATCCTGGCGATGACGGCCGCCTCGGCGAAGGCAAGGGCGATTGCGGGAAGGATGGCGCCCCCAAGGTTGCCGCCGACAGACTCGCTGATCCGCGTCCAACCAGTCGCCCGGACCCACCCCAACTTCACCGCGAAGACCCAAATGAGAATGATGGCGGTGATGAACACCGGCAGCGACTGGGCAACGCTCAGCAGCGTGGTGGCTGCTCGGCCCAGGCGTGAGCCGTCGGAAGCAGCCGCAACGAGACCGATCGGGATCCCGACGGCAACGGCCAGCACCATCGAAACGAGCGCCAGTTCGAGCGAGATCGTCAGCCGATGTGAGATGTACGCTGCGACCGGCGTGCCACGCCGGTTCGAGCGACCGAGATCTCCCTGCAGGGCATCGCCCACCCACAACACATGGCGAACAACCAGCGGTTGGTCAAGTCGGAACTCCTCGACCATCGTCATGTCTCTCTCACTCGCCGGATTGGCACCCAGCGGCATCAACACCGCTCGGTAACCACCGGAGATCGACAGTTCGATCGCAACGAACACCATCAGCGTCGCGATGAAACTCGTCACCACCAGGCGAACAACGAACCTTCCTGCGAAGGTGAAGAGCACCGGTACGTGCTACTCCGGCTGGCGATGCCAGATCGCACCCGTGGGTTCGATCGTCACTCGCCCATCCTCGTCCGACTCGACGGTGGCAACACCATCGACGAGGAGGCTCATCGCCCCGGCAGCACCGGCAGGCCACAGCAAGGTGATCGCGGCACGTTCTGCGCAATTGCGACAGCTCCGCTTGCCTGCCGAGAGGATGAACCGCTCGCCGTCGAACTGCACCGGAACATTGGCAGGATGGGGCGATTGGTCCTCGTTGGTGGTGAGGAGGAAGCAGGCGTCACCCAACCCATCGAGGGCGTCGGTCAGTTCGTCGAGGGCGACCTTGATACTCATGTCGACAGATTAGGGGCCACCGACCACGAGGGCGAACGACAGCTTCGCCCGATTGCTCAACGCAGCCGCGACGTGACGGCAAGCGTGTCGAGCGCAGCAACAGCAGCCTCGGCACCCTTGTTCCCTGATTTCCCACCGGCGCGGTCCAGCGCCTGTTCCATGTTCTCGACCGTGATGATGCCATTGGTGACCACGACATCGGTGTCCATCGCCACGGTTGCCAGACCAGCGGCACTCTGGCCTGCCACGATCTCGAAGTGATAGGTCGCACCCCGGATCACTGCTCCGAGACCGATCACGGCATCGAATCGATCGCTACGTGCCGCCGCCATTGCGACCTGAGGGATCTCCCAGGCTCCTGGCACCCAGAGGGTCTCGATGTTGTCCGACGAAACACCGGCACGTTCGAGACTGTCTCGGGCACCGTGTTCGAGCCGGTCGACGATCAAATCATTGAATCGGCTACAGATCAGGGCGATCCTGGTTGCCGAATGGTCGAAATACTCGGTCATTGGGTTGCCCCCAACGTGGTGGTCGACGCCGTCGGTGGAATCGCCGGATCGCCGGGGCGGTCGTGGCCAAGGCGTTGCTGCTTGGCCTCCATGTACCGTTCCGCCTCGGGGTGCACAGGAACGTGGAGCGGCACCCGCTCGATGATGCTGAGTCCAAATCCTTCGAGGCCGCTGTACTTCGACGGGTTGTTCGTCAGCAGGCGCAGCTCGCTCACGCCCAGGTCGGCGAGAATCTGGGCTCCGACCCCGTACTCCCGGTTGTCGATCGGCAATCCGAGTTCGAGATTGGCGTCGACCGTGTCGAGTCCACCATCTTGGAGTTCGTAGGCACGGAGCTTGTGGCTGATGCCGATGCCCCTCCCCTCGTGACCCCGCAGATAGACCACCGCGCCCCGACCAAGTTGGCCGATCTGACGCATTGCCTCATCGAGTTGCGAACCACAGTCGCACTTGACGCTGGAGAAGACGTCACCGGTGACACACTCACTGTGGACCCTGACGAGCACGGGCTCACCGTTCGAAACATCGCCCATGGTGAGGGCCAAATGCGTTTCACCATCGAGCTCGCTGTCGAACGAATGGCAGCGGAACGTCCCCCACTTGGTTGGCAATCGAGCCGAGGCGGCACGGGTGACGAGCTTCTCCCGCTGTCGGCGATACCTGATCAGATCAGCAATGGAGACGAGTGGCAGGTCGTGTTCGTCGGCGAAGCGCCGAAGGCTCGCTCCTCGCTGCATCGAGCCGTCGTCGTTCACGATCTCACAGAGCACTCCCGCAGGTGCACGACCACCGAGCCGGGCAAGGTCGACCGCAGCCTCGGTATGGCCCGCACGTTTCAAGACGCCGCCGGGACGGGCCCGGAGGGGGAAGACGTGACCCGGACGGTTGAAGTCGTCGGCCGTCAGCGATGGATCGACCAGGGCCCGCAAGGTGGCGGCCCGATCGGCGGCGGAGATGCCCGTCGATGTGCCGGCGGAGAGATCGACCGAAACGGTGAAGGCGGTGCTGTGGGATTCGGTATTCGACGCCGGCGGCACCATCAGGGGAAGGCGCAGCTCGTCACATCGCTCCGCGGTCACACCAACACAGATCAGGCCCGAGGTATGACGCACGAAGAAGGCGATCGCTTCGGGTGTTGCGGCATCGGCGGCCATGATCAGGTCGCCCTCGTTCTCGCGATCTTCGTCGTCGGCCACCAGAACGATGCCACCGGCAGCGATGGCATCGATTGCCCTCTCGATCGGGTCATAGACGACGGTTGGGGGGTCGCTCTGTTCGGCGGTTGTGATGGTCATGATTCTCCTCTTGTTTCATCTGTCGTTGGGGCGTCAACGCGCATCAGTTGCTCCACGTACTTGGCGATGGCGTCGACTTCGATGTTCACGAGGTCACCGGGTTGTCGCTCGCCCAGCGTGGTGACCGCGGCGGTGTGGGGGATCACGGCGACGGTGAACCCGTCGGTCGTTGGCTCGACGACGGTCAGACTGATGCCATCGACGGTGATCGACCCCTTCTCGACGATGTACTTCAGCAGGCTTTGCGGAATCGAGATGCGAAGGTCGGGAACGGGGTCGACGACCGAGCCGACACCGTCGACGTGGCCCTGCACCAGATGGCCGCCGAGTCGATCCTGGGCCCGAACGGCTCGCTCGAGGTTCACCGCGTCACCGCTGGCAAGTCGAGCAAAGCCCGTCCGTTCCAGCGTCTCCTGCGAGAGGTCGGCGGCCCACCAATCGTCGCCGAACTCGACAACGGTCAGACAGCAGCCGTTGACGGCGATCGAGTCACCCAGCCGAACATCATCCAGCACGCCGGTTGCGGTGATCTCGAGTCGTCCTTCGCCGAGACGGCGGACCCGGCCCATCTCTTCGACGATTCCTGTGAACATCGAGCTACACCTCTGACTCTCGTTTGGATGGCGACTTTGGTTTGGCTTCGTTCGGTGTCGAGCACTGGTGATCGGGGACCATTTCGATGCGGATGTCGGCACCCAGCCGATCGACGCGCTCGAAACGCCCGTGCCACAGCCGATCCATCGATCGGGCGCTCGGACCGGCGACGAACGGATGGGCTTCACTGCCGAAAAAGAGGGAAGGGGCCATGTAGACCACCATGCGATCCACGAGGCGTGCGTCGAGGAACGAGCGAATGACGGTCGCTCCCCCCTCGACAAGCACCTGGAGAACGCCGCGGCGCCCGAGATCATCGAGGAGGTCCTCGAGCGAGCCATCCCATTCGATGCAGGGCTGCACCTTTGCATCGGCCGCCGCCGATCCGAGCACGATGCGTTGGGGGTCCGGGCCCTCCACATGGCGGACCGTCAGCGACGGATCATCGATGCGTACCGTGCCCGCGCCGACAACGATCGCGCCGCTGGCGGCCCGAAGCCGATGGCCGTCGGTTCGGCTCTCCTGACCCGTGATCCACTGTGACGAGCCGTCGACCGCAGCGGTGCCGCCGTCGAGTGACGTTGCGACCTTGCAGTAGACGTAGGGCCGCCCGGTCGTTCGATGGTGCAGATATGAGCGCAATTGCAGGGCGACCGCCTCCGCCTCGACCCCGATGACGACGTCGATCCCGGCCGTGCGCAGCGCCTGGACACCTCGCCCACCCACCTGTTGATCCGGATCGGTCACGCCGATGACCACTCGTTGGATACCGGCCCGCACGATCGCGTCGGTGCAGGGCGGTGTGCGCCCGTGATGGGCACACGGTTCGAGGGTGACGTACAGCGTCGCACCCCTGCTCGCTTCGCCTGCGGCATCGAGGGCAACGATCTCGGCATGGCGCCCCCCGGGAGGTTCGGTCGCACCGCACGCCACCACCCTGCCCTCGACCGAAGCCACGACGGCGCCGACCCAGGGGTTCGGTGCCGTGGTGTTGCGCACGGCGGAGGCCTGGTCCATTGCCAGCCGAATCCCGGCCGCATCGGTTGCGACCTGTGCCGGTAGGTCGTCGTGTTGGTTGGTGGTCATCGGATCCGCTCTCGCCAAGCGCGGGGGGAACACGACAACAACGCAATCGAAGCGCTGGCGCGCGTCGAAAGCTGTCGACTCAAGCTGCTCCCATCCGGACTGTCACCGTCGGCCTCGGAATTTCACCGAGTCAGCGAACGCATCGAAATGCGCAGCTCGCGGGCTTTCACCGCCGGTAAGGAATTTCACCTCACCCCGCAGATATCAAGTTGTGGGGCCAATCGTAGGCGGTCGAGCCGCCCGACAACCAACTCGACCGTTCAACCGAGCCGATGGTGTCGTCGGGGTCAGTCGTTTCGCTCGTAGCGGAGCACCACGGCTACACCGAAGTCGCGACGCTCGACCTCGACCATGTCGGCGTCGAGCCGAGCGATGATCGGCTCCACCTCGGAGATCCCATGCCCTCCCCACACCACGACCCACAAGTCGCCCTCGGGAGCAGCAATGATGGTGTTGGGATACGTCTCGACGTTGGGGTGCCGGGGTGCGGTCCAACCCAGAGCAGGCGCCATCGGGCGTGCCATGGCGTCGCCATCGCCGTTGAGATAGGTGTAGTACTCGAACGGCGACTGGGCATACGGCGGCTCGAACGCAACGATGTCTTGCGGCGTCGCGCTTTCGGCGACGTAGGCCTGGAGTTCATCCCATGGAACATCCTCGTTCGCGTAGCCGGTGACGGTACGCAGACCGAGAACGGAGAAGACGACGGCAAACGCGGCGACCGAATAGCGCCGGTCGAGGCGGGAAAGCCGCTCGGTCCCGGCGGCGGCGAGCACCATCACCGGTGGCACCATCGGCACGGCATAGCGAGCCGAGAAGTACGCCCGAGAAACGCTGCCGAGTGTCAGCACGATCAGCGGTACCGCGGCCCAGAGCACGAAGAGTGCCGTGGTCTCTCGATAGTCCTTGCGGTCGTGTGGATCCTTCGCATCACCGATTGACACCGTTTCGAACAGGGCGAAGCAGGCGACGAACCCCGCGCCCAGAATCGACAGGGGCAGCGACGCCCTGATGTCTTGTGCCCCGAGAATGGCCATCACCATCTCGGCGAAACGCGCCACGGTGAAGGTGCCGAGCCATTGGGTGTGGTCGACCGCCTCGAACATCGTCAGATAGACGAACGGAGCGCTCAACACCGCGGCAAGAGCACCGGCGGCAACGAAGTACCTGCCAACGACCTGGCGGCGATGGATCAACACCCAGATCGCCTGCGCCATGAGCACCGGCACGCCGAGCGGCTGTGCGTAGAGCGACAACGCAGCAAGGAATCCGACGATGAGCCACGACCGCAGCGTGGCTTTGTCGAACGCCTGATCGAGGGCGAACCATGTCCAGGTGAGAACGGCGGCAAGAACGGTGTAGGCCCGCCCTTCTTGTGCATTGGCGATGAAGGTGTAGGAGACGGCAACCAGCAGCAACGCCCGGAAGGCGACAGCTCGTCCGAACCGGGGCTCGACCAGCCGGTACAGCGGGTAGGGGACGGCCATGGCGGCGAGAAGAGCCGGCAGTCGGACGACCCAGGGATCGGCACCGAGTACGGCGGTGAACGCTCGCACGAGGAGGAAGTACAGCGACTGGCTCCCGCCGTCTTCGCCGATGCCGATGCGGAGCGCTTCCCACGAGCCGAGCCCGAGACCGGCCGAGATCGACTCGTCTTGGCCAACGCTTCGCGCTCCCAGGAACACCCCGCCGAGCACGGCGATCAGTGCCATCGTCAGGAATACCGGGTGCCGATATGGCGAGCCCTCGCGATCTGGAGTGGGGACCGCACCCACCTCTGGCGCCATTTGGTCGACCATGATCATGACTACCTGCTTCGCTTGGGACGTGACAACTCGAGGCCGAGACGGCCCCAAGTAAAACGCTCATGGAGGAGATAATTGGCGATTGCCGCCACACCGATTGCCAGGAAGTTCGAGAACCCAGCGGCCCAAAAGCTGCTGTCGAGCCGCTCGGAAAGCGGATCGAAGAGGGCGGCAAAGACGAAACCTTGGATCGCGAGTCCGTAGATGCTGAACGCTTCATAGACCGCCAGGCCCTTCCACCAGCGCGCGCCGCGGTAGTTGGTCGGACGGAACGAGAACTGGTTGTGGCCGAAGAAGTTGAAGACAATGGATGTCTGGATGCCGATGAACAGGGCCAGCAGCGGCACTGCCCCAAGACCGAAGGCGACAAGAAAGGCGACGAGATTGACAACGAGTCCGGCGGCACCAACGAGTGCATAGCGAATGAACTGGGCGGAGACGATGAGGCCGAAGCGGAGTTCGATCAGGGCAAGGAGATAGTCGAGGACGACACCTCGAGACAGCTTGGTCTCGCCCTCTTCGCGGTTACGGAAGACGTACCCGACTTCTTCGACCTTCGGTTCGGATCGGCTGAGGAATTCGAGGAGGATCTTGAACCCCCGCGGGTTCACGTCGCCTTGCAGTGCTTCGTAGTGGTCTCGCGACATGACGAAGAAGCCGCTCATCGGATCGGTTGCTTTGACCTGGAGGAGCATGTGGGCAACCGCCGTTGCGAGCCAGCTTGCGAATCGTCGACTCTTGCTCCACTCGCCGTAGCCACCCCCTGCGACGGCGCGGCTGCCGATGCAGATGTCGGCGCCGGCGAGCACCCGTTCGGTCATCGCAGGCAAGACCGCTTCGTCGTGTTGACCGTCGGCATCGATGACGCCGACGACGCTCCCACGGGCCGAACGCATGCCGGCGAGCACAGCGGAACTGAGACCGCGCTCGGTCTTTCGCCGGATGACGTGAATGCCGGGGTGATCTGCTGCGTACTCCTGGGCGATGCGCCACGTCTCATCGGGGCTGTCGTCGTCGACGACGATGAGTTCGTGTGCGATGTCGATCAGTGCCACATCGAGACGTTCGAGCATCGAGACGATGTTCCCCGCCTCGTTGAAGGTTGGGAGCACGATCGACACGATCGGGTCGGTGCTCGACTCGCTCATGATCGTGTCGAAATCCTCAGCCGAGTGGTCGGCATCAGACAGCATTGCGACTCTTCAGTTCGGCGAGAATCCGATCTGACATGTCGATGCCATCTTTGACCGCGTAGTTCGTGCCACGATCCATCGGATAGATCTGCGAGAAGTTTGCCAGCAGCACACCGGGGCATGGGGTCTGATGATCGACCAGCTTCTTCTCGAATCCGATGTCGACGATGTGCTGCGAGTTGTTGAACTTGAACACGTGATCTTCGACGATCTTGTCTCGATCGAAATGGGGGAACATCTTTGCGAGTTCGGCGTACCAGTGGTCGCGCATTTCGTCGTCGGATGCGGTCATGTACTTGTGTTCCGGCGGCACATAGTCACCGATGTAGTAGACGTGTTTGCCGCCGAACGACTCGGTGCCGATCAGTGCGGTCAGGCTGAGGAAGACCACGAACGGGGCATCGGGGGTGTTCACGTTGTGCCAGTAGTACGGCGAGATTTCCTGATCGGTTGCGAAGACCAGCAGCGCAGCCGAAAGGTAGTCGATGGACTCCAACTGCTCGAAGTAGTCGGGAGCGGACGCTCGGCGATCCTCGATCAGGTTCGCAAGGATGCCCGACGGCACGGTGGCGAGCACCCGGTCGAACGTCTCGGGAATGCCGCCTTCGACGGTGACCTCGACCGTGTCGGTTGCTTCGTTGTGGCGCAGCGACGAGACCTTGGTGCCGGTGCGAACCTGCCCGCCTCCGGCGCGGACCCTACCCTCGAGGGTGCCGACGAGCGTGGCGAACCCGCCGTCGAAGTAGCCGAGCTTCTCGGCCTTCTCGCCAGGCTGACGGGAATCGACCCGTTGCTTCACTCGCCCCCAAAGCCACGCCATGGTGACCTTGTCGTAGTACCGATCGAACTTGCCGATCAGCAGCGGCTGCCAGATGACGTCGGTCACCTGATCACCTGCATACTTGCGAAGCCAGTCGATGGCGGTGATCTTGGTGAGCTTCTCCCAGTTTTTGACCTTCTGGAGGTAAAGAACGGTGACGCCGGCTCGGATCCGATTGACAAAGCTCAGCGGCGTGAACTTCAACAAATCGATCGGGGTCATCATTGGGTAGAGCGTGTTGTCGAAGTACGTCGACACCGAACTCTCGTGATAGGTGAGCTGGTCTTCGAGCTCGAGCTCTTTCACCAGCCCGAGCATGTGCTCGTCGGTGCGGTAAAGGAAGTGGTATGCCTTCTCTGCCGGCTGACCGAGGAGTTCGAATCCGCTGGCGAGGCCGCCCAGTTCGTTGCCGGCTTCGAAGATCGTGACCTCGACACCTGCTTCCGCCAAGCGGTATGCGGCCGTCAGGCCTGTAAATCCGCCACCGATGATCGCTACCTTCTCACTCACTTCGACACTCCCATCTCGACACCATTCAGATTGGTGTCGGCCTCATTCGGATCACCCTTGAGGGTCTGCTCCCGGAATGTGAGCCGGGTGTTGAGCACATACTGGATGACGAAGACGATCGGTAGCGAGACGAGCTTCGCAACGAAACCGGCCTGACCAGCGCCTTCGACGATCCAAATGATCAATTGGCTTGCGGCGAAACCGATTCCCGAGACGATCGAGAACGAGGCGAGTCTGGCGAGAATGACGTCGGTGGTCTTGAAATTGATGGTCGCGTTCAGTCCGAAGCTCCACACCACCGACACCGGAACCGAGACGGCGTTCGCACTCAGCGCCGACCAATCGAGCGCGTTGTGCAACAGGGAGAAGAGACCGACGTCGAGTACGACGGCGCTACCACCGATGAACGCGTAGAGGAGCAGATTGCGGTGCTGGATCCACAATCGGGCGAGTGTTCCTTGGAGTCCCGGCGCTGCCGCCATGGCCGCCAAGCGTCCCGTTGCCAAAGTCACACCGGCGTCGGCTCGCTGGCCGTCGGACTGGTCCATGTTGTTTCCCATCCTTTTCGAAGTTGCTGCCTCAACTCCACACGCAAGAATTGAATGTACCGCCCAGATTTCTGCCGTCCCAGGGGAAGAACCACCCAGTACCACGTGCTTGTCGACGATCCAACACGGCTCGAACTCGGGCCACCTCGGTAGGAGGGCGTGGAGGTATGTGCGATGCTCTGCGAGTTCGATAGTGCTACGAGAGGAACTGTTTCCATGAGTTATGAGTGTTTTGACGTCGAGATCGTCGACAAGGTCGGCCATGTTCGTATGAACCGGCCCGAGAAGAGCAACTCGATGATCGCGTCGTACTGGCGCGAGCTCCCCGAGATCATCGACCGGATGTCGGCGTCGGGTGCGGTTCGCGCCATCGTGATTTCGAGCACTGGCCGGCACTTCTGCTCCGGAATGGATCTCGACGTGTTCGCGTCGAACGATGACATTGGTCCGAGTGAATCCCGAGGTCACCGCAGCCGCCGAAACGAGCGTTTCCGCAGCACTGCGTTGAAGCTGCAAGACACGTTCACCTCGCTTGAACGGGCGCGGATGCCGGTGCTTTGCGCTATCCAAGGCGCCTGCGTCGGCGGTGCCATCGACCTGGTGTCGGCCGCCGACATGCGATACGCCGATGAGTCGGCGTTCTTTTCGATTGCCGAGATCAATATCGGGATGACCGCCGATGTCGGCACGCTGCAGCGTCTGCCGAAGCTGGTCCCCGAGGGTCTCGTCCGAGAACTGGCCTACACCGGTCGACGGTGGACAGCGCAGGAAGCCAAAGATGCAGGATTCGTGAATGCGGTCTTTCCCGACCACGAATCGCTGGTGGAAGGCGTCTTGGCTATCGCATCCGAAATCGCGAAGAAGAGTCCGATGGCGGTATGGGGCACCAAACAAACCATGCATTACACCCGAGACCATTCGGTCGCTGATGGGCTCGAGTTCATCGCCAACTGGAACGCGGCGATGTTCGACACCGACGACATGGCCGAAGC
>RCMY010003759.1_pt1 | contig 13310 bp, 12 predicted proteins | sample 2041341 | NCBI WGS metagenome assembly RCMY01 (sample SAMN09708234, study PRJNA481090) | Marine sediment metagenome, whole genome shotgun sequencing project. | reverse complement strand
ATCGAGCCCCTGTTCGGCGGCCAGCACCTGGATCATGGGTTTGCTCAAGCCCGCCTCGGCCAAGGGGGAGACTACTCCCAGGGCTTCCAGCGCCTGGCTGCCGGGGCGGTATTCCCGCGCGTCAGAGGCATTGCTGCCGTCCAAAATAAGCCGTTTTGGCGCGGCGGCCTTAATGGCTGAAAACATATGCAGTTTGCAGTGATAGCAGCGGTCGCGTTCGTTGGCCGCCACCTTGGCGATGCTTAGCGGGTCAAAGGGCACGGTGGTGAACGGCAGGCTGTGCTCAATCAGCCATTTAACAGCTTGCCGACTTTCTTTTTCCCGCATGTGCGGCCCGGTCACATGCACGGCCAGGGCGTCTTTGCCTTGTTTGGCCAGCATGAGCAGTAAAAAGCGACTGTCCAGGCCTCCGGAAAAGGCCACCGCGCAAGGCGGCAAGGTCTGCAGGATTTGCTGCAGACCATAAAGGCCGGCTTGGCAGGTGTCTTTATTGGGGGCAAGGGGAGACATAGCGTCTGCACTACTCCGCGGTAATTTGCTCCTGGGCTTCAGTGAGTAAAAATTCGCCGTTTTGGATCCAGGATTTTAATTTTTCAGCTATTTCTAATGACAACAAATAACTGGTCAGCGGCACGCATTCCACACGGCTGCCCAGCACTTCGATTTCGCCGGACAGCAGCTCTTCATAGCTGACATGCTTGATAATGCGCGGGTTGGCGTTGGGATAGTCATGGTCGTAGTCGCGTACGGGCATAAGGATATCGCTGTTGTCCACCCCGCAGAAGAAAGCCATGTCTTCATCCAGAATGGGAATGGGAATGCCCACGCCAACTGCTAAAGTACAACCGTAGCCCAGAAAACTCAAGCCCCGCAGATATCTGGAATTCATGCGCTTTAAATCGCCCCGCACCATGAGAGTGCCGGCCGCCGTCAGGGGCAGGCCGCGCTCGGTGCGTTTGGGGGCCGGGTTGTGCTGCGTGCCCGCGCCCAGAACCCAGCCCTGCCCGCCGCCCAGGAAAATGCGTGTGCCGAGGCCGATGGTCCGGAAGTACGGATCATTGAACAGGGGCGACAGGCGCCCGGCCGTGGCGAAGTTGGCGTTGCGCAGTTTGGGTTTGAGCGGGCCCATATAGGTGTAAATGGTGCGGTCGCCCTGATTTACGGCCACATTGTAATTCTGGTAGCAGTTGCGCGGGTTGAACAGTTGGGCAAAAGGCAACTGGGACAGGGTGATGTCCCGCTCCGCGGTTTTGCGCGGGTAGCAGTCCGTGCCGTAGCTGTCGGCCCGCAGGCGCACGGTGCGCCCGCTGACCAGGTCTTCAATGACATGCCCGCCGCCGTATTTGAATCGGCCGGGGTAGACTTTGTTTAAAGGGTCGTCTTCGCTGGCTTCAGTGGCGCCCAAGTAGCCGTCGGCCGCGGCTATGCCGCCGTAGGCCTTGACGTTGTTCAGCCAGATGTTTGCCGCGCGCATAACCGGGGGTTCAGGCTGCCCGATATTGAACAAAAGACCTGAGGAGCACATGGGCGAAAAGGTGCCTGTGGTGACCACGTCTATTTCGCGGGCGGCTTTGGCTTTGCCCATGGCGCGCACGGCTTCGGTCATTTCTTCAGCCGTGACCACCACAGCGCGGCCCGCTTTAATACGTTCGTTAATCTCGGCAATGGTCTTTTTAACTTTGGCGGACATGATCTCCTCACTTGCGGCGCTTGAAGAAGCGGCGAATATATTCGAAACAAATCCTTTTACAGCCGCTGGGTAGAAATTACAATTAAAAATAAATCGTCTCCGGGGAGCTTATGCGGGCTGTATTTACGCAAAATCAGCGCGTCAGCCTCCCCGGTTTCGCTGGTACTTGTTTACCGCCTTGTTGTGCTCATTTAATGATGAATTGAAGATATGCTCGCCGCCCGCTTGGGTAGCCACAAAGTACAAGTAATCATGCTCGGCGGGGTGCGCGGCCGCGGCAATGGCCGCGAGACCCGGCGAGCAAATGGGCCCGGGGGGCAGGCCCGGATGGCGATAGGTGTTGTACGGATTTTTGTCGTCTTCCAGATCGCGGCGGCGGATATTGCCGTTAAAACTTTCGCCCAGGCCGTAAATGATAGTTGGATCGCACTGCATGAGCATGCCCAGCCTCAAGCGGTTGGCGAACACTCCCGCCACCAGGCCGCGCTCATCGGCGATGCCGGTTTCTTTTTCCACCATGGAGGCCAAAATGATCACTTCCTTGAGTTTGGCTTCATCTTTGTCTACCCCGGCTTCGGCAAACAGATCTTTGGTCTTTTTTGCAAAAGTGCCCACCAGGCGGTCAGCCAGGGCCAGGGCCGCATCTTTGTTCATTTCTTTAGGCTTGCGCAGAAAATAAGTGTCCGGAAACAAAAAGCCTTCAGCGCTGGCAAAGGGGATATTGTGTTTGGCCAGAAATTCCGGGTCGTGAATGACTTCTTTGAAATCTTCGGCTGTGGCGAAGCCGTTTTCTTCCACAATTTTAGCTACTTCCCACCAGGGCAGGCCCTCGCGGATGGTCAGCCGGTAAAGCACGGGATGTCCGAATACAAGGTGGTGCAGCACTTCCCTGGGGTCCCACACGGTGGAGAATTCAAATACCCCGGCTTGGATGGAACCGGTGCGGCCTTCCCACATGGCGTAGAGCCGGAAGTAAAGGGCGTTGGTGATGATGCCGGCTTTTTCCAGGCGCGCGGCTACTTTGCCGAAGGTATCCCCGCGCAGTATTTCCACTTCCACGGTTTTTTCAAAGTCGAATTCCCGGGCCGGAGTGTTTAAAAAGGTGTTGGCCTCAAAGGCCGCATAGCCGACGCCGGCCAGAAGGAGCAGCCCAAAGCCCAATAGAGCAAAAAGCAGTTTGCGGCGCAGGGACCGGGGCTTGTCCGGCGCGCCGAAATTCTCAGCAAAGCGCCGGGGGCTGAAGCCTTTCGTGTCTGCAGCCGGGCTATGCGCGTCCGGCTTGCCCGAAGCGGGTTTATCCGGCTTATTCCCGGCGGCCTTGTTTTCAGGGTGTTCGTCTTGGGCCGGCGCATCTTTGGATTGCTCGGATTCGGTCAGCTCAATTTCCTTTGCAGCGGGCTTGTCAGGCGCGGCCGGTTCATCTTCCGGCGCATTTTTACTTGGGGGCGGGGCAGCGAAGGTATTTTCCGGCAAAGCGTCTTTTGGGGTTTTTGCTGCAGTCTCCGGCGCGGGAGGTTCGGCTTCAGCCGCAGGGGCGCCGTCGGGCGGGCCGCCTGCGGAGGTAGGCTCAGGGACGGAACTATTCTTTGCCGAGCCTTCCGATCGGGCCTCGGATGTTGCCGCGGTTCCCGGCGTGGTTTCTTGGTTCACCGCGAAGGCGGCCGATTCGAGTTCAGTGTTCGGTTCAGCGCGCGGCGCGTGTTCAGTCGCTGCTGCGGCTTCCGGCGCGTCCGGCGCGCCATCGGCTTTAGCGGGAGCTGCTCCGGAGCCGGGGTGTTTATGCTTGTCCGGGGCCGGGCTGTTTGTCCGGGCCCTTTTCTTATGGCTCATATTTTTCCTGCCGGTGCGGCGGGGTGTTTAAAAATGTTTGTAAAATATGCACCGCCGACTGCTGGTCAAGGAGCGCGGCGCGTTTTTTCCCGGGAAGACCGGCGGCCTTAAGGTCTTCTTCCGCGGCAAACGAAGTTAAGGCTTCATTGACCAGGAAAACCGGCAGTTGCGCGCGGATGTGCAATTCCGCGGCCAAGGCGCGGGCACGGGCGCTGCTTTTGGTTTCTTCGCCATCCAGGTTCAGGGGCAGGCCCAGGATCAGGGCGTCCGGGTTTTCTTCAACAATCAGGGCCAGCAGATCGCGCCAAAAAATATGCCCGGGGGCGGAAGGCAGCGTGGTTCGCGCAAAAGCCATGCTGCCGCCGGCGTCGCTTACCGCGATGCCTGTGCGCTTCTCTCCATAATCAAGGGCTAAGTACTTCATGGCTCTGCCGGGTTATTGTTTTCAACCTATACTTATAATCTATTTTTATGGGTTGACAAAGGGAGATTTTTGCCGCCCCGGCCAACGGGCTGAAAAGCGGCTTAAAACAAGCAAGGGGAGCCATATAGGCTCCCCTTACGGTGGAAGGGACGCGGAAAAGGGCCGGGTAACAGCCTTTTTTCCGCTAGTGGGGTGCTTATTCAGGCGCGCTGCCGCCGTCTTCGGCGGCCGCGGCATCGTCTTTAGCCGCTTTTTTGGCCTTGGGCGTGCCGTGCAGAGTTTGAATCTGGCGTCCGATAAACGGTTTGCGGAAAGCGGCCTTCATGCTCAGGCATTTGACCGGGCAGGTTTCCACGCAGATGCTGCAATACACGCAGGCCATGACGTCCAGCTCCCAAATGCCTTCTTTGGAATCGACTTTAATGCACTGCGAAGGGCACTTTAAGGCGCAGGCCTTGCAGAAAATGCACTTTTCAATGTTGTTGTGCAACTCGCCGCGAAAGCCCTCAAAGTCGGGGCGCTGCACATGGGGGTACATGCGGGTGGCTTTTTTGCTGAACAGGTTGCGCAGCAGATTTTTGGTCATGAACATGGCTTCAACTCCTTAGCGCTCGGTGCAGCTGATACAGGGGTCAATGGACAGGGCGATGACCGGCACGTCGGCCACTTCGCAGCCCGGCAGAATATGCAAAAGGGGCATGATGTTGGCGAAGGTGGGCGTGCGGATGCGCACCCGCTGCGGGTACTTGGTGCCGTCGCAGCGCACGTAGTACATAAGTTCGCCGCGGGGCTGCTCCACCCGGGTGACGATTTCGCCCTCGGGGCGGCCGCTCACCTTGGCGGACAACTCCGAATCAGGGATGCGGGCCACACACTGGCGGACGATATCGGCGGACTGCAGGACTTCCAGGAAACGAACCTTGGCCCGGGAGTAGGAGTCGCCGTCGTATTCCACCACCGGCTCAAAATCGATGTCCTTAAAGGCCTCATACTTGAGCATCCGGGCGTCGATGGCCCAGCCGCTGCCGCGCAGCATCGGGCCCACGGCGCCGAGCAGGTAGGCGTCTTCTTTGCTTAAGACGCCTTTGCCCACAGTACGCTGCTTCACGGTGTAATCGCTGAGCATGGTCGAGGTCAGAGCCCGCAGTTCCTTGCTCACTTCTTTCATTTCCTTGTCGATCCAGGCCAGTTGCTCGGCAGTGATATCCCGGCGCACGCCGCCCAAAATGTTCACGGAAATGATAACCCGGTTGCCGGCCGTGGCTTCGTTGAGGTCCATAACCCGTTCGCGGATTTTCCACAACTGCATGAACAGGCTTTCAAAACCGAAGCCTTCGGCGAAGAGGCCCAGCCACAAAAGGTGGCTGTGCATTCTGTGCAGTTCCGACCAGATGATGCGCAAATATTGGGCGCGGGGGGGAACTTCCACATTCATGAGTCTTTCAATGGCGTGGCAGTAGCACAGGGCGTGAATGCAGGAACAAATGCCGCAGACGCGCTCCACCACGTAGATCATCTGGTTGAAATCCTTGATGGTGGCGAGACCTTCCAGGCCACGGTGCACGTAACCTAAGGTGGGCACCGCGCTTCTGACGATTTCATCCTCCACAACCAGCTTCAAGTGCAACGGCTCAGGCAGCACCGGGTGCTGCGGGCCGAAAGGGATAACCGTGCTATTCGTAGTCATAAGAAACCTCTTGCCTGCTTACTGCTTGATGATGGTGTAATTGCACATGGGCCCCTTGATGACTTCGCCTTCCATATAGAAAGTGCCGCTGTAGTCGAGGGGCAGGTCGGTAAAACGGATGTCGAACATATCGCGGATCTCGTTTTCCACCAGCAGGGCCGTAAAATAAACGCCGGAAATGCTGGGCACATCGGTGCCTTTGCTGAAAGCCAGGCGCAAGTTTATTTCATTAAAGTCCTTGTCAAAGTGATACAGGATCTGCTGACCCTCATCCTTCAAGTCCACAGCCGACATGGTCACGAACCGCCAGCCGTCGTCAAAGAGCTTTTTGACTTCGTCATGGAGGGTGTCAAAGGTGACTGTCTTTGCTTCAAACATATTTTTCTCCCGGCCTGGCGCCTTTAGAGCGGCCTCCGGCCCGATTTAGCATTTTCGCGCGGTATCCTGCGCTATTCCATATTGGCCACGGCCACCACCGGTTCTTCAACCAGGCCCAGCTTCTTCTTAACCACGCCCAGGGCTTCGACCACCCCGGCGATAATGGCTTCGGGTTTGGGCGGGCAGCCGGGCACATACACGTCCACCGGGATGACCTTATCGACGCCGCCGACCACGTTGTAGCATTCGCGGAAAATGCCGCCGGACAGGCCGCAGGCGCCCAGGGCCAGCACGGCCTTGGGGCTGGGCATCTGGTCGTAGATGTTTTTGAGCACGTGCTTGTTGCGCTCGTTAACCGTGCCGGTAACCAGGAGCACGTCGGCGTGCTTGGGGTTGCCCACGTTGATGATGCCGAAGCGCTCGATGTCATACACCGGGGTCAGGCAGGCCAAAACTTCAATATCGCAACCGTTGCAGGAGCCGCAGTCGTAGTGGATGAGCCAGGGAGACTTCAGGCGTCCTTCATTGATTCGGTTTTTAATCCAGTTCTTCAACATAATATGAACCTCGCTTTACACAGCATACAGCCACAGCAGATTGGCCAGGCTAAGGGCGATGCCGCCGCCCAGCGCGTACACCAGCATCCACCGCCAGGTCAGCCTCGCGGTGATGTTGTCCAGGAGTATTTCCGCCACATAAGTGAGCAGCAGCAGGATGGCCATGCCCAGCACGGAAGAGGACCAGAACAGAGAGCAGATGCCCAAAATGAGAATAACGTCCAGCCAGTGGGCCACTTCCAAAAGGGCCAGGTGCGGGCCGGAGTATTCGGTGCGCACGCCGCTGACCACTTCCTGGTGGCCGTGGTGGCTGGCCGAGATGTCAAAGGGCGACTTGCGCAGTTTAATGGTCAGAGCCGTGCACATGGCCAGGTAAAACAGCGGCAGGGACGGCAGAAGCGGGGAGCCCTGCGCGTAGACCGCCGCGATGTTGAACGAGCCGGTCTTCATGGCTATGCCCACAAAGGCGAGGATGAGCAGCGGCTCGTAAGTGAGCATCTGGATGAGCTCGCGCTGCGCGCCGATTTGGCTGTAGGGCGAAGGCACGCTCATGGCCCCGATGACCTGGAACACGGCGCCCACGGTGAGCACAAAGAATATGAGCAGAAGGTCGCCCTGCAGGAAGAAGAGGAGCACGGCCAGGGCCGAGGAAATCAGCACCACATAGGCGCAGAACACCTGCCAGGGGTTGACCACCATGGGGGATTTGCCGAACAGCTTGAATACATCGTAAAAAGGCTGCAGCACGGGCGGGCCGATGCGCGCCTGCAGACGCGCGGTGAGGACGCGGTCCAGGCCGAAGATCAGGCCTCCGGCCACAGGGGCCAGGGCCAGAGCCACAATAGCCGTTAATATCAAACCGATCATAAAGCACCCCCGAACAGGAACAGCGCAATGAGCACCACCGCCACGATATTGGCCGGCAGGGTCAGGCGACGTTCGCCGAACAGCTTGCGCAGGTAATAGTTGGACGCGTCAGCCTTGACAAAGGCCAGCATGGGGCCGGTAAAGCCCATTTGTCCGTCTTTATAGGCCTGAATGCCCGACATGTAAGGCAGAACCACATTGTCGCCCACAGCGGCGCGGGAGCGCTTGGCTTCCCGCCAGGCCCACATTGCCCCGGCTCCCAGGATCACAAACAGGGCGTAAATGGTGTACACGCTGTAGGTGGTGGTCATGGGCGACAGAAAGACCGAAAGATCGCCCTTGGTGTAGCCGAAACCGATGGGCAGAATCACATAAAGATACAGGAGCGGCGCGGCCAGGGACAGCAGGATGGCTCCGGCGGTCAGGCTGTACAGGCTCATGCGGATGCTGCATTCCTGGTTTTCCGCCGGAGGAGTGAGGCTGGGCTCAATGGCGCCCAGAAGCGACCCGGCCCAGCGGCCCCAGAAGAGCACGGTCAGCGCGGAGCCCAGGGCGATGAACACCACCAGGGCGGGCATGGCCGGGCCGGCCATGAGCGCGCTTTCCAGGGCGATCCACTTGCCGAGCAGCATGCCGAAAGGCGGCAGCATCATGGTCACGATGCCGATAACCATAACCACGGCCGTGCGGGGCATGACGCTATACAGGCCGCGCATATTTTCAATGTCGCGCGAGCCGATGCGCTGCTCGGCCGCGCCCACGCACAGGAAGAGCAAGCCCTTGGACACGGCGTGGAAGACGATGAGCATAATTGCCGCGGCGATGGAGGCCGAGGAGTTAATGCCCGCGCAGGCGATGATCAGACCCAGGTTGGCGATGGTGGAGTAGGCCAGAATTTTCTTGCCGTTGCTCTGCCCCACGGCCAGGGCCGACGTGACGATAAAGGTGAACGAGCCGGCGAGAGCAATGAGAATGGTCAAGTTCGTGCCCGCGTAAGCCGGCGCGAGACGCAGCACCAGATACACCCCGGCCTTGACCATGGTGGAGGAGTGCAGCAGGGCCGAAACCGGCGTGGGGGCGACCATGGCCCCGGTGAGCCAGCTCTGGAAAGGCAGCTGCGCGGCTTTAGTGAATCCGGCAAAGCAAAGCAGCGCAATGGGAATGAGCACTGAAGCGTCCGCGCCGTGATTGAGCAGGCTGGACACATACATGCCGTTCAGGGACCTGTGCAGAATGAGCAGCCCGCCCACAAAGGCGGCTCCGCCGAGCATGTTCATCCACAGGGCGCGCAGGGCGTTCTTTTTGGCTTCATCAGTGCCGTCATGCCCGATGAGCATGAATGAGCACAGGGTGGTCACTTCCCAGAAGAAATACAGCCAGTACAGGTTGTTGGACAGCACCAGGCCGTTCATGGCCCCCAGGAACAGGAGCATGAAGAAGAAAAAGCGAGGCTGCCGCGACCTTGTAAGGTGCAGGTGCTCTTCGTGCTCTTTCATATAGCCGAGGCCGTAAATGCAGATGACGCCGCCCACGATGGAAATGACCAGGACCATAATCAGGGCCAGGGGGTCAGCCGTGAGGTTGGGCGCAACCGCGGTATGGGCTTTGGCGAAAAATTCCAGGTAGCCTATGCCTGCGATCTGCAGCACCGCAAGGGCCACAGTCAGGGGATGGGCGGCGCGCAAGGCAATGAGCAGAATCAGGACCAGCAGCGCAATATCCAGGACAACGATTACGGCATTGAGCGGAAGTCCCAGCAGGGACTCGCCGGCAATGCTGAAAGAGCCGCTTAAGGCCATGATAATGGCCGCCACGGCCAAAGCCGCTCCGGTACCGTATACGACCAGGCGGCGCAAAGATTCGCTGGGCATGAACCAAACGACCAGCGCGGCCGCCACTGGAAGAACGATACTTAAAAAGACCAGAAACTCAGGCATAGGCACCTCAACTCAAAAACATGATTTTGTGAATTATTTCACTTGACCACAGACGTGCTATAAACTGTGCGGTTATAGAGGTCAATACCCTGAGCGCTCGAAAGTGAAAAAAATCACATTGCGACCGAACAAATATGTCGACAAAATCGGCGGAACGGGCGTGGGTGTTGCAGTAAGCGGGTTTTATCCCTATCCCCGAACGCCACCCTACAGCTATTTCGGTGGATTGCCAAGAGTAAAGTTGAACCGGTTTTTGCGGCTGCGGCAGGGCTGACGAGGAAAACCGCTTTATCGGAATAGGCTTGTTTTTAATGTATGGCCAGTTAAGTTGACAACATGGTGAACGTGTCCATTTTCTTTAAAGCCTATATAGATTCAATTTAAATCTTTCCCTTAAGGAGATGCCGCATGAAAAAAGCCGTTCTTTCCCGGGTAGTTGTTTCAGCGGTGGCCGCCTCAGTCGCCTTTCCTCTGGCGGCCGCGGCTGACGACACCCCTACTGAAGCCGCCAAGCGTGAAGGCTATGCCGGGTATGACCACCCTAACCAGTATTTAGGGCGTCAGGCCACTAAAATCGCTGACAACATGATGCCGGTCATGGTGCACCCGGATCAGGACAAGGAGGCCCGCGACAAACTGGCCGCGCTGGAAAAACAAACCGGCAAACGCCCCAACATAATAATTTTTCTGCTGGACGACGTGGGCTGGATGGATGTGGGCTTTAACGGCGGCGGCATAGCCGTGGGCAACCCCACGCCGGATATCGACCGCATCGCCTCTGAAGGCCTGATTCTGACCTCGGCCTATTCCCAGCCCAGTTCTTCGCCCACCCGGGCCACGATTATGACCGGGCAGTACCCCATTCACCACGGCATTCTGGCGCCGCCCATGTACGGGCAGCCCGGCGGCCTGGACGGTCTGACCACCGTGGCCCAGCTCATGCACGACCAGGGCTATGTGACCCAGGCCATCGGCAAGTGGCATATGGGTGAAAACGAAGGTTCGCTGCCTCAGAACGTAGGCTTCGACGATTTCCGCGGCTTCTGTTCGGTGTCGGATATGTACACTGAATGGCGCGACCCACACTTCAACCCGGAAGTGGCCCTCTCGCCCGACCGCTATGAATACATCAAGAACCTGCCCTTCAGCAAAGGCGACGTGCATGCGTCTCGCGGCGGCAAAATGGAAACCATTGCCGACATTACGCCTGAATATATGAAGGATCTTGATCAGCGCTGGATGCAGTACGGCGTGGACTTCTTAAAGCGCATGGCCAAGAGCGACAAGCCATTCTTCCTGTACTACGGCACGCGCGGCTGCCACTTCGACAACTACCCCAACGATACTTACGCCGGTCGTTCACCGGCCCGTACGGTTTACAGCGATACCATGGTGGAGATGAACGACATTTTCGCCACCCTGGTCAAAACCCTGGAAGAGACCGGGCAGTTGGAAAACACCCTGATCATCTTCTCTTCCGACAACGGACCGGAAGCCGAAGTGCCGCCTTACGGCCGTACGCCCTTCCGCGGCTCCAAGGGGTCAACTTGGGAAGGCGGGGTGCGGGTGCCCACTTTCGCCTACTGGAAAGGCATGATCGAACCGCGCAAGTCTGAAGGCCTGTTTGACTTGTCCGACCTGTTCAACACCAGTCTGTCTTTGGCGGGCAAGCCCGGTGCGGAGCTGTCCAAGCTGGTGCCCAAGGATACGTTTATTGACGGCGTGGACCAGGCTTCATTCCTGCTGGCCACAGACGGCCAATCCAACCGCAGGGCCATCCATTATTTTTGGAACGACAAGTTCTCCGCGGTGCGGATTGACGAGTTCAAATATTTCATGCTCATGCAGCAGCCTTACGGGCTTACCCCCAACGGCCATCACGGAGGCTTTACCGGAGGCATTATCGAGGGCGCCGGGAGCATGATGTTCAATCTGTATACCAACCCGCAGGAAGACGAGGCTGTGGGCGTCCGGCACATCCCCATGGGCGTGCCCCTGCAGACCGAAATGAACGCGTACAAGGAAATCCTCAAACGCTATCCGCCCAAAGTGCAGATCAGCCTCGATTAAACGGTCGGCTTAGCTTGCTGTGAGTAAAAGGCCCTCTTTCCTTTGGGAAAGAGGGCCTTATTTATGGGCTGAACCAAAAGCGGAGGGGCGCGTCTTTTATCGAGACGGCTTCAGGCTAAAAGCCTCTTATAGCTGTTTGTCTTTGTAAATCAGCGAAACGCCCATGATTTCGCTGACCGGGCGTCCATCGGCAATGAGGCTGGACATGGCCTTGAGCCAGGGAGCGGTATGGTTGAAAAAGTGGCGGTAGCCGGGACAGAGGTAGTTGATGGGGGGCTCTGCTCCGCCGCCTGAAACAAAGCGCAGTTTGGGGCAACCGCCGTAGCAGCCGGCCAGCACGGCGCATTCCCGGCATTGCTTGCTCAAGAGCGCGAATTTGTCTTCTCCGAAGCGCTCTTGCGCGGGCGAGTCCAGCATGGCCGCGAATGGTTTTTCCAGAATGTTGCCCAGGCGGTATTCCGGGTAGACATAGTGATCGCAGGCGTAGACATCGCCGTTGTGCTCGACCGCCACCGAACGGCCGCAGGTGGGCCGGTGGTGGCAGACCGCGCCGGGCTTGCCCATGAAGTTGGCCAGGGCCCATTCAAAATTCATGACAAAAATTTGCCCCACATCGCGGTGCACCCAGCAATCGAAAATGTCGGTCAGAAAGCGGCCATAGGCTTCAGGCGTTACCGACCAGGGCGTTACGGCCGCCGGGGAGTCGCCGGGGCCCGGCCCGTGCAGCTTGAGCCCCAGGGCGGCGGCTTGTTCGCCGGCCAGGCGCTCGACCACGGGCAGAAACTGGATGAACCGGGCTCCGGTTTCGCGCAAGAATTCATAGACCCGCAGAGGCTCTTTGGAGCTGCGGGCATTGACGCAGGAGAGGATGTTGTATCCTACGCCGTGGGCCTGCATGCGGTTCAGGGCGGCCATGACTTTGGCGTGGGTGGCGCCGCCTCCGGCGGTCAAGCGGTATTCATTGTGGATATCGGCCGGGCCGTCCAGAGACAGGCCGACCAGGAAATTGTATTCGGCCAGAAAAGCGCACCAGGCGTCATCCAGCAGCAGGCCGTTGGTCTGGAAGCTGTTGCTGATGCGGCGCCCCCGGCCGTATTTCAGTTGCAGCCGGGCGGCCCGGCGATAAAAATCAAGGCCGAGCAGGGTGGGTTCGCCGCCCTGCCAGGTGAAGGCCACTTCGTCTTCTTCCCGAATGGAGGCGATGTAGTCGCGTACGTAGGCTTCAAGCACGGCCTCGCTCATGCGCGGGCGCTCTGTTTGCGCGTACAGGGCGCTTTTTTCCAGATAAAAGCAATAGGCGCAGCGCAGGTTGCAGTCCGACCCGCTGGGCTTGGCCATGGCATGGAAAGGGCGGGTGCGGATAGCCTGGGGCATATGTCTTTCCGGTGCTGTGCGGTTACTTGGGAAAGCCGGGCAGGGTGAATTGCTGCGGGGCGAAAAATCTGGCTTTGACCCGGCGGTAGACGCAAGGAGAAACGCCGAAGCGGTATGACCATAGAGCGCAGCCTTCCCTGGCCGCGCAGGAGCGCGCTTCCCGGCGCTCGCCCCCGCAGCAGACCAGGCAATAGCGGCGTACGGCGCGCAGGGGCGCTTTGTCCAGCATTTCTTCTCCGCCCTGGCGGTAGGCATGCAAAGGGCAGTCGGCATCGTCGCAAGCGCTCACCCGCGCGGCGGACCTGCCCTGGCAGGCGAAGCAGAAACTGCGGATGGCCGCGAGGGCTTTGGTATTGGCGTCTTTCATCAAGGTAAGTTTAGCGGTTGTTGAAGGTCGGTCTCCCTCCTTACGCATACCCAATTGGGGTTAAGGAGGGGAGAGGATTCGGGAGAGGGGAACCGGAAGGGGCTCAGTTCCTTCCGGTTCCCCTCTCCC
>RCMY010005231.1_pt1 | contig 13311 bp, 12 predicted proteins | sample 2041341 | NCBI WGS metagenome assembly RCMY01 (sample SAMN09708234, study PRJNA481090) | Marine sediment metagenome, whole genome shotgun sequencing project. | reverse complement strand
CAGGATGGCTTTGTCGCGTCCGAAGTAGACGTCGGACGGCGTCACGTTGTTCAAGCTCTCGTGGTATCGCTGATGATTGTAGTGGTCGATATCAGTGGGCGATTTGGATACACACAGAACCGCATTATGGTTTACGGCAGGGCGGGTGTCGCAGGCGCAGAAACAGAATCCAGGGCGACACCGCAGCTGGATAATGCAAAGGAAACGCAAATTGGCTATGCGCTTGGCGTCGGTGTTGAATATTTGTTGGCCGAGCACATTTCGGTCGTACCAAACTACAAGTACTATGACTTGCGGCAGCAAGCACCATGAATTCAATCCCGCATGCGGCCCTTGCAGTGCGGGCGGTATGCGAAAAATTGACGTGAATACTCAAATACTCACGTTTCGTTTAACCACACATTTCTAAAGCCATTATCGTTCAGTTTCGGTCGCTTTCCACCTCTGGCGGGACTCTGTTGATGGCGTGGATTCCGTTGGGAGGGACATTCACGCCATCAACAGTGCCGCGCCACGTTTCTGGAGATAGTACTCGCTTTGTGCAGTGTTCGCTGTCAGCAAGATGATCGGGCCAGATTCACAGGCCCAGGGCGCTGCCCAATTGCGCGCCGACTTGCTGCAAACCCGCAAAGGACTCTACGCGGGCCCGTGCGGCCAGTCCCATCCGTGCGCGGCGCTGCGGGTCGGTCAGAAGATCGGTTAGGACAGCCTGCAGCGCGCGGATATCCGCGACGGGCGTGATCAAGCCGCCGCTTGCCTCGCCGTCGGGCAGTATTTCGTCGCTGCCAGGTGCGGTCGAAAGAACCACTGGCAGTCCGCAGGCCATGGCCTCGAGCGGTGCGACGGCCTGTCCTTCGTTCCGCGAGGCTGAAACATACAGATCAGCGGCCGAAAGCTCCTGGCGCATCGCCGCGCGGTCGGCAGTGTAACTGCTCCAGCGAAGGCCCGGCACCGGGTCGGCTAAAATCCTGTTCCGCAACTCTTCCTCATCGCTTCCTGTTCCGATGAGGTGGAACCTCCATTCCCGATTTGGATGCTCCGCCATGAGTTGGCGCCAAGCCTGTAACATTACGTCCAGCCCCTTGCGCCATATATCGATGCGGGTATGACAGATCACGATCCTCGCCTCTTCCGGATAATTGAGGGCGCGCCGTGTGGACGCGCGGTCTGTCGGCCGCCACTGTTCAAGGTCCAGTGGGTTCGGAATAACGGCGATCTTTCCGGGTGGGACGCCGTAGGTGCCTGTGACGCGGATCGCTTCCGCCTGAGATGCAATGATCAGCCCATCCATTCTTTGGATCGCGCGGGCCCGGCGACGCCGCTCGAGTCCAAGGTTGCTCGGGAAGCCGCCTTGAAATGTTGCAAATACCTTGACACCGGCCACGCGGCCGGCGGCCAAAATTGTGGCGGTACGATGGTATTCATATTCCTGACACAGGGCAATCGTGATACCCTCGTCCTGCAGGACGCGGACCAGTGCCGCGCGCGGTGTGGCCAGCTTGTCCAAAAAAGGACCCGCAGGCCCAGACCGAAAGGCGGGCAGTCGGCGCAGACGCAAAAAGGCTGGAGGGACCGGCACTGCCACGCTCACCAATCCTGACTGAGGATGCTCAAACCGGCGCATCTGCCGTTCGCGCGTAAAGCAGATGACACAGGACTCGATCCCGGTATGTCGCAGCGCCGCTGCATAGCCGAACAACCAGCCACCCGACAGGCCGGTCGCGAAGGTTTCAAGGCCGATCCCCAAAGGGTCCAGATAATCCTCGATAACGTCGCCCCAAGGAATGATCGCGACCTTGCTATCCATCCCAAACCCTCTAACACTGCCTGCTCGGCCATTAGTACTCATTTTTACCGGGGTGAAAGCTGTTTTTGATGAGCAAGGTTTCCGTCATTATTCCGGTGTTCAATGCCACGCGGACTCTTGAGGCCACGCTGGCCTCGGCGCTGGCGCAAACCTACCGGAACATCGAAATCATCGTGGTCGATGACGGATCTACGGATAAGTCCGCGCAATACGCGGATTTAGTGGCGGCCAAAGATCCCAGGGTGCGAGTGCTGCGCAGCGAGAATTTTGGTGTGGCTTCCGCCCGCAATATCGGGATCGCGGCAGCAGAAGGAAAATGGATCGCTCCACTGGATGCTGACGACCTCTGGCACCCAGAAAAGATCGAGCGTCAGCTTTTCGCCGCAAAGACCTCGCCTTGGCAGCCGTCCTTTATCTATTCATGGTCGCGGCGCATCAATATTGAAGGCCGGGCTCTGAGGGATCTGGGGAGACCACGCTTTCGCGGAGACGTTCTCGCCCCGCTGATTGCCTCTAACTTCATGCGCAACAGCAGTGTTCCACTCATAAGTCGTGACGCTTTGGAAGCTGCCGGCGGGTATGATACCGGCCTGCAGGCAGCAGGCTCCCAGGGTGCAGAAGACCTGTCCCTCTACCTGAAGCTTGCAGAATATGGTCCGGTGGAACTCTCCCCGGCATTCCTGGTCGGCTATCGCAATTTTCCTGGCACGATGTCCAGTGATCCAGCCCGAATGCGGCGCTCAGTCGATCTCGTGCTGCAGGAGCTCTGGCAACGGCGACCGGAGCTTCCAGGCCGGCTTAGAAGTCTGGCCCGAATGAATTATGATTTCTATTCTGCGACTCTGGTTCTTGCCGCAGGCGATCGGAAGAATTTTCTGCGCTTTATAGGCAAGGCACTGCGTAACCGTCCGATTGTGGGCTCCGCATTTCTTGGATGTCACTTGTCCGAACGTCTGATCGCTGCACTTTCGCAAACCGGCCGTGGGGCCCAGTTTGAGGATCTCACCCCCGAAGAGCCGATGAGCAAACCGGTTGCCGATTTTCTGGACAAGCTGGAGGCCAGCGCAGCGCGGCACGCAATCGTCGGCTCGGCAATATCGGGATCTCGCTGGAGGACTTCATGAAGGTGCGCAGGGCGCCCACCGCAGAGAAATCGACCGGCTGGCTGCCACGACGATGGCGCTGGCTCATTCCCGTCGTGACGCTTCTGGGTCTGTCCAGCTTCCTGTTTGAAGCACTCGGCATCTATCTGATCGTCCCCCTTGTTGATCGACTGATGCCGAACGGCGGCGGTGTGGCTGCCAGTGGCCTGATCGCGAAGATCATTCCCAGTGATATGCCTCTCGCCATGCTAATTGCCGTTATTGTCGCCTGCATCCTGATGAAAGGTTTGACCTCTCTTCTTTCAGTGGCAATTACCTTGCGGGCGAGCGGGCAGATCAGCCACGATCTGCGGGTTCGCTGCTTTGCTCGCATTGTCGAGGCTGATGAGCGCTTTCACTCTGAACGCGAGGCGGGCGACCTGTTAAATCTACTGGGCAACGAAACCTGGCGGGCCGGCGAGGGAGTGCAAGCGCTGGCCGCCATGGTGACCCATTGCTGCGCGCTTGTTATTTTCGTGGGCCTGATGGTACTCTTATCGCCGTTATTGACGGTGGCGGTCGTTATCGGTCTCGGCGTGATACTTAGCCTCGTACGGCTTTCGGCGGCCATTGCCCGTCGCGAAGGCTCCGCGGCGGTGACGGCCAACCGGCACCTCGCGGCACGTATCACCCAAGGGTTGGACGGCCTGTCGACGATCCGGTTGTTCGGGCGCGAAAGCGACGAAATCAGCCGCTTCAGCAAGGTATCGGATCGCGCGCGAGAGATATTCCTTCGCGTCGACGTGCTGAACGCGCTGCCCGGCCCTGCCTTTGACGTACTCTTTGCCCTGCTTTTGGGAATCCTGATCTTTAGCATGGAAGGAGGCAAGGTCTCGGTCTTGATCGCTTTTTTGGCGCTGTTGCAAAGAATGCAGCCGCACGCGGTAGCCGTGACGCATTCGCGGCTGAAATTGTCAGCGCTTCAGGCGGCGCAGGACAGCGTGGTGGCGCTGATCGACGCGACCGATTCCATCCCTATGTCCAGCGGCCCCGCGGCTGCCCCGGTTTCCCCGGAGGACCTCGAATTGCGCGACGTGACGTTGAGATATTCCGGCATGACTCGAAACGCACTCGATGGCGTCAGTCTAAGGATTCCGGCAGGGAAGACGACCGCGCTCGTCGGGCGGTCCGGCGCCGGGAAATCCACGGTGATCCGCTTGATCTGCCGGCTTGCCGATCCCGATACCGGAGAGGTGACCGTAGGCGGCGAAGATCTGCGTCAGATCAATCTCGCTGGCTGGCGGTCACTCTGCGCGGTAGTGCCGCAAGACGTGTTCCTGTTTGACGCCAGCATTCGCGATAACATCACTTACGGTCGCCCAAACGCCTGCACAGCAGAGATCGAAGGGGCCGCGAAGGCGGCACAGGCACATGGCTTTATTTCTTCACTGCCGAGCGGCTATGACGAAGGGGTCGGCGAGCGCGGTACGCGTCTCTCGGGCGGGCAGCGCCAACGGATCGCTCTGGCGCGGGCCTTGCTTCGTGATGCCCGGGTGCTGGTCCTCGACGAGGCAACCAACGCCCTGGACCATTTGTCGCAAAGGCTGGTGCAGGACGCGCTGGAGGCATCAGCCGACAGGACCGTGCTTCTGGTCGCGCACCAACTGTCGAGTGTCGAACGCGCGGATCACATCATAGTCATGGAAGAAGGCCGTGTTGTCGAGCAAGGCTCGCCGGATGAGCTTCGTGCGCTTCGCGGAAACTTCGTTCGGCTGTTCGAACTCGATCGGAAAAGTGCATGAGTTCGGGCAAGGGATATTACAGACGGCTGGACATTGAGCTGTCCGGACCGTCGCCCGGGATTGTCACGCTCGCCCAGCACGAAGCTGGGGCTGGTGTAATACTGCGGTACCAGGGCGCGCTGGTCGGATTCGTCCTGCGCAGCCGGGCGGAGATTCCGGAAGGCCGGCTGGATCCGGCGGCGCTGGTTGACGACGCGGTGCTTACCGCCATCGCCGCCGAGACCTTGCGCCGCCGTCGGGGGCCGCCTTCGGGCACTCCGCGCCGTCTGAGCGTCGCAATCTGTACCAAGGACGGGGCGGCGCGTGTCGCTCGTCTGCTGGACAGCCTTCTGCCGCTGCGTAAAGAGGTGCCGTTCGAGGTTATGGTGATCGACAACGCTCCCAGCGACGGAAGCACGCACAGCGAAGTCACCGCCCGAGAGGGCGTCCGCTACGTTGTTGAGCCGCTGACCGGACTCGATTTCGCGCGCAACTGTGCCGTGCGCGAGGCGACGGGCGAGGTGCTTTGCTTTCTTGACGATGACATCACCGTTGATCCCGGTTGGGCGCGGGCAATGTCCGACGCTTGGCTGGCCAATCCGGATGCCGGCGCCATCACCGGACTGGTGCTGCCGCTCGAGCTCGAGACTGAAGCGCAGGTGCTGTTCGAGCGCGGTGGCGGCTTTCGCCGGGGCTTCCTGCCGCTGCGCTACGGGGAGACCAACTTCGCTGACCCGGTGCATCCCACCGGAGCAGGCAAATTCGGAGCGGGCGCGAACATGAGCGTGGATTTGGCCTTGGTGCGCCGCCTTGGAGGCTTTGACGAGGCGCTGGACACCGGGCGGCCGCTACCGGGCGGCGGCGACCTCGACATCTTCTACCGGGTGCTGCGGGCCGGCGGACGACTTATCTACGAACCGCAGGCCGCCGTCTTTCACGAACACCGGCGCGACATGTCCGCATTGAAGCGCCAGTATCGCAGCTGGGGCCTCGGGCTGATGGCATTCATCGTAAAGACCCGCGCCGCAGACCCGGCCGCGCGTCCTGCGCTGCGGCGGCTCGTTCTTTGGTGGTTCCTCTGGATGCTTTCCCGACTGAAATGCCGGATGAAAGGAACCGAGCCCAATCCGGCCGGAATGCTGCTGGCCGAGCTGTCGGGCGGGGTTAAAGGCCTATGCGGGGAATATGACCGCTCGCGCAAACGGTCCGAGCGCATTCGCCGGAGATCAACATGAACGGCGTCGATACGGCAACCGTGGTTCATCTCGACATGGACGCTGATCTACGCGACCTTATGCCTGAACATGGAACGGAAGGGCTGCTGGTGGTGTTCTGGCACAGGGCGCTTCCACTCGGCTCGCGGCTCTTCACCGCCGGAGAGTTGCCCGTACCGGCAAGCGCGGTTCCAGCAATCATGGCTGCAGCGATGGCGCCGGCCCTTGTCGCGCGCGGCGTTGCCGACCCGGAGGCGTTGTCGGCGGTTGCCGTCCCGGATGCAGCCATGAAAGTTTCAGTCATCGTTTGCACCAACGACCGCCCTGCGGATCTGGCGCGGTGCCTCGACAGCCTCGCGGACTGCAATCCCGCGCCGGACGAGATCATCATCGTCGACAACGCGCCCGGCCACCCGGCCACGCGCGCACTCGTGGAGTCCCGCGTTGGCCTGCGCTATGTCGCCGAGCCGCGCGGAGGGCTGAGCCGGGCGCGAAATGCCGGCGTCTCCGCCGCCACGGGAGACATCCTCGCCTTCACGGACGACGACGTGACCGTCACGTCGAACTGGCTCGCGCCGATCCTGGCCGGATTTGCCGATCCGATGGTCGGGGCAGTATCCGGTTTGGTACTGCCGGTTCGTCTGGACAGCCCGGCCGCCGCCGCGTTCGAACTGAATTACGGCGGGCTTGCCGGGAGCTTCATTCCGGCCCGCCACGACCGGACGCTTCTACAGTCGGGCTTCGGTGAGGCGCCTCCTGTCTGGAAGATGGGAGCGGGCGCCAATATGGCTTTGCGGCGCACGGCCCTGAACCTCGTGGGACCCTTTGATGAACGCTTGGGCGCTGGCGCCGCAGGGTGCAGCGAAGACAGCGAAATGATGTATCGGCTGCTCCTGGCCGGCCGGATTTGTCTCTACGATCCGGCTGCTGTTGTCTTTCACCGTCACCGTGACACACTGCCTGCTCTCAGACGCCAGCTAAGGGCCTATATGCGGGGTCACGTGGCCGCCCTTCTTGTCCAGTACCGGCACAACGGCGCTCCGGGAAACCTGGTCCGGGCCTTCATAGGTTTGCCCATCTGGCTCGGCGGCGCTGTCCTAATGACGTTCTGGCACCGGGAAAAGCTGCGACGCCGACTTCTGCCTTGGGAAATTCTGGGGGTCGCCGAAGGCTGGTTTACCCTTCTCCGACATCGCAAAAGCCGAACCGATTCCACCGTTAAAGCCGAGGAAACCTCATGATTGCCGAAGTCGTGCTCCGCCGCCGTCTGTCCGCATTCCTGCGCGACAATCCCTATCCCGGCAAATTCACCGACGGGCTGTATTTCCGCGATAAGATGCGAGCGATCCACCGCATCGCACCAGAGCGGATTGGCCACGATCTGCTGGAAGTCGGTGGTGGCCAAAGCGGCTTGTCGAAGATGCTGTATCCCGAGGCGGCAATCACCAACCTCGACCTGGATCCGGTATTCAGCGAGCGACCAGCGAACCGCCAGCAAGGCATGCGCTTCGTTCAAGGCGACGCCGCCGCGATGCCGTTCGAAGATGCAAGCTTCGACGTGGTGACGATGTTCGACCTGCTTGAGCATGTCGAGGACGACGACTCTGTCGCCCGCGAGACGTTGCGGGTGCTGCGACCCGGCGGCTGGATCCTGGTGACGACGCCGGACGTGGATAGGTGGCGGTATCCCATGTACCCGATCTTCAAGTCGGTCAGTCCAACGGAAGAAGAATTGTTCGAGCGCTGGGGTCATGTCCGACGCGGCTACAATCTTTCGCGGCTCGAGCAAATGTTCAAAGGGCCGCCGCACAGCCACGGCGGGTTCATCAACGATCAGCTGGGGCTCAGCCACGACATCAGCTTCTCGAATCTGCCGTGGCCGGTCCGGATGCTCCTGCACGCGGCGGTCGCGCCGGTGTCCATCGCAGGCTGGCGCGCTCAGAAGCCCGGGGATCCCGGCACCGAAATCGCCGCATCCTGGCAAAAGGCGGGCTGAGATCATGGGAGAGAAGGACGTAATTGTCACTGGCGGAGCCGGATACATTGGCAGTCACACCTGCAAGGCTCTGGCCGTTGCCGGATACAACCCGGTCACATACGACAATCTGTCCATCGGTAATCGGTGGGCTGTGCGATGGGGACCTCTCGAAATCGGCGACATTCGGGATACGGCCCGATTGACGGAGGTGTTCCGCCAGTACCGACCTGCCGGTGTGCTGCACTTTGCCGCCTTGGCTCTGGTGGGGGAATCCGTCGTTGCACCGGCGCGCTACTACGATCTCAACGTTCATGGTGCCCAATGCGTCTTCGATGCTGCGCGGTTCCACGACGTGGGCGGTCTGGTGTTCTCGTCGACATGCGCGGTCTACGGCATCCCCAACAACCCAATCATCACAGAGGAGACCCCACAGGTACCGATCAACCCCTACGGCGCAAGCAAGCTCATGGCCGAGCGGCTGCTACGTGACTACGATTCAGCCTACGGGCTGCGGCATGTGGCGCTGCGCTATTTCAATGCTGCTGGCGCCGACCCGGACGGTGAGATCGGCGAGCGGAGGAATGTCGAGACGCATCTTATCCCGCTCGCGATCGAAGCCTGTTTGGGTCTGGGACCGGCGCTGAAGGTGCTTGGCGAAGATCACGAGACCGTCGACGGCACCCCTGTCCGTGACTATATTCACGTGTCCGACCTGGCGGAGGCACATGTGGCGAGTCTCGCCCGGCTCCTGCAAGGTGAACCCTCCCGCGTGCTGAATCTCGGGACCGGCCGCGGCGCCTCTGTCCGGGAAGTGATTGCGGCCATCGAACAAGCGGCCGGTCGGCCGGTGCCGGTCGAGACGGCGCCACGGCGGCCGGGCGATCCGCCGCAACTGGTGGCCGATGCCGCCCGCGCGCTAAAGCTGTTCGGACCTGATCTTGTATCGCGGTCAAGCCTTGACTCAATTGTCGCGACGGCTTTGCGGTGGCGAAGCGGGAACGCGCTCTCTGCCCGCTTTCAATCTAATTCATAGAATGCGCGAGGCCGTGGACAGGCGTTGGCGATGTAAACCCAACCGATGTCGCCTTTTTCAGGTCGGCATCAGTTCGGCGGCAGGCACAGACCGCCCGATAACATCAGCCTACTTAGTCGGCCACCCTATTCCCCCGAGCTGAATCCATTCGAGAACATCTGGCAATACCCTCTTCTGAACTACATCGCCAACTGCGGGTAACAAACCCTACGACGCAATTCTCAAGGCTTGGAGCGACGCCTGGAACCGTCTTGTCGCCGAGCGGAATCGCCTCAGGTCCCTCTGCGCGTACACGTGGATCAAGAAGATCGGCTCAAAGAGAGCCCAGTTATGTCACTGCGCACGGCGACGGGCGGACGGCAGGCCCCAACCAGTGGGAGATATCTTTCGACATCAGAAGTGGCCGAGGCGAGCTGGATCTGGCGTCCGATCAAAAACGCCCTGAATATGCGCCAGTCCCGCATGGCGTAGCGTCCGCGCACAACAGACGCCAGCGCCAACCGATGACGCTGACGCCTCGCGCGCAACTCTCCGTGCTCGGCCGACTGCCAAGACTCCAGATCAGCGGCCAGAAGCAGCGACGCGAGGGCTGCACCCCCTCCGAGCCCCTTGGAAAGCTGGATCAATGCGGCCATCCTCTGCCTCTCCGGCGCAATCTGGTGGTCAAGTATCATCAAGGGTTCGTAGCGCAGTTGATAACCCGAAGCCTGCAAACGCAGAGATATCTCCACATCACCGCCCGAGACGAAGCCGCGGCCAATTCGGTCGGAAAGTAGCGGCTTGTCCGTCCATCCGGTCCGGGCAAGGGCGACCCGGCTTAGCACAAGCCCGGCGCCAACCAGACTGCTCGCCTCACATGCCGCCTCCCCGAAGTCCTGATGCGCAAACAGCCAGCCGTTCCGGTCCAGATGCGGCGGAGGCGGGCGGCCCCAGTCTGGCAGAACACGGCCCCCCAGCGCCCCGGCACTCCGATGCGCTGCAACTGCGTCCAAGGCAGCAGCGATCCAGCCGGGGCGCAGCAAGCAATCGTCGTCGACAAAGGCGACCCAGTCGGCGCGGCTCTCGCGCATCGCGCGTTGTCGGGCCGCGGTCAAGCCCGGAACGGCCTCAAATATGCGTTCAAGGCCTGGCAGTGAGTTCGCCTCGGCGTGATTGGCAATCACCTGCGCGGTCGCGTCCGTACTGTTGTTGTCGATCACCGTAACCCGCCAACCGGCAGGGGCGCTCTGACGCCGCAGGACATGCAGGCAGCGATCAAGTTCGGCAGCGCGGTTGTATGTGCAGATGGCGACGTCGAGACGTGGCATGTCTGATTCCTCTGGCAATGTGCCTTGCAGTCCAAGAATTGTATACTACATCGCGCGGGCTGGGTTGATGGCGTTGATGGGGATGGTGCGTCATTGCCGATCCCCAGGTGTGCAGGACAGAAATCAGGCCAGCTCGGGCACCGAGGCGCTTTGGGTCAGAAGCGATCCTGATGACAGTGTCTGCGCTCGCCCGCATCAGCAGATTGTAGAGTTCGCGTTTGTTTTGGTGGGCAATATCCGCGACCGGTTTGGGCAGGGTGAAGACGAGATGGAAGTACCGCACGGGCAGCAGTTCGGCCTCGCGTGCGGCCAACCATGCCTTCGCCGCGCCGGCTTGGCACTTAGGGCAGTGGCGGTTGCGGCACGAATTGTAGGCGATGTGTTCATGGGCGCAGTCGGCACACCGTGCCACATGCCCGCCAAGCGCCGCCGTTCGGCAGTGCTCGATTGCGCCCATAACCTTCAACTGGGTCAGGCTGACATGTCCCGCATTTGCCTCGCGCCAGGCAGCACTATGGGCGCGGAAAATATCCGCGACCTCCAATGATGGACCAGGCATGGCAGCCTATGAAGGCCTTGCTTTGCCCTTCTTGCGCTTGGTTTTGTTCAGGTCGTCCAGCGGGCTGTCCACCGCCGCGATCATGCCCGTAGCAACGCTTGCATAGCGCGCCGTGGTCGTCAATTTGGCATGTCCCAGAAGGGCTTGGACCACCCTGATATCCACACCGCGTTCCAGCAGGTGGGTCGCGAAGCTGTGGCGCAATGTGTGCGTGACGGGTTTGGTGATCCCGGCTTCCCGCGCTGTTTGCTTGAATAGTCGCGAAATCTGCCGAGTCGAAAGGTGTTTGCCCCGATAGCCCCCTTCTCAGCGATGCAGGCATCGCCTGTCAGGCAATGGGAAAGAGGACCCGCTCGGGTCCGGGCACATCCTTGTCCTGACCGGTCGGCCGCTCTTGCCACCACTTACGCAACAGCCCCAGAATGTCCGACGGCAGCATCACATTGCGGTCCTTGCGCCCCTTTGATTGCACAATGCGGATGATATTTTGTTCCCCGTCGATGTCGCCAACCTTGAGCCGGACAACTTCGCCCGCCCGCATCCCACATCCATAAGCGAGCGACAACATTACCCGTGCCTTCATGCTCTGAGCCATGGCCAGGATGCGTTTGATCTCCTTTTTGCTCAGCACCAGCGGCACCTTAACCGGTTCCCTGAGGTGGAAAATCTCAGCCACCAGATCATGTCGTCGCAGGGTGACCCGGAGCAGAAACTTTACCCCGGTCATCGTTTGGTTGCGGGTGCAGATGCTGGTCCCGCTCTCGATCAGATGCTGCTGGAAATACTTCACCTCATCCGGTGTCGCCGTCTCCGGAGACCGCGCAAGCCAAGCCGCAAACCGCTTGCAGGCGCGCAAGTGACTGGTCTGGGACGCCGGGCCGAGATTGCGCGCGGACATATCGGCGATCATGCGAGCACGAAGGGGTGTCGTCGGTGTGGTGAGAGAGATGTTCATGGAAAAATCCTCTGTCAATCGCGCCTCGATCAACAGCACACACCCAACACCACAGCTCGCGCATCAAATCCCTGTGTTGCTCATCGCATGCCACAAGCGCCCCTATCGCGAAGCGATTTAGTGCTTGAGCCCTTATTGGCCTTGATGTCAGACGCAACATTTGACGTGCAGGTACTACAGACGCGGCACCTCAAAATCTTCAGAGGCGGTGCCGGCAATGGGCTGGAATTGGGTGTCTTAATCGGCTTGTTCGCAGCACTGATCCAAGTTTTCGTGGATGTGTTATGGTGATTTAACGACGCCGGGGGGTTACGTGATGACCAAGACAGATACCTTCGCCGCACTGGAAAAGCGCGAATGGTCGAATGAGGGCGTGGCGCAATCCTATGCGCGGGTCTTTTCACAGGCGGCCGACAAGGTGGTGCCGCACCTAATTGCCGCGGTAAGGGCCGGCCCGAATATCAAGGCTCTCGATCTGTGCTGTGGGCATGGCAACGTGACCGCGGGGTTGGTCGCTGAGGGCGCCGAAGTGACCGGGCTCGATTTCTCGACGGCGATGCTGGAGATAGCGCGGTTGGCGGTTCCAATGGCGAATTTCGTCGAGGGCGATGCGATGGACCTAAGTTTTGCCGATGGAAAGTTTGATGCAGTCACTATCGGTTTTGGGATGCCGCACGTGCCCGACCCACCGAGAGTGCTGAGTGAGGCCCGCCGGGTCCTGCGGCCCGGTGGGAGGCTGGCGTTTTCGGTCTGGTGCGGACCCGAGGTGGATACGGCGCTCGGCTATGTCTTTGGCGCGATTGAAGCGCATGGATACCCCGACATCGCCCTACCGCCAGGACCGGGGGCGAATGACTATGCAAATCCGGCGTTGGCCTTTCCGGTATTGGAAGCCGCCGGGTTCGAGAAGTGTAGCTGCATGACGGTGGCGTCGATGTGGCGGGTTAACGATCCCGGCGCGCCCTATGATTTCTTCCGAGAGGGGACGGCGCGGGGCGGAGCGCTGCTGCGTCCGTAACCGGACGATAACGCGGCGGCCATCCGCGCGGCGGTGGTTGCGCAAGTGCTGGAGAAGCACGGCGGCGGGCCGGTGTGGAACGTACCGATCCCAGCGGTGGTGACGACGGCGGTGGCGGTTTAATCAATTTTGTCAGGCTTGCTCTGCTCCCTTTTCGGTCACGCAGGAGCTGCTCTGGTCGGAAAACGGAATAGAGAATGAACCGTTTCTGACCCGAAGCTTTGCAAAATCTCGGCACTGCCGAAATTTGTCTCGTCGGCTTACTCGCCATTGCGGTGCTCGTTTGCACTGGAGGGTGGTGATTCGCACCGACGTGTACGTGTGTGGCCTTAAATACCGTTATATCTGCCGCCTGGACAGCAGCGCGATAATTGCAAGGATTTGGGTTACTCTTCATAGTAAACTTTCAGCTTTTGATTCTATCAAGATGGACCCACCGAGAGGATTTTGCCTTGCAAACCCCCTTTTACCTAATCGACAAGACACGACTCTTGATGAACCTGCAAAAGATCGCATGGCTGCGAGACGCCTCAGGAGCCAAGTCACTGCTGGCGTTGAAATGTTTTGCCACATGGTC
>RCMY010003757.1_pt1 | contig 13313 bp, 13 predicted proteins | sample 2041341 | NCBI WGS metagenome assembly RCMY01 (sample SAMN09708234, study PRJNA481090) | Marine sediment metagenome, whole genome shotgun sequencing project. | reverse complement strand
ATTGATTATAGCGATAAAGTGATTTTACCAGGATTTATCGATGTTCATGTTCATGGTTGGGGTCGTGGTTCTTATTCCATTGAGAATACACCTGAGTCAATCATTAAGATGGGTGAAGATCAGGCTAGAGAAGGTGTTACAGGCTTCCTGGCAACGACATTAAATGCTTCCTTAGAAGATACCTATCAATATATTAAGACAGCAAACGAAGTCTACAATATTCATATTGAAGGTTCAAAACTATTGGGAGTCCATTTGGAAGGTCCATTCTTAAGTGTTAAACATAAGGGAATGCAAAAAGAAGAATTCTGTCTTGATCCAAGTATGGAAATCATGCAAAAATTCTATGATCTTCAAGAAGATAAATCAATGATTAAGTTAATGACAATGGCTCCTGAACTACCAGGTGCTAAAGAAGTGATTCAGTTCTGTCATGCTAATGGTATTCAAATTTCAATTGGTCACTCTGGTGCAACATTTGCAGAGATTAGTGAGTTGAAAGAATTTGGACTGGGTGGAGTAACTCATATGTTTAGCGGTATGAGTGGTCTACATCACCGTGAACTGGGCGTTGCTGGAACAGCGTTATATTATGAAGACTTGATGTGTGAGTTTGCGAAACAAACAGGAATTACTGTTCGACATGAAGCGTTTGATATTACATACCGAATTAAAGGTGCAGATGGTATCTTTATGACAACAGACTGTATTGGATCAGCACGTCGCAAAGAACCAAGTTATCAATACACACGTGGAATTAACTATATTCCAAATGGTGATACCTTGATTATGAAATATGATTCTGGAAAAGTTGAGGAAGTAGATTTATCGAACTATGAGTCAATTAGAACTATTGAAATGAGTTATATTGATTCGATTCGAGAAATGTTGAAACATACCCCTATGACTTATTTAGAAGTAGCGAAAATTACAAGTACTAACCCTGCGAAATATATTGGATTAGATGCATCAAAAGGACGTATTCAAGCTGGATATGATGCCGATCTAACAATCGTAGATAATGATATGAAATTAGTAGAAACAGTAGTTGAAGGTAAGCGTGTCTTCGTTTCGTAAGATTCCGAAGCCTGTAGTCGTCCTTATAGCTCTCTATGGTTTAGAGGGTTTTGCAGCTAACCTTGCCCATCCAGTTACACCTTCGCTCTTAAAAAACCTTGCAATGCCCGCATATGTATTCGGTTTAGCATTTGCAGTTATGCAGTTTTCAAACTTTCTTATGTCACCGTTTTGGGGCAACTTATGCAATTATTTCCAAGCGCGAAAAGTTCTTTTTGTGGGATGTATTGGTTATGCTGTTGGACAAGCAATTTTTGGACTTGCTCAAACGCAAGCACTCATCTTACTGGGTAGAATTGTATCCGGAGCATTTGTATCAGCAACTGCAATTGCAGCTGTTGTAAGTTTGATTAATTTAACGACACCTGAAGAAAGAAAGACAAGTTTACCAATCTTGTTGACATCTTTTGTGGTTATGGGAACATTTGGTCAGTTTGTAGGTGGAGTCCTTGGTGATTTTGGTATTGCGATACCGTTTATTATTCAAGTAGCCATCTTGGTGTTTTGTGCCTTTGCGTTCTTGCTCACGGGTAAAGAATTTACCGTCAAAGAACGTGATAAAGATAAATCTATTCTCAAGCAATCGAATCCGATTCAATCATTCATTGAGGTGAAAAATTATCTAACACCACTCTTTATGATGCAATTTATTACAGTGTTTTTACTGAGTTTTGCATCAACATCCATCAGTCAAACCTTTGGTTACTACATTGTTGATGTATTAAACCTTGGATCTTCAGTCAATGGGATGGCTCGTGGTGTAGTAGGGGTGATATCTATCATCCTTAATACTACTTTTACAATACGTATAGCTAAATCTGTACGTGCTGAAAAGAATGTATCCATAACAATTGGATTAACAATACTCTCAATATTGATGATGTTGTTTAGTCCTCATATTGTTGGAGTATTCATAGGTGGAGCAATCTTTGCAATGTCATTTGATACAATGGTTGTATCCATAATGCAAGACTTAAGTACAACGTACGCAAGTCATGACAGCCAAAGTATTATCACTGGTGCACACAACAGTATGAAGTCATTAGGTGCTGTTACAGGTGCTTTAGTAGCTGGATTTGTTTATGACTTTAATGCTCTATATCCATTTGCACTTGCTGCACTGTGTTATTTTGCATCCATCATAACAATTCAAATCCTCTTGCGATTTAAAGCAAAAGACACCTTGATTAATGAGTGAAAACTATATTATTTAACATGGAAAGGATGACTCGTTCATCCTTTTGTGTTATTTTAAATAAAAGAGGGTAAACATATGATTAAAAATTTCGTTTTTGATATGGGTAATGTTTTAATGGACTTTAGTCCAGATTATATACTATCTCGTTATACTGATGATCTCGACACAATTAAGGAACTTAAACGCGTTATTTTTACGAGTCCATTGTGGGGAATGCTTGATAATGGTGATATATCATTTGAAGAAGCTAGTGAGAAAATATCTAAAGAATCACCAGACCATTTACGAGATATGGTTGAGGATATCTTTAGTACATGGCAAAATCATAAGGTTCCAAGACTTGATATGCTAGAATTAGTTAAAGAATTAAAATCAAAAGGGTATGGGATCTATCTATGTTCGAATGCAGCAGCTAGATTCTATACTTATAAAGATAAATATGAAGTCTTTAATTATTTTGATGATCTCGTAATTTCTGCTGATATAAATATTTCTAAACCTGATGTAAGGATCTATGAATATCTGCTTGAGAAAAATAAGTTGAATGCTGAGGAATGTCTTTTTGTAGATGATATCATGGCTAATGTTATGGCTTCTCAAAAAGTAGGTATGTTTGGTTATCATTACAATGGAAATGTTGCTTTATTTAGAGAGTTTCTTAAGACAGTTCGCTTAATCTAATATAAGATCATGATTTGCATTTCTATGTATAGCTATAAAGAATAATTAGAGATGCTTCGGCATCTTTTTTTATTATTCTCACATGTCGTACTAAAAAGTGATATTATAGTAACAAAAGGTTGGTGATACTATGAAATATCCAGTAATAGATTGGCATTGTGATGCACTACTTAAATTACAAGAGAATCCAGACTTAGATTTTTATGATAGTGAAGAACTTGATGTAAATGTTGTAAAAATGCGCGAGGGTGGAATTAAAGTCCAAGCCTTCGCAATCTTTATTGATCCTGAGATTCCTTGGAATCAGAAATACGAAGCAGCACTGATGCAAGTTCGTATGTATAAAGAAAAAGTATTAGCACAAGATGGTTTTGTCCAGTTGTTTAATTTTCATGATATTCATAATTTGAAAGAACATGAAATTGGTACATTTCTTACGCTTGAGGGATTAGATTGCGTTGATACAGATATTCATAAGGTAGAACACTTATTATCAGAAGGTGTCTTATCCATTGGTATGACATGGAATAATGCTAATTTAGCTTGTGATGGTATCGGTGAAAAACGTGGAGCTGGATTAACAGAGTTTGGTCTTGAAGTATTAGAACTCATGAATAAGAGAAATCTATTCATTGATGTCTCGCACATTAGTCTAAAAGGCTTTGAAGATGTGCTTGATCATGCCAAACATGTCATAGCATCGCACTCTAATGCTCAAAGTGTTGCATCCCATCGAAGAAATCTCAACGATGATCAAATTGAACGTCTCAGATTGAAAGAGTCGCCAATTCATCTTGTATATTGTGAGCCATTTATTGTGGACGAGTTACCTGCAACAATAGATGATATCCTTACACACTTAGATTATTTTACACAGAAAGGGTATCAAGCTTCGATCGGCCTAGGATCTGACTTTGATGGTATCTTCACCAAAGTTGAGAATCTTGTAGATAGCTCGGATACGCAAAATGTCTTACTAGCCATTGAAAAACGCTACGGAATAGATCGTGCAAAAGATATTGCTTACAACAACTTCATGTGTTATGTGGATAAATATATGTAAAGAAAAACGAGAATCTAGTTCTCGTTTTTTACTATGTATTGAAGAGCACCACTTGGACAACTATCTATGAGATTAATTAACGCTTCTTCTGTTGCGTTATCAGGTATTATCCAAGGCTTTCTGTTGAGATCAAAGACTTCACTAAGTCCTTTAACACAAATACCTGAATGTTGGCATATATCTTTATTAAAGTAGACATCTACTTTAGTTCCAACATATTTTCTATACCCTTTTTCTAAGAGTTCTTTTTCTGTCATACTTGCCTCATTTCTTTGTTAGGTAAGCGAATAATCCGCCAATTGTTTTATCTTGAAGTTCAATTTCTTTTCCATCGACTGTTGCTGATACAACTTGGAAATAGTCCTGCAAATCAGGTACTTCACGATACTGAGCACCTACAAAATCACTAACTGATGGATACTCTTTCTTTGATTCTGTTCCATTATTTAAATAATGAATAATAAACATCAAATCGCCTCCTATACTGTATATGTTAATTATATTGCTTTTACATCTCTTTAACAACTATGTGATTTATAAACAATATTCAAACAATCATTTTACAAAGGAAACGACTTAAAATGCATATCAGACAAGATTACTGTTTAAATAAATGTAGATAAGAATACAATGTATGATAGCTGCAAGTGCTACTTTAAGTTGGAAACTTCTCTTCTGTGTTTTATGTCGAAATAGGGTCCCAGAGATAAGCATTCCAATAAACCCACCCAATCCACTTAATAGCGTAAGGGTTAATTCCGAGACTCTTAGTGTATGTAGTTTTGCTTTTCTTTTATCAATTGCCATTACAATGAAAGAAACGATATTGATAAAGAGAAGATATACTAGATAATTTTTGATCATAAATACTCCTTGATTAATACATAAACTCTATTCTTTTGTGATAATTACATTAATTGCCGCGTAGATAAATCCTGCGATTGGCCAAATAATCCATGTTTTATGCCAGCCCATTGTAAAGAAGCTTAGGGCAAGGTAAAGACCCGTTGTAAGAATCCAGAATGCACTACTGAATGGTTCCGACTTCTTTTGAGCTGCTTTTGACTTTGGTGAGAATTCACCTTCTTGAAGAATTAAAGAATAACTGTTTTTCTCCATTCCGTAATAAGTAAGGATATATACTGCAAAGGATACTAAGACAAGCAACGCTGCTGTTAAGTAAATAATGATTTCTTCATTTAACATACTACCGACTACGAGCTGCATTACAGCTACAAAAATAATTCCAATTCCTATTACTATTTTCTCATGGAGCTTATCTGTAACTTCCTCTCCACGTTTCTCAACGACACCTCGTACGCCATACTCTAAATCAAAGTCTTCTTCATTTAGGTAATTGAATTTTGATAGCTTCATTGAGTAGGTGATAAAAATTGCGATAGCAATAAATGCAATGAGGAATAGAACAAAGAGTCCGATTGCAATGGCAGTATTTTCTTTTAATTGATTTGGATTTAATTCAGAATAGGAGACGAGTGTGAGTAGAACTACCGGTGATAGAATACATAGAGCAACTCCAAAAGCAATTTTTTGATATGCCATCTTTGAGACTGTTAGATATTGGTTTGCTGTTTCTAAATCAATCTTCCTAACTGTTGATTCTTCATAATCGGAATATTCGACATCTTCTAGATCGTCAATAAGTAAGTAATCTGTACTTACACCAAATAGTTGGCTCATCTTAATAATTTTATCCAACTCTGGTATTGATGCAGTACTTTCCCACTTAGAGACTGCTTGTCTTGATACATTAAGTTGATGGGCTAATTCTTCTTGTGACCAACCTTGTTTTTTTCTTAAACTAATAATTTTATCTGCTAGGATCATTGTGTGATTTCTCTCTTTCTTGCTACTTAAACTTTACCAATTCATTCAGTTGCAAGCGAGAAACTGAAGCGTATAATGTGTCAACCACTGGTAGCAAAGTACCTATATCTCTATTATAGAGTGCAGTTTAGAGAAGCTCAACAATAAAAATTCCAAAACTACAAAGAAAAAGAGCTTATGCTCTTAAGAGTAAGCTCTTTACGTTGTGTGCTTGTTTACCATGTTGTCCCTCAACAATATCAAATGATAGTCGTTGTCCTTTAGTTAAAGTGACATAACCATCGATATTAATGGCGGAATGGTGTACGTATATTTCTTCTTTGGATTTATCGCGAACGATGATACCGAAACCTTTATCGATATCGAAAAATTTCATTTTTCCTGATTCCATTAATAATACCTCCTGTCTTGAATAAGAACACTATTCATAACAAAATTAATTATTGAACGAGTTTTAACCTTATTTCTGAGCTATCTTATCATAAGTATGGAGAAATGTAAAATAATTTACTTAGTTTTCATTGTGATTGACTCAAGAATAGAACAAATATAAGTGTGTTTTTTGGTTTTTCCCCCGAGAATACTCGTTTCATAAAAATATAATATATATAAGAAAATTATTTCAGAATCAAAGTCTACGAAGAGCCTTAAACACATAATTATTAAGGACAGCTTTGCTATAATTTTGGTGAAAATTGGACAGTATCACTTTCCATCAATATAAGCGAGGTAAGCTATGAGCGTAATAAAGTTAAATCCAAGTTATAAAGATTACTTATGGGGAGGGAATCTTTTAAAGAGTGAATATCAAAAAGATACTGATTTAAATCCTTTAGCAGAAAGCTGGGAAGTATCAACGCATCCTGATGGACCGTCTGTAGTTGCAAACGGGGAGTATAAAGGTTTGACGCTTCAGGAATACATTAATGAAAAGGGTTCTGGTGTCCTAGGTGACAACGGTAAGTCATTTGATCGTTTTCCAATCCTTATAAAATTCATTGATGCAAAGAAAGATTTATCAATCCAAGTACATCCAGATGATGAGTATGGTCTTAAGCATGAAAATGAATATGGAAAAACTGAAATGTGGATTATTTTGGAAGCTTTACCTGATTCTAAAATTTATTATGGTGTGAAAAATGAAATGACACGTGAAGAGTTTGCTGAAGCAATTCATGAAGATAGTATTCTCGACAAACTGAAGACTGTATCAGTAAAAAAAGGTGATGTGATTTTCGTTGAAGCTGGAACAATTCATGCTATTGGAGCTGGGATTGTAATCTGTGAGATTCAACAAAACTCAAATACGACCTATCGAGTTCACGATTTTAATCGTAAAGATGCCAATGGTAACTTACGCGAACTCCATATTCAACAATCTATCGATGTATCCAAACTTACTCCTTTAGATGTTTCGTTTAAACCATCTGGTTCACTTGAAACGACAGAATTTGGAAGCAAACAACTATTGGCAAGTAGTAAATACTTCACAACTACAGGGTATACCTTAAATGGTAGTGAGAAGTTCTCGGTGGATAATACAAGCTTCAATGCTTTAGTTGTACTTGAAGGTACAATGTCACTTACTAGTGATAATCAGACATTAGAACTAAAAAAAGGTGATTCTGTGTTTATTGATGCTGGTACTGACTCAATTGTGTTAGAAGGTAATGCGAACTATATTAGAGTGAATGTTTAACTAAAAGACGCTAGGCGTCTTTTTTGTAACTTAACTCTCAGCTAGAAAAAAATTAGCTGTTTTCAATAGCTTTTGGTATAGGAATTTTCATAAATTAAATATTATGCTATAATATGAACATGAAAAATATAAGTGAAATATACAAAGTAATGGAAACGAATAATTTATCAACAAAAATGAACATTCTCGATATCTCGAGAATCGGAGGGTTAACTAATAGAAACTTTGTAGTTAAGACTATTGATCAGGTTTTTGTAGTTAGGTTACCAGGTTTTGAAACTGATAAAATTATTAACAGATCGGATGAAGGAGTTATTGTGAGGGCTTTGGAACATCTAAAAATTGATGCTCCATTAGTCTTGTTTGATGATGTTAGTGGTATCAAAGTTTCTAAATATATCGAAGGTGCAGAAACAATGAATGCTGCAAAGTTGAGAGATAAGAAAACAGTTATTCAAGTAGCGAACTTAATGAAGAATCTTCATACAGAGGCAGACAAAGTAGATGTACAGTTTGATATTAATGAAATGTTATCTCTTTATGAGAAAGCAATTAGCGACTCCAACGCAAGAACACCTGAAAATTATAATACTATCAGAGAACAAGCTTTGAATATTATTAATACATCAAAGTGTGATAAACGTGTACTAAGTCATAATGATCCGCTACCTGAAAACTTTGTTTTGGACAGCGATAATCAATTGTTTTTAGTGGATTGGGAGTATGCTGGAATGAATAATCCTTATTGGGATTTAGCCGATATTTCTATAGAAGCAGACTACACTGATGACTTAGATATGATACTGTTAAGTACCTATCTCGAAAAAGAACCTGAGTTTGAAGATTTAAGAGAGTTTGAATTGAATAAATTGAGTATCGATTTATTGTGGAGCTTATGGGGTTTTATTAGAGAAACCCAAGAATCCGATAATTCAACTAATGATTTTTATCAATATGGTATTGAAAGATTTGACCGCTTAGTGGAAAATTTAAGAAAATTTACAGATAAATACATTATAGAAGAGAATAATTAAAGATATTGAATGTAGTTGAATTCCTAGATTAGGAGTTCAACTAGAAGAGAAACCGACCTCACTTACATATTGACAGTAAGTGAGGTCGGTTTTATAAAATTATAAATGAAATAAATTCTTATAGACCTAAGAACTCTTCCATAGTTCTAATCGCAAAAATATTATCTTGGTAGGTTTCTGCTTCAGCAAATATTCTAAGAAGAGGTTCTGTTCCAGAGAAACGTGCACTAATCCAGGAACCATCATCAAAGGTTATTTTTAATCCATCTAGATAGCTAAACGAACGTATTTCTTTTTCAAACTCGGGTAATTTCTTTTGCTTGAACACAATATCATTGATTTCATCTTTCTTTTCCTGAGTGAAAGAATAATCACGTTCGTCATTATATACACTGCCAAATTCCTTATACAGCTCATTTACTAACTGTCCAATCTGTTTCCCAGTCACACTAATCATTTCAACCAGTAAGGTAGCTGCAAAAATTCCATCTTTACCTTTAATGTGTCCGGAGATTGTTAGTCCACCACTAGACTCACCACCGATAATTGCATTATGCTCTTCCATTGCCTCAGTGATATGTTTGAATCCTACAGGTGTTTCAACGACATATTGTCCATACTTAGCTGCAATTTTATCGATAAGATGCGTGGTTGATAGATTTCGTACTGCTGGGCCATGCCATTTTTTTTCTACCAATAAATATCGATATATTAATGCAATTAATAAGTTGGGATGAATGTATCGGCCGTTTTCATCAATTATTCCGATTCTATCTGCGTCCCCATCAGTAGCAACACCCAAGTCATAATGATTTTCTCTAACTTGATCACTAAGTTTGTGTAAGGTTGCAGAAGCAGGGGAAGGAAGTTTTCCTCCAAAAAGAGTGTCGTGTCTATCGTTTATTATATCAACATCACAGCGTGTAGTATTTAAAATTATAGATAAAGATGTTTTAGATACACCATACATTGTATCAACTAACACCCGTAGACCAGCTTTACGTATTGCTTCAGTATCAACAAAGTCTAAGATTGCATCAATATAGTCGTTCTGTGGATTATAGTACTCAATTATTCCTTTATCGAGTCCTTCTTTAAAATCAATGTGTTTTATCTCAGGATTACTATCTGCATTCTTTTGAAGCACAGCTGTAACATCCTGTGTTGCATCGCGTCCACCTTTAGTAAACACTTTAACTCCATTATAAATTGCTGGGTTATGACTTGCTGTAACAGCTAATCCAAAATCTAAGTTTAGTTTCTCAGTCGCAAACATTATCATTGGAGTAGGTACAGCTTTTCTAATAAAGTAAACATGAATATTATTTCCTGCGAAGACTTCAGCGAGCCATTGTGCAGCTGTATCCGATAAAAACCTACGATCAAACCCAATTACTATTTCTTTTTTCTCAAGTTCCGTAACAATTGATTGTGCCAATATTTGTACGTTTGCTTTTGTAAAACCATCAGCGATTATCGCACGCCATCCTCCAGTACCAAATTGAATCATATAATTTCCTCCTAATTCTAAATTATCGATATTTTCAAGTAAAAACAAGCTCTGTATCGGATATTAAACATTTTGACTGTTTTGATACATTGTTCATGTGAAATTCATGTGGTATTCTTAAAATATCATAAGAAAGCGTTTACAGGAGGAAAAGTAAATGAAGAAAATGTTTAAAGTAATGACAGTTGCATTTTTAGCTCTTGCTTTAACTGCATGTTCGTCAACAAGTAAAGGAGACGGTGGATCAAAGAGTGAAACACTTGTAGTCTATTCTCCTCACCCAGCAGAAACAATTAACTTAATTGTTAAAGAGTTTCAAGAAAAAACTGGGATTACAGTTGAGCCAGTTGCAGCAGGTACAGGTGAGTTACTAAAACGTGTGGAAGCTGAAGATGGAAATCCATTAGGCGATGTATTATGGGGTGGTGGTGCTGAATCACTTGCTTCATATACAAAATATTTCGAAGCTTATCAATCACCAGAATTGGCAAATATTGATAAACAATATTATGACAAAGATTACCGTTGGACAGGAGAAAGTCCACTACCAATGGTAATGATGTACAATACCAATTTAGTATCTGAAGAAAATGCACCTAAACTTTGGAAAGACATTCTAAATGAAGAATTCAAAGGTAAAATTGCTATGGCAGATCCTGCTAAGAGTGGATCAGCATATACAATTATGGCAACAATGGTTCAAGCATATGGAAAAGATACTGATGGTTGGGGATTCTTAGAGCAATTCTACAAAAACCTTGATGGTAAAGTTCTTACAAGTTCATCAGGAGTTTATAAAGGTGTTGCTGAAGGTGAATACTCAGTTGGATTAACACTTGAAAAAGAAGCTATTAAATATGTAAATAACGGAGCACCAGTAAAAATTGTTTATCCTGATGAAGGAACATCTGCAATTCCTGATGGCGTAGCTATCATCAAAGGTGCTAAGAATATGGACAATGCAAAGAAATTTGTAGACTTCGTATTAAGTAAAGAAACACAAGAAATTATGTCTGATAAATTAAGTCGTCGTTCAATTCGTAACGATGCTAAAGCTCCAGAAGGATTGGAAGCATTATCAACAATTAAATTAATTGATTATGACTTTAATTGGGCAGCAGAACAAAAAGATGCAAACTTGAAAGCTTGGAAAGATATTGTTATTGGACAATAAGTAGAGAAAGAGGGCTTCCCTCTTTTTCTAATATTAGATGAGGATAGGAGATTTATTATGAGTGTTAATGTAGATATAATCAATACAGTAAAAATGTACGGAAGTTTTAAAGCAATTGACGATGTTTCTATTTCTATTGAAGAAGGGGAATTCTTTACATTATTAGGTCCATCTGGTTGTGGTAAAACAACTTTATTGCGAATGATTGCTGGTTTCAACTCAATTGAAGCTGGAGATATAAATTTTGGAGGCAAGAGAATTAATGACTCGCCTGCTCACAAACGTGATATTGGTATGGTGTTTCAAAACTATGCAGTGTTTCCTCACCTAAGTATCTATGATAACGTTGGTTATGGATTAAAAGCTCGTAAAGTACCAAAAGAAGAAGCTCATGAACGCATCATGAGAGCTCTTGAAACAGTTCAAATTGCTGACCTAAAGGATAGGATGCCACAGGCTCTATCAGGTGGGCAACAACAACGAGTTGCATTAGCACGTGCAATTGTAATTGAACCAAAGATATTGTTGATGGATGAGCCATTATCAAACTTAGATGCTAAATTACGTGTTCAAATGAGAACAATTATTAAGAAGTTACAACGTCAACTTAATATTACTACTATCTACGTAACTCATGATCAGGAAGAAGCATTAGCAATCTCTGATAGAATTGCTGTTATGAATAAAGGTAAAGTAATGCAAATTGCGAAGCCTGACTACTTATATAAAGTTCCAGCTAACAAATTCGTTTCTAACTTTATTGGTACATCAAATTTCTTAAAAGGAGTAGTTGTCGATCAAAACTCAATTATTATCGGTGATTACGTATTTAATAAGAAGAATAAAGCGAATCGTGGTGAGGAAGTATTGGTGTCAATTCGTCCAGAACAGTTCCTATTTAGTGATGAAGCTGAAGGAATTAAAGGTACAATTACATTAGCAACTTTCTTAGGTGATTTTGTTAATTATGAAGTTGAGTTAAGCGATGGATCCATAGTTGAGGTAAATGAGTATACTCAAACTAATAACTCAATACGACCTGAAGGTCCTGTTGTACTTAAAGTTGCGGAGGATAAAGTTAACATCTTCGATAAAGAAGGAAGTGTGAACCTCAATGATTAAGAAAAAAGGAAAATTAGTTAATAGAATGAGAAAAGGACAGATGGATTTCTGGGATATATCAAAAATAATGATCTTTATCATGTTTTTTGTTTTCCTAATATTTCCATTTGGTAAGTTGTTTGCAAGTAGTTTCTTTGATTATGATGGTAATTTTACACTTGAAAACTTTAAGACATTCTTCACCTATAAGTACTATTATGAAACGCTCTTTAGATCATTGAAAGTGGCTTTAATAACCACAATATGTTCTGTATTAGTAGGGGTTCCTCTTGCTTATATCACAACTCGATTTAATGTTTGGGGTAAACGTATTGTGAATGTAATGATTGTAATGTCATTAATGTCACCACCGTTTATCGGAGCTTACTCTTGGATTATGTTATTAGGTCGTAATGGAGTCGTAACAAACTTCTTAACTAAATTGGGACTTAATGTACCGTCTATTTATGGCTACTTTGGTATTATCTTAGTCTTTACATTGAAACTCTATCCCTATGTTTATTTATATGTTAAGGGAGCACTTGAAGGAATTGATGCTTCATTAGAAGAAGCGGCAGAGAATCTAGGGATGAGCAAATGGCGGCGTATTATGACCGTTACATTCCCAGTAATTCTTCCTACAATTGCTGCAGGGGCAATAATGGTCTTTATGTCTAGCCTTGCTGACTTTGGTACACCGATGCTTATTGGAGAAGGGTATAAAGTTCTTCCAGTCTTAGTATATGAAGAATTTATGAGTGAGCTTGGTGGAAATGCAGCCATGGCGAGTACCTTGAGTGTCATTATCGTGCTCTTCTCTCTGTCCATTCTCTTTATTCAGAAGAAAGTGGTAGAAAAGAGAAGCTATATGATGAGCTCATTGAGACCTCCAGAAGTTAAGGAACTGCCAAAAGGAAAGAAAATCCTT
>RCMY010003756.1_pt1 | contig 13323 bp, 12 predicted proteins | sample 2041341 | NCBI WGS metagenome assembly RCMY01 (sample SAMN09708234, study PRJNA481090) | Marine sediment metagenome, whole genome shotgun sequencing project. | reverse complement strand
GTCATATTTCCCGTTCATTTTCGTTAAATAGAACAACTATTCGCCTCAAATGATCAAGAAATCTGTCTCAAAATGGCTTCTCCTCGCTACGATCCCTATTCTCGGACAGCCTCCTAGCTATACACATTATGGAACATATGCCGTATGGGCAATGAAATACTGTCGAATCATTTTCAAGCGCGCGACTTAGAAGTTTTCACTGATCGCTTACGCCAGGAAACTCAAATAGTTAAAGAGTGGTTTGCAGGAAACACATTTTCTTTCGAGAAAAAAATGTTTGGGTATGAGCTTGAGGCATGGCTCATTGATCAAAACTTTCAACCAGCACCTATCAATGAACAATTCCTGCAGGCATTAAATGATCCATTAGTTGTCCCTGAACTGGCAAGTTTTAACATCGAATTAAATAGCATGCCGCAACAATTAGGTGGCCAAGTCTTTAGTGACATGGAGCGGAACCTAAAACAAACCTATAACCAATGTCGCCAACAAGCTCAATTATTAGATTCAGACCTTCTGATGATAGGCATTCTACCCACGGTGAAAAAATCTGACTTGTCACTGGCACATATGTCTAATTCACCACGTTACCGCGCATTGAACGAACAAATCTGCCGTATGCGTCAAGGTCGTCCATTAAATATTGACATTAAAGGGGAGGAACATCTTCTTACCAGTCATGATGATGTAATGTTGGAAGCCGCCGCAACCTCGCTTCAATTGCATCTCCAGATCCCACCACATCTGGCAACACACTATTACAACGCGGCCATTATATTATCGGGATCTATAGTGGCTGCTACTGGCAATGCACCTTATTTATTTGGCAAGCATTTATGGGCTGAAACGCGCATTCCGTTATTTGAGCAATCGGTATCGATTGGTGGCCATAAAAACTCGGATGAAGGTGATCTCAAACGCGTTTCTTTTGGCACGGGATATGCTAAAAACTCATTGATGGAATGCTTCCAGGAGAACTTGGATCATTTCCCCGTTGTCCTGCCGGCATTATTTGATGAACCACCTGAAAAACTAGCGCATTTACGGCTGCATAATGGCACCATTTGGCGTTGGAATCGCCCATTAATCGGGTTTGACGAACAAGGTGAACCACACTTACGTATTGAGCACCGCGTCATTTCTGCTGGGCCGAGCACGGTGGATACCGTTGCCAATGCGGCATTATTTGTCGGGGCGATTAAAGGCCTAGTCGATACCGCACAAGCACCTGAAGAAATTCTAGCTTTCACCCAAGCACAAGAAAACTTCTATGCAGCGGCCCATTCGGGTTTAAATGCCCATTTAAATTGGTTGGACGGAAAACAAACACCTGCCCAGAAACATCTACTTGAACAGGTATTACCACTAGCATGGTCAGGTCTTGAAAAGCTTAATGTGAATAAAAAAGATATTCAATGCTACTTGGATATAATCGAACAGCGCGTTGCCACAGGTCAAACAGGCGCCAACTGGCAACAAAGTTTTACTGCTGCGCATGGGCATGACATGCGTGCATTAACCGCCGCTTATGCCAGGCAACAACATTATGGTAAGCCGGTTCATCAATGGCCAATCTAAAGAGACTTGTAGCGACAAGCTTCTTCCTTTCTCTACTCACCCCGGCAATTAACCAGATATATTACCTATTGGATTTAGAGTAACAAAATCTCATGTTAACAATAAGAAAAGACATTCCCGAAGGCTTACTTGAGCTGGAAACTCATGAGCTTCATAAAATACTGGACGGCCCCACTTTATTTCACCTGCCGGGGCGACGTACACCTGCCTTGTTTATTTCCGTATTACTGCATGGCAATGAGCCTGTTGGGTGGAACGCTATCCGCCACCTGTTATACCATCACCAAAACAAAGAATTACCGCGCGCAATATCACTATTCATTGGCAATATTCATGCTGCTAAGCATCACCAAAGACGTTTGGATAATCAACTTGATTTTAACCGTATTTGGAACACAGGCGACACACCTGAGCATTTCATGGCACAGCAGGTTTGTGATGAAATGAAACAAGCTGGATTATTTGCCAGTATTGACGTACACAACAACACAGGCATAAATCCGCACTATGCTTGCGTCAACAAACTCGACGTGACTTTTCTACACTTAGCTACCTTGTTTAATCGTACCGTTATCTACTTTACACGTCCTGAAGGCGTGCAATCCCTCGCTTTTTCAGAATTTACCACAGCAGTAACACTTGAATGCGGACAACCGGATAATCAGCAAGGTATTACTCATGCCATTGAATATTTAACGGCCTGCCTAAACATGGCTGAAATTCCATCAAGTCCCATTGCCAAAAATGATATCGAGTTGTTTCATACCGTTGCAACGGTGCGTATTGCGCCTGACATAGCAATTGGATTCAGGAAAGATGGACTTGACTTATGTTTGGTCGATAACATTGATCACCTTAATTTCCGCGAATTGCCCATTGATACATTGATAGGCTGGCAGCCAATAAACCGCGATATTGTACTCAGAACCACTAACGAACAAGACCAGGATGTATCCGATAGTTTTTTCCGTCTCGATGGTGCCGCATTACGTGTACGCCGTCCCGTCATGCCTGCGATGTTGACACGCGACACAAAGATTATTCGCCAGGATTGTTTATGCTATTTAATGGAACGAATAACTTTACCTAATCATTCGGGTAACTAAGCTTCAGGGGGAAATACTATAAACTTCCGTGATAATACGGACTTGAAATTTCCCGTTTCTCCCCCCATTTAACTTATCAACAATCTTTTATGAGAAAAATCCATGCGTTTTGACAAACTAACTACAAAATTCCAGCAAGCATTCGCTGACGCACAAAGCTTAGCTGTGGGCCACGACAGTGCATTTATCGAACCTCAACACCTAACACTTGCTCTACTCCAACAGGATGATGGCGGCACTGCATCATTATTGCAGCGCTCAGGCGCTAACATTGCTCCGCTTCGTGATGCGCTCAAACAAAGTATTGAAAGTTTACCAAAAGTGACGGGGACAGGTGGCGAAATTACGGTATCCCGCGATCTCGGCAATATGTTAAATCTCGCGGATAAGGAATCACAAAATCGTGGTGATCAATTTATTGCATCCGAGCTATTTTTATTAGCTGCGCTTGATGGCCAAAACGAAACTGCGCGATTACTCAAACAACATGGCGCAAATCGCACGGCACTAGAACAAGCCATAAGTACCGTTCGTGGTGGCGAAAACGTAGGTAGCGCCGAAGCTGAAGGCAGCCGTGAGGCACTGAAGAAATACACCTTAGATCTCACTGAACGGGCACGCATGGGCAAACTTGATCCCGTTATCGGCCGCGATGATGAAATTCGCCGCACCATACAAGTCTTACAGCGTCGCACCAAAAACAACCCTGTTCTTATTGGCGAGCCAGGCGTGGGTAAAACCGCCATTGTAGAAGGTCTTGCTCAACGCATTATTAATGGTGAAGTCCCTGAAAGTCTCAAAAATAAACGTGTACTGTCACTCGACATGGCATCTTTACTGGCAGGCGCTAAATACCGTGGCGAATTTGAAGAGCGTCTAAAATCGGTGCTCAAAGAGCTCGCCCAAGATGAAGGCAACACCATTGTATTTATTGACGAGCTTCATACCATGGTGGGTGCAGGCAAAGCTGAGGGTGCCATGGACGCAGGCAACATGTTAAAACCAGCCTTAGCTCGTGGCGAACTACATTGTGTGGGTGCTACGACGCTTGATGAATACCGAAAATATGTCGAAAAAGATGCTGCATTGGAACGACGTTTCCAGAAAGTCTTGGTCAGCGAACCCAGCGTGGAAGCCACCATCGCGATTTTACGTGGCCTGCAAGAAAAATACGAACTGCACCATGCGGTTGATATTACTGACCCAGCCATTGTTGCAGCCGCTGAGTTGTCTAATCGCTATATTACCGATCGTTTCTTGCCTGATAAAGCCATCGATTTAATTGACGAGGCAGCCGCAAAGATTCGTATGGAAAGAGACTCAAAACCCGAAGTCATGGATAAACTCGACCGTCGTTTAATCCAATTAAAAATAGAACGCGAGGCCATTAAACGCGAGAAAGATGAAGCCTCACAAAAGCGATTAGTATTATTAGAAGAAGAAATTAATAAACTGGATCGCGAATATGCGGATCTTGAAGAACTTTTAAAAACTGAAAAATCACGCGCTCGTGGCTCTCAGCAAATAAAAGAAGAATTAGAAAAATTCCGCAATGAAATTGAAGTAGCTAAACGTAAAGGCGACCTAGAAACCGCGTCAAAACTGCAATATGAACGCATCCCGCAATTAGAAGCTCAGCTTGCAGAGCAAAATAAACGTGATGAAACAACAACAAGCACTACAGAAGAAAGCAATAAACTATTTCGCACACAAGTTGGTGCAGAAGAAATCGCTGAGGTCGTCTCACGCTCAACGGGTATTCCTGTTACACGCATGATGCAAGGTGAACGAGAAAAGCTACTATTGATGGAACAAAAACTTCATGAACGCGTAGTTGGACAAGATGAAGCTGCGACATTGATTTCAGACGCCATCCGTCGTTCTCGTGCTGGACTTTCTGACCCCAACCGGCCTTATGGTTCATTCTTGTTTCTTGGCCCAACGGGTGTTGGCAAGACTGAACTGTGTAAGGCATTAGCTGGATTTTTGTTTGATTCTGAAGATCATCTGGTGCGAATTGACATGTCAGAATTTATGGAAAAACATTCAGTCGCACGCTTAATTGGTGCGCCTCCAGGTTATGTCGGCTATGAAGAAGGCGGCTATCTTACAGAGATTGTACGCAGAAAACCTTATGCGGTTATTCTTCTCGATGAAATTGAAAAAGCGCACCCGGATGTGTTTAATGTTTTATTACAAGTGCTTGATGACGGTCGCATGACGGATGGTCAAGGTCGTACAGTCGATTTTAAAAATACCGTTATTGTCATGACTTCCAACCTTGGCTCACAAATGATTCAAGAAATGTCTGGGCGCGCTTATTCCGACATTAAGTCAGCCGTAATGGAAGAAGTCAAAACACACTTTCGTCCGGAATTTATTAATCGTATTGATGAAGTGGTTGTATTTCACCCATTGGATGAGAAGCATATTAAATCGATAGCGCGAATCCAATTACAATATCTAGAAGATAGACTAGAAAAACTTGAAATTGCACTGAAAATATCCGAGCCCGCAATTGCAGCACTGGCGCAAGCAGGTTTCGATCCAGTATATGGTGCACGGCCACTTAAGCGTGCTATTCAGACTCAAATCGAAAATCCATTAGCAAAGAAAATTCTTAATGGTGAATTCGCTGCCAAAGATACGATCAAGGTGGATTATAATGATGACTCAATGATATTCTCCAAATATCACTAAGAAAGCGCCGATTAATTCTGTGTTAAATTAAATTACACAAGCAGACATTGATTTATGAATTAATCGGCGCTTCCTAAGGTAAAATAATAATTTTTAGATTGGGTAAAAAATCATGCTTAAAGGTAGCTTAGTCGCTATTGTTACCCCCATGGATGAAAGTGGTGAATTGGATATAGCACGATTTTGTGCTTTGATTGATTTCCATATAGCCCAAGGAACAGACGGTATTGTTGTCGTCGGAACAACCGGCGAATCACCCACCGTTGATTTTGACGAACATCATTTGTTGATGCGGTCTGCGGTTGATCATGCCGCAGGACGAATTCCAATCATCGCGGGAACTGGCGCAAATTCAACACGCGAAGCCATTGAGTTATCACACTATGCAAAAGAGGTTGGTGTCGATGCTTGTCTCTCTGTTGCGCCCTATTACAACAAACCCACACAAGAAGGCCTTTATCAGCATTTCAAATCAATCGCTGAGGCTGTGAAGATCCCCCATATTTTATATAATGTGCCGGGTAGAACTGTCGCAGATATCGCCAATGACACCGCGCTACGCCTAGCTCAAGTTGATAATATTGTTGGCATCAAGGATGCGACCGGTGACATCGGTCGTGGTTCTGATTTATTACGCCGTGCGCCACAAAATTTTGCCATTTATAGTGGTGACGATGCCAGTTCGTTGGCACTCTTGTTACTTGGCGGCCATGGTGTGATATCGGTCACGTCTAATGTCGCACCAAAGCTCATGAGTGAGATGTGTGCAGCTGCATCTGCCGGTGATTTGAAAAATGCGCGCATGATTAACAACAAACTGTTGGGACTACACCAAGACTTATTTATTGAAGCAAATCCCATTCCCGTGAAATGGGCAGTGATGAAAATGGGATTAATAGGAGCTGGCATTCGTCTGCCATTAACACCGCTGTCTAATCAACATCATCAACTTGTCATTAATGCGATGAACCAAGCAGAGATCCAAAGCTCAAATGAGTAAAACACCAAAAAAGAAATGGCGGTTCGCCACACTCACATGCCTAGCACTTACAATCTCTTTAGTTGTCACTGGATGTAATTTATTTCAAGATAAAAAGAAATTTGATTATAAATCTGCAGGCAAATTACCGGCATTAGATGTACCACCCGATTTAATTGCGCCAGACGTTGATGAGCGTTACATAATTCCTGATGCTGGCAGCTCTGGTAGCGCAACACTTTCATCTTATAATCAAGAGCGTAGTGGACAGCAACCCGTTACAGGTTCTTCTGCAATACTACCAGTCTCTGACAAACAGGTTTATATTGAGCGTGCTGGCACACAACGTTGGCTGGTTATCCCGCAACCACCTGAAGCCGTATGGCCAATCATTAAAGAATTCTGGCAGGAACTGGGCTTCTTCATCAAAATTGAATTACCTGAGGCAGGTATCATTGAAACTGACTGGGCAGAGAATCGAGCAAAAATCCCGCAAGATTACCTACGCACATTTCTCTCAACTTTCCTAGACAGCATTTATTCAACTGGTGAGCGCGATAAATTTCGTACAAGGCTAGAACGTGGAGAGAACGGCGCAACTGAAGTTTATATTAGTCATCGCGGTATGGATGAAGTCATTGAAGGTGGTAGTACACAACGCACGGTATGGCAACCTCGCTTATCTGACCCTGATTTAGAAGCTGAAATGCTCTCACGTTTGATGATACGTTTTGGTGTCGAGAAAGAACAGGCCGAACTTGAGTTAACTACCATTAATACGATTTCAGAGTCACGCGCATACATCGATCCTGATCATAAACATACATTGATTGTAAGAGAAGCATTTGATCGTTCGTGGCGCCGCGTTGGACTTGCACTGGATCGTATCGGCTTTACCGTGGAAGACAGAAACCGCTTAGAAGGGATTTATTTTGTACGTTATATTGACCCTGATGCGGATAAAAAGAAAGCCGGTGATGATGACGGCCTTTTATCTGGAATCATGTTTTGGCGTAAAGATGGTGATGACGACGCGTCAAACAGTGAGAAATATCTTATTCAAGTCCGTGAAATCGGAACAAGCAGCAGTCAAGTTAATGTTTTGGGCAAAGACAACGTACCAGTCAAATCAAGAACCGCTAGCCGTATCCTTAACTTATTACATGAACAACTTAAATAAAAAAACCGCTTTTTTGGCGGTTTTTTTATTGTTTTATGAGGGATTGCTTTTCAACAGCTATTCTGAATAACCAATTAACCAATCAATATTCTTGCTAAAACACATCCAGCTAAATCATTACAAACCAACTCAAAATCTAGTCGGATGATTGTTCAGATTTTATTTTCTCATATTTCGCCTTTTCTTGCTCAGGTAGTGCTTGCTCAGGTCTACCACATGCGGCTAGAAATAATACGGCTAATGCTACAGCAATCAGATTCAGTTTCATTATTTAATTTTCCTTGTTAATAAAATTCGTGACATATAGTAGGCACCCAGTATATAACGAAACTAACCAATCATTCAAGCAAGGGCCAGCATCCCTAACACATACATTTCACTCGATTTTTTCACTATCAAATTACTTACGTACACCTCATACCCAACAGAAAAAGATGTCAAGTACAACACCTTAGCCTAAAAAAGAATCACCTATTCCGCTTAGAAGATGCATCCTTCTCAGTATCAACATATTCCGCATCTTCTATAATCGTATATTCCCCTTCTTCAGTCGTTGATTGTTGAGTCGTTGATTGTACTTGGCCCTTATATTTTCGGCGTAACCACCAAAATCGGACGCCAATAACAACTACAGCGATGGCGAATATGGCGAGGAGTGCTGCGAAGAAGAAAGCACCCAGCACAATCATGGCGATGGCGACAGGAATAATAGTTAGATAGAGAGCCCATTTATTAATGGGCTTAATTTTGGGGCCGTATTCATTCCCCTCCGCGTCTGTTTGTTTATAGCCATAAACTTTTGTAATTACAATTCTTTTGTTGTCATCATCATGATTCATCGCATTAATTCCTCTATATCATCAACACTTTTAGGTGTGGCAATGGTCAATATTTCATGCCCTGTTTGCGTGACCAGCACATCGTCTTCGATACGTATGCCGATATTCCAAAATGGCTTGGGTACATTATCTGCCGGTCGAATATAGCAGCCGGGTTCGACGGTTAATACCATCCCTGGCTGCATGTGTCGCCATTCGCCATTTTGTTTATACTCACCTGCATCATGCACATCGAGTCCCAGCCAATGACCCGTACGATGCATGTAGAAACGTTTATAATCTTCTGATTCGATCACGGCGTCAACGCTGCCTTTGCACATACCAAAATCGATAAAGCCTTGAGCCAAGACTTGTAATGCGGCTTGATGCGGATCGTTCCATGAGTTTCCTGGCTTAACGGTCGTGATGGCCGCTTCTTGGGCAGCTAATACTAATTGGTAAATGTCCTTCTGTGCAGAAGTAAATTTTCCATTCACAGGGAATGTCCGGGTAATATCTGACGCATAGCCATTTAGCTCACAACCCGCATCAATTAGCAACATGTCACCTGATTTTAACTCAGCGTCATTCTCAATGTAATGTAATACACAAGCATTCGCCCCACCAGCGACGATTGAGGTATATGCCGGTGATTGCGCGCCATGTTGACGAAAGATATGCAAAAACTCAGCTTCTACTTCATATTCCATCATCCCTGGCCGCGTGAACTGCATGGCACGTCGGTGCGCCTTGTCTGATATGGCGGCAGCATCCCGCATGATTTGAAGCTCTTCTGAATCTTTAAGCAAACGCATTTCATCGAGTATCAGACGGCTATCGTGAAACTCAGTGGGCGCGGTTATACCACTACGCGCTTTCTCTTTCACCTTGTTAATCCAACTCGTCACACGCGCATCTAACCCCGCATCTTGCCCTAAAGAAAATGACAGCTTAGATTGATTAGCTAGCAAATCAGGCAGGATTTCATCCAGCTGGGTGATGGAATAAGCTTCATCAAAACCAAACGCTTCTTTCGCAGCCTCTGGGCCATAACGAAAGCCATCCCAGATTTCACGTTTCTCGTCTTTATCGCGGCAAAATAACAAATGCTTGGTCTTGGATTGATCCGCATCAGCAACAATGACCAACACAGCTTCCGGCTCACGAAAACCCGTCAAATAATAGAAATAACTATCAAAACGAAAAGGATAATGCGCGTCACGATTGCGTAAATGTTCTGGCGCGGTTGGAATCACCGCCACGCCTTTTTGCATGTTTAATGCAAATTGTTTGCGTCGTGTTTTGTAGGATGCTATCGAACTCATGGTTCTAATTTTGCCATAATTTACGTAATCAATCGGATTCTTTCTTACTGGTGAGCATGTCATCCAGAAAATCTAACCGTGCAGGCGTTCCCACATCAATCCAGATACCATGGAAATGTTCGCCGCTGATTTTTTGGTCATTGATAGCGCTGCGTAGTAATGGCGCAAGTTTTGCTGGTTTATGAGGTAACAAACCGCTAAAAAGCCTCGGTTGATATGCGCCCACACCACTGAACGTGAGTTTATTGTTACCTTCTAGCTGAACTTTTGTACAATTCAATGAAAAGTCACCCTCAGGATGATGCTCAGGGTTGTCCACTAAAACCAAGTGCACAAAGCTTTCTTCAGGGCTTGATTGCATCTGCGATAAAACGGGCAGCAAAGCGGCATAATCCATTTCACTATAAACATCCGCGTTCACCACCAAGAATGGCTGATCCTGCGCTTCATTAGTCAATAATGGCATAGCATTGGCAATACCACCCGCCGTTTCCAACACCAGGGGTTCATGTGAATATTGAATATTCACACCATACCGATCACCATTACCAAGAGCGGCTTCAATCATTTCGCCCAAATAAGCATGGTTAATCACAATTTCGGTGAATCCCGCATTAACCAGTCGAATCAACTGATATTCAATCAGCGATTTCCCACCTGCTTGTAACAGTGGCTTCGGTTTCGTGTCGGTTAATGGGCGCATACGCTCTCCCCTTCCTGCAGCCAAAATCATCGCTTTAAAAGGCATGCTGTTAGAAACCGTATCCAACGTCTTCACCCGATTTACCTTCCAGTTCATCCAATAGAACAATCATTGGGTGCAACGGACGATAGCGCTTACAGGCTTTGCGTAAATAGTCCATCACCAATGGCATATCATTGAGATAGGCTTCCTTGCCATCTCGGTGATACAAGCGCGCAAAAATACCCAACACCTTGAGATGACGCTGCACGCCCATCCATTCAAAATCACAATAAAATTCAGGGAAGTCTCGGTTCACGGGCAATCCCGTTTTCTTAGCCTTTTCCCAATAACGAATCATCCAGTCCAACACACGTTCTTCATCCCAATGAATATAAGCATCTTTAAATAATGACACGAGGTCATAGGTAATCGGGCCATATACTGCGTCTTGAAAGTCGATCACACCTGGGTTTGGCGCAATAACCATGAGATTGCGCGAATGGTAATCACGGTGCACAAATACTTTAGGCTGCGCCAGATTACTTTTTATAATTTCAGCAAAAACGGATTCAATCACGGCTTTCTGGTCATCTGAGAGCATTATTTTCAAATGCTTGGCAATATACCAATCAGGGAATAAGTTTAGTTCTCTCAGCAAAAAAGCCTCATCATAATTCGGCAACACATCCGCACGGCTGGCCAATTGAATTTTCACCAGCGCATCCGTTGCTTCATGATACAGTCGATCCGCATCGTCCGCATTGGCTTCAAGTGCCTGCAAATACGTGGTACTACCGAGATCTGAAAGCAACATGAAACCTTGCTCGGCATCCTGCACCACGATGGTGGGCACATGCACACCTGCCGCGCCAAACAAACCCGCAACATGTACAAATGGCGCGCAATCTTCTTGCGGCGGCGGCGCATCCATTGCCACCAATGTACTGTCATCAAAAGAAACACGAAAATAACGCCGAAAACTGGCATCTGCTGAAGCTGACGCCAGAGTAAACGGCTTGTCAGGAAATTGTATTTTGATCCAACTTTCTAGAAGTTGCTGTCGTTCCATCGTTATAACCCTAAGATTTGCTACTTTTGCATGAAATATAATGAATAAAGTGACAAAAAAACGCCTATTTTAATTTATATAGCCGCAAAATTAATCCTTCGATTGCCTAATTACTAGAATTGTGAGATTTTACCATGTTGCAGTCACATCTAGCCACGAACACGACGCGCTGGATATCAAAGAAAAAAAACATGGAGAACACATTATGCTTAACAAGAAAGTACTAGAAGAAATCGGCTCAAAAGTCACAGAAATACTTGAACAAAGCCCAGCAAAAGACGTAGAAAAAAACATTAAGGTTTTATTGACGGGTGCGTTCTCTCGACTCGATTTAGTCACACGTGAAGAATTTGATGTGCAAGAGAAAGTGTTGTTACGCACCAGAGAAAAACTAATCATATTGGAATCAAAAGTAGCCGCAATGGAAGAACAATTAGGGCTATCCGCACCACAAGCCGTTGCAACAGAATCACCTGATGAACCCATTAAAAATGAGTAAATTGCCTACTCACATTCATTGAGGCTCATGGATAAGCTACTTATTCACTAAGCCCATCATCTTATATGTCACTTGCCGTCCTTTATAGCCGCGCACTTTCAGGCATGGATGCACCACTGGTCACGGTGGAAGTGCATATTGCTAATGGCTTACCTAGCTTCACTATTGTTGGGCTTGCTGAGACAGAAGTTAAAGAAAGTAAAGATCGTGTCCGTGCGGCACTCCAAAATGCACAATTCAAAATCCCCGCTCAACGCATCACCATTAACCTAGCGCCCGCTGATTTACCCAAAGAAAGTGGGCGCTTTGATTTACCCATTGCACTGGGTATTCTGGCCGCATCGGGGCAAATCCCCGCAGATAAACTGGATCAATATGAATGGGCGGGTGAACTCGCATTAACAGGCAATTTGCGTCCAATACGCGGTGCGTTAGCTATGACTTACGGGGCATCTCGGAGTGGGCGGAGTTTTGTCCTGCCGCAGCAAAATGCCACTGAAGCTGCATTGGTTAAAGAGGCGGTTGTTTATCCGGCGCAGTCATTACTGCAAATATGCGCGCACCTGACTGAGCGTGAACCGTTGCAACGATTTATCACACCCACTGAAGATTACACGCAAACCGCACCTTCTGATTACCCAGATTTAGAAGATGTAAAAGGCCAAACACACGCCAAACGCGCCATAGAAATTGCCGCTAGCGGTGGCCACAGCCTATTAATGATCGGCCCACCAGGTACGGGAAAATCCATGCTAGCAAAGCGTTTTCCAGGCATTTTGCCTTCCATGACCGAACAAGAAGCATTGGAGTCCGCCGCGATACAATCCCTCAGTAGTGGCAGTTTTAATATCGTCAATTGGAAACGCAGGCCCTTTCGTTCACCCCATCATACCGCCTCCGGTGTCGCGCTAGTTGGCGGTGGCAGTAATCCACGCCCCGGTGAAATCTCATTGGCTATGAATGGCGTGTTATTTCTTGATGAGTTGCCCGAGTTTGATCGCAAGGTATTAGAAGTATTGCGTGAACCGTTAGAGTCCGGGCATATCACGATATCTCGCGCCGCAAGACAAGCAGAGTTTCCCGCTAAATTTCAATTAATTGCCGCGATGAACCCTTGACGTTGCGTTGCTAAATTACCGCGGTTTTTCGAGGAGGTATAAGGAGGATTGTTTCCTCCTTGATTTGATTCTGTTCCACCGTCTGAATCTGTAGGAGAAGACGGGGGAGTGTAATACAAGTTAATCTCAATCTCACCATCACCAATCGTAATTCTCTCTACAATTGATTCAATAATACGACGCTTCTCTTCAGAGGTAAGTGTTGGCCAACGACTATGAACATCACGAGCTTCTTCGATTGCAGTTTCTTGGGAAAGGTGTGAAAT